>Ga0326727_10017936_pt1 | contig 14557 bp, 27 predicted proteins | sample MB2enrmetagenome_FD_207643 | JGI IMG/M metagenome (GOLD analysis project Ga0326727, IMG submission 207643) | Lab enriched peat soil microbial communities from McLean, Ithaca, NY, United States - MB29MY | ecosystem: Environmental > Terrestrial > Soil > Wetlands > Peat | place: USA: New York...
AATCCTATTTTTTTCGGATAGTCAACGTACAATCTTCAATAATAGATTCCAGATCATCTCCCTCTTTCCACCCTAATATTTCAATATCCTTCGGTGGGATAACGATGAGATATTTGGGGTACTCCTTCCCCTTGTACACTCTTGAAGCCTGCTTCTGTAGTTGCATGATATCCTGTATTGTGCCAATACCATAAATATTTTTAGGTGCCGAAAAGTATATTATGTTTAGGCACCTAAATATATGTGAGGTAAGTACGATGATCCGCCAACTAACCGATCCACGAGAATTGAGGGGACTGGCAATCCTCAGCCAACCCAACACCGTCATTCAGACGGGTGAAAATGAATGGGATGTTCGATCACAGTCAATCGACGCGTACTATCATATTACCTGTTCGTTCCAGGACCGGCACGCCCGGCAGCGCGGCCAGGCTGTTTGGACTTGCTCATGCCCCGATTTCCAAACCCGCCACATGCTCTGCAAACACATCCACGCCGTTCAGCTCTCATTAAAGATTGCCGGAGATGTTCAGGAACAGAGCGCACCGGCGGCAATCGAAGAAGCCGAGCCAAAGATCCTTTGCCCAGAATGCAAGTCTGAAAACGTTATCAAGTGGGGGATCCGGAAAACAACGTTCGGGGAGAATCAGAGATTCCGCTGCCACGACTGCGGCCACCGGTTCGTTGTAGATAAGGGATTCTGCCGGATGAAACACAGCCCGAAAACCATCACCCTTACCCTTGACCTCTACTTCAAGGGAGTATCACAGAGAAAGATTGTTGATCACCTCAAGCAGTTTGAGGGTGTCGAAATTACACAGCCCACTATCCTGAGCTGGATCAAGAAGTACCTGAAACTCCTCGCAAAATACTCCGAGAAATACAAGGCCGATGTCGGGAACATCTGGCACTGTGATGAGACGACAGTATTCATCAAGCAGCAGGGCGAGAAAAAGTATTACGAATGGATCTGGAACCTCATGGATGCCAAGACCCGTTTTCTCCTCGCCTGCCAAGTCACGGAAACTCGGTACGTCAAGGATGCGCGCAAGCCCCTGAGCAAGGCAAAGGAGATCACTAACATCAGACCGGATGCGATTGTAACTGATGGCCTGCCGGCATACAATGAGGCAATCAAGGCAGAATACTACGGCCTCGGTCGTATCCAGAACCCCCATATTCGGCTGAAAGACTTCGAGACAAAGCCGAATAACAACATCCTCGAACGCTTAAACGGAACGTTCAGGGAAAGAACAAAGGTAGTCAGGAGCTTTAACGATAGTGTCTGTGCTGAGGACTTTGCGCTCGGGATGCAGACATACTACAACTATATCCGGCCTCATCAGGGAATTGGTGGGATGGTTCCGGCACAGCTTGCAAACATCCCGATCAACCTGAGTGGGAACCGGTGGGAGACGATGATTGGAATGGCGGCAAAATAAAAAATTAGTTTTAATTTACGTTATCCGAAACCATCGGTTCCTGTTGGACTCTCCGAACTTCCAGATTGATCCCATTCCCCTTTTTCAATGGCAAATTGACGTATTGGTTTTAAGGAGAACAGAACAATTTCCCCGATAAATGTTAAAACAAATAAAAATATGACATACATCGGGATTACCTGCTCAAATAATGCAACCGAAGCCGAATCAACACTAGGCAGCGGTAAATTAATTTGTGTGGTTGAATTAGATAATAAAATTGTATACGATATTAAAATCAAACTAACGACTATCGCCGCCGCAAAGAAAGAAAAGAAAAAAGATATTACCCGTTCTTCATGATCTTTTACAATTTTCTTTTCAAGTTTCTCTCGTTCAGATTGAACCGGATGAGTAATTAATGACATTAGAATTGGTTTAAAGAATTTATTCGTAGGATTGGAAAGAAATCGCATTAGGATAAGAACAATAATTGTAAGTGCGGTTGCCAATACGATTGCTTCTTTTGGATCTACATCTGGTGACTTCGATGTAATAACTATACTATAAAATGCAAAAATAAAGGGGATACTTAATTTACAATTGCATGAAAGCATCTCAAAATACTTGTCGAGAAAAGGTTCAAGCTTATCTTGAGGGTGGATATTTTGAATATCATCTGAAAAAATTTTATTTAGCATTGGAACTCTATCGCTTAATTTTGATTTATGATAAAATCCAATTTTTGTTGAGTTGTTGCTTATGATCATAATAGTTATTGGCACAAAAATAGCCCAAATGAAAAATAGTGCCGCGTATCCTATGGGATCCATGATTTTAAAATTAACGGGGGGAGTTAGACTTATTGTAATTTATTTCCAAATGTTGGATTATATAATCTGATACTGCCATAGCAATTATTGCATACATCGCAAAAGCTATAGCTGAGTTGATTAGTGAGACCAAGCTCATAGTACCAAATATGATACCAGTGATAAGTTGAACAATTGTAAATGGATTAACCATAAGCCCCGCCGTTCAAATCTTTATTAAAGCATTTCTATTGCAGAATCCTATATAAGCGTTTTTTAACTTACCGTTTGGTCGAGACTTTTGTGCGCGACCACCCGCGATTTATCACATGCTTCCAAATTTATCAACCACCCGTTAAGTTATCAGAACCGCATTCCGAATTCATGAAACGTGTACATGACAACGGTGATAATTACAGCCCGGAAATTGACAAACTTGTTCATCATACAATGAACATTGAGCGTACCGGAAAACGAAAAGAACCTTAAAGAAATCACACATCTTTTGGTTTCTGCTTTATCGTATATTATTTATTATAGAATTACATACGTAATAGTATGAGATTCAAATACCTTATTATAATAGCATTGCTGATTTTGGCAGTACCAGTATATGCATTTGAATTAAATCCGAATATAAATTATGAATTGCAAGGTCAGGCAATTATAAATTATACTAATAATCAAATTGGTCTTGAAAATGGTACTACAATATTATTAGATAATTATAATCTTACTCAATACTTAAATCAAATAGTTGAAACACAAGCAATCAATAGAGCCCCAACATTTTATACTAATAGCCAAAAATATAATATAGTTTTAAATGCTACGAATGCATCTGCATACAATCCAACAGCATCTGTACGTATTCAACAGGGAGATTGTGTAGTACTGGGAGAGACAATTGATATATCTGGTGATGGATGGTATACAGGTCAGATATCTTATTATGGGCCGTTTTATGGTGGATATTCTGATGATGTAGATGCAAATGTAGTTGCAACATATAATATAGATTCACAAAATTTAACTGCTGTATATATTGATCCTGCTTTCTTTATCAAGTATCCCGGATGGTGGTATATGTATTATCCGGGAGAAAACGGGTACGGAAATACTACAAGCGGATATGATAGATTATTTTATCTAGGGCAAACATGCCAAAAACCTAATGCAACTGTTGCACAAATGAATGTATTTAATGCTACAGTATTAAATCAAATGCGCGCTGCAAATCTATCCGAGATCCCGGTAAAAACAGAATCAAATGTAAATTTTATTGTAAGTAAGAATGATACTACTACATTACCTGTAGTTAATCAATCTCATATCTGGTTATTCGGTACTACACGTGGAGTATATGATATTCCAACGTCACCAGATAATACAACAATATTTTGGGGAGATCACACTATAAATGATGAACCGGGTTTATATAATATGTTTGAAATTCAACCAGATAAAATAAATAATTATGAAGTAATGTATGATAGAGTGCATCAAACAATTACTTCTCCATTCAAATCAATACATGATATTTCTGTAGTTGGGATGCAACCATTTACTGTAGAATCATTATTACAAGATAAAATTAATCAATCTCCTGATACGAATTATACAGTTGCAGTTATAGATCTGCAAGATCCTGATATTCAAATAATGAAATTAGATCAATGGAAAGGAATTGATAATACTACATTGTTTGAAATTGCAGGATACACAAATGCGAATGCCGGAGATACTATTCATATTTTCTATGACGAGAACAGGACAACAGAGTGGATGCATGTTAAGCATGAATGGGATGTAACTGCATGGGGTAATCAATCTGCATATCGTCAATGGAATCTTACTTTCAGTATTAATTTACAGAATGAAGCTCCGATAATGCATTCGTTTACGGTAACAAACGATTTCGGGGCGGTTGCAAGTATTCCATTCTATGTCTATCACGAACTGCCGCAGGATTATCAGGATCAAGTATATTTGAATTATATTGGTAATAGTCCGTTTATTCCAACTCCTACCCCGGAAATAATTACAAACACAGTTAAAGTTGTAGTTACCGTCCCAGTACCGGTAAATGTGCCAGTACCCGTTGACTATCGGACACTATCACTTAATATAGTATTAACTGCAATACCATATGTGATAGTAGGTCTTATATTGTTCTTTACAATAAAGTATCTACTATCGTGCGCATTGATAGTAGTAAAAGAACACAGAATTAAAGAACAAGAAAGAATGGATGAGTAGCATGTCACTCCTGACAAAGAAACTAAAAATTGAGGATTTAGATAAGAAATTATCATTCATCCTCATGTACCGCAATGAGCTTAACTACGCAATGATTGTAGTTAGTCTGTTTTTGTATATTGGTGCATCAAGCGTATCTTATGCATCATATGCAGCATGTGTATATATAAGTGCATTAGGTGTACTACTTGGACTTGCAAGAGTATACGATCAATGCCGGGATAATGAAGATGAAATTTCAATGCTTGAAGAAACAGCGAAGCGAGATGATGAAATAAGGAACGGCATTAAAAACAACCAGTAACTATTTTTTGTGATACTATGACTGTAGTAGAAGTTATAGAACTTAAAACATATGAAGAATATTTCTGTGAAATATTCGATGGTAAAAAATTATTCGAAATGCGAAACATTGTTGAAAACCCCGATAAGATATTTGCTAAAGGGAAGATTCTGCATCTTCGTGAAACTAATCGTGGAACCGGGCAATATACAGGACGTGAAATTTTCACAGACGTAACGTATTTCATGCAAGGCCCGATATTCGGACTTTCCGCCGGATGGTGTCTTATGGGATTAAACCCGAAGATGCTAAGAATTCGTGAAGTAAATCCAACTGCAATTAAAGTATGAAGGTAATACATGAAATCAAAGTTGCAAAACGAGATAGAATCTTCTTTTAGATGGTTACGGGATTCTGCGCGTTTTGTATGGTGGAACTGCAAAACTCATCAGCCGGTATATCTCTATAATTTACTTGCTGATAGAAGATTACCAATATATTTTTTCGGCATGGTTTGTGAAGCAGCCGAATTATATTTACAGGCAGTACTTACGTCATATAAGATCGCGTTACCTATATTTGGAATTCCATATCCAGATCCGTTAGGTGATGCTATCGTAGGATTTATACTTATGATCATCATTATGATATATCAAGGCAGACCTAAAAAGAAGGTGTAAACCATGTCACTCAAATCATTCTTTAAAAAAATACTGTCAAAAGATGATAGTCCAAGTCACCCGGATTTCGGAGATATCATGGGTGATGGGGATTTCATACCAAACGATATAGAATTTGCAGGACTGGAAGATGAGCAGCATCCTGTTGCAGCAGAACCAGAAAAGCGTAAACGAGAGTTGCACTGGTTTATTACCGGAATGTTTGAACATATCAGCCACGATATTGATGTATTCACCGGTCAGTATGATAAGAAAAGAAAGCAAGAAAGTGACAACCGTGATGCTTATGAGCAATTCGAACAATTAGCATATGGGAAACGGTGATTTGATGCAACAGTTTAAACAGCAGTTTAAACTAATGGAACTTTCATTGGCATTAATATTTGTTGGGATATGTATAATGCTACTAACCGCATTTGCATTTGTACAATTTACAAAAAGTATTGAACCCAACCTTATATATTTGCTTGCAGGATTTGCATTGGTTGCACTTGTACCCAAAATTCAATCTAAAGCACAAGGAGAATGATTATGGTTAAAATTGGTCAACTCGGAACTAACAACGTAGGAACCGTAGGATTCGGAAAAAAGAAAAAAGGTATTACAAACCGTACTCGAACAATCCTATTAATAATCATTATGATCGCAGGGATTACATGTATCTATTTCGGGTATCAGTGGACTGCGCAATCAAATACACAAATACAGCAGCAGACTTCATTGGATAATCAGAGTAGTATACTTCCACAAGTAACTATTAATATCAATCTCGCTGCTACTCCAACCCCGGCACCGGCAAGTACACAACCACCGTTATTCTCTATCCCGTAGGTGTAACAATGGCAGATACAATTTTTTCTACAGATCGCACTAAACTATTAAACGATGAATACAACCCACTTAAATCAAAAGATCTCAATCAAATTCCAACTGAAGAATTACAGAAGCTTCTTGCAGATTTGCGGTTTGCACTTGTTGGATTGAAAGTGCGTGTAGATAACGGCACTAAAAAAGTCCGTAGCAGTACTCCTAGAGTTGTGCGGATTCAAATTGCGCGCATACTTACAATCTTACAGAAACGCGGTGTAACCGGATGACATCTCAATCCTGTAAAAAGACTATCATTGTATGCGCTGCAATATTCATTTATATTATAGTATTGTCATTTATTATAGTATCTACGGTCATTCATACATCCCGTGATGAACATATAGCAAACATAACTGTTGTAACTATTAATTATGATTCTGAAATGTTTGGAAAATACGCAATGTCATTTGTATCCGATCAAGGTACTGGATTTTACGTTAATACATTTAATTCAGTAATTTTTAATAGTGATGCGGTTGTTGTTGGTGACAGTTATATGGTATGGTATCATTGCGATATATCTAATAATAGGATCGTAGATAAAACATACGATTTAACCCATCCACCAATTGCAACACCAGTACCAACACCAACTATTAATATCTACCAGTGTAGAGATGTTGCAGGAGCATGTATATGAAATATAAAATGTCAAACTCCCAGATCCGATCTGCATTATTTACACATTGGAAAAAGAAATTGCATTATCACTATCTACATATTTTTATCTGTGGTAAACATTGCATTAATTGCAAATCAAAGGACTGTAAACGTGTAAGAGATATGCCATGGTGTCCGGGTATTGGAATATAAAATAATTATTTATTCTCTTGCTGTTTTGTTTCTATTCCTGTAGATGATTTAGGTTCGGGGAAATATTTCTCGTTGTATTCTTTAATCAAGTTATCGTGAAATGCAACTAGATTATCAATTATGATTTCATCCGATCTATAATGACGGAGATCATTAATTGCAAGTTTCACAAGCTCAATTGATCTCTTTGCATATAACATTTCAGGAGTTGCATCAGTCATACATAAAAGTAGGAGTTATCAGATATTAATAATTGCGTTAGAACTTATCCCAGTCATTAAATAAAGTATCTTCCAATTTGCTGCTGTTATGTTCTGGTCGTATCAAATGTTTTGTATTCTTTGCCTTCTGCATTTCAAGCTCATGCTTCTTATCTTCTCTGCGATGCCTTTCTTCACGTTGAATAGGAGTTTCATGTTCATACGGATTCACTATCTTGTCTACTTCTTTTTTCAGAGCATCAAATAATCCCATAAAGATCACTTGTTAATTAGGTATGCTATTACACCGGCACCTAATATTAAACCTGCGCACAGCAAAGCCCATTTGAAGTTTTCTTTCATGTCCGGGCCTGCTGCTTCTTTCAATCGTTTCTGCACTTCTGAATTGATGTAACCACTGAAATGCGCGGCTGTCCATTTTGGTAAATACTTCTGTACTTCGTTTAGATCAATTGTTCGAAGTGGAGGGAGATGTACACCTTTCGGAACAAAGTTACGAAGATCTCCATTCATCAAATGATATTCAAATGTTTCATAATCGTGAACAAGTTTATTTTCCTTTACTAATTGATCTAGTGGTGTATCCGGGTAATCAGTTCTGATCTTTTGATTCCATCTCCTGCACATTTCAACTATTACCCAGTCAATATCTATTTCGTGAACTATATTCCAGTCATCTGACATGTAGGTAATCTGTGCTTTTCCCATGTTGCCTGTTACCGGGGCTGTAATAATCCATTTTAAAGGCAGTTTCATTGCAGAGAAAATACCTGCAACGTACTCTGTAGTTTCAAACCAGATCTGCCCGTTTCGGCCTTTCACGATTGAGCACGGCTGACTAAAAAGGTTTGATGCACGGAATCCCCATACCGGTTTCATCGGCACATAAATTAATGCATATCCGGCCATTAGTACAAATGCAAATACCATAATACCTATCGCAATTACCCAGAAGTAAAATGGCATACCTGCAATTACAGGATTATATAAAGGAACCTGTTGCAGTACTGCACCTACAATCTGATTAACTGCTGCCTGATCTGCTGCTGCCATTTATTCCACCTCTAAAATATTACCGTTGATTAAATCAATATTTGGATTACAGAGTATAACTTTATTAACTTGATAATCATCTTGTATCAATCTCTGTATATATTTCGATTGAACTATTGTTTTAGTATGTGATATCCACGATTCATACGATAGATCTTTTCTACGATCATCTTCGATTATCATATCAGATATGAATGCAATTAATATATAGAATGCAAATATCCAGATTGATAACGAGTACATAGGAATGAGATAGAAGTATATGTGGAAGTATATTGTACTAGTATCCATTGCAAGCATACCCATACGATACATAGATATGTATACAGTAATAAGTGATAAAATGCAAGTACCACCTATAACGTATGCTAATACTATAAATCCAATATATGATATAAATCGCTCAGCTCCAATTTTATCGCGCGTTAACCAATTTCTGATTTGCATATATTCACCGTCCTAGATTTCCAATAAGCTTAGTTTCCCGTGGTCTTTCACCTTCATCTGCAATCTTCGGGCCATAACTACCGGCCATTCCAATTCCAATTGAAGGTACTACACGCTCACGTATTCCATCACCGTAATCAGATCTTGCTTTGTTTGTAAGAATACGAGCGTGATCTTTTAACATCTGATCTTGTATAAGGAAATCTACATTATCACAACCTATAAAATCAATTGCAGTTGTAAGGTTTTCCATTAAAGTTCTTTGACTGCCCTGATTCATATTTGATGTTGGTACTTCTACGGCAGCTTCATTATCAGTATATATCCAAAAACGTTTATGACCTTTTAAAGTATCAATCTCTGATGGTGTCCGTACTTTAAGGTACAACTCCATCGTTTCACGATCAAGTGATGGAACCTGCGGTGATAATGCAATTGGTTTTGGTGGTTGACCACCGGGATAACTTGATGCCTTACCTGCCATTACCCCATCTTCATAGGCAACTGCTTCAGGCGATTTGCGCTGTATCTCGGTTTTAATAAATCGATCAAGAATACCTGCCATTGGAAACTCCGATACAAACGTATGATATATGAACTATTAAATATTGTTATAGTAGAAACTGAAGATTATAACGGTTTATTTTTTCGTGCAGCTACTTCCCTGCGATGCGTCCATGTATTATCTATATTGCATTCGTGCTGATATATTGCACGTTGCTGTGGAGCAAGGCTAGTATCTGCTGCTTTATCACAATCGTACCGTGCATCCATTCTTGCTTCCCCGGCACGGGTCGATTGCATATGAAAATACCATTGTTCGAAATCCATGATCAAATAATAAAGGAGAATAGAATATTTAAAAATTTGGGTTATCTTTCTTTTCGTTCATCATGTGGTCTGCTTGTTTCTTCTGCTATACGGTGCAATGGACATAATGGATGTGATTTGCCTCCACGTTCATGTACAACATCTCCATACGGTGAATCCTTAACAACATCGTATGGCCCGATCTCACGAAACTTTTCCATGAACAATAATCACTTATCAAATATTTATATTTATGCAGGTGGTTTAACCGGGCCTTTATTGTTAGATTCGTTTGGTTCTAGGAATACAACATATATTGCATAAAGTACTGTTATTATTGTTATAGCAATTAGTATAGTACGCAGTAATCCATCTGCATATACAACCTGCATAACATTGAATATTGCATTATTTGATGTGATGTAAAGATCAAACATATAGATTGAATTCCATGCGGCATATCCCCAAAACAACGGAGCAATCAAAGCTGGAACTACACGGCGCGGTGATACTAATGAAAGACCTGTAAAGAAAGAACCTAATATTATTGTAAAGATCACTAGATAGACCGGGACATAGCCCTGCTGTGCAAACCAATCTGACTCATAAATTGTAGAATTACCAGAATATATTGTAGTAGAATTTTTCTGATAACTTAATACACTATCTGCATGTACCGGTATTATAAGCAAACATAATAACAAAACAATAATTAAATATTTCATGTCAAGACCTCCGAAGCAGTACAGCACATCCTGCTCCGAATGCTAATACTCCAGTAACAAATATCAGAAATACCAGAATATCAAATGATGCTGATTGGACATATACTATTCCATGTGAGAAATCTACACCTGCTGTATTGATATTTGTTTTATTTATATTTGTAATCGGGATTATCACCGTAATGAAATTTTCAGATGAATTAACTATTGGGATGTTTGAACTCGCATAATATGCTGTATCTTTAGGTTGATTTAAATATGCAGCACTTCCTACAAAGTACGCACAGAATACAAACACTATAAAAAAGAACATTACAAATATCATTTTTCCGAATGCCATAGAAACCTGATATAGAAGTAGTTAATCATTTGATAAAAACATTACTATAAGAAGTTTTGCAGAACAGAACTAAACGGTATGTTTACGGGGATTTACCCCAACCGTTATTGTGGCGATCCTATCACCGATACCCGCGAACCAGCATGAATCCACCGATCATAAGCCCGATACCGAGCATGATCAGAGAGATTGCAGAGAGGTTAAGCCCACCTGCCGAAACAGTACCGATCTGGACCTGCGTGGCGTTGAAGATCGAAGTCTGAGGCACGTAAGGCGCGGCTGACTGTACGGAGTACAGTACACCCGGTGCAACCATCAGAAGGGATGCAACAATTATAAACGTAATGATGCCCTCTACGAGAATCGTAATCACCTCACTTACTTTTCTGTGTTTTTATTTCAATCTATTAATACTTTACTATAATGTAAATTTGTTGAATAAAAAATACATTTATATAATATGCTCAACAAACAGTATATAGATAATAATGCAACGAACGCAAGAATCAATAAATCAATGGAAAAATAACTTAAGTATTGCTAGAATTGGGCATGTCGCTACAGAAATTGAATTAGAAGCATCTAAAAAATTTCATGCAGATCCAAACTGGAAACAAAAACAATCAGACGCGCGGAAATTACTTTGGCAAGATCCCGAGTACCGTAAAAAATGTATTGCCAATATGAAAATAGCAATTTCTAATCCAGAGGTAAAGCAAAAACAATCTAATGGTATTAAAGCAGCACACGAAGATCCAGAATCAAAACAAAGATATTCGAATGGATATATAAAACGCTCGCAAAACCCGGATTGGATTAAAAATCATGCTGCTGCTAATTTGGCTAGACACGATGCACTCAAAGGCGATAAATCGCATCTATGGCGTGGAGGTAAATCATTTGAACCGTATTGCGTTAAGTTCAATCGTAGATTCAAATATAGAGTCAGAGAACGTTTTAATAATAGATGTGTAGAATGCGGTACAACTGTTTCGTATAAATTACACGTTCATCATGTAAACTACAACAAAGAAACTTGCTGTAACGATGATATACCATTATTTGTTACTTTATGCAGAGGATGCCATGTGAAAACACATTTTGATCTAGAGTATTGGGAAATACATTTTAAAGAGATATTAGCATTGCAATATGGAAATAAATGTTATTATAGTGAATTAGAAATGCAAGAAATAGAAAAATTAAATGATTATAAAAACTTTATACCGACGTAAGCATTTTCTTGATTACATCAAATTATATTTAATCATGCGTATGATGATCTTTACAACGTAATTGTAATTCTCCAGCTTCTAATGCAATTTTCCAGTCTTTAATTCTAAATGAACTAGGACGATTAGATCTCCGAATTGGATTAGTGTGATGTATTTGCAAATTATCCGGATTTCTTTCTTCACAGTCACTACACTTGCATCCGAGTGCCATTATTATTTTTAATCGCTCACGATGATAATAATGAGTTTGATGTGATGTATCAGGATTATTAATCTTTGTTATATTGTAAAAACGATCTGGTAGTATAGAATCTATTGATATAGATTCCTGTTGTACAGAGTTAACTGTCATCACCTACTCCGACAAAATCATCATCGTCCATTGCTATTATATCTTTCGTATTTACCATCCCTTCTACGGTAAGTCTAGGGCATTCAGCCGGAATACGTTCAAATTCAAATCCTCCTATTTTACCATCCATAACCGATTCTGGTACTGCTTGTCCGGTCTTTAATTTTAGTACTAGCCTTCGATCTACATTACTGTAAGATTTTGAAGGCTTTGCACCCGGTAGCCAAATGAAATGTGAAGTTCTTTCTAAAATCCTATAGTCTATTAGATTTAATGCATGGGTCATACAAGCCAGTGAAATATTATGTTTACGAGTATCTACAAGTACATCTACCATGCATTCAATAATCCAGTAATAAATATCCGGTGCGTTCGCTCTAAACAAATCATGGCTTTCATCTATTACAGCCGTATACCATTCCCTGCTTTTAGATTCCTGATTGGTACGATATAAATATTCGAATATCTCAAATAAGAATACATCGCGCTCTACTAGATAATCTTCAGTAGGTGAAAGAAAACGGCGATCTGCATGTGATAGATTCCGTTTCATATTAATTTCATCTTTTAATCTAGGTGACATAAAATGTTTTATAGGTGGATAAATTACATTAGTTCCACCTGTAATAATTCCATCGGCCAATTCTTTTACATTCTTATAGAAATTTATATCAAGATTTGGTATTGGTGATGAATTACCATCTTTATCTACCTGTAAGAATTTCAAAGGGCTATTGCGATGAACATGTACTTTCAAAGGACGGATGCGTTCTGCCGGGTAATATAATTTTGCTAATTCCGGATTAAGAATATTCCAACTATCGAATTCACGACCACGCCATATTACCGTTTCGTTCTTAATCATTCCCTGTAAAGTCTTTATGAGATCTAAACGGGTATCTTCTGATAATCTATCAAATGAATTTACAGCTTCAAAAAAATCATTTTTACTTGCACCATCTATATATCTTGCCTGAAGTCCGAATTTTGTGCAAAAAGTAGATTTGCCTCCACCCTGTCCACCTATGGCAAATGTACGAGTACCACCGTATCCTAATTGACCGTCATCATGCGTAAGGATCTGCTCCATTATATCCGATCCTATCGTTTTAGACAGGGCATTAAACCCTACCGCATTCTGTTTACTTATTTGATGAGATGTCCGTTTATTAGAGTAGCGTACTGATTCACTCATACAAATACCTCTATATCATTTAACATTATCAAATAGTATTGTTACTGCTTTTTTGCATAACTTCGTACACAATTCCTTTATTTCGAAGTACATCGCTATTCCTACGCATATCACGATAAACCCAACTATGGTAAATATTATTCCAGTTGTCTGATCATCCATGTTTATCATCTTCCTTTATCATCTTGTCAAGTAATTGCTGTACTGATTCTGTAGTAGTTCCATGCTTATCTAAATTGAATCCACTATCATAAGGCATCTGGATTAATTTGTGTCGAATCATTATTTCAAATAATACTTTATTGATTTGTACTAATACAGCATTAGACGTTGTCCATGATTTGTGATCTTTGATATATTCGGAGTTAGCATCTTCCCAATTGCTATACATACCTTCACACAATAGAATGTCACGATATAGTGCTAATCCCCATCTGGCATTACCATCAGATTTGAATATGTCAGTTAGCATCTTATTGAATGTATCTTTCTCTTCTTGTGTGAATCCATCTTTTAAATTATAGGTAACTATCATCTGCGCTAGTATACTTTCCAATGCACTTGCAATTAAAGAAGGGGCTGGCTGATTATCTTCTAGCATACTCATCATTAAAGCGCGACACGCTGAAATAAGAGATGGGGTGAATTCTAGTATATGCGCCGGATCAGTACTAGTAATAAGAACCCTTGTTAATTCACCTATTAACTTTTTAGGAACATAATAGTTATCTGTTCTATCAGGCATATTAAAAAAATGGGTGGGGCTACCTATAATAGTTTACGCTAATGCATTTTGCATAATTTGCAAAATCACTTCGTATATTTATGTGGTATAAATCTAAGATATCCTTTGCGTGGTGCAACGATAACGATTCTACCTCTCACTCCATTCCTTACGGTTTCCCGTTCTTGTGGTTTACCTGACATGACAAAGTATAGATTATAGTAGAATATAAATTTTTGCAAAAATCTCTTTGCTCTCGCTAATAATCATTTTATCCCACCCATAGCCGTCTATAGGAATAGAATAACCCCCCTGCG
>Ga0326727_10017937_pt1 | contig 14557 bp, 8 predicted proteins | sample MB2enrmetagenome_FD_207643 | JGI IMG/M metagenome (GOLD analysis project Ga0326727, IMG submission 207643) | Lab enriched peat soil microbial communities from McLean, Ithaca, NY, United States - MB29MY | ecosystem: Environmental > Terrestrial > Soil > Wetlands > Peat | place: USA: New York...
CAGGAAGATCCTCAACGAGGACCATTACGACCTTGAGAAGGTGAAGAAGAGGATACTCGAATACCTGGCCGTCAGGAAGCTGAAGACGGACATGCGGGGGCCGATACTCTGCTTCGTCGGGCCTCCAGGTGTCGGCAAGACGTCCCTCGGCAAGTCGATAGCCCGGGCCCTCGGAAGGAAGTTCATGCGGATTTCCCTGGGCGGCATCCGGGACGAGGCGGAGATCAGGGGCCACCGGCGGACTTACGTGGGTGCCCTGCCCGGCAGGGTGATCCAGGGGATAAAGAAGGCCGGGTCGAACAACCCCGTCTTTATGCTGGATGAAGTGGACAAGATCGGCATGGACTTCAGGGGCGACCCTTCGAGCGCCCTTCTGGAGGTCCTCGACCCGGAGCAGAACTGGTCTTTCAGCGACCATTACCTGGAGGTGCCTTTCGACCTGTCGAAGGTCATGTTCATCGCTACGGCGAACCTGATGGACCCCGTACCGCCCGCGCTCAAGGACAGGATGGAGGTCCTGGAGCTCCCCGGTTACACGGAAGAGGAAAAGCTGATGATCGCGAAGGAGTTCCTCATCCCGAAGCAGCTAGGCGAGCACGGCCTGTCGGCCGACCTCGTTGCCTTCGACGACGAGGCGGTCAGTATCATCATCCGCTCCTACACGAGGGAGGCAGGCGTCCGGAACCTGGAGCGGGAGATCGCCGCCGTATGCAGGGCTGTCGCCCAGGAAGTCGCCGAAGGCAAGACGGAGAAGACGAACGTCCTCGCGGACGACATCCGCAGGTTCCTGGGGCCTATCAAGCATTACTCGGAAGTAGCGGAAAGGACTAAGTATTCCGGGGTAGCCACCGGCCTGGCCTGGACCCCGACGGGGGGCGACATCATCTTCATCGAGGCGACCAAGATGCGGGGCAAGGGGGGCCTGACCCTCACCGGCCAGCTTGGCGACGTGATGAAGGAATCGGCCCAGGCGGCATTGAGCTACATCAGGAGTAAAGCGCAGGACTTCAACATCGCGGAAGACATCTTCGAGAAGAACGACATCCACATTCACGTGCCGCAGGGCGCCATACCGAAAGACGGCCCGTCCGCAGGCATCACGATGATGATGGCCCTCGTCTCCCTGCTGACGGACCGCCCCGTGCGGAACGACGTAGCTATGACGGGGGAGATCACCCTGCGCGGGCTGGTGCTCCCGGTCGGCGGCATCAAGGAGAAGGTGCTTGCAGCGCGGAGGGCGGGCATTAGAAACGTGATCTTGCCTAAGATGAACGAGAAGGACCTCGAAGAGGTGCCGGAGAGCATCAAGAACAACATGCAGTTCAAGTTCATCGAAAGGGTGGACGAAGCGATCGAGGCCTGCATGGGCACGCCGAACGCGTCCGACTTCTGCGTGCTTAAAGAAAGTACCGGCTAGACGATAAACTGCGAAGAGCAATGGGCCGGGCTGACAAGCCCGGCCTTTTTTATGGCGTGGCCGGGATCTTTTCGCGGCTTGCTTTGTCGTCGTGTTCGGCGCGCGTCCTCACATACAGAAAAAGTATGCTGCGGCGCGCACCTCCACGACTCCGCGCCATCCACGAAAATCTCTCCGGCCCCCTCGAATACGGAGAGCACCGGCAGGGAACACTGTAGTAAATTACACTTCTATATCAGCTAAGATTTTATGCCGTGGTGCCGCCGGCCCGGACGGCGGGCAGGTAGATGTGGAAGGTGCAGCCTTTGGCCTGGTTCGATTCGGCCGTGATCGAGCCGTCGTGGTCCCTCACTATCGAGTAGCAGATGCTCAGGCTCAGTCCCGTCCCTTTCTCGTTCCCCATCTGCTTGCTCGTAAAGTACGGGTCGAAGACGCGCCGGAGGCCCGATGGGTCCATGCCCGGCCCTTCGTCCCGGACGTAGATGTGCACGTATTCCCCTCCCTTGAGGGCCAGCGGGTTGTCCGGCGCGAGGGCAACCCCTTCCGCCCCGACCTCCAGGCCGCCCCCGTCGGTCATCGCTTCATCCGCGTTCCTGACGATCCTCTCGATCACCTGGCGCATCTGCCCCTCGTTGACGCCTATGCGGGGCAGGCCGGACGCGAAGTAAAATGAGACGCTCCGGCCGGATTCGCCTAAGGCGGATCTGACGCACCCCTCCACGAAAGGGGCAGGATCGACAACGCCCCGGAGCGTCTCGCCGCCGCGCGCGAAGGCAAGGAGCTCGTAGGTGAGGTCCTTGCCGGTGAGACAGGCCCTCTCGGCCTCGGCAAGCCGGTTGTTGACCTTCTCGTCTTCCGGCAAGAGCATCTTTCCCATCGAGATATTGCCCATTATGACGGCAAGGAGGTTGTTGAAGTCGTGGGCGATCCCGCCTGCGAGGACGCCCAGGGACTCCAGCTTCCGAGCCTTTAGCAGCTCCTCTTCCGTCCTCTCGCGCGCCGCGATCTCTTCCCGCAGCTTGGCGTTGGCCTCCCTGAGCCTTACCTCGCTCTCCTGGAGCAGCTCCTTCGAGACCGTAGTGGCGGCGAGGCTGTCCACCATTTTGTTGAAGTCGGTGACGAGGGTGGCTACCTCGCCCGACCCGCAGGGTTTCACCGGCGTCGATAAATCGCCCGCATTGACCCTTGCCGTCGCCTGCCGGAGCCGCGTCACGGCCCTGGAAAGGTAGACGCCCATGAGCGCAGCGATGAGGGAGACGCTCAGTATGCCGAAGCCCATCCAGGCGAGGCCCGTATGCCTGAACGACTCGATCACGCCCTTCGACGCCGAGAGGAGGAAGCCCTTCGTTTCGTTGTGCTCGGCCGCCATCTGCTTTATCGGCTCCAGGAAATCATCCTCGTTGACGGTGGCGGCCAGGAGGAGGGGCGCCCGGTCGGCCGTGCTGCTGCGGAGCGGGACGATATATATGAACCGCTTCATGATGCTCCCGTCCCCTGCAGGCAGCCGGTAGTAGCCGCAGATCGTGCCCGGCCCTTTGAGGCTCTTTTCGAGTATTGTCTGAAGGTCGGGCAGGCGGCCGTAAAGGTTTTCCAGGCCCTTGTCCTCAAGCCTCGGGTCGCGGTGGAAGCGGACCGTCGCCTTCTCCCGGTCGTAGACGAACGTATAACCCGACCTGCTGATCGTCTGCACGGCCAGCTCCCTGAATTTATGGTCTCTCTGGAGGTCGGATACGGTCATCCAGGGCACCGACTGGATGACCATGTCGAGCTGCTCGGCGATGTCGAGGACCCTGCCGTAGACGGCCGCCTCGCCGGTCGTGCGCAGCATGACTGCGCTGCGCGAGATGTCCTGCTCGTACCCATTCTCGATGATCCGCCTGATCTCCCCCTCTATGCGGCCGCCGTAGATGTCGATAAGGACGGCGAAAATAACGACGGGCACGAGGCCGGCAGCCATCGTGACGAGGAAAAGGCGTGAGCTGAATTTCTTGGGGAGGAATCTCGACAACCGCATGGCCTTCCACACCGACCCGAAACTACCGAAACGTAAGGCGCTCAAGTAGTCATACCATACTTTCGGCCGTTATGTGAACGATTATCTTTCAGCTCCGGGCGAACTATCTCTTGACCGGCCGCAGGCAATATGGGTAAAACATAGCTAACGGCATCGCCTGCTTGCGCCATGCCGGAAAAAGCGCGTACGGCCGGGGCTCGAGGATGGACGAAAACGGGAAGACGAAGACAGGGCCGACGGACGGGCAGGTCCGGCCGCAGCGGAAGAGCGCGGTAGAGCGCCCGCCCGCATCGCGGGACGGCCGGGAGGACGGCGCCGGGCAGGTGTCGGGCGAGCATACGATCAAGCTCGCGGCCCTGGTCGAGCAGCCTATGGCAGGCGTCTACCTGGCGCGGGAGGGCCTTTTTACCTACGCCAACAGCGAGATGGCCGACATATTCGGTTACGCCTCTGAAGAGATGGCGGGCGTCATGGGGCCTGCGGACCTTGCCTGCGCCGAAGACCGCGCCCTTGTCGCCGAGGGCCTGGAAAGGCTGCTCTCCGGACGGGCGGACTCAGTGCAGCACGAGTTCCGGGGCGTGAGGAAGGACGGGCAGACCGTCTATGCGGAGGTCTTCTGCCGCAAGGTAAGTGACGAGGGGGCGGAGGCGGTCCTCGGCATCGTCCTCGACAGGAGCGATCAGAAAAGGCTCGGCGAGCAGCTCGTCCGGGCGGAGAGGATAAAGGCGATAGGCGCGCTGGCAGGGGGCATCGCCCACGACTTCAATAACCTCCTCATGGCCATCCAGGGCCACACGTCGCTCATCCTCCACAGCCTCAAGCCGGACGACCCCACGTTCGCCAAGCTGAAGATCATCGAGGAGATCGTAAAGAGCGGCTCCGAGCTCACGCGAAAGCTCCTCACCTTCGCGAGCGGGGCGAAGTACGAGATCGCCCCGTGCGACCTGAACGCCGTCATCAGGAAAGGCTCCGAGATGTTCGGTCGGGCCAGGAAGGAGATCGCCGTCAAGTCGCGGCTGCGGGAAGACCTGTGCACGGTCGATGCGGACGGAGGGCAGATAGAGCAGATGCTCCTCAACCTGTGCTTGAACGCCTGGCAGGCCATGCCGGGCGGGGGCACGCTCTTTCTGACTACGGAAAACGTGGTGCTCGACCGGAAGTTCGTGCGGCCCTACGGGACCAAGGCGGGAAGATACGCGAAGCTCTCCGTCGCGGACACGGGGAAGGGCATGGACGAGAGGACGAAGGAGCGGATATTCGAGCCCTTTTTCACGACGAGGAAGGCGGAAAAGGGCACCGGCCTGGGACTTGCGTCCGTTTACAACATAGTGAAGGAGCACGCGGGCATCATCACGGTCGCCAGCGAGGAGGGCGGGGGCACCACCTTCGACGTCTACCTGCCCGCGTCGAAAAAGGCTGCCGACAAGCCGACCCCACCAGTCCCCGAGTGCCGCCACGTAGAGAAGGGCGCGGAGACCGTGCTGCTCGTGGACGATGAGGAGGCCGTCATAGGGGTGAGCAGGGACATGCTCGAAGTGCTCGGGTACTCCGTGATTGTCGCCCGAAGCGGGCTTGAGGCCATCGAGATCTTCGAGAGGGAGCACGCCGCCATAGACCTCGTGATTCTCGACGTCGTCATGCCGGACATGGGGGGCGAGGAGACGCTGCGACGCCTTCTGGCCATCGACCCGGCGGCCGCCGTCGCGGTCTCGTCCGGCTACAGCCTGGAGGGACGGGTAACGCGCATGATGGAGCAGGGATGCAGGGCGTTCATACAGAAGCCTTTCACGATCAACGTCCTCTCGCAAAAGCTGCGTGAGGCCCTCGAAAAACGCTGATAGAGATATATAATATTAGGCGTAAAAGTCTATCATGGCCCGTTCAAATATAGGCCGGTCTATACTATCCCCTCACTTTCTCACAGGCTATTATTGGGGCTCAGCGCCCCCTCCACGAGCAAAGCTCGCGGAGCCACCCCCCTCAGCGCTGCGCATACGCTTGCTTTATTACTGGGGCTCAGCGCCCCCTCCACTCGACCGCGTGTTTTGCCGCGTAGAAAGCGTGAAAAAATACGCTCTCACCCTCACCCCAACCCTCTCCCCTCATCAGGGAGAGGGAGCTAAGGCCATAGTACAGCCCGCTCTTACCGCCGCCTTCTAAATGCTCTTTATACGATTGCGGCGGTCGCGGCGTGGAAGAGCGCCTCAAGGAATCGATGAGATGTGGATGCGATCTAAGCCTTGCCGGCCGGAGATCGTACTGAACGTACATCGGAGGCCGCAAGGCGAAGAGCGCGCCGCCCCGCCCTATCAGCTCAAAGTCGGTTTGCCGGGCACCCGCACGTTCCGAGAGTACTGAAAAGGTGCCACCGTGCATGCGGGTGGTACGCCAGAGGCGCGAGTCCAGCCGCAAAGAGCATTGGTTTAGCTTTTTAGCCTTCCACGCCTTCCGCGCCCACCCTCGCCGCCTCACTTCAGCTTCAGCACAAGGCCCGTGACACCGTCCCGCATCAGCTTCGTGGAGAAGCCGAGCTTCCTGGCGAGGCCGATCATCCTGTCGTTCTCGTTGAGCGTTATACCGTAAACCTGGTCCAGCCCCTTCTCCTGGGCGATGCCTATCAGCACATCGACCAGCTTGTAGCCTAGGCCCGTGCCCTGGTAGTCGTCGTGGACGATCACCGCGAACTGGCCCTTCATGTCCGGCTCGATAATGAGCCTTGAGATGCCCGCGAAGCGGCGCTCTTCGCCTTTCGTGACCTCGGCCGCTATGGCGATCTCCCGGTCGTAATCGACGTTGCAGAACCTGACGAGCATCTCGTGGCTCATCTCCTTCAGGGGGCTGAAAAACCGGTCCCTCACCGTCTCCTTGGAGAGGGAGTGGAAGAGCCGGTGTTGCATCGGCTCGTCCTCCGGCCGCACGGGGCGCAGGAGCACCTCCGTCCCGTCGCTCGTCCTCCAGAAGGTTACGTACCTGGTGGGATAGGGCGTGATGACCAGGTGAGGGTAGCCCTTCGCCTCGACGGCGGCGGGGTCGAGGAAGATGCGGACGTCGAGAACGCGCGGCTCGCCGTCATAGACGGCGAGGGGATCGATATCGATGGAAGCGATCTGCGGGAAGTCCGCCACAAGGTTGGAAAAACCGATCAGGAGCTGCTCGAGCTTGAGCAGATCGGCCGGCTTCCGCCCACCGTATCCCCCGAGCACCGTGTATGCCTTCGATTCCTCGATGAGCCTCCTTGCAAGCGTCTGGTTGAGAGGCGGCAAAGCGATGGCGCAGTCGTCGAAGATGTCGCGGCCGATCCCTGCAAGGCCGAAGCTTATGAAGGCGCCGAATTCCTTGTGCCGGGCCATCGCCAGATAAAGGTCGTAGTCGGCGGTTGTGTCCGCCGCGCATTGTTCGGCGGGTACGGGTATGCCGTATTCCTGGAGGATGTGCATCGACCTTGCGCGCGTAAAGGACGTCGCGCCTCTTTTGACCTCAGTCTGGATGATCGCGCCGATGTAGTGCTTTGGTTGGGGCCCTCCCGGGGCGAGGTCGAGGGGCGTCTCGTAGAGGAACTCCAGGCTCCTTTTGTATCTGAACATCTCGATGTAGGCCCTCACGGCCTGCTCCGGGGTCGAGTAAGCCGGTATCTTGTGCTCGCGCAGGTACTCCCGGCCCTGGCGCATCGACTGCCCGCCCATCAGGGCCGCGAGGACGGGCTTTTGCGTCCGGCCGCCGGCCTCGGCTATCGTATGGGCGATCTCGACCGGTATGGCCGCCGTAAGGGTGGTGCATATGACAAGGAGACCGTCGACTGCTTCGTCCGCGGCGCACGCCCTTATCGCCTCCCCATAGACGGCGGCTCCTGCCTCGCCGCCTAAGCCGATGGGGTTCCCTCCGCCCCACTCGGCGCCCAGGGCCCGCGTCAGCGCATCGGCGGCTTCCGGGGAGAGACGGGCCAGGCTGCCGCCCAGATCGAGAAGGGCGTCCGCGGCCATAGTCCCCACGTTGACGGCGTTGCATATGACGGCGACGCGTCTCCCGGCCGGCAGTTGGTTCGCGTCGAGTACCTGGACCGCGCTGAAAAAGTCTTCCGCCTCCCGCACCCTCAGCACCCCGACCCGCCTGAAGGCTGCGCTGTAGACGCGGTCGTCGTCGGCGGCCTGTCCCTTGCCGCCTTCGGCGGACCTGCCCGATCTCATCACAATTATCGGCTTGGTGAGGGCAAAGCCCCGTGCCGAGCTGATGAACTTCCTCGCGTTGACGACGCGCTCCATATCGAGGAGGATGCTGCGGGTGGCATAGTCGCTCCCGAGAAAATCGATCAGGTCGCCGAAGTCTACGTCGACCATATCGCCCAGGGAGGCGAACATGCTGAAGCCGATGTGCGACTCGACGGCCCATTCCATCACTGCGCTGCCGAGCTGGCCGCTCTGGGAGACGAAGGCTACGTTCCCCAGGCCGGGGTCGGCGCGCAAAAAACTCGCGTTAAGCCCTATCTCCGGCCGGATAACACCGAACGAGGCGGGGCCTATGACCCTTACTCCGGTGGAGGCCACGGCCGCGGCCACTTTCCCGTCTAGGCCCCTGCCTGCCTCGCCGTCCTCGGCCCGCTCCGCCGTAATGATGACTGCCCCGGCGGTCCCGGCGCGGCCGCATTCTTCCACGACTTCCGGCACGAGGGGCGCAGGCACGGCTATTACGGCGAGATCGACCGGCGAGGGGAGGGCGGCCACGGACCGCCTGCACGGGATGCCAAGGACGGTCTCCCGGCTGGGGTTGACGCAGAAGATCGTCTGCGCGCCGGAGCGCACCAGGTTGACGAGTATCGCCTTCCCGAGAGCGCCTTTCCTGTCCGTCGCTCCGACGAAGGCAACCGTCTTAGGGTTCAGCATCCTGGTCAGGTTATCTACTGGCATCGGACCGGCTAGCGCGATGCGTCGCGCCCCTTATTGTTGATCGTCCACCGGACAATCTCTTCGACCATGGCCGGGATCGTCGCCTTCGACGCCACTATGGAAACCTTAAGCCCGGCCTCTTCGACCGCCTTCTTCGTGACAGGGCCGATGACCGCTATAGCTACGTCTTTAAGATAAGCGGCCGAAGCCTCTCCCGCAATCTCCAGGAAGTTGCGGAAGGAGCCGCCGCTCGTGAAGGTCGCTATCGATATGCGTCCTTCGGACATGAACCGCTGGAGGCGCTTTGCGTGTTTCTCCGGCTTGACCGCCCGGTAGACCGGGGGCGTGTCTATGCGCCCGCCGAGCTCCCTCACCTTCCGGGGGAAGAGGTCCCGTGCATTTGCCGCCCTCGGCAGCAGGATGTTGAGGTCGGCCAGTCCGGCGCCGGGGCGGCTTAAGGCAAGGAAGGCATCTGCGAGGCCCTCCGCGCTGAACTCGCCGGGGACGAGATCGACCTTCATTCCGAGGCCGGCTATGGCTGCGGCCGTTTTCGACCCGATGGCGCACACCTTCATCCCCTTCAGGTCCCTTATGTCCATGCCCTTTACCATGAGCCTGTCCAGGAAGCACCTGAAGGCGTTGGCGCTCGTGACTACGAGCCAGTCGTACGTGGAAAGCTTTCCTATCGCGGCATCCGCCTCATCGAATGAGGCAGGCGGGACTATCCCCACCGTTGGGAACTCGAAGACCTCCGCCCCGAGGTCCTCAAGGGGCGCGTATTCGTCGGTATATTCCCTGGTGAGGAGCACCCTGTGGCCGAAAAGCGGCTTCTCCTCGTACCATTTGAGCCGCTCCCTCAGTGCGACCACCTCGCCGACGACGAGTATGGCCGGCGGGCGTATTTTGTCGCCCCTGGCGGCTTGCGCGATGTTTCCCAGGGGCGCGACTACCGTGCGCTGCTCCGGCCTCGTGCCCCACCGCACCAGGGCGGCGGGCGTCTCGGGCGGCTTTCCGTGCTCGATCAGCCTTTGCGCGATGGTCTCCAGGTTCTTAACGCCCATGAGGAAGACGAGGGTATCGTTCGATTGCGCCAGGCCCGACCACCAGGCGCCGCGTCCGGGCCTGGAGGCCGCCTCGTTGCCCGTGATGACCGCAAAGGAAGAGGCGTACCGGCGATGGGTAAGGGGTATGCCCGCGTATGCGGGGACGGCGACTGCCGAGCTTACGCCAGGGACCACCTCGAAGGGTATGCCCGCCCCGGCGAGGGCCTCCGCTTCCTCGCCGCCCCTGCCGAAGACAAAGGGGTCGCCCCCTTTGAGCCTGCAAACGACCTTGCCTTCCCGCGCCCGTCCGATAAGGATGCGGTTGATCTCTTCCTGCGACATCTCGTGGTGTCCGCCCCTCTTACCGGCGTAGACCAGATCGGCGTCGCGCCGCGCGTGGCTAAGTATCTGCGGGTTGATGTGGAAATCGTAGACGACCACGTCCGCCTTCTGCAGGCACCGCAACCCCTTGAGCGTCAGCAGGCCGATGTCCCCTGGGCCCGCGCCGACGAGATATATCCTTCCTTTGTTCATCGTCCGCCTGGCCCAAATTTAGCACAAGAGACCCGGGGTTGCAACCTGCGCGCGAAAGAAGCGCGGAGGGACGCAAAAAATCGTGGAGAAACGAAAAGCCTTGTGGTAGCATACTGCCAAAAGACTAGGAATTTGCCGTGCGGACCGGATGAGGCCCCTATATAAGACCATCCCGGAGGGAGGGTTTCGGTGAAAGGGTCAGTTCGTATATGCGTGCTCCTGGCCATTTTGTTGTCTGCCGGGCGCGCGGCCTGGTGCGCTGACAGCGCTTTTTCCCTCGGTTACGGGTTTGCCGCATGGAACATGGGAAGGCCGGCCTTCAAGGTCGAGGGCGACAGGCAGTACGACTTCGTCCAGGCGACCTATATGTATGAGAGGCCTTTCCTGTGGAAGGGGCTCAACCTGCTCGTAGAACCTTTCGCGTCGTACGTCCCGGACCCGGCGACCGGGACCGACTTAGGCGTAGGGTTGGGGTTCAAGTACTACCCCTTCGGAAGGCACGAGGACGGCTTCTACCTGATGGGAGGGACGGGCCTGGCGTACAGCACCATCAAGTTCGAGGAGCAGGGGACGCACCTTTTCGTCATAGGTCAGGGGGGGATCGGCTACCGGTTCGGGAGGTTTTTCATCGAGAACAGGTTCCGCCATTTCTCGAACGGGCACACGGCGGCTCCCAACTGGTCGGTCAACGCGAACGTCATCACGATCGGGGCGTATTTCTAACGGGCTGCGCCGGTCGCTCCGGCCGTTCCCTCCACGCGCTCCCAGACGGTCGTCCTGCCCAGGAGCGTAATACCCAGGTAGCCCCTCACGCGCAGGCGACCCTTGGCGTCGAGCCTGATGACGCCCTTGTAGCTCTTTCCATCCGTGGGGTCGTAGAGCGTGCCGCCCCTCCATTCACGGCCATTGAACCCGAAATCGCGCACTATGACCATCCCTACCCTGGGCGCCTCGTGCATCTTCGGGCCCTGCCCGTCACCCGGTTTTTCATCGCCGTCTTTCAGCCAGGACAGTCTGCCGAAGTATCTGCCGTCCTGTTTGTAGATCTCGATATGGGCGTCTTTCTCCTCGACGACCCACGTGCCCAGTATGGCGTTTGCGGCAGGGCCTTCCGCGCGGCAGGGCGCCGCGGTCCATGCTGCGAGCGACAGGTAGAAGAAAATGGCGGCTGTAACGGCAGAGGCAGGCAGGGTGCGGCGGAGACTGCCGCGAGGGCGCCTCATGAGCCGGTCCCTTCCGCCACGGCCCGTGCCAGCGCCCTGGCGAGCTGCGCGTTCTCCCTCCGCCTGCGCAGCGGCACGCGCAGGTAGGCCTCCCCACCCTCTTCGAAGATGTCGATGAGGATGTTCCTTTCGAGGAGGCGCTGCCGGAGCCCGGCCGCATCTTTTCCGACCGCGGCCAGTAGGAAGTTGCAGGGCGTCTCGATGGGCGTGACCCCTTCGATGCGGGCAAGCTTAGCCGCCATATAGGCCCTCTCGGATGCAAGGAATTCCGCCGTCCTCCGCGCGAAGCCCGCGTCGCGCAGGGAGGCGAGAGCGCCCGCTGCCGCCACGATGTTCACGTGGCCGGGGTCGATGGTGTCCCCTACGCGCCGGCACGTCTCCAGGCCCGCTATGGCGTAGCCGAGGCGCAGGCCCGCGAGTCCATGGAAGAGTGAAAAGGTCCGCAGGATAATCAGATTGGGCGATTTCACGGCCCTTGCGACAGGCGATTCGACGGGAGCGAAGCCGGCGAGGGCCTCGTCGATGACGAGGATCGTCCGGGCGCCGGCGACTGCGTCTATGATGCGGTCGAGGGTTGCACTTTCCGCCAGCGTCCCGGTGAGGGGGTGCGGGTTTGGCAGGAAAAGAGCGTCCATGCCTTGCACGGCTGCCGCCAGCGCCTCTCCGTCGAGGGAGAAGCGCCGGTCTGCGCGCAAGGGGAACGGGACAATTTCTGTGGCGTGGCGTGCGGCGAGGCGCGCATAGTGCGCAGGCAGTGGGGAGGGAGCGAGGAGCCTGCGCGGCTTGTACGCAGCCATGAGCATGTCGAGCAACTGCGCAGAGCCGTGGCCGAGCAGGATATTCTCAGGCTCGACGCGCTCCTTTCGGGCGAGGAAGCGCCTGAGACGGAGCGTTTGGGGGTCCGCGGGCAGGTGCGCTTCTCTCAGGGCCTTCCGCATGGCGTGCTTAGCCTTGCCCGAAGGGCCGATAGGGTTGGAGAGTAGCGTGAAATCGAGCACGTGATGGGGGCCGGGTTTTGTTGCCTCTCCGTTACTACATGCGTCCATATGCATTATTGGACAGTCTCAGGGTGGGCGGTGTCAAGGGAAATACTATCCGAGCGGCTGCGTCTGAGGCGCATCTTTCGCGTCGCGCCTCGCCCTGCGGGACTCCGACGTACAAAAGAGTACGCCTCCGTTCCTCGGGCTTGCGCTTCACGAAATCTGCATCCTCATCCACAGCCGCTTCCTGGCCTTGCACATCCCCCGCCCCCCGTCATTTTTCCCTCGCCCCCCAGTAGGGGGGAGAGGGGGACTGTAATGCACATCTGGACGAGAATTATGAAAGTCTGAAACGGTTTTGACGTCTTAACAGCCCAATTATAGATATCGTACAGCCCGCTCTAGCACCAGTCGTCCGTCTGCGGCTGGGGCAACTGGTACGACTTGAGGTGCTCGATGTACCGGTTGAAGCCGTCGTCCCCTTCCTTTTCCAGCCCCTCGATCTGCGGGACCACCTGGGCCAGGACGGCCCTGTCCTTTACGATGTCGAGGGGATATCGGAAATAGCCGGAGCGCTGAAGAAGGATGTAGACCTGCTTCTCTCTCTTGGAAAGGGCGAGGAACGCGTCGAGGAGCTTCAGCATGGCGGCCTTTTTTTCATCGAGGAAGCCGTCCACCTCCATCAGCAGGTTGAGGCTGAAGTCGTTCGAAGAGAAATAGCTGTGCATCTCGTCGAGGGCATCGACGAGCAGCCTGATCTCTTCCACGATCTCGTCGTCTGCCATAGGGACGAACGTCCCCTCCCGCACCATCTTCTGCATGGGCGAGGCGGGGTGCATGGCGAAGGTCCTGACCCTGATAAAGTGTGGGCGTATCTGGTTGAGCACTGCCGCCGTCTCGCGGGCGTGCTCCGCGCTGAGGGCCTTGCCGCCGATGCCCGGCATGATGTACTCCGACAGCTCCAGCCCCGCTTCCATGACGTGCCTGCCCCCGGTCACGATCTCCTCCGGGGTCAGCCCCTTATTGATGAGCTTGAGCACGCTTGCGGCACCGCTCTCCATGCCCGCGTGGACCCTAGTCAGCCCCGCTTCCTTGAGCCTTTTCAGGTCTTCGACGCTCTTCCGCTTGAGGGTCCGCGCCCGCGCGTAAGTCGTGATCCTGTCTATCCCGGGGAATTTCTCCCGCAAGTATTCGAGTACGGCGACTACATCGTCCGTAGGCAGGATGAGGCTGTCCGCGTCCTGGAGGAAGACGGAGGTGATGCGGCCGTAGCCCTTGTACTGCTCGGCCATTGTGTCGATGTCCTTCTTCACTTCCTCGACGGACCTCTTCGAGAACTTCACCCCCTTGTACGCGGGGCAGAAGAGACACTGGTTCCAGGGGCAGTTGCGCGTCACCCGCACCAGCAGGCTGTTCGCCTCGCTCGGCGGCCTTATAACTCCCTGCTCATACATATCGCACCTTGTCCTCGTTCGATTTTTCACTTATAACATAAACCGCCGGTCCCACTATGCGCAACTCTTGCGCGCATGGAACCTGCGGTGACTTGCCGGCCAGTATTGCAGTTGGGGGATGGCTTGGCGGCCCTGGCTAAGAGGCGTCCCTAGCGCTGCGCCCCGGCGGTGCTTGCGGCCCCTTCGGGGGCTGCCCCGTTCCCTATAAGGAGCTTCGAGACCTTGGCGGAGACGGTCTTTTCTATCTGCCGCGCCCGCTCGCGGGATATGTTGAAATGGTCCCCTATCTCCTGGAGCGTGACCGGCTCGTCGGTCATGATGCGGTGCTCGAAGATGTAAAGCTCTCTTTCGTTGAGGGCCCGCCTGAACTCGGCGATCTTCCGGGATGCTATCCTCTTCTTTTCCCTCTCCTCTACCACGTCTTCCACGTTTCCGTCCGAGCTCACCAGGTCCATCATCGTCTCTTCGCCGTCCTCGTAGAGGGGCTGGTCGAGGGAGACGTCCGTCATAGACAGCCTTTTTTCCATGTCTTCCACGTCCGCCTGCGTCACGTCCAGGTTGCGCGCCAGGAGCTGGGGCGCGGGCAAAACACCCTTGGCCTCCAGCCGCCTCTTCTCCTTTTCGAGGCCGTAGAAAAGCTTCTTCTGACTGTCCGTGGTGCCGACCTTGACCATGCTCCAGTTGTTCCTGATGTACTTCAGGATATAGGCCCTGATCCAGAACGACGCGTAAGTCGAGAACTTGGTCCCCTTGTAAGGGTTGTACTTCTTCACCGCCTGCATCAGGCCGATATTGCCCTCCTGGATGAGGTCGCGGACGTTCATGTAGGTGTTATAATAGCCGAGGGCGATCTTGACCACGAGCTTCAGGTTGGACAGGACGAGCAGGCGGGCAGCTTCCTTGTCCTTCTCCCTGAATATCCTCTCGGCGAGTTCCTTTTCCTCCGCCCTGGAGAGAAGGGGATACCGCGAGATCTCCGCAAGGTACTGCTTGAGGGGGTCGAAGCTCGCGG
>Ga0326727_10017938_pt1 | contig 14557 bp, 10 predicted proteins | sample MB2enrmetagenome_FD_207643 | JGI IMG/M metagenome (GOLD analysis project Ga0326727, IMG submission 207643) | Lab enriched peat soil microbial communities from McLean, Ithaca, NY, United States - MB29MY | ecosystem: Environmental > Terrestrial > Soil > Wetlands > Peat | place: USA: New York...
TGCCCGGGGCAAATCAGCTGATTGTCAAGCTCCTTCCGCGAAAATATTCTGTTTTTCCGAATAAGAAAATCGGTCTATAGTCGCCGCCATCCCGCTCCATCCAGAGGGGCGTTTCGCGATCGTCACGGACGTTGGCGGCGGGATGCGATGGACGCAAGGTGCGCTACTGACGAGAGCGCGGCCTTTGCGGACGGCGAAGCCGCGTGGTCCTGACGCCCCGACGCTGGCGTCAAGTTCTTGAGAAGCGAAAGCTTCTCGGGGGCGATGGTGGCAAACAAGCCCGGTCGCCAGGGAGAGCGCGGAATAAGCCGTAAAACCATTGCGCGGGGAATGTCGGAATCGCCTCCGCTGCCCTGTATGCTCGTGTGCGTTTTTTGCGCAGTTTGCACGCGAGACCGCGGATGCAGCGCGCATCCGGCATTCCCTGCGCCCTCCGATCTCACGAGGGCCGAACCAACCGGCAAATCCCGCGCGGGTGTCGCAGCGGGATCGCGGAGGTGTGGCTAAACCGATCGTCCGCATTCCCAGGGGTGGGCAGATGATGGTAGGACAGCGCGCGGCTTTCACCGTGCCCACTGGCCGCCCAAAACCCGCTCCCAACTTCCCGCCGCATGAAAAACGACCAGATCCTGAGCGCGATTTCCGAGTTCTGCCGAAAGGCCGAGATGGCGGAGACGACGTTCGGCCGCCGCGCCGTCAATGACGGCAAGCTGGTGCACCGCCTGCGCGAGGGCAAGCGCATCACCGTCGATACGCTGGAGCGCGTCCAGGCCTATATCGCAGCCGCCATGCCGGGCGGGATGGCGCCGCCGCGCGGGCTTCTGGTGCCGCCGGAAAAGCGCGATCCCCGAGGCAATTTCCGCTTCTTCGAGAACCGGCAAAAGTATCTGCTGTTCGTCCACACCTGTAGCGAAAAGCGGGTGATTGCCGAGCGGGTGGCGCTGGAGCTTGCAAGTATCCACCCCCGGCCGCCGGCCTTGCGGCTGTTCGATGCCGGGGTCGGCGACGGCACCGTGCTGGCGCGGGTGCTGCGCGCGATGCATGGCCGCTTTCCCCATATGCCGTTCTACATCGCCGGCAAGGAGCTCAGCCTGGAGGATGTCCGGCTGACGCTCGATAAGGTGCCGGACCGGCTGTTCGAGCATCCGGCAACCGTCTTTGTGCTGACCAACATGTATTATGCCGAGGCGCCCTGGCTGACGCCGGCCTCGCCGTCCGCCGCCGCCGGCATGATCTGGCACGAGGTGGCGTTGCGGGGGGCGTCTTCGGGCGAATTCGAGGCCCAGATTGCCGAATTAGGGCCGTTTCTGGAGCAGAACTGGCGGGCCAATGTCAGTCCTCGCTCCGGCATGCCGGTCTATGAACGGCCGGTCGCCATCGTGCTGTACCGGGAGGACCATCGATTTTTGCTCGATTCGCTGATTCCCCGTGCCGGCCGTTCGGAAGCCAATTTCGACCTCATCATCGCCTCCCAGCCCTACCGGGCCAAATCCTCGGTTAATTTTCGCGCCAAGCGCATTATCGCGCCCCTGGCGCGGGCGCTGCGGGCAGGGGGCCGTTTGATTGGAATTCACTCCCACGGGCAGGATCCGGGGCTTGAGATCATCCAGGCGGTCTGGCCGGGAGAAAATCCTTTCGCGGTCAGCCGTCATGAGCTATTGCGCGCGGTGAAATACGAGCTGGGATCGGCCGGGCGCGACCTTAACTTTAATGCCTATGCCGATAACCGCTCGATCTTCCGGTATGATATGGAAGCGCTGCCCAACGAGGTCACGGGCTCAATCGGAACCTCGACGGCCTTTGCAGCTTGGAACGCGGCGGTGTATGTCGCCCAGATCGAAGACGACCGGTTGACGGAAATGACCCAGAGTGGCCGTTTTCTCGATGCCGCCAGAGAGGTTCTGCGCAAGCATAACGGGCTCTGGTTCTACGACGAATCCTACGTCATCTCGCGCCGTCGCGACTGACATTTCAGGACAACATCACGAAGGGACCGCCGTCGGGCGGAAAGGGGTTTGCTTGATGCGCGCGTCTTATCAGTTTACCAGCGAATCGGTTTCCGAAGGCCATCCGGACAAGGTCTGCGACCGGATTTCCGATGAGATCGTCGATCTGTTTTTCCGCGAGGGACCTAAAGCCGGCATCGATCCCTGGGCGATCCGCGCGGCCTGCGAAACGCTCGCCACCACCAACAAGGTGGTGATCGCGGGTGAGACCCGCGGCCCCAAATCGGTCACCAACGAGCAGATCGAGAGTGTGGTGCGCGGCGCCATCAAGGAGATCGGCTACGAACAGCCGGGCTTTCACTGGAACACCTGCGACATCGAGATCCTCCTGCATCCGCAATCGGCCGACATCGCGCAGGGCGTCGACGCGCTGCAGCCCGGCACCAACCGGGAAGAGGGCGCGGGCGATCAGGGCATCATGTTCGGCTACGCCACCAACGAGACAGTGGACCTGATGCCGGCGCCGATCTTCTATGCCCACAAGATCTTGCGCCTGATCTCGGAAGCCCGCCACTCCGGAAGAGAGAAGGTGCTGGGCCCGGACTCCAAGAGCCAGGTCACCGTGCAATACGAGAATGGCAAACCGGTCGGCGTCACCCAGATCGTGGTCTCGCATCAGCATCTGGTCGAGGACATGACCTCGAACCAGGTTCGCGAACGCGTCGAGCCCTATGTGCGCCAGGCGCTGCCGGAAGGCTGGATCAACGGCAAGACCGTCTGGCACATCAATCCGACCGGCAAATTCTACATCGGCGGTCCCGACGGCGATGCCGGCCTCACCGGCCGCAAGATCATTGTCGACACCTATGGCGGCGCGGCCCCGCATGGCGGCGGTGCGTTCTCCGGCAAGGATCCGACCAAGGTCGACCGCTCGGCGGCCTATGCCGCGCGCTATCTCGCCAAGAACATCGTTGCCGCTGGGTTAGCCGGCCGTTGCACGCTGCAGCTTTCCTATGCGATCGGCGTAGCGCGGCCGCTGTCGATCTATATCGATACCCACGGCACCGGAACCGTGCCCGAGGACAAGCTCGAATCTGCCGTGGCCGAGGCGATGGACCTGACGCCGCGGGGCATTCGCAAGCACCTCGATCTCAACAAGCCGATCTACGCGCGCACCTCGTCCTATGGCCATTTCGGCCGCACGCCCGACAACGAGGGCGGGTTCTCATGGGAGAAGACCGACCTTGCCGACGCGCTGAAGCGCGCGGTGTGATTCTTTCTTACCTCGCCCCGCTCTTGCGGGGAGAGGTCGGCGCGTAGCGCCGGGTGAGGGGCTGGCGCCGCATACTCGCTAGCTCAGCATTCGCGGATGGCGGCCCCTCACCATAGCCGATGCTTTGCATCGGCGTTCTTAGAAGAAGAGCGGCGGCCGGCAGGCCGCCGATGCCCTCTCCCCGCAAGGGCGGGGCGAGGGGGCAGACCGCGCCATATGGCGTCCAGTTTTGTTTGGTAACAACGAGTCCGAATTCATCCGTTCAGGAAAACATCACATGACCGCCACCGCCAAGAAGCCCGCCTTCACCGACTACATCGTCAAGGACATCTCGCTCGCCGAATTCGGCCGCAAGGAAATCTCGCTGGCGGAGACCGAGATGCCCGGGTTGATGGCAACCCGCGAGGAATATGGACCGAAACAGCCGCTGAAGGGCGCGCGCATCGCGGGCTCCCTGCACATGACGATCCAGACCGCGGTCTTGATCGAGACGCTGGCCGCGTTAGGCGCCGACATCCGCTGGGTCTCCTGCAATATCTACTCGACCCAGGACCATGCCGCGGCCGCGATTGCGGCGGCCGGCATTCCGGTATTCGCGGTGAAGGGCGAGAGCCTCACCGAATACTGGGACTACACCGCAAAGCTATTCGACTGGCACGGCGGCGGCACGCCCAACATGATCCTCGACGACGGCGGCGACGCCACCATGCTGGTGCATCACGGCCTGCGCGCCGAGAACGGCGACGTGGCGTTTCTCGACAAGCCTGAGTCCGAGGAAGAGGAAGTTTTCTTCGCGCTGATCAAGAAGCTGCTGAAGGAAAAGTCGAAGGGCTACTTCGCCGAGATCGCGAAAAACATCAGGGGCGTCTCGGAAGAGACCACCACGGGCGTGCATCGGCTCTACAACATGGAGAAGGAAGGCAAGCTGCTGTTTCCGGCGATCAACGTCAACGACAGCGTGACCAAATCGAAGTTCGACAATCTCTATGGCTGCCGGGAATCGCTGGTCGATGGCATCCGCCGCGGTACCGACGTGATGATGTCCGGCAAGGTGGCGATGGTCGCGGGCTTCGGCGACGTCGGCAAGGGCTCAGCCGCCTCGCTGCGCCAGGCCGGCTGCCGTGTCATGGTGTCCGAAGTCGATCCGATCTGTGCGCTGCAGGCGGCGATGGAAGGCTATCAGGTCGTGACCATGGAAGACGCCGCGCCGATCGCGGATATCTTCGTCACCGCCACCGGCAACAAGGACATCATCACCATCGAGCACATGCGGGCGATGAAGGATCGCGCGATCGTCTGCAACATCGGCCATTTCGACAACGAGATCCAGATCGCGCATCTGCGCAACCTCAAATGGACCAACATCAAGCCGCAGGTCGACGAGATCACGTTCCCCGACAAGCACCGCATCATCCTGTTGTCGGAAGGCCGGCTGGTGAATCTCGGCAACGCCATGGGGCATCCGAGCTTCGTGATGTCGGCCTCCTTCACCAACCAGACGCTGGCCCAGATCGAGCTGTTCGCCAATAACAAGGACGGCAAGTACCAGAAGAAGGTCTACGTGCTGCCGAAATCGCTCGACGAAAAGGTCGCGCGACTGCATCTGGCCAAGATCGGCGTCAAATTGACGGAGCTGCGCAAGGACCAGGCGGAGTACATTGGCGTCAAGCAGGAAGGCCCGTTCAAGGCGGATCATTACCGGTATTGAGGGACGAGTCTGGCCGGGACAATGTTTGCGTCATGGCCGGGCTTGTCCCGGCCATCCACGTCTTACCTTGACTAAACGCGTGGAACAGACGTGGATGCCCGGCACAGGGCCGGGCATGACGACGGTAAATTTAGCCGGCCCTTGGAGACCAAAATGGCATCAGAACATTTCGACGTGCTGATCGTCGGCGCCGGCCTCTCCGGCATCGGCGCTGGCTTTCACCTGCAGCAGAAATGTCCGGGCAAGAGCTACGCCATCCTGGAGGGCCGCGACTGCATCGGCGGCACCTGGGATCTGTTTCGCTACCCCGGCATCCGCTCCGACAGCGACATGTTCACGCTCGGCTATTCCTTCAAGCCGTGGACAGAGCCGAAGGCGATCGCCGAAGGCCCGCGGATTCTGAATTACGTCCGCGAGACGGCGAGCGAAAACGGCATCGACAAGAAGATTCGTTTCAACCACCGGGTCAAACGCGCCTCGTGGTCGACGCCAGAGGCGCGCTGGACCGTCGAGGTCGAACGCCGCGCGGGCGAGGGCGCTCCCGAGATTGTGCACCTCACTTGCAATTTCCTGTTCATGTGCTCCGGCTATTACAAATACGAGGAAGGCTACACGCCGGAATTCGCCGGTCGCGAGAACTTCAAAGGCCTGATCGTGCACCCGCAGAAATGGCCTGATCATCTCGACTACGCGGGAAAACGCGTGGTGGTGATCGGCTCGGGCGCGACCGCGGTAACGTTGGTGCCGGAGATGGCGAGGCAAGCCGGCCACGTTACCATGCTGCAGCGCTCGCCGACCTATGTGGTTTCGCGGCCGGCGCAGGACCCGTTCGCCAACAAAATGCGGGCGCGGCTGCCGGCAAAGCTCGCCTATCACCTGATCCGCTGGCGCAACGTGCTGTGGGGGATGTATTTCTTCCAGCTCTCCCGGCGCAAGCCAGAACGGGTCAAGCAACTGATCCTAGGGGGCGTGCGGATGGCGCTTGGTCCCGGTTACGACGTCGCCACGCATTTTACGCCGCGCTATAATCCCTGGGACCAGCGGCTATGCCTGGTGCCCGACGGCGATCTCTTCAAGGCAATCAAGGAAGAGCGCGCTTCCGTGGTGACCAACGAGATCGACAGCTTCACGAAGGACGGCATCCGGCTGAAGGACGGCAGCGAACTCGAGGCCGACATCATCGTGACCGCGACCGGCCTCGTTCTGCAGGTGCTCGGCGGCATGGAGGTTGTGGTCGACGGCCGCACGGTCGATTTCGCCCGCACGCTGAATTACAAGGGCATGATGTATTCCGACGTGCCCAATCTTGCGTCTGCGTTCGGCTACACCAACGCCTCGTGGACGCTGAAATGCGACCTGACTTGCGAATATGTCTGCCGGCTGATCAATTACATGGACCGGCACGGCTACAAGCAGTGCATGCCGCACAACCTCGATCCCACCATCACGGAATTGCCGTCGCTGAATTTCTCGTCCGGTTATGTGCAGCGTTCGGTCGCGAAAATGCCGAAACAAGGCTCGAAGCGGCCGTGGCGGCTCTATCAGAATTACGCGCTCGACATCGTCTCGCTGCGCTTCGGCAAGGTCGACGACGGGGTCATGAAGTATTCGTGAGCCCTAAGGGTCCCGTGCCGGCGCCATGCGTTGTTTCACGTATTTGGACAGCTCTGCGAATCGTTCATTTTGGCAAAACAGTTAACGCCGTGTTAATCGGTGGGTCCTACGCTGGGCGGCTCTATCTGGCGACAGCATGAGGAAGCCATGGACGCCCAAAGAATAGCCGTCGATGCCCTGGTCGCGCTGACCGATTGCGACCGCGATACCGTTACAGCCTTTGTCCGCAGGCTTTATCTTGCCGGCGTCAAGGACCCCAAGCGCCTGACCTTCAAGGGTTTGCAGGCGATGGCAAGGGGTTAGCGACCGGCTCAGGGACGGATCAGGGCAAGCGACTGGCGGGCCACGTGGGAGGCCGCCAGCCGTAGCGCGGGGCATACCAGCAGCACCGCGAGGCTTGTTGCGGCCCAGACCAGGCCGAGCTGCAGGCCGATCAGCGGTCGTGACGCCTCCGCGCTCATAAGCCCCATCGAAATGCAGCCGACGAGGGCGGCGACGGCCGCCGGTATCGCGAGATCGATCAGATACCACCGGGTCTGCTCGCCCTTGAGCATACGGCGGTGAAACAGCGTCGGCGCGACGGTCAGATTGACGATACCGCTGACCAGCCACATGGCGGTCGCTCCCTCCGCGCCATATTGCCGGGTCCCATAAAAGGTAATCGGCAGGCCGACGATCCAGACAATGTTGTTAAGAAGATTGAGATCTGTAAACCCCGCCGCGAGCTGAAGCGAGTTGGACGCGCAGGACAGGCAGGCGAGCAAAGTCCCGATCGTCAGCAGCACCACCAGCGGGGCAGCGTGGGCCGCAATCGCGCTGTCCCCGGTCCAAAGGAAGATCAGCGGGCCGGCATGGAAGGTCGCGACGGTTGCGATCGGCAGCAGGATCAAGCCCATGAACTGGGTTGCATCGTGAAACAGGGTGCGGACCTGATCATGTGCCCGAAGCGTCACCAGGCGGGTGAATCTCGGCATCAAGGCCGTTCCGATCGATCCGTAGATCGCCCACATCAGGCTCGCGATCATGCCGGCGATCACGTAAGTGCCGAATTCCTTCAGCGGCAGCAGCGCGCTTGCGATCAATTTGTCCGACTGGGAGAGGAGCACGAATAGTATAGCCGCGCCGGTCAAGGATCTGGTTTCGTGCCATGTCGCCAGCAATAGTCCCGGCCGAATCGCGGCGCGATGCGCCGGCCGTGGCAACGATCGCCACACCGTGGCCGCGCAGACGATCAGGATGCAGGAAACCGCGGCCAGCTGCGCGGCAAAATACGCTTCAACGGTCGCGGAGACGAACAGCAGCACGATGACCGCGCCAAGGCCCCGCGCACAGGCAAGCGCAATGGAGAGAACATTGGAGCGGAACTGATGCTCAAGTCCGTTCGATGCATTCAGATACAGCGAAACGAACAGCTGCAGCGTAACGGTCCAGCCCATCAGCACCACGCATCGGATCAGCGTATCCTCACCGAGCACCGAGCGGTATAACCAAGTGTGGACGACGGCGGGTGCCGCGACGGTAATTGCCACGCCAACGACGAATGTACCAACAACATAAAGCAGCTCGGTCGTTCGAAGCAGATCGCGCTGCAACTGCGCGCCGTCGCCCAGTTCCGAGAGCTTTGCCATCTCGCGCATGATCATGGTGCCGATGGCATATTCGACCACGCCCATGGCGGTGAACATCGTGGTATAGAATCCGATCAGGCCAACCGCGTCGACACCCAGAATGTGCAGATAGAACGGAATGAGGAGGGCTTGTAACGCAAGAGCGATACCGCGTCCGACAAGGTTTACGACGACGTTCCGCCTCAGCACCCGCTGCGCTCCCTGGGATTGAACAGACCTTGTACGCAGATGCGAACAAGAAACGCTGCCAACGCGGGCGCGCTCATCTGCCGGACACCCGGCCTGATATCCAAAGATGAACCGGATAGCACGGGGAGCGGGGGACACGGAACCTATTTCCAGGACCCGACGCGCACGACAGGGTGGAAATGAGGCCGGGAAAATATTGCAAGTTCCGGTGGCGCGGAGGGGACAATTTGTCTAATTCCTTAATGCAGCGGCGTGCTTCCAATCTCGGGCATTCCGGGGAGCCTGACGATGTGCGGAATTGTTGGAGCCGTTTGTTTTTCGCGCCCCGTTGAGGCGGAGCGGCTGGTTGCCGCGCGCGATTTGCTGGCCGCACGAGGTCCGGACGACAGCGGCGTTTGGTGCGAGGACACGGTCGGGCTGGGCCATCGCCGCCTGGCGATTCTCGATCTTAGTCCGGCCGGGCATCAGCCGATGCATTTTGCGGATGGCCGATATGTCATCGTCTACAATGGCGAGGTCTATAACTACCGCAAGCTGAGAGCGGAACTTCCGACGCCACCCGGCGGATGGCAAAGCAACTCGGATACCGAGGTCATTCTCGCCGCCTATGCTAAATGGGGTCGAAAGTGCGTCGAGCGCTTTCACGGCATGTTCGCCTTCGCGATTTGGGACCGCCACGAACGGGTTCTATTCGCGGCCCGCGACCGGATGGGTGTGAAGCCCTTCTATTACCGGATGGACGAGAAGGCTTTCGCGTTTGCCTCTCGTCCGCGCGCGCTGGCGGCACTGTCCCCGGGCGATCGCGCCAAAACCGACGAGCAAGCGCTGCGCTGGTACCTTGAAGCCGGATACGTTCCGGCGCCGGCATCGATCAACCAGACGATCCGCAAGCTTCCGCCCGCTCACCATCTGACACTGAAGGCCGGACGCCTCAGCATCGAGCGTTATTGGGACTATTGCCACATCGAAACGGACGCATCGCTGCTCAAACGCTCCGAGGACGATCTGGTCGATGAGCTTGAAGCGCTGCTGACCGAAATGGTGAGCGACCGGCTGATCAGCGATGTTCCGCTTGGAGCCTTTCTTTCGGGCGGGTTCGACAGCTCGATCGTCGTCGCGCTGATGGCCAAACTCAACGTCAATCCGGTCCGGACATTTACGATCGGATTTAACGACCGGAAGTTCGACGAGAGCCATCATGCAAAAAGTGTCGCGGACTATCTTGGCACCGATCATGTCTGCGAAACCCTGACAACCGACGATTTGATGAAATTGCTTCCGCTTCATACACAGGAATATGACGAGCCCTTGTATGATAGTTCGGCGTTTCCCGTTCTCGCCGTATCACGGCTCGCGGCGGCGCATCTTCCCGTCGTTCTCACGGGCGATGGAGCGGATGAATTGTTTGGGGGGTATCACTATTACGAGATAGCGCGGCACATCGCGCGTGCGGCAAAGGTGCCGAGTGGCGTGCGCAACCTGATCGCCGGCGTTGCGGGGCTGGTGCCGCGGCACCGGTTTCAGTTGATCGCAGGTTTGCTTCGCCAGAGCGGTGGAGCGTCCGCCTATTCCTACACGCGCGGTATCGCAAAGGACTACGCCTCGGTGTTAAATCCTGACATCGTCGCCCGGACCGTGGGAATGGACCGGCTGGTGTCTGATATCTGGAGCAGGTATCCCCGATCAATCGATCCGGCCTCTGCTGCCATGAGGACGGACGCCGCACTGACACTTCCCGATGACTACCTGCAAAAAGTGGACGTTGGGTCGATGGCGTTCTCGCTGGAGGCCAGAGAGCCGTTTCTCGATCATCGGCTGGTGGAATGGGCCATGCGGTTGCCAGTCGAATGGAAGCTGCGGGATGGAACGCGAAAATACCTGCTTCGAAAAGTCGCCTATCGCCTGCTGCCGAAAGCCATCATGGATCGACCCAAGATGGGATTTGGCGTCCCTGTGGCGAGTTGGCTGCGCGGTCCACTTCGCGGCTGGGCCGAGGAGCAGATCGAGGACTTTGCGTCGTTCGACGATGGACTGCTGGACCAGGCCGCGGTCCGTGCTCTCTTTCGTCTGCATCTTTCGGGTGAGCGGGACGTTCATCCGTTCATATGGGCTATCTTGATGTATTTGCGGTATCAAACGAGCGTCCGGGATGCCCCTGTTGAAACCGTACGCCCCAGTCCGCTTGCGGTGGGAGTGGGATGAGTCTCGCCGGGCACACGTCATTCAAATCGCGTGATCTGCAGAAATAGGTTTGACGATCTTTCCGGGAAGTGATTGTTCTGCCGCAACCGGCCGCTCCTGCGGCTTATCGGACAAAGTTATCCCATGAGCGTGACGCCGATTATCAAGGGATTGTTGACGTTCGTATTGCCGAGCTCGACATACAGCCGGCATACCGGCGGCACTGATTCCGCGCGGTATTGCTATTCTGTCTTCCTGAGGCATTTGGTGAAAATCCATTCGGTCACCGGCTCCATTCCGCTGGGCCGGATCGCCGAACTTGGTCCGGGGGATTCACTTGGAATAGGATTGGCCGCGTTGATCGCGGGGGCAGAGCGGTATTATGCATTTGACGTGGCGCCGTTTTCGGAGCAGGCGCGAAACCTGCGCATTTTTGACGAACTGGTAGGGCTTTTCAGACAACGTGCCGATATTCCGGGCCGGGCAGAAATTCCGGAAATCCAGCCTGCAATCCCGAACGAAAAGTTTCCATCCCATATTCTGGATGAAGGCCGTTTGGCGAAAGCGCTTGATCCGGTCCGGATCGAAGCCTTGCGGCGCGATTTGTCGGGGAGTGATTCGGGTGCGGAGAGTTCGGTATCCTATGTTGCGCCGTGGCTCGACAAAGCGACGATCCGGGAAGCGACGCTCGATTGGATCTTTTCGCAAGCGGTCATGGAGCATGTGGACGATCTGGCGACCACTTACAATATTAGCTATCGCTGGCTGAAACCCGGTGGATTGATGTCGCATCAGATCGATTTCCGATCCCACGGGACGGCCGCGACCTGGGACGGACATCGCGCTTACGGCGACGCGGCCTGGTGGATGGTTCGTGGCGCACGACCTTACCTGATCAATCGTGAGCCGTTGTCGGCACACCTTAGAATCCCCCGTGAACAAGGTTTTGCTTTCGTCGAGCAGACACTGATTCCGGGCAAGCCTGTCGTTCTGCCGAAACAGCTGGCTCCACGTTTTCGCATCTGGTCGCAGGAAGATATTTCGACGGCTGGCGCATTTGTCCTGCACCGCAAGCCGGTGGCGACTGGCGACTTGCCAGTCAATACGAGGAATTTCGCGAACAGGATACGATCGGAATAACCAGTGATCGTTCTGCACCTTATCCCGCATTTGGTGAAAGGCGGCGCCGAGCGGCAGTTGATGTATCTTGCCACATATTGGGCGCGCGCCGGGCGAGAGGTCCATGTCGCATACCTTGCAGGCACGCCGGTTCCCGAAGAAATTGCCGCCTCGGGCGTCCGGCTCCATCCTATCGCGCATGCCGGTAACTACGACCCCATGCTTTTTGTGCGGCTTGTCCGTCTCATTCGTCAGTTAAAGCCCGACCTCGTGCATACCTGGCTGCTCCAGATGGACATCCTCGGCGGGCTGGCGGCGATGTTGACGAAGACGCCGTGGTTGCTGCGCGAGCCGGTTAGCGGCGCGTTTTGGACAGGAGGGTTGAAAACCCGATTGCGCCACTGGCTGGGAGCGCGGGCCGATGCAATCGTATCGAATTCGGCCGGCGGCGATGCCTATTGGTCCACGGCCAAACCAGCTCGACAGCGCTTCATCATCGGCAACGTCGTTCCGCTCGACGAGATCATCGCCAGCCCAAAGACTCCGGTCGAATCGCTTGGGTTTTCGGATAGCCGGCCGGTGATCATGTCGGCTGGCCGTTTGGATGAGCAAAAGAACTTTACGGTGATGATTCGGGGGTTGGCCGGGGTTATCGATCAGATCGGGGCAGGTGCCGTGATCTTCGGCGAGGGCCCGCTTCGCGGTCACCTGGAAGCGCTGATCCGGGAGCTTGGCATGGAAGGTAAGATTCTTTTGCCCGGGATGATTCCCAGTATTTGGGGCGCGCTGAAATCCGCCCAGACTTTCGTTTCGCTCAGCCGATACGAGGGACACCCAAATGCGGTGCTGGAAGCAATGGCATGCGGCTGCCCGCTGATCCTATCCGATATTCCGTCACATCGGGAGTTCCTCGACGAGACGACGGCGATCCTGATTGAGCGATACGAGGATCCCGACGCGCTTGCGAACGCCGTTCTGGAAGTCATCGCCGACGGGGAGGCTGCGTCGGCTCGCAGCCGGGCGGCTCGCGCCCGCCTTGGGCTTGGCCACAATGTCGCGACGATATCGGGAAAGTACGAGGAAGTTTACGAAACGATTATCGCGCGCCGCACGAGCGCGACCGGCGAAGTGGCATCGTCGTCCTAGCCAAGCCGGCTCCGGAACAAGCGGAGCATCCTCAGGTCTGGCTGTTGATCCATTCTGTCGTCGCCTTGACGCCATCTTCGATCGTAAAGGGCAACGGGCCACAGATCGCTTCCGTCTCGCGCATATCAAACTGATATTGAGTCAGCATGTTTCTCAAACGAAGCGAATTGAACGGAACTCCGCGTATTCCGAATGTGCCGAGCGCGTCACCTGAGATTGCAAGCAGGCGAACCATAAATTTCGGCATCATCGGAATTCGACGGGATCCGAAGGATTTCTGAAAGGCGTTGCACCAACTGACCAGATCGATCGGAGAATAGTCCGCAAGGTACAGCGTGCGGCCCTGGATAACTTCCGCCGGGGCTTGCAATAATTGAAAGTATTGATGAGTGATGTTGCCGACATAGCTGTAGGATTTATACAGCGGCCCCGGGTCGACATGGAAATAAAGGCCGTGCTTCACCAGCTTCAGAAATCTCTGATAGTGGGGGCTGACGCCAGGTCCCCATACCGTGGTGGGGCGAACCAGGCACCATTCCCTGCCAGCACCGTCCGATGTTCGCACGATCTCCTCGGTGCGAATCTTGCTCTGGCCGTAAATTGTATCGGGTTTGTAGTCGAGTGGCCCGGTGGGAACGTATCCGACCTGACATACCAGCTGGGTCGATGTCCAGATGCAGCGCCTTACGCTCGGTGTCGCCCGTATCGCTTCCACAAGGTTGGAGACACCCTGAATATTCGCCGCATAGCCGCTTAGATGTTTCTTCTCGTCGAAGTCGGTGCGGGCGGCCAGATGCACGATGGCGTCAGGAGCGAACTCGCTCACGCACGCCGTGAGCCGGGCCCCATCGAGAATATCACAGATATAATTCACGGTAGCGCCGGAGGGCTCGCCTACCGGCTTGCAGTCGAGGCCGGCAACCACGATTGCCCGATCGGCCAGATCCCGAACCAAGGCTTTCCCGATGAGGCCGGCGCTCCCGGTAACCAGAACTTTCTTCGAAGAAGCAGGCACTATTTAACCCAAGGCAGTTGAGAGGCTGTTATGAGCAGGGCCCAATGCCTGCGCTGGAGGTTTGTGTCAACCCAAACTAGAATAGCAGGGACGCCCGAGTGCGCTTGCTGTTTGGCCAGGAGGGGGATCCCCCGGAAAAATCAATTGAAGCCCGTCGCCATTTTACTACGAATCGCGACCGTATATACCCTCGTCTGAAGCAATATCCCCCTATTGGGCACCGGTGCCAATAACCTATGTCAAGAAAGGTTCCATATTGAGCCTATTGCGCCCGAGGCAATGCAGCGAAGCAATCCACCGGGCGGGTCATCTTGGTTTTTTATCCGTATGAGGCTAGGTCGACAACGCTCGCGCCCCCTTGATATGAAGCTTCCTTGGAAACCTCCTGCAATCTGATGCACATTCTTTACGTTACACACGGTTACAAGCCAGCCTATCGCATTGGAGGGCCGATCTGGTCGGTATCCGCCATGGCCGAGGGGATGGTCGCGCGCGGTCATCGCGTTACCGTGTTCGCAACCAACAGCAATCTGGACGAGGATTTGGATGTTCCGCTGGACCAGCCGGTTATCGTCGATGGTGTGGAGGTTTGGTATTTCCGGCGCGAGGACCTGATAAAAAAGTATTTCTGGTGGTCGAAGTACATTTCGCAATCCATGGGCTTTTTGGTGACCCCGGAGCTGGCGCCGTCGATGCGAAAGCTTCTCACATCCGTCGATATCGTTCACACCCAGATGC
>Ga0326727_10017939_pt1 | contig 14555 bp, 12 predicted proteins | sample MB2enrmetagenome_FD_207643 | JGI IMG/M metagenome (GOLD analysis project Ga0326727, IMG submission 207643) | Lab enriched peat soil microbial communities from McLean, Ithaca, NY, United States - MB29MY | ecosystem: Environmental > Terrestrial > Soil > Wetlands > Peat | place: USA: New York...
GTTCTGACCGGCGACCGCACCACCGGACCCCTGCACCTGGGCCATTACGCCGGGTCGCTGGCTGCCCGCGTCCGGCTTCAGGATCGCTGCCGTCAGTTTCTGCTGCTGGCCGATGCCCAGGCGTTGACCGACAATGCCGACGACCCGGCCAAGGTCAGCCGCAATGTCCTTGAGGTCGCCCTGGACTATCTGGCGGTGGGAATCGATCCGGCCAAATCGGTGATCTGCGTGCAGTCCTGCCTGCCGGCGCTGGCCGATCTGACCATGCTGTTCCTCAATTTCGTCACCGTGGCGCGGCTGGAACGCAATCCGACGGTGAAGGAGGAGATCCGCCTGCGCGGCTTCGAACGGGATGTCCCGGCCGGATTCCTGTGCTATCCGGCCGCCCAGGCCGCCGACATCACCGGCTTCAAGGCCAGCCTGGTGCCGGTGGGCGACGACCAGTTGCCGATGATCGAACAGACTAACGAGATCGTGCGGCGGATCAATCGCATCGCCGATGCCCCGGTGCTCCCCGAATGCCGCGCCCTGACCGCCCCGGTGGGACGGCTGCCGGGGCTGGACGGCAAGGGCAAGATGAGCAAGTCCCAAGGCAATGCCATCGCCTTGTCGGCCACGGCCGACGAGATCAGGGCCGCGGTCAACGCCATGTTCACCGATCCCGGGCACCTGAAGGTCGCCGATCCCGGACGCGTCGAGGGCAATGTGGTGTTCACCTACCTTGATGCCTTCGATCCCGATAAGGCCGAGATCCAGGCTCTGAAAGATCATTACCGGCGGGGTGGCCTGGGGGACCGGGTCATCAAGGCGCGCCTGGAGGACCGCCTGCAGGCCCTATTGGGGCCGATCCGCGCGCGCCGCAGCCTGTTCGCCGCCGATCCCGGCCAAGTCCACGATATCCTGCGCCGCGGCACCGCCATCGCCGACGTCTTGACCCGCCAGACCTGCGCCGAGGTGCGCCGCGCCCTGGGGCTCTACCACCTGAATGGGGCGGGTGTCCCCAGCGTGTGAAAAGCGGGGACGCCGGCGTTCCGGCGAAGCCGAACGGGGTACAGGCAGGGCCGGCCCCACTTCCAGGCGCTCATTGTATGTCATGGCTCGCCCTGCGCATCGTCAGGCCAGAAGGAACTCCAGCAGTCCATCGCGCAAGGGGACGACACTGCCGACCACCACCAGGGCCGGCGGCGCGATAGACCGACGGGCGGCCTGGGCGGCGATTTCGCCAAGCGTCGACACCAATACCATCTGGCCGGGGGTCGAGGCCTTGGACACGATGGCGGCGGGTTCCTCGGGGCTTCGTCCGGCGGCGATCAGGCGCCGGGAAATGCCGTCCAGGTGGGCCAGGGCCATGTAGAACACCAGAACCGGCACGGCCTTGGCCAGGGCGTCCCAGTCGACCGTGGACGGCACCGCCCCTTGGGCGTCGTGGCCGGTGACAAAGGCGATGGCCGAATTGGTTTCGCGCGAGGTTGCCGGGATGCCGGCATAGGCCAGCCCGCCGACGCCGGCGGTGATGCCCGGGACCACCCGGAAGGGGATTTTCGCCCGGGCCAGCGCCAGAGCTTCCTCGGCCCCGCGGCCGAAGACGAAGGGGTCGCCGCCTTTGAGGCGCAGGACCCGTTGGCCGGCGCGCGCCAGGTCGATCAGGCGTTGCGAAATGTCGGGCTGCTTGGGCGATGGCTTGCCGCCCCTTTTTCCCGCGAATTCGCAGACCGCGTTGGGGCCGGCCATGGCCAGGATGCGCTCGTCGACCAGGGCGTCATAGACGATGACATCGGCCCCGGCCAGGGCGTGGGCGGCCAGCAGCGACAGCAGACCGGGATCACCGGGACCGGCGCCGACCAGCCACACCTGGCCGGGCAGAAAATCGGGAAGGGCAAAAGGCAAGGCATCCATGGCGCCGGATGATAGCGATTTTTGAGGGGCTCGCCAGCATCCCCTTGTCCCGGTCGGCGCAAATTCCTTTTCCGCGGCGAAGCGGCGCTTTACCTTGGGGGCATGGACAAACCGCTGAAAAAAGGCTGGACCACCGGGGCCTGCGCCGCCGCCGCCGCCAGGGCCGCCTGGCAGGCCCTGTGGACCGGCACCTTCCCCGATCCCGTCGGCATCGCGCTGCCGCGCGGCGAAGCCCCGGTCTTTCCCCTGGTCGAGGCGGTTCTTGGCGAGGATTGCGCGACGGCGGCAGTGATCAAGGACGCCGGCGACGATCCGGACGTCACCCATGGCGCCGCCATCCGCGTCACCGTGACCAAGGTCGCCCCTGGCGCCGGCTTGGTTTTTCGGGCCGGCGACGGGGTGGGAACGGTTACCCTGCCGGGCCTGCCGGTGGCGGTCGGCGAGCCGGCCATCAACCCCGGTCCACGGGCCCAGATCACGGCCAACATGCAGGCGGCGGTTCCCGGCCGGCCGCTGGATGCCATCGTCGAGGTCGGCATTCCCGGCGGGCAGGCGCTGGCGGCGAAGACCATGAACGGGCGCCTGGGGATCGTCGGCGGCCTGTCGATCCTCGGGACCACCGGCGTGGTGCTGCCCTACAGCTGTTCGGCCTGGGTCCATTCGATCCATCGCGGGATCGACGTCGCCCGCGCCACCGGCCTGACCCATGTTGCCGGATGTACCGGCAAAACCTCGGAACGGGCGGTGCAGGACATGTACGGACTGTCCGCACAGGCGATGATCGATATGGGCGATATGGCCGGCGCCCTGCTCAAGTATCTACGCAGCCACCCCGTGCCGCGTCTTACCATCGGCGGTGGATTCGCCAAGCTGGCCAAGTTGGCGGCGGGGGAGATGGACCTGCATTCGGGCAAGACGGCGGTCGATCTGTCCTGGCTGTGCCGTCTTCTGGACGGGCTGGGCGCCGGCCCGGACCAACGGGAGACGGCCGCCCGGGCGACCTCGGCGGCGCAGATCCTGGAGATTGCCGGACCTTTGCCGCTGGCTCCGGCGGTGGCGGCGCGGGCGCGCGAAACGGCCATGGCAGTGCTGGCCGGTGGCAGCGACGTTGAGGTCGCGGTGTTCGATCGCGTCGGCCGATTGATCGGCCATGCCCGATAGAATCCTGATCCTGGGTGGTACTGCCGACGCGGCGGCGCTGGCCACGCGCCTTGTCGCCGAGGGCCATGACGTCATCACCTCGCTGGCCGGGCGGTTGTCGACAGCGCCGGTGCTGCCCGGCGAGGTTCGGATCGGCGGCTTCGGCGGAGCGGACGGATTGGCGGCGTTCCTGGCCGTTCGGGCGATCACGCGGGTGGTCGATGCCACCCATCCCTTTGCCGCCACCATGTCGCGCCATGCCCGCGATGCTTGCGCCGCCCAGGGCATTCCCTTGCAGCGCCTGCAGCGTCCCTTGTGGGGCAAGCATCCCGGCGACCGCTGGCACATGGCCGATGACGCGGCGATGGCCGCCCGCATGGCGGCCCGCCTGGGACGACGTATTTTTTTGACGGTGGGGGCCAATACTCTGGGGCCGTTCACCCGGTTCGGCGGCCCGTTCTACCTGGTGCGGCTGATCGAGATGCCGTCCCGGCTGGCGTTTCCCCGCTGCCGCCTGGTGCTGGACCGCGGACCCTTCCGGCTGGAGGGCGAGATCGCCCTGATGCGCCGCTTCGCCATCGACCTGCTGGTGGCCAAGGCCAGCGGCGGCCCGGCCACCGAGGCGAAAATCCGGGCGGCCCGCAGCCTGGGTATTCCCGTGGTGCTGGTGCGTCGTCCCTAGCCGCCCGCGTCAGTGAACTGGGATGGTTGCGTCACTTCAGTAGGGCCGGCGTCCCCGCCGGTATCACCGGCGCGCAGGCCGACGCTCCCTGTCCCCCTCATCGACCGTCTTGTCCTCGGGACGGTGGTGCCCATGATCATGGACATGATGGTCATGGCCGTGGTGGTGATGGCCATGCGGATGGTGATGCAACCGATCGTCGCCATCGACGCCAATGCCACGCACGTGATGGTGATGCCCGGTCTGTATGGCGCCGACGTCGCGCTCATAGCCCAAGGCATGCTCGCGATATTTGCACAGCTGGCAATTCATCGCCGGCTGACCGTCCAGCAGTTCGCCGACGCGGTCGGCGAAGCTGTCGATGACCAGGGGATGGTCGGCCAGATAGGGAGCCTTGACGAAGTCGATGTCGGGATGGCGGGCCGCCGCCTCGTCGGTCCACTGGTAGATGCGCTTGACCAGGATGCCGGTGAACAGGAAATAGGGAAAGACCAGGATTCGGCGGAATCCCAGACGGCTCAGGCGTTCGAGCGCGGCATCGACCAGCGGCGTGGTCACGCCGGAAAAGGCGCAGTCCGCCCAACCGAAGCCCATGCCCTCGCGCAGCATGCGGGTGACCTTGGCGATGTTGGAATTGGCATCGGGATCGTTGGTGCCCCGTCCCACCACAAGGAGAAGGGTGTCTTCGCGTTCAACCTTGGCGGCGGCGGCTTCCGCCTGGGCAATGCGCTCCGCCGCCGCCCGTACCAGCTTGAAATCGATCGCCAGGTCGCGCCCGTACACCACCGAAAGCTGGGGGTTGTCGGCAGCGAAGCTGTTGATCTCCCATGGCAGGTCGTTTTTGACGTGGCCGGCGGCGAACAGCATCCCCGGCAGGGCCAGGATCCGCCGCGCGCCGTTGTCCTTCAGGCGTTCCAGGCCATCGCGGATGACGGGCCGGGCGAACTCCAGGAAACCGGACTCGATTGCGAAGTGCGGCAGGCGCTTGCGCAATCCGTCGGCCAGCAGCAGGAACTCGTCGATGGCCTGGCGGTCGCGGCTGCCATGGCCGCAGATCATGATGGCGGTGTTGGGATCGGTCATGCCTGGTCCTTGCCTCCGGGCGTTGCGGGCCGTCTGGTCATTGCCTCCGGACGGTGTTGTTGACGCCTGTCGTTGTGCCGGGTTTGCCGGTCATGGTCAATGAGGCAGACGAAAGGCGGGGTGCAATTATTACTGAAAGCGAGACCGATATTTTCCATTTTCTGCTTATGGTTATTGGGGGGTAGTCTTTTGGCGATACCGGCGGGACAGCCGTGATGACAGGAGGATCGACCATGCCGAGCAGACGTGAGGTCAATGTCGGACTGCTGGCCGGAGTGGTGGTGGCGGCCCGGGGGCTGGCGGGGCCGGTCCTGGCGGCCGAAGCCCCTCGACCGTTGCCGCCGCCCAAGACCGATGGCGGGGTCAGCCTGCGTGCGGCCTTGGCAAAACGGCAGTCGATTCGGTCGTTCAGCGAACGCCCTGTGCCGGCGGAACTGCTGTCCGACCTTCTGTGGGCGGCCTACGGGGTCAACCGCCCGGCCACTGGCGACCGTACGGCACCCAGTTGGCGCCACGTCATCGTCATCGAGCTTTACGTCGCCTTGGCCGATGGCGTGTGGCGGTACGATCCGGTTCCGCACGCTTTGGTTCCGCATCTGGCCCGCGACCTGCGCGCCGACACGGGCATGCAGGACTATGTGGATAAGGCGCCCGTCAACCTTGTCTATGTCGCCCATGGCGAGCGCATGGGTGGCATCCCGGAGGCGGACCAGCGGCTATGGGCCAGCGTCGATACCGGCTTCATCGGCCAGAACGTCTACCTGCTGGCCGCAGCCGAAGGTCTGGCCACAGTATTTCGCGCCTCGGTGGAACGGGAGCGCCTGGCCAAGACCTTGGGCCTGGGCGCCGGTCAGTTCATTACCGCCGCACAGACCATCGGCTACCCGGCGGGGTGAGACCGGCGGGATCACAGGGGGTCGATCGGCGCCAGGCCGGCGCAGACGGCGGCGATATTGTCGAGGCAGCGCAGGCCCATGGCATTGCGGGTCTCGACGGTGGCGCTGCCCATGTGCGGGCACAGGAACACATTGGGGAGGGAACGGAAGCGCGGGTCGACGTTCGGCTCGCCGCGGAAGACGTCGAGACCGGCCGCGAACAGCTGCCCGCTGGAGAGCGCCGCGATCAAGGCGTCCTCGTCCACCAGCTGGCCGCGGGCGGTATTGACGAAAACGGCTCCCTTGGGCAGCAGGGCCAGCGTTCTGGCGTTGATCAGGTTTTCGGTGTCGGCCGTCGCCGGTGCGTGCAGCGACAGGATGTCGCAACGGGGCAGCAGGGCGTCCAGCGTCTCGCAGTAAATGGCGCCCTGTTCCAGATCGGGAGCCAAGCGCCGCCGGTTGTTGTAAAGGACCGTCATGCCGAAGCCTCGGGCCCGGCGGGCCACGGCCTGGCCGATGCGGCCCATGCCGATGATGCCAAGGCGCTTGCCCGATACCGACTGGCCGAGAAATTCGCCCATGCCAAAGGCGGTGCCCCATCCCCGGCGCATCACCTGCTCATACTCCGCGGCGCGGCGACAGGCTGCCAGGATCAGCAGCATCGCCATGTCGGCGGTGCAGTCGTTCAGCACATCGGGCGTATTGGTGACGATCAGGCCGCGGGTGCGCGCGGCGGCGACCTCGATGTGATCGAACCCCACGCTGCAGGTCGCGACAATCTTCAGGTGGGCGGGCAGGCGGGCGATGAGATCGCCATCAAGGCGGGTCTTGCCGCTGACCAACAGGGCCTGGGCCTTGGTGTCCATCACCGCTTGCAAGGCCTGGGGGCCATCCAGATCGTTCGGCGGGACAAAGGCGTCGAAGTCACGGTGGATGCGTTCGATGACGGCGGCCGGTAACCGGGTGGCGACGACAAGACGCGACTTTGACATGGTTTGGCACCTCGGACTTTGTATCAACAAGGGGGCTGGCGTCCCGTGGATGTGCAAAACTTCCTCATTGGGACAGGCGTCCCTGCCTGGCTTCCGCGAAAGGCGGCGGACATAAGTCATTTCGGCTTCGCCGAAGCAGGGGCGGAGACGCCCGGACTTCCTGCGGGAACCTTGTACCAGCTATGTTTCCACATCCACGCGATGCCCGGGGACACTGTGCGGACCGGGACAGTCGCCGTCAATGGGCTGTCTTGCCCGCCTGTTCCGCTTCCAGTCGCTGGAAAACCTTGATCAGGCTGTGGACCTGGGCGACGTAGAAGGCGGCCTCGTGATCGCCGCAATGCTCGCCCGGGACCAACCGGAAGCCGCGTTCGGCGAACAGGTGCGCCGCCCCGGCGCCGCACAGATGGGTGATGGCGGCCAGATCCTCGCGCTGGCGCTGGCTTGCCGAGGAGGCGCGTCGCGCCAGGATGGAACTGACGGCGCGATCCAGCGAAATGGCGGTCAGTTCGACCGCGTGGGCCGGCAACAGCCGGCTGTAAAGACCGGTGAACCAGCAGGAGCCCCATCCGTCGGCTTCCCGTTCGACATGGTGGTTGCGAATGCAGAAATGCCGGGCGTCGGCGAAGGTGGGATCGGTCATCTGGTACATGCCGACCGCACTGGACGCCGGGGCGAAGACGGTCAGCGGGTTCCAATCCCGACGCCAGCGCCAGTAGGTATGGGCGATCGGATCCCCCGCTCCTTCGACCTGGGCCAGGGCGGCCAACAGCTCCGGCGTGACCGCGGCGGTGGCGTATCTTCGGAACAGGGGGCCATATTGTTCCCAGGTTTCGGCCGGACGCTTCTTCAGCACGCCGCTGACCGGAAACAGCATCTCGGTCGGTTTTTTCAGGACATGATAGCCAAGGTTGCCGGCGGCCAGCAGCGCGACCACCAGGATTGCCAGCAAGACGGTGCGCAACGGCGGCGGTATGGCGCCGAACAGGCGCCTGACCAGCGCCAGGCGGCGGGTCCAGCGGTCCAGCCTGGCGCGCCAAGCTGCCGGTCGCGGAGGGGGCGAGGCCACCGGGGCGGCTGGTGCCCGGGCCGGGCTGGTGCCGGCGGCGGCCTTCTTCGGCGGCGACGATGGCCGCCGGGTGCGCTGCCGCGGTTTGCTCGCCTTGGATGGGGATGTCCGTCGGGTGCTGGGCAAGAAGGATCCTTCCGGGGGTGTGCCGTCCGTCCCGGATCCTGGCGCAGTCCGCGCCGCAAGAAAAGCGCCGTGTCTCTAGCGAGGAGCGTCGGCCGAACCAACCGACAGGGGCAGCGTCACGGAAAAGCAGGTGCCTTGTCCGGGCCTCGAGCGCACCGCGATCGAAGCGTCGACCAGATGGACCAGCCGCTGCACGATGGCCAGGCCCAGACCCAGTCCCTGTGCCCGGTTGCGGGCATCATTACCGACCTGGAAGAACTCTTCGAAAATCGAGTCCAGATGATGGGCGGCGATGCCGATGCCGGTGTCGATGACGTCGACGCGCAGGCTGTCCGGGCTCCGTCGGCATCCCACCAGGATGCGTCCCTGCGGGGTGTAGCGGATGGCGTTTTCGATCAGGTTGCGCAGGATCCGTTCCAGCAGGTCCGGGTCGCAGTCGACGGTGGCGCCGCAGGGGACGAATCGCAGGTCCAGCATCTTTTCCTGCGAGCGCAGGCGATATTCGGCGGCCAGGCGCGCCAGCAGCGGACCGAGGGCCATGGGCTGGCGGTTGGCGACGATCAGTCCGGCATCCAGCTTCGAGATATTGAGAAGATTGTCCAGCAGACCGAACAGGGCGTCCAACGATTGCCCCATCAGCGACACCACATGCTGGGCGGGACTGTCGGGCGGGGCCTGCGACACCCGCTCCTTCAACACATTGACCAACAGAATCAGCGATTGGACCGGTTGGCGCAGATCGTGGCTGGCGGCGGCCAGGAACTTGGTCTTGGCGGCGCTGGCCTGTTCCGCCCGCGCCATGGCCCGCATCGCCTCCTCACGGGCCTGGGCCAGTTCCTCGCGCTGGCGGACGATATCAGTGATGTCGATCGAGGCGCCGGTCAGCCCGGCGACCTGGCCGCTCTCGCCGACCACCGGCTTGGCCGAGGTGATGAAATGCCGCTCCTCGATGCCGGGCTTGGGGCGCAGGCGGATCTCGATCCGGCGTGACAGGCCCCCCTCGAGGACCGAGCGAAAAAAGGCGGTCAGGGTGGCGGCGGTCTCTTCGTCGAAGAAGTCGGCGGGGGTCCTGCCCGACATGCTGCGATCCTGGGCATTGACCTGATTGTTGTAGACCCAGGTGTAGCGCAGGTCGCGGTCCAGGGTGAACACCACCAGCGGTGTCACCGACAGGGCGGCTTCGAAGCGTTCCTCGATCCGCTTGCGCCGCGCCCGTTCATCGGCCAGGCAGCGTTCCAGCCGGCGCCGATGGGTGATGTCACGGAAAAACACCACCAGCCCACAGGGCGTGCGGTAAACATAGACCTCGAACCAGCTGTCCCGCGGCGGATCATATTCCTCGAAATGAACGGCATTGCCAGTCTTCAAGACCTCGGCCAGCTGTGGCCCGAAGGGTGTCAGAATGTTGTCGGGCGGCAGGTCGGCCAGGTAGAGACCGGGCAAGGACCCGTGATGCAGGCCAAGCAGGACTCCAGCCGCCTGGTTGGCCGTGACGATATGAAAGTCGTCGTCGATTTCCAGGACGGCGTCGCGGCAGCCGTCAAGCAGGTTGGTCAGCCGGTCGCCAGTCAGCACCTCCTCCGACAGAAGAGGGTAGGAGCTCCCCAGGGGAAAGGCGGACAGGATGTCTCCGGTCACGGGCGGGGCCTGGCGCTGGAGTGCCGGACCGGCCGCAGCCGCCAGGGCATCCGGCCGGCGGTTCCCGTCACGACGACAGCGGATGCAAGCCCTGTCCAGTCACTCAGCATGGGGGGCACTTCCAGAAATGGCGACATCTTAAATTGGATACATCCATTGGTTGCTCATTTCAAGGAAGTGGGGATATTGCCTAAGGAGAGGGGCGCTAGCGCGTTGGCGCTACGGCATTTCGGCAGCGCCCGTCTCGAGCGGTCTCGGGCCCGCCAATTGCCGTTCCAAAAGGGCGTGCAGCCCAAGGATGGCCGGCGTCCGCCGTCGGTCGTGGCTGACCGGAAAGATGCGCATGGTGGGAAGGGGGGGCAGTCCCGCCTCGTGTCCCAGCGGCCGCATCCCTTGCGACAGCATGTCGGGCGAGGCCAGGGTGATTCCCAGGCCGGCCAGTACGGCCCCCCGGGTCGCCGGCCAGCTGGAAGTGGTGCAGACGATGGTCCAGGCGGCTTCGGTGGTCATCAGGGCCGACAGGGCCATCTGCCGATAAAGGTTGCCCTCGGCTGGCAGGATCAGGCGAAGTCCGTCGGTCATGGCCGGCGGCGGCGGCTCGGCCCCCACCCAGACCACCGGCAGGGGGCGGCCAAGATCCCGGTTGCCCGGCCCCTCCAGGCTGGTCATCACCACCAGGTCCAGCAGTCCCTGGTCCAGCCGGGTCCTCAGGTCCTCGCTGGGGCGAACCTCGACGACGATGGAGGTGGCAGGAAAATCGGCGGTGAACGCCTTCAGAGCCGTTTCGATGGCCAGCGCGGTGTATTCCTCGGGCAGGCCGATCCGGACCTCCTCCAGCGCGGCGTTGCCGCGCATGCGCGCCAGGACCTCGTCGTTCAGGGACAGCATCCGCTTGGCATAGCCCAGCAGCAGATTGCCCTCGCGGGTCAGCGAGATCCGGTCGGTCGAGCGCACGATCAGCGGGCATCCGACCGCCTGCTCCAGTCTTTTGATACGCAGGCTGATGGCCGGCTGGGTGCGAAACAAACGATTTCCTGCCGCAGTAAAACTGCCAGTCATCGCAATGGTGACGAATGTTCTGAGCAATGAAACGTCAAGATCGCGGTCCATACCTCATATCCCGTCCTTATGGCGCGCATTAATAATATAAATTTCAATATAAACACTCTTAACGCGATATTTCATTCATCGCCTATCCGAAAAGGGGTGTTTCATCATGACGAGGCAACTTATCCTGGTGGTCAGCGACAGATTTGCCGAATTCTCGGCTGGCAAGGACGCGCTGACCCTGTCCCAGCTGAAGGGCATTCTGGCCCTGCCGGCCGGGTTCGTCTTTCCCGAGCGTCGCCTTGCTCTTCTGCCCGGCCAGGGACTGGCCGATCGCGATCTCGACCAGGTGCCGACGTGGGTCGCCCAGTCGGCACACGGTGACCGATTCGACCTGGATCATTGGAGCCGGGCACCCCGGCGCGACGCCAACGCCTTGTCCCACAAGCGGTTGGACCGCAATACGCTGATCTCGACGCCAAGGCGGCTGTCCGACGAACTGTTTGAACTGGCCATGCTGGTCGACGAGAACTGCGATCTGATGGGGGACCACCAGACCGGCCAGCATCTGCAAGGCATGCTGCTTGTGGAAGCGGCCCGCCAGGCGTTCATTGCCATCGCCGAAGCCTTCTTCCTGCAGCAGGGCCCGGATCCGAATTACTTCATTCTCGATGAATTGAACGTTACCTTTAAGAAGTTCCTCTTTCCGATGGATGTTCGGTTGTTATGCACCGCAAGGCGCCTGGGCAACGAACCCAACAGCCGGCGCTTCGGCTTCGAGATGTCCTTCCAGCAGGCCGGGCATGAGACGGCGGTCGCCACCGGGATTCTGACCGCCGGCAAAAGCCGCAGCGTATCCCGTATGGAGACCCTGCAGGCCCGCGACAGCCTGGCCCATCATGTCGATGCCCTGCTGGCGCGTGGAGCGGCCGGACAGGACGCCACCATCTGGGCGGCGCAATAGGGGGGCGAGATGCCGGACTTTGATAGTGCCAAGGGGTTCGCCTTCTTCGATGTCGACGAGACGCTGATCGCCGAGAAAAGCATGATCAGCTTCCAGCGGTTCTGGTACCGGGTGCGGCGGGATCGGGCGGGCGCCGAGGCCTTCGAGGAAGAGATGACGCGTCTGACCCGGGAGAAGGCGCCAAGGGATTGGATCAATCGCCGCTACTACGCCTTCTATGCCGGGCGAGCGGTGGTGGAGGTCGATCGGGTTGCCGCCGACTGGTTCGTCCAGTTGGAGGAGACCCGGCCCGATCTCTATCACTCGGCGGTGGTGGCCGAACTTGGCCGCCACCAGGCGGTCGGACGCGAGGCGGTCTTCGTGTCCGGATCCTTTCCGGCCCTGCTCGGCCATCTGGCCTCGCGTCTGGCGGTTCGGCGCTGGCTTGCCGCCCAGTTGGAGGTCGAGGGGAGCGTCTACACCGGACGAATCCTGCCGCCGTCACCCATCGGCCAGGGCAAGGCGCAACGGATCGGGGCGTTCCTGGCGGCCCAGGGGGTGCGTCCCTATCGGTGTTATGCCTACGGCGACCATGTCTCCGACCTGCCGATGCTGGAGGCGGTGGGGCACCCGGCCGTGGTCGCCGGCAACCCCGACCTGGAGGCTCATGCCCGGGCCAATGGTTGGCCGGTCTTGCCGCCCAACCTGGATGCCGGTGCCGAAACGTCGCGGTTCTGTCTGGATGAGTGCCGGATCGGACTCTAATGCCTGTTCAGCGACACGCGGATCCAGGGCTGGCCTTAGGGGTCGGGCGTCACCGGCGCGGCTGACGGATGGGGGGTGGCTCTGCTATAGACGAACCAACGGCAGGTTCCTGCCACCCTCTAGCGATGGATCCCGGAATGCAGTTCAGGTCTCTTGCTTATGCCGCTGCTCTGGTGGCAACCGCGGCCGTTCCCGCCCTGGCGTCCGACCCGGGCGCGCCGCCCTCGGCAGTGCAGACGGTCACCGACACCTATCATGGAACGACGGTCAGCGATCCCTACCGGTGGCTGGAAAACCCCGATAGCGCCGAGGTTCACGCCTGGACCGAAGCGCAGAACCAGCGGACCCGGGCGGTGCTGGACGCCATTGCGGCGCGCCCGGCCCTGAAAGAACGCCTGACGGCCTTGACCACGGGGGCGTCGGGGGCTTGGTTCGACCTGGAGGCCCGTCCCGGAGCGCTGTTCGCCCTGCATGCCGATCCCAAAGTCCAGCAACCACAGCTGAAGCGGTTGGGCCTGGACGGCGATCCGGCCAAGGCGCGGGTCGTGCTGGATCCCAACAGGCTTGACCCGTCGGGTGGCACGGCCATCGATTGGTATGTGACGTCGCCGGATGGCGGCAAGATCGCCGTCTCGCTGTCGCGCAACGGCAGCGAGGAAGGAACCCTGCATGTGTTCGACACCCGGACCGGCAAGGAAATCGGTGCCGCCATTTCTCGCGTTCAGTTTCCCACGGCGGGCGGCAGCGTGGCTTGGCGGGCCGACGGCAGGGGCTTCTTCTACACCCGGTATCCGGGCGAGGAGCGTGCCCCCGAGGACCGCCGATTCTTCCAGCAGGTCTATTACCATGCCCTGGGCAAGGATCCGGCCAGGGATGTCCTGGTCCTGGGCGAAGGGCTGCCCAAGATCGCCGAGATCCATCTGGAGTCCCAGCCGAAGAGCCATCTGGTCCTGGCCGAAGTGAGGAACGGCGACGGCGGCGAGGCCCTGCAGGTCATCCTGACCGAGGACGGCAAGGCCCACCCGGTGACTCGCTTCGAGGACGGGATTACCGCGTCGTCGCTGGCGCCCGACGGCAGCCTGTTCCTGGTGTCCCGCCAGGGGGCGTCCAACGGTCGTGTCCTCAAGCTGGCGGCCAAAGATTATCGTCTGGCCGATGCCCGCGAGATCGTCGCCGCCGGCGACAAGGCGATCCTGCCCGGCGAGGGATCGTTGGTGGCGTCCTCGACGCGGGTCTATGTCCATTACGTCGTGGGCGGTCCGTCGGAGGTCGCGGTCTTCGATGCGGAGGGCCACGCCAAGGGCCTTTTGCCGTTGCCCGCGGTCTCGGCGGCCCATGACCTGGTGGCATTGCCCGACGGCGGCCTGTTGGTGACCGTCGCCACCTACACCCGTCCCCTCTTCACCGCCCGCTACGATGTCAAGGACGGCAAGCTTGCCGAAACCGGCATCGCCATGACCAGCCCGGCGACCTTTCCGGATGCCGAGGTGACCCGGGCCTTTGCCACTTCGAAGGACGGAACCAAGGTGCCGATGACCATCATCCGGGCCAAGGGGGCGGTACAGGATGGCGCCGCTCCCACCCTGCTGACCGCTTACGGAGGCTATGGCATCGTCAACGGTCCCCGCTTCCTGGCTGGTCGTGGTCGAGTCTGGCTTGACCATGGCGGCACCTGGGTGGTCGCCAACATCCGCGGTGGTGGCGAGTACGGCGAGGCCTGGCATCTGGCCGGCAATCTGACCCGGAAGCAGACTGTTTTCGACGACTTCGTGGCGGTCGCCCAGTACCTGATCGACCAGCACTATACCGCGCCGGCTCACCTTGCCATCGAGGGTGGAAGCAACGGCGGCCTGCTGATGGGCGCGGCGTTGACCCAGCATCCCGAGCTATTCCGCGCCGTGGTTTCCCATGTCGGCCTCTATGACATGCTAAGGGTCGAACTGGATCCCAACGGGCTGTTTAACGTCACCGAGTTCGGCACCGTGAAGGATCCCGATCAGTTCGCCGCCCTTTATGCCTATTCGCCCTACCATCACGTGACGGACGGTACCGCCTATCCGGCCGTCCTTCTGATGGCCGGCGAGCATGACGGCCGGGTCAATCCCATGCAGTCGAAGAAGATGGCGGCTCGCCTCCAGGCCGCCACCGGTTCGGACCAGCCGGTCCTGCTGCTGACCAGTTCCCAATCCGGACATGGCATGGGCACCGCCTTGTCGGTGGCCATCGATCAGTCGGCCGACAGCATGGCGTTTCTGTTCGACCGCCTGGGGATCCAATAGAACACGAGACTCGTAAAAGG
>Ga0326727_10017940_pt1 | contig 14555 bp, 10 predicted proteins | sample MB2enrmetagenome_FD_207643 | JGI IMG/M metagenome (GOLD analysis project Ga0326727, IMG submission 207643) | Lab enriched peat soil microbial communities from McLean, Ithaca, NY, United States - MB29MY | ecosystem: Environmental > Terrestrial > Soil > Wetlands > Peat | place: USA: New York...
TCATTGTGATCGTAGGCTGCCGCCGCACAGGAGAATTATGTTGCCCCAGACAAGGCCTCCACCCACACTGGAGGCCCATCTCACGCGGGGCCCCACATAAGCGTTGGGACCACATATTCGCGAAAGTATGTTGCGGCAATGTTTGCTGAATTTGCCATAGATTGGAAGGTGTTCCCATCGTCGTCGATTACCCCGGAGGGATAGGCGGGCGACCAAGTATGCGGACGAGTTTGAATGGAACACAGCGATTGATTCGATCATGTTGCGGGCTACTGTTTCTGTTCTTCGTAGCCGTGCTGGCGGCTGCCTCACCGCGTGGCTCCGAGCACTCTGGAGGCACCAGCGGAGGCCCACCTGACAGTACATTGCCCACGCGCGACCAAGTTAGCCATGCCATTGCCCTCTCTGCGGGTTATCTGGAGCGCGCCTGCGGCCCGGACGGCAAGTTCGTCTACGAAGTCGACATCAACTCTGGGAAGAAAAGCCATTCCTATGACATCGTGCGGCACGCGGGCGCGATCTATGCGCTTGCGATGCTGAACCACGCCCATCCAGACCCGCAAGCGGTGAACGCGATGGTCCGTGCGGCGGCGTTCCTGCGCCAGAACTACGTCGGGCCTGGAGTGCGTCCCGGCCATCTGGCCGTTTGGTCGGAGCCGCTGGCCGAGCAGTCTAAATCTCAGCAGCATGACGCTGAACTCGGAGCGACCGGCCTCGGCTTGGTGGCGCTGGCCGAAGCGAGGCACGCAGAGCCAAAAACAGTGCCGCTCGAAGAATTGCAATCCCTGGGCCGGTTCCTGCTATTCCTGCAAAAGGACGATGGCAGCTTTGTCAGCAAGTATCGGCCGGAGAGTGGCCCCGTGCAGGATTGGGAAAGTCTGTATTATCCCGGCGAAGCGGCGTTGGGGTTCATCTCGCTGTACGAAGCCGATCACTCCCGCAAATGGCTCATCGCCGCGGGCAAGGCGCTGTCCTTTCTGGCCAGAAGCCGCGCCGGACACTTCACGGTTCCCGCCGACCACTGGGCGCTGATCGCGACGTCCAAACTGCTTCCTTATTGTGACCAGACGGCGTGTCCAGGGTCTTCGCGCGAGGAACTGATCCAGCACGCCATTCAAATCTGTAATTCGATTCTACGGGAGCAATTTAGAGGTTCGGCTGCGGTAGGCGTGGCTGGCGCGTTCGATCCAGAAGGCCGGACAGCGCCGGCCGCTACCCGCCTTGAGGGGCTGCTCGCAGCTCTGGAATTTCTGCCGAAAAGCGACCTGAGGACGAAGATCGAGGCGGCAGCCGGGCGGGGTATCGCGTTTCTGCTAAGGATGCAGATCGGCTCGGGCCCTTACGCCGGCGGCATGCCCGAGGCATTTCGCGCTGGAGCACGCGCCGCGTCCGAGATTCGAATCGACTTTGTGCAGCACGCGCTCTGCGCCTGGCTGCGCTATCAACGACTAGTGTGGAGCGAGGCAGATCCGCACGGCGGCTGAGGTTTAGCCTGCCTGCCACACCATCCATGCCGGTGGCCTTCGCTGTCAGTGTCCTCGACTATTCCGAGGTCCGAATCGATGACAGCCGGTGCTCCAACATCTCGATGATTTTGACGTGTCCAGTCCGATGCCCAAGCGGTGGTTTGCGGGCTACGTCAAGAGCCGTTAGCCCGCTCACCGTGAGGGTATTTGGGTCAGATCCTGCATTAAGCAGCAACTCCACCGCGCGATCGCTTCCGACAGAGGCTGCGATGATCAGCGGGGTTGCGCCAGGAAGATACTTGGCCGTCGGGCCTGACTTTAGGTTCACATCGCCCCCCGCTTTTAGCAACGCTCGTATTACATCTGCCGCATCGCGATTCTCAGCTGCATAGTGCAGGGCCGTCCTGCCATCAATGTCCTGCTCGTTCACTCTCGCCCCGTGTTTGAGCAGCGCTTCCGCTATGTCAACATTGCCCGCAAAACTGGCTGCCATTAATGGCGTCAGCCCCTTTTGGTCCTGAGCATTCACGTCTGCACCATCTTGAAGCAACGCGTAAAACCGTGAGTGGTTGTGCGATGAAGCTGCCCTTAAAAGCGGCGATATGTCGGGATCCACCAGGTCACCCAACTGGCTCTTGATCGGAAGGCAAGGGTCGTCAAAAAGGAGGACTACAATGCTACCACGTGCCCGAGTGAGCCGAGACTTTGCCAGCTCTGCCGGGAGCCGCTGTTGGAGTTCGCGAGTTATGACTGGACCGGCGGCGTCGGCCAGCATCTTGCTGAAGGAGTCCGAGTCAGGCCGAGTATCCAGCAGTCTCGATCCTGCTCCAGAAACCAGCGTAACCACGGTAGAGTAGTAGCTAAGATTCGTGACGGAGACACTCTCCACTCCACTATTCCAAGTAAATGTAGCAGCGGCGCCAACAGACTTGATGCCGCGGTCTCGCATTCGAGACATCCACTCCGCTGCGTCGCCGCTTCCATCTTTGCAGGCATCAGAAAGCCCTTGTTGCCCTTCGGCCCGTGTCGGTCGAAGCACCGGGGTAGACGACTGGCCTTGCGCGATGCGCAGCGCCGTAAAGAACAGCAGATTTAATAGCAGCATTCTCGACATTCGGCTTGCCCCCGTAGTCTTACAGTTCGGCTCTGTCAGCAGCAAAAAGCCTTTCCGCGATATTCTATATTGTTCTCAACGCCTTCCCTTGATTCACGAGGGAGAGACGTACTCCCCGGCTCTCGGCCTTGTCAGATGACAGGGCTACCTATCAGAAGTGCCTTCCTCGCCTCGCAACAGCCGGTTGATCTGGTGATCCGGGATCCAGTGGGCCTCGGTTTCCCCCGAAGTCACCCTGCTGACAATTATCCTCCTGAAGTTGCTGAATCTCGTTGGGTGACAGGTTTGGGGTCGGCGGCGTAAAGTCTGTATCCACGTCAAATGAGCCCATCAGCCCCGAGTCGCTGTTCCCAACCTGACCGTTAGTAAGCGCATGCACTAACTCATGCTCAGTCACAGAAACGACTCCCTGAAAATAGCTGCCGTTTGGACCATAATCCAGTACCGATGCGAAAAACGAAGTATTCACAAAGACTACGGGCCACCCACCGCCGTAGGGAATGAAGGTCCAACCCGGATTGGCTGGAGTCATGCCAGGAGGCGCATCGCCATTATTTACGAAATTAAGCGTGGCGGTCGCACTCGGGTCGCCCCCAGAAACGAAGTTAACCGAGATTCCAGCCTGCGACTGAAAGTACTGATTTACGTTGTCTTCCACCTGTGGTAACGAAGGTGAAATGCCGTCGATGCTGCTGCCAACAGCGACATTTACGGTACACGTCGGATTCTGGGGGTCTGGCGGCGTATCAGGCACCGTCGGTGCTACGCAGGCATCGCCTTGGCAGGTGTCGTCGTCAACAGAGTCCCCGCCCGTCGTCGCCATACCGGCGCTTCTCTACTTGACAATTTCCAGAACTGCCGACTTGGACTCAATGGTGTCCAGGAGAACGGGGAACTTAAGGTTCTCCCGAAGCTGGACCTTTTCGGCATCACTCAGTATAGGAGGATGGTGCCAAACAACAATCCTATACTTTCCAGGCGAGGGCAGGAGGATTTCGTTCACGGGCCGCGTCGCCCCATAAAAGTCGCCGTGTCTCAAGATGATCCAATTCGCAGCAACCTGTAGAATATCGCGTTGGGGACCCGGTCCCCAGTCTGCGGCACGAGCGCTCCCTAGGAATTTTTGGCCAGGCGGTGGAAGAACCTGGAAACCGAATCCGCCTAGCAGCCCGAAATCATCTATGATCGGGGGAATATAAAAAGGAATTGAACCAGTATTGGTAATCTGAAAATGCACGTATACGGGCTGCCCCACCTTGCATTTGGTCGGGACGGTGGATACATCAATCTCCGCCTTTGGAGAAGTTTGATCGCCCACATCCATACGGGATTGACTAGATGATCTGGGCGGTAGAATCCCCCAACAGAGGACAAGCACGCAGTAGCCGCAGAACGCAATGCCTCGCATAATCTATTGCTTTCAACCTCCTTTGAGTGACTGCAAATTTACTGGCTCGGATCCGGGATTTGGTTTGGAACCGTGGCGTCCTGTGTCGCCACCTGCTGTGGGGAGCAATCTGCTGCAAGAGTGTTATATTGCGGCAGCTGGGCAGCATAAGAACCGAAGTCGATATCGGCACTTGGGTAGCCAACGCCGTGCATCAGTTCGTGAAAGAGTATGCCAGTCTGAACATTAGGCGATGCATTGTAGAAGCTGTTTCCTATGTATGTGGTGATGTTCTGTGGTGCTCCAGGGAACCCCGCGCTGAAATCAATAACAGGCGCAACTGTGTATGCAGCGTACGATCCCCCCGCCTGCTGTGCCTGTGCGAACTGAAACTGCACGTCCGCATCTTGGTCATTGGTCGGAGTGGCAGGAAGAGAGCTGACATTCACGTACTGCGTAGCGGCGATCGCCTGCAACCCGTTGCTCAATCCACCATATATTCCGTTGCAGTCTGGGTTCAGCATACCCAATACCAGCTGCTGCTTGTTCGGATCAGTTGGATCGTTCTGATTTGGGTCGCTGCAGTTGGCGTCCACGGTTGGATCGCAGCCGCCGCTGTTGTCGTCGTCGTCGTCGTCGTCGTCCCCGCCCCCACCGTCCCCCCCACAGGGGTCACCACCGTAATCATCCATTTGGATTGCCGCTGTCGGGCGGACTTCCACTGTTGTCGTCAACAGCAGTGACCGCGTTCAGTATATCTCCTTTCCCTCAAGATGCACTTCGCCGAGCTTGAGGAGGTACTTGCAAAGCTCTGCAAACTTCTTATCCGCCGCCACCATAATTGATGGATCTAACGGCGACCACCTGTCCACGACGTGGTATTCCCCGTGTGCAACACCTTCCAGTACCCATTGAGCACCGTCCGCCCCGTCGCCCCTTAGTTGCGGCCGCCCGTCGTCGGGTTCGTCCGTACTTCGATCGTCCTCGGTTGCCATGGACCAGAATGCCAGATCCTTTATACGATCCAAGGCGTTTTGCACATCGGCTTTGCTGACCTTGTGCGTCTCGTCAAGAATAAGACTGCCTAACTTATAACCACCGTGACCATCCGTAGATTTCACCGTGACGAAGCTGTCCTCCTCCAAGTTAATTGTTAAACGCACAGAGATCGGATGATGGAAAGTCCTGAGCCAAAGAAACCGATAGACTTGAGTCTTGTCGCCGTGCTGCGCCTGCGCCACGGCAAGCAAGGACGGCTCTCTTAAGGCAGTGAGAGCATGCGCATACCACTTTGCCTTGACGTCGCCTCCCTGCGGGATCGTGCCGAACACGTCCTCCGGGAAACACTTCATGGCTAGGGAAGCATTCTCATTCGAAACTGTTGGTTGACTCTGAGCAGTCAGACCAATTGACGACAACATAACAGAGATGAGGCAGGCCAACGCAATTTTCGGTTTCATTGATACCCTCTCAAAAATTCCAGCAGAACTCTCCGCCCCGATCAGTTTCCGCAATCCGGACCCGCCACCAGCGAAACTGTGCCTGTCACGCCTTGCGGAGCGCTTGGATCGTTAGTGCCAACGAATGCCAGAGTATTCCCACTCGGAGTTCCGACTACATTTACGCCTGAACCTCCATAGCCAGCAGGAAAGTTCGAATACGGGCCATAAGTGGCCAAGTTGATGCCGACGTTTGCGTCTGCCACTGAGAAGGACTCTGGATCAGTCCCAGATGTGCCTCCAGGATGTGTATGATAGGCTCCGACTGCCATGGTGCCAAGAGGTATGTAAGCATTGGGATTCACACTCTCATCGCTTCCACTATTTGCGGCAGTGAAGGAATATGAGCCGTCACTATTCTGGTAAATTGTGCCGCCGATTTCCAGACCAGACGATTGAGAGGCTGCGTTTGATTCCGCGACGGCGGCAGCACCGGCCTCCACGGGACTACTGAAACTCGATCCTGAAAATGGCGGCATATCCAATGGGCCATTGGGCGAAGTCATTGGGTTATTATTCGGATCGAGGTTCGAACCGCCCAAGGAGCAATCCATCTCGACTGGAAGGTTCAGGACATCGGAGCTCTGGCAATTCGGATCCGATCCGCTGCATGGCTCATTATTGTTGTTATTTCCGCTGTTGTCGTCCCCATTATCATCACCGTTGTCGTCCCCGCTCCCGCCCCCACCCCCGCCACCGCCGTCGTCGCCGCAGTCATCCATCGCGTGAGCGCCGCGGGCATTGGGGTCTGGTGGGCAATCGTCCATGGCGCGGGCACGGTGGTGGCGAACCGACATCCCCGCTGGATCGGTCAGAGCCAGCGGGTTGTTCATCACGTAGGCATAGCGGTTCCAGGATTGCGGATTAGCCAAGATCACTGCTCCCCGGCCCGCAGGGTCAGGCGAGATCCACCGGCCCTGGCTGGGGCTTTGGCGGCGGGCAGGAAAGTCATACAAACTGCTGACCGTGTCCTGATCCTGTCCGGTGAACGATGCGTCCGCCATGCCGGAGGTTCCGTACTGTTCGCCGAACGGGGCATAGGCCGAACTCGAGTACAATCCCCGCGCTTGCGTCGAAGTCAGCCGCGAGCTGCCCAGCCAGTCCGAGTGGCGGTAGTACGCCAAGCCCGTCGAGTTATAGATGGCCTTTGCCCCGCCGGGCAAGGCAACGAAAGCCTTGATCAAAGTCGTCCCATTGACCTTCGCGAGCTTCGCACCGGTCGGTCCGTAGATGAACTCCGAGTACGTGCCGCCCGCGTTATTCTCGACCATCCGTCCCAGCGCGTCGTAAGTGGCCGTCACTGTCGCTAACCCAGTGTTGACCGTGAGCATGTTGCCCCAGTTCGGGTCCCAAGTGTAGGTGTTCAGATTGTCGGTCAACAAGTTGCCGTTCGCATCGTATTTAACAGTCACGCCGGGAATCGACGTGAACTGGTTCGTGGTCGACGAATAGTTCGGCGTGAACGTCAAGCTGCCGCTCTTCGTAATATTGCCAAAGGAATCGTAGGTAAAGTTCTGTTGCCAAATCGATCCGCAGAGTGAAGAAGAAAGGCGCTGCACATCATCGTACTGGTAGTTGCACGTCTGCGTATCATTGGTGCCAGGAATGTTATCGGTAATCGCCAATGTTGCAAGTGTGCCGTTTGTGTTCCACGTGAGTTTGCCCGTGTCGGTCTGTCCGTTTACGCTGAACGTGTAAGTTCCCATGCGCCCGGTGTTGGGATCGTAGGTGAAGCTGTCGCTGTCTGCCGAGCCGAACGTGACTCCGGTCAGCGCGCCCAGCGGATTGGTGGTGCTGCTCGTGGAGTAGGTAACGCTCGTGACCGGATTCGTCCCGGAGGCAGCCGTGACCTGCGTGTATCGCCCTTCGCCATCGAGACCTGTTCCATTGGCTCCGTAATTGATCGTGGGCACGCCAGGAATGCCGCTCAACGACTGTAGCGCGCCCGTTGCCCAGTAGGAGGTGGTCGTGTGATAGTAAACTCCCGAGCCGGAGTGCGGTGTGGCTTCGTAAACGTCAGTCAGCTCACCGCGCTTAGAGTAACTGAAGAGTTCATCGGTGACGAAAGCGGTCAAGCTCGATGTGTTGAACGTCTGGGCTTCCACCATGTGTGTCTTGCCGTTGCTCACGGTCACACCCGTGGGGTATGAGCTCTCCGAGTCGTAGAAAAACTTCCGGAGAGTTGTGTTAGTGGCAGCGCTGTTGCCCGCCGTCACAATACGATGGAGACCATCGTAAGAATAGCAGGTAAAGTTGCCGGCATTGTCCTTCTTTTGCACCAGGTCGCCGGGGGAGGAATGGTTGGTGCCATCGGCGCACGGCGAGATGGAATCGTACGCATAGGTAATGGTGCCGTTCACTCCAGTATTGCCTGTCTCCGGGTTGGATTCCGAAGTCATTCGTCCCAGCCAATCGTAAACGAAAGTGCGCGTCTGCTGGCTACCGGTGGCAGCTTGGGCGTTCTGCGTAACGGTCAGTAGACGTCCGAGGGCATCATAGGTGTACTTTGTCCATAGGCCAGTCTTGGCGTTGGACTGACTACAGGCTCCCACTAGGGGAAGGGTGGACGATATTTCACAAACGGAGGTCAGCCTGCCCAAGCCGTCGTATTCAAGCTGCTTCTGAAACGTCTGCGTGCCACTCACGATTTGCAGCACGTCATTGTTCGTGTAGGTATAGGAAACCTGTCCGCCGTTCGCATCAGTGGTTTTGAGTACACGACCCAGCGCGTCATATGTCGTGTTGGTTCCGGGAGCCGTGGAATTCGTTGTACTTGCCGCGGCGCTAAATGGCATTGTGGATCGCGAAGGCTGGCCCAGATTGTTGTAGTCCGTCTCCACCGTGTCGTAATTCGTGGCGCTCGGCCCCTGCAAGCGTTGGCTCAGGATAGGCCGCCCGAAGCCGTCAACGGTAGTTCGAGAATCGGAAACGGAGTTGCCGCCGTTGAAGTTCTGCAGTGATGCCTCTACGGCCGTTTCTCCTATGTAGCTAATATCCGTCTGATTGCTGAGTTGATCAAGGACGTTCGCGGGCCGCCAGAAATCCGGGTCGGTGTAATTCGTCGTGACGTTGTTGCCGTTCTCGTCGGTCACCACGGTAGCCACGCCGCCCGTACAATTCCACGTTATTGAGCGTAACAGGCTTAACGGCTCATCGATGGTGGTGGCAAACGAATTCCCGCAGGAGCCAGAACCGTAGACGTACGTTGTCTGCGCGCCGTTAACGTCCGTGGCAACGTATGGGTTGCCTGTGTCGTAATAAGTGTAAGTTCTGGATAGCGAGGCCGAGCTGCTGGTTGAGGTGGCGGCGGTGGTCAGATTTCCGCGCGAGCCCGTAATGGCAACGTGCTGCGGCGTGCCCGTCGTGGCCGTGGGCGTTCCTTGGTCGTAGGTGTAGGATGAGGAGGCCAGAGTGATCTTGTTGCCACTGCTCCAGTCATAGACCACCACAGACGAGGGCTTGTTGTAGATCCCGTTGCCCAGGCTCGCATATGCAATAGCCGTTTCGCGAACAAGATACGTTGAAGAGGGCGCCGCGCCCAACGTGACTCCGTAGTTGTATTCCTTGTCGTCGGTAACTAATCCGTAGGGGTTGTAAACCATTTCTGAGAGTCGCGTGCTGCCGTTTGGAAGTGTGCGATAGGCGTCAGTCTGGGTAATCGGCGACTTGACGGTGGCAGTGGAGCAGCTTAAGTAATTGGTGTTGTAGCAGCGCGTGCTCGTCGCAAGAAGGGTCTGTGTACCATTAATCAGTTGATTTACCTGCCGCTGGGTTTCATAGAAATTGTACGTCGAGTAAGTAGTATTGCCGTCTTCAGCAAAATTGATCACCGTTTGATTACTGTTTGGATCGACGACAGTTGTCGTCCATGTCGATCCCGGAGCCGGTGTACCCGTCACAAGAGTGCGCGAATATTGCCATTCACCGCCTGGAGTGAGATTCCGAGTAAGGCCGGCCGCGCTGCCGTCGCTTTCAATCCCGTTGCTCCCGCCAGTGTACGTGTATTTGACTTCTCCGCCCGTCGGCAGGGTGACGGAAGCAATTCTCCCCGTCACACAGGTCGACTGTGTACCTGCGATCGGCGTGCACGAGCCTGGTGTAGGCTCATAGGTGAGGACGTACTTGCTGCCATCTGAAAGCTCTATACTGCTGACAAGGGCATTACTCAAGGGCCCGTACTCTTTTATGGCGGACGGGGTTGTGACCCCGAAATTCGTCTTCACCGTATATTGCAAGTAGTTCATTGTGTACGTCGCCGTCCCGGAAGGAGCGGGGTACTGGTACTTGAGCGGGCTTGCGGGTGTTCCGGATCCGGTAATGGTTAGAACGGGCGTCGTGCTCGATAGAGTGTCGAAAAACTGATTGCTTGTGTTCACGGTCATCTGGTTCCCGTTCGCATCAGTTACCTTAGCCGACCCCCCGGTCGTCAGGATCGGAGCATTTACGAGTGTCCCGGCACGTGACGTAACGGTGGCAGATGACCCTCCCGCAGTCATAGTCCACCCGGAGCCATCGGCTGTGGTGACAGTAAAGCCGTCGCTGCCGCTCTGTCCACAAGGATAGCCCCAGTTTGTCTGTGAGTACGTGTAGACATGGGACGTCCCGCTGAAGTAATGTCCACGCCCCATTGAGTCGTAGTAGGTCCAGCCCGAGTAGGTATCGATAGTTCCGTAATAAGTACCGCTAATGAGGCACGTTTGTTGCTGCGAATGCGCATAAGTAATGTATCCAGTAGCCACCTCCGTTAATCCCAGCCATCCCCAGTTGCCGACGGGTTGCCAACTCGTGGTTCCATTAGAAACAGTTGGATACCAGATCGAGCTGTCGTAGCCAAGATCATAATCGAAGTTGAAACCAGCGCGGCCAGCCTTGTGAACCACTGGAACCGCGAAATGCACGTTCAGATTGCCCAGGTTTACGATATCAAATGGCCCTCCGCCGAAGCTTCCGAACGCTGGCGTGCCCGTCGCCACTTGCGCGGCAGAGTTGGAAATCATTAAACAAGCCAGAACACCAATCAGAATCGCAATGTAAGTGTACGTCGCACTCCGCGCCATTGTCGTTCCTCTCGACATGTTGTCAGTCTGCATCTGGGAAATTGTGGACAAATCTTTCGGTAATTAGTGAGTATCGAAGATATCGTCCGGCAAGCCAGTATTGAAGGATGCGCCGGTCACGGTGACATCCATCAGCAGCCCGCCGTTTTCAAAGCGCTGAATGTGGAACGGCACCTCTACCCCATGTACGAGTCTGTAGTCACCAAACCGTATCTCTGTGGAGAGCTCGGCATCCATGTTGTCATCGGGATGGGTTTTGAACGTAACTCCCAGAGGAAGCGACGAAGCCGGATCGAGGTAAAAGTCCATCGTGCTGAGTCGCGGCACATCTTTGAATCCTTTTTGTGCCTGGTAGACGCGAAGGTGCTTGGCGGGCAATTCATTCCAGGTTTCTTCGCCGATGTAGGAGAACACGAAACGACGATCGAATACCTTCGCCAGCGAAGAAAGCGCCGGGAAGAACCAGACCGCGTCGGTTAAGCAATTGTGGAACGAGTACTTCCCCGACTTGCCGTCAGGATTTATCCACTTCCCCGCGGCGCCATTCGAACTACTGCGAATTTCGGTTCTATTGCCTCCGCTATTCAACGTCAAGTCGATTCGGCTCTCGGAAGTACCCTTCGCTAGCAATACCCCCGTACCCTCCTCGGGCTCAGGCCCAGCAATCCAAGTGATGTTTGCAGCCAACCGCACTCCGCTAATCGCAGTTCCGCGCGTTAGCGCCACAATCGACTGGGAAGCTAGAGCGATTGCCTGAGGATCGCTCGCGGGCGGCTGATTCTGGGAGAACAGAAAAGTTGAACCGACGAGAACAAACAGGAAAAGATGGAGACAGCGGCAAGAAATGCGAGTTTGCATTGAATCTCCTTGTCGAACGCAGTCGTGCGGCACAGATATGAACGTCGGCGCTTTCCGTAACAGTGCGCAGCGCAATCTTTCCGCCCACAGCGGGCGAACACGTTTACGGGGGAAAGTCCTGACCACAGAGTCTCGGAGAAAACTCGAAACCAAAAGTCTTACGTGTCAAGGACTAGTGAGAGATTTACGCTCGCCACAATTTGTTTGTCAACAAAAAACGACTTAGTCACACTAATACGTGACGAAACTCACATGCCGTGGAGCCTGTTATCTTACGGAACCGCGCAATCTATACCGAAACTTACCCACATAGCAACAAAGTACTCTCTTTGTTACGAGTTCAGGAAACGTCTAATAGAGTTAATAGGATAAACGGGTGGACATTCGGCGCTTGATGCTTCACTTTTTACAAAAATGCAACGGATTGTCGGTTGAGACCGGACGAGCTGTTCCCTAGCGAGAATAATAGCGTTGTCACACGACTGAGTGACGAATCTCACTTTGTAACCACACCTTGACATTCCATTAGTGCACTTATCATGTGCCAGTGGAATATCTAGGCAACGCGGAAATGTCCCTCCGACAAAGGCTTCTGGTTTCGCCGTGCGTGTCCAGATCGATCAGCCGCCGCGTGCGCGGGATCGTCGAGTGATCCGGCGTGTACTCGTCCAGCGTAATGCCCACAAAGCGCCGCACCGCCAGCAAATCCGCCAACCGCCAGGCGATCCCTCGCTCCGCCCCGATGCCCTCGAAATACCCGATCAGTAACGCCCGAAAGCAGATCCCCGGCGTCAGCGATGAACGCCCGTACTTCTCCGCATAAAACCTAGCGCACCGCTGCTCGACAAACTCGTCGAAGCGCTCAGCCTCCAGTAATTCGCTTGTCTGGGGCAGCCAGACGAACGAAAAAACGCGCTAGTCGCTGTTGCTTTGAAATCTTTTCACTCTCGCAAAGATCCGATCGTTCACGGCGTTCACAATGTCCTGCTCACCACCGAGGTATTTTTCCGTGGTCTGGATCGAGGAGTGCCCCAGCAGAAATTGTATTTGTTCAAGATCCCCACCGGAGCGCCGGCACAGTTTCGCGCACGTCCTTCTTAAATCGTGGGGCGCCAAGCGCTCCATGCCGACCTGGTGCGCGTACTGCAGCACGATCTTCCAAACCGCCGTGGTGCTAAGAGAGGCGCCCGACACCTTTCCATTCTTGCCCACCGCCCGGAATATTTTCCCCTCCGCAATCTTCGCCGCGACGGTCCAGAGATCGAGCCGGTCCTTCACCCAGCCCGGAACCGGCACCAGGCGAAGCTTCTTGCGCTTGCCGACCAAGTCGGGAATCACCCACCGATCGTCGCGCATTTGGATCTTGTCGACCATGAGTGACACTAACTCGGCCCGCCGCAGACCGCAGCCGACCAGGCCCAAGCAGGGCACCGTCCCGTTTTCCCTTCAGCGTGTTTTCGTCCGGTGCCAAGAGCAAGTCCTTCGCCTGCTCAGGCGTCAGCCAATTCCCTACCCTCACGCCGCTCGAACGGCTGTTGTCGACGCCGGAGGCGGCTTCCGCCTTTCCCCAATCGAGCAATCCCGCTTCGGCCGCCTTGCGAAACAGGCGCCGCAGGGCCGCCAGTTTCACATTGGTGGAGGAGGGCGCGGCGCCCGAGTCCTCCGACATCGTCCGGTAGTCGTAAAGCACCTGGCGCGAGAGTTCCGTGTAGCCCTTTGCGTCGTACCAGGCCAGAAATTTCTCGAGCGCTCGGCGGTAGGCGCGCTTCGTATGTTCGTTGCTCACGCCATTGAGCAGGACGCGTTCGAGGATCTCGTCGCGATCTGCTTGGAGATTCGGGAGTGTAACCGGAGCCAGGCTCATCGCTCCAGCTCCACGACCTTCGGGTTGAAGTGGGCATGGTTGGACCGAGCATCGAAAAGAGCTCGGCTGCCGGCCGGGTCCTCGCCACACTCGATCGGCAAGGGCAGCTGATAGGCGGCGTGCGGATGTTGCTCGTGCCACAGAATCAGTAGTTGCGGCGGCAGCCAGACGCACAACGCCTGCAGCCGCTCGACGATGGCGTGACAGGCGGCGCAGAGCGAAATCATCAGCGCCGGACGCGAGACGCCCGGCACGCGATGATGCACCACGATCCAGTCGTGGTCTTCTTGCGCGGGACGGCAGAAGCATCCCTGGCAGGTCCAATGGTCACGGCGCAAGACGGCCTCCCGATGTCCGCCGAAATGTTCGCGGTCGTGATGCTGGCGCGCGAGACAGCGCGGGCACATGCCGCGAGCAACGATCGAGAGCAAGCCGCAGGCGCAGAGGAAGACGGCCTGCATTCTTTCCCCGCCGGGCCCGGAGGCGAGGTGGGCGAGTGGCGTACTCATCGCGAATCCCTCAATCTTGCAGGCTCCGGGTAGGGTTTCGCTCTGGGAATCGATTCCCAGCCAAATCCACGATTCCTCGAATTCGGGGAGGGGTGCTCCAAAAAAGACGCGCTGGGAAGGCGTATAAGCGACGTTCTCGACTCTCGCCATACCTCAGTACCCCCCAAATTCTCCGACTTTAGGACTCGCCGACCTCATCCGCGAACCAAGAGCTACTGGGTTCCGGCGGCCGGCCAGGTGCAGCCAGGCTCCGCCGCCATGAAGTCGAGGGTAGATCCAAACGAAACTCCTGGTACGCAGGCGGAACCGCGAAAGCCGTCGTCGTCGACGTTTTTGTCTTTGCCGGAACGGCGGGATTCCGGCCAACAACACCGTGGCCAGGCTGGCAGGGAGGCGAGTCACCTATAAATGAGGAGAAAGGCACGCTCCATGAATACAAAAGAGGTGGAAAAGGGTCAAGAAAAATCACGCCTGATAATCGGCATTATCGTAATTAATATGACAAGCTTGAATCACCCTTGAAATCGAAGCTGAGATTCCTTCTGGCGCTCCTGAGAGTGTGGTTCGCACCGTTACCGAGAACTGTCGGACTCTGAAGTTTGATAGCCAAGGATTTGAGGAAGCATAAAATCCACTGCGATACCAGGTTCAGCCCAAGATTCCAGCCCAAGATAAGTGTGTCTTTGACGACCTTTGAAGTACTTACGCAGCCACCTAAGACCTGTTAAGTCGTTGTAAACACTTATTACCGCCAGTCTGAAAAGGCTGGCGTCGGCGGTTCAACTCCGTCCCTGGCCACCA
>Ga0326727_10017942_pt1 | contig 14554 bp, 14 predicted proteins | sample MB2enrmetagenome_FD_207643 | JGI IMG/M metagenome (GOLD analysis project Ga0326727, IMG submission 207643) | Lab enriched peat soil microbial communities from McLean, Ithaca, NY, United States - MB29MY | ecosystem: Environmental > Terrestrial > Soil > Wetlands > Peat | place: USA: New York...
TGGGATGGGAGGCGTCTAAGTACCGCGATAACAAACATTTGCGGTGGTTAGGATTCTCGTGCCAAGGAGGCTCGCATCAGCTTCTAATTAAAGCACTTACAGTTTCGTGAAACCCTCTGAGAAATCCGGACTAGTACGTCAGTTTCAAAGCAAATTGCACTACCCGCCGTCCCGTGGACGAAGTGATAGTATCGTACCCGTTCAGAGCTGTCTCGACGCCGTTGCTAAACGTCGCACTGAAGCTGTAAAACAATTGCCACAACGAAGAGTTGGGGGTCTCGTCATCTTTTGCTCGTTGGCGCGGTGACCGCTCAGAAATCTTAGGGCGATGGCATGGGATCACGTTTCCGTTTTGGCGTGGCCTTTGTGCCCTAAAGGGTTTTGTCCCTCAGGCTTCGGTCCCCGCCGGTCGCACCCTCCAGCGGAGCCGCGCCCACTGCGCCAAGTTATAGGCCGAGCAGGCCCACAGCGCCTCGGCGCGTACCCTCTTCAAACCCCGTGCGCGGAATTGCCGTAGCCCGATCTTCGCTTTCAGCCAGGCGGGGGGAAACTCCGCCACTGCCGCGCGCAACCGATAGATCGCTTGCGCCGCTGCGGTCTGCATCTTGGCCCGAAAGGCCTCCACCGTTGGGGCATTCTGCGCGTGCGAGACGGTGCGCGGCCCGGCTCCCGCACAACCCTGCGGGCGAAAAGCACAACCTCGACAGTCCCCGACCTTCGCCTGATAGACGTGCTGCTGGACACCCACCCGCGTCCGTTGGATGCCGCGGCGCGGCAGTTCCTTTCCCGCCGGGCAGCGGTAGACATCACCCTCCGCCTTGTAGACGAAAGCCCCGGCACGAAACGCTGGGTCGACGCCCGGTCGGGGCTGACTCCGCCTGCCCACTTCCACCGTTCCGCCGATGAAGTCGACCTGCCGTTCGGCCATCGCCAGAATCGTCTCGTGCGCCGTGTACCCCGCATCGGCCACCACCTGCCGGGGAAGCCGTCCCAGATTCCGTCTCACCTCGTCCAGCGCCGGGGGCAGTTGCCCTCCATCACCGACCGCTTGCGGCACACTCACCCCTACGATGAGGCTATGCGCGGCGTCGGTGGAGATTTGGAGGTTGTGACTGGGTGCGTAACTGCCCCCTGACTGCTGGATTTCCCGCATCTTTCCCAGCGACTCCCGGATCGCGCTGCGTAATTTCTCCGCTTCCTGCAACCGTTCCGGCAGCCGGTATTCGCCCGCCTCTTCCTGCTCGGCCGCTTCCATCTCCGCGATCGACGCTTCCACCCGCTTCAGCACCTTCTCCAGATCCTTCCCATGCTCTACCGTCCGCCGAGACGCGACCGCCCGAATCTTTGTCCCATCCACCGCCTGGCAGATCATCCCCACCAATCCTTGCGCCGCCGCCACCTTCACCCCGGCGCGAAACACTTCCCGCAACGCCGGGCGGTTCTCATGCCAGAAGCGCCACAGCGTGTTGTGATCCGGCGCATGCCGCCCCGTCAGCCACAACAACGACAGGTGCTCCCGGCACGCGCGATCCAACTCCCGCGTACTTCGGATCCGCGCCAGATAGCCGTATAACCATACCTTCAACAATAAATCGTTCGCATACGGTGGCCGACCTTCCTCGCTCCTCCGCTCCCGGAACCCCAACTCCGACACATCCATGGCATCCACGAACTCCCGAATGAATCGCGCCGGATGGTCCCGGTCCACGTAATCTTCCAAACTCTGCGGTAACAAATCGATTTGATCGTAGTTTGCGAGTATCGCGTTGCTCATGCTCATCTACTTGGCATTCCACCTTCCACTCTCCGAGTTTTGAGCCCATATTTCCATTATGAGCCGTACCTTCGGAACTTTTCACCTTCGAAGTCATCAATATTCATGCGGGTTTGAACGCAATGATGGGGCTCCGGAGGTCGGTACCCAATGGGTGAGCGACAAAATCAGCCCTTTCAGCTCTCCTTCAACGCCTCCCTCAAGATCGATTTCCAAGGCTCACGCGTCACTTCCGACGGCGGGCTGATCCTGGTGCGCGAACTTGATGAGCGGTTGGGGTTCGGAGAATTGATCGCCCAACATCTGACGGACTCCCGCCGCGGGAAAAATGCGCAGTTTCCTTTCGTCGACTTGCTACGGCAGTCGGTGTACAGTCGCTTGGCCGGGTACGAGGACGTGAAAAATGCGGAGCGCTTGTGCCACAATCCGACCTTTCGGCTGATCGGTTCCGAAAAGATCTGGGATCGGGGCGCCGCCCTGACTTCGCGATTGCAGAGCTTCGAGACGGAGATGCTGGCCGAGAGTGAGAACTTGGCCGGGCTGGCAGAACTCAATCGGGCGCTGATCGGGAGAGCGGAGAGGATGGATTCGGGTTGGAGGACCGTTCTGGACCCGGATTCGACCGAGATCCCGGTGTACGGAGAGCAGGAGCAGAGCGCCTACAACGGGCACTTCGAATCGACCTGCTATCACCTGCTGCTGCTATTCAATGCTGAAGGCGACTGTCTGGCGGCCAAGCTACGGCCCGGCAACGTGCACAGCGCCGAGGGGTGGGAAGAAGTTCTTCTGCCGGAGATGGAGCGGCAGCAGGGGATTGGGAAGGAAGTCGCCTTTCGGGCCGACGCGGCCTTTGCCAAGCCGGAGGTATACGAGGCGCTGGAGGCTCGGGGCGTGAAATAGGCCATCCGCATTCCCGCGAACGAGAGCCTGGAACGGGACATCGCCGAACTGCTGCCGCGCCCGGTGGGAAGACCGAGTCAGAAGCCGCTGGTGGAGTACAAGGGATTCCTGTACCAGGCGGCGAGCTGGAAGACGGCGCGGCGGGTGGTGGCGAAGGTGGAACATCACGCAGGGGAGTTGTTCCCACGAGTGGGGTTCATTGTGACCAACCTGACCCTGCCGAGTCCGGCAGTGGTGCGGTTCTACAACAAGAGAGGGACCGCCGAGCAATGGATCAAGCAAGGAAAGCAGGCGGTGAAGATGACACGCTTGAGCTGTCATCGGTTTCGATCCAATGAGGTGCGGCTGTGGCTCAGCGTGATCGCGTACAACCTCGGGAACCTGTGGCGGCGGCTGGTGCTGCCGCCGCGGATTGGAAGATGGTCGCTGACAAGCCTGCAGCAGCGGTTGGTGAAGACGGGCGGCCGGCTGGCGAAACACGCCCGCTATTACTGGTTGCTGCTTGCCGAGAGCCATTTGACGCGGCGGCTGTTCGGGGCCATGGTACGACGGATCGAGTCGCTGCCCTTGCCCGCAGGGTAGAGTCCGCAACCGGCCGCAGAAATCCTGGGGAAACAAGCTGGGGAATGGCGAGCTGTCCGAGAAATCGGTTGGGAAACGGGTCAGGGTGCCGGTTGACTCCATCTTGAAGGTGCACACCTGGCTACCAGACGGCGCGCTGGCGACTGCAGTGCGAAATTGCGGTTGCGAATGAGCCGGTGGGTGTAAACTGCTGCGGTTCAGGATGCGCTACATCGCGAATCCGCAATCGGGCAAGTTGCCTGCGAAGACAGCTTCGTACTGCGTGGGTTTGCCTGAGAACGTCATCCTCCAAAGCTTGAAGAAAGCTGAGGATGGGCAGAGCTACGTGGCGCGATTCTACGAAACCGAAGGCCGGGCCACCGAGGTTACGTGGTCCGAGTTGCCCGTAAAAGCTCGCCAAGCACAGAAAACCGACTTGGTGGAACGTCCGAGTGAGCCGGTCAAGATCGAGGGGGACAAAATGAGCTTCTCGATCGGTCCATGGCAATTTGTCACCATTCGGTTGGTTCCGTGAACTAATCGTAGGGGCGGTTCGCGAACCGCCCCTACATGACGCCAACTTCATCCCAGGGAGGAACCCCATGAAGCACCGCTTCCATTTACGGTTTATTAAGACCGTTCTCGTATTGCTGGCAATCGTGATCTGCTCAAGCACATATACCGAGGCCGCCACCAAGGTGGTGTGGCAAATCGGCACGTTTGACCAATCGTCGGAAGAATTCAAGGCGCCCCGACAACGCCGGTGGGTGCAGCAACCTGCCACGGAAGTGGTCTACATCGTGGGGAAGAGTACCCCGGTGCAAGATTGGCCGGCCTATCAACGAGCTTCAACCCTTGACCAGACAGGAAGTCCCGGTCACACCCCCTACACCATTCAATTTGAGCTACCCGACACTCCCCAGGGCGTTTATACGTTGAAGATCGGCCTGTTGTCACGCACCGCGCGTGTGGCGCAGCTTCGCGCGGACATTAATGGTCACGTCGGCGTCTTCTACCAACACCCGAAGTTGAACTATGGGGTCGGCGAATGGGCAGGACCCGCCGGCATAATCGCTTTTGATTTTCCCGCACGGTTCCTCAAGAAAGGAACCAATAAGCTGTCGCTCGCGGCGATCGAGAGTGCGCCCCCCGTGAATAACGGACAAAATGCCGCCATTGGCTACGACGCGATGGAGCTCGACCAAGATGCCGCCGGCAAGTTTGCCCCTTACGGCGTCACGGTGGAGGTTGTGCCCACTATCTTCTATGTGCGCAACGGCGAGGGGCTCGCTGAGGCGGTGAACGTCGCCGTGCGTCACAATGCTACACTGCAGCACGGGCAGATGACATTGACCATTGGTCAGCAAAAGCTAAGCAAAGAACTCTCCGGACAAGAGTTCGGTGAGCAGATGGTTGAATTCCAGGTTCCGGAGTTCCCTTCTCAGACCCGAGCCGAAGTGACGGTAAAGATCAACGGCCGCTCGCAGCGCTTCCCCGAAGTTCTGACCCCGGCAAAAAAGTGGAAGCTGATGGCGGTGCCTCACGTTCACGTAGACGTCGGGTACACGGATTATCAGGAAAAGGTCGCGGAGATCCAAAGCCGCGAGCTCGACGAAGCCATGCAATTGATCCGGGAACATCCGGAGTTTCGCTTCAGCTCAGATGGGTTCTGGAGCGCTCGACAATTCATGGCCGCGCGGAGTGTCGAACAGCAGCAGCAGCTTTTCCAGATGATCAAGGATCAGAAGATTTTCGTGCCCACGGTCGAGGCGAGCCTTCTGACGGGCTTCCCTGCGCTCGAGACGCTCATCCGATCGCTTTATCCGGCTTTTGAATTCAATCAGCAGCACGGCGGCAATGCCAATTACGTGGACATCACCGATGTCCCCTCCTTTACGTGGTCTTACGCGTCGGTACTTTCGGCAGCAGGCCTGAAGTACCTGGCCTCCGGGTGCGACAATGACAACGGACCGATCCTTCTTAACAGCCACCTGAACGAGAAATCCCCTTTCTGGTGGGAGGGTCCTGACGGCGGAAAGGTCCTGTTATGGTACTCGTGGGGCTACGCTCAATTGGGCCATTTGTTTGGAGGATTGGAAGGCGATTTGGCCGCTGGACATGATCACATCCCCGTTTTCCTTCAGGCCTACTCGAGCTCAGACTACAAATCCGACGCAGTCATTATCTACGGCTCGCAGGGGGAGAATACGGATCTGTTCCCGCAGCAGGCCAGTTTGGCGGAGGAGTGGAACAAGCTTTACACGTACCCGCACCTCCAGTACTCGGGCTTCGGCGAAGCCATGGGCTATATCGCCCAGCAATTCGGAGACGCCATTCCCGTCGTGCGGGGCGACGGAGGACCTTATTGGGAAGATGGCATTGTCTCCACCACGCGCTCGGCGGTGATCGATCGAGAGGCTGAGCAGAGAGCGCTCGCAGCGGAAAAGTTCTCCACCATCAGCACTCTGGTAAATCCCCGCCTTCGGCCTGAGACGGAAGCCTTGAAGCGGATGTGGAACAATATGGTACTTTATGACGAACATACCTGGGGTGACGCGCGAAGCGTGTCCGATCCGGAGAGCCAGGAAACACTGAACCAGTTGGCGGTGAAAGAAGCCTTTGCGACCGATGCGAAGCGGGACGTGGACTTGGTCCTGCGGCGGGCTCTGGCCGGCCTGGCCGACGGCATCTACGATCCGAAGAGCACGTTGTTGGTGTTTAATCCCCTTAGTTGGAAGCGCTCCAGCTTGGTGGAGTTTGACCTGGATAAGGGGCTGGAATTGGTGGACCAGACATCGGGTAAGACGATTCCTTACGAGGTTCTGTCCACCGGGCCGTCGTATCGGCATATCCGATTCCTTGCTCAAGAGGTGCCGTCAGTGGGCTACAAGGCTTACGCAATGAAGCAAACCAGCGAAGAACCGCCCGCACCGCAGGCAACCACCGAGCAAACGATCGAGAATCGGTATTACCGAGTGGAACTCGATCCAGAGAGTGGGGCCGTAAGGAGCATTTTCGACAAGGAGTTGAACAAAGAGTTGGTCGAAACTGGTAGCCCTTACCGGTTCGATCAGTATCTTTACGTCACCGGTGCAGATCAAGCGCCGAACCGGTTAACGCACTACAATCCTGTTTGGCCGGTTCCCGAATTGACCATCCACAACGCTGGGGGCGGCCGGTTAGTGTCAGTGACGAAACAGCCGTTTGGGATTGTGGCGCGCCTGGAAAGCTCCGGGGTGAACACTCCGCGCGTCGCGACGGACGTAATTCTGTTTGATGCGCAGAAGAAGATTGAGTTCATCAACCGCGTAAATAAGAAAGAAGTCTACACCAAGGAAGCCGTTTATTTTGCCTTCCCATTCGCGATGGACCAACCGCGGTTCCGTTACGAGATTCAGAACGGCATCGTGGATCCGGCCCACGACCAGATGCCAGGCGCCGGAAAGGAATGGTTCTCAGTGCAGCACTGGCTGACGGCGGAGCAGGGCGACGTGACCGCAGCGGTGATTCCCGTGGATGCCTTCCTGGTCACATTAGGGGATATTACCCGCGGCACTTGGCCGAAAGAGTTCGGCCAGCGCTCTGGGACGGTCTTCTCCTACGTGATGAACAACTACTACTACACAAACTATGCGGCGGGCCAAGGTGGCGATTTTACCTTCCGGTACGTCATGACCAGCGGCAACAATCTGGAGCCTGCGGCCTTGAGCCAGTTGGGTTGGGAGGAGATGTCTCCACTGGAAGTAGACCACATTACGTCACAGGATAAGGCCGTCAATTCTACCCGGCACCTGGCTTCGGACCACAACAGCTTCCTGCAGGTGAATCATCCCGATGTTGTTTTAGTAACTTGGAAAGTCGCCGAGGACGGCGCAGGAACAGTTCTGCGTTTTCTGGAGACGGCCGGCAAGGAGAGCACTGTCGAGGTGCAAGCTCCCCTCCTGGCGGTAACGTCGGCGTGGATGAGTGACGCCTTGGAACGGAAGCAAGGGGCTCTTTCCGTGTCCCCGCACGGCTTCAGTTTCTCCGTGAAGCCATACCAGATCGTCACCATCCGGCTCGAGGCGTCAGCTAACGTCAAGTAGTTATGCGGTCTTAATCGGCGGGTTCACGGCGCTGATTTTGCTTGCCTTTATGGTCCCGCCGGGGCTTGCCGCGCAGGTGCCGGTCCGCGACGGCCAAACCGTCAAGCTGAAGCTCCGCAACATTCTCACCACGGACAATGTGCAGAAGGGCGAGGAGATTGAATTCGAGGTGACGGAAGACGTTCTCGTCAATGGGCGCGTGGTGATTGCCAAAGGAGCGACGGCGCACTTCCCGTGGGACACTGCTCCGCGCTATCTGCTGCACGATCGCGACTCCATCTATGGGGGTCCTTTTCGCCAGCAAGTGCAAGGGGTGGGTGTGCGGGAAGTCCTGACGCCCCACAGTCGCCTTAGCAAAACCCGCATGCGGAGCGACTAATCGGATCGATCCGGCGGGAGTGTCTGGACCACCTCGTCGTGTTCAGCGAATTATCTCTGCGCCGAACGCTCAAATCGTATTTCGATTACTACCACGGGGCGCGCACGCACTTGTCGCTGGATAAAGATGCACCGGAGACCCGACCGGTTCAACCGCCGGAGCTGGGGTCGGTCGTGGAAGTATCGGAGGTCGGTGGCCTGCATCACCGCTGCGCACGGCGGGCGGCTTGAAGAATTGTTCTCGGACGGAAGCGGGGTGTTTTCGGACCTCGAGTGGACCGCGATCCGCGAAGTCTCCGGCGGGGTGGGATCAGGACTTTCCCCAAGTTCGCACCGCCATCAAACCAGCAGCCGGTGCCTCTTCTGTTACCCCTGTCGACCCCTGAGGTCCCCCAGTGATTAAACCGCTCTTCGTGGTCGATCGAGTTTTTGGCAGGGACAGGGTTAACCGTTCCTTGCTCATTAGGTCCATAAAAACGCCTCCTCTCAAAAACGCTCTGATTCCTCGCGTGCGATTTGCGTCCACCGGATGATGTTTTCCGGATTTTCTCCCAGGGTCATGACATCTCTCATCAGGATCTCGACGCGGCAGTTGTACCTGGATGTCGGCGCGAACGTGTCGCGAAGCCCTTGCCGGATCTGCGCTTCATCGATGACGGGCTGCGCGATCTCCGCCGGATTGACCTTCCGGCTGTATACGTAGTTCCTGCCGATCTTCTCTGCCATCCCGCGCGGATCCGACCACGGCGACACTGTCACCTTCCTCAACCTAGGAATTCGCTTGAGGATGTCGAAGCGGCCGTCCAACGGCTCGCAACAGCCGTAGATGTTCAGCCCGAAGCGCTCGAGGATCGGTAACTGATAGGCAAACACAAACTCCTCAAACCGCTTCGGTGAGACCCCTACGGTTTCCTGGCTCTCACAGAATCCCCACATGTCTTGGGTTCTCACCCGCCGACCGTCGAAACCTGCCCCGGGGAGCTCGCTCGACCACCCATAGCCCCCCGTACCGACAAAGTCGCCGCCGTTGTTGAGGGAGAGTAGCCCGTTACCCTGGAGAAAGTCCAGCTTTGCCAGGTTTTCATCCCGCAGGAAAGCCATGAGCCGGTGCAGGCCGTCCGGGTTGTCGTACATGTCATACAAGGCCCGCTCAAAGCCTCTCAGCATGATCAGGTCGCATGTCATCCCATGCGACCACCACCACACGCCCTCGAGTCTCACCTCGAGGATGTCTCCTAGGACGTCATTCGCAAGGGCATAGAGCCTTAAAGTTCTTTCAGGATTTACTTTGATCCTCCTGAACCTCAGCTTGTCCAGGTCAGCGTAGTTGGTGAGCGGTGCGTCCCACCGGTAGGCCCCGCCGTCGTCTGCGCCAATGATCCTTACATCGATACCCCGCTCGCTCTCTTCGAAGACGTGGTACACCGTGAAGGCAGGTTCGATGACTCTGTCGTCCCGGATTCTCTCGGCCCAGAAGATCTCCTTCAAGAGCTTGAATTCCCACAATCGTGCTAGGTTCCCTTCGCACTGCAGTTGCGCCGCAGGGATGATCTCATACCACGCGTTCTCCGGGTCAGCGAAAATCAGGGGCCGGGTCTCTCCCAGGGCGTTGTGCCTGAGCCAGAGCCGCTTCTTGACCTCCTGCGACGGGTCGGCTGCGATCTCGGCCACCCGTTTCGCATGTTCTCGGATGATCGTTCGTTCCCGCAGGCTGACGGCCGGCTCCTGGGCGCCCAGCACCCGCGCGTAGTTGCAGGACCAGGACAGGCCGTTGGTGTCGCCCAATCCGTTGCCGAGCCTCTCGGCTTTGCCTTCGTTCATCGCCTCCCCCAAAGCTACAATCGCACTTCGGCCGATATGTCACGCTGAGCGGCTCCGGCAGTCGAATTGCGTTGTTCCGAGCCACGAGCGAAGCATTTCCAAGCGGACAGCGCAGATGCTTCGGCCCAAACTGCGGCCTGCCCATGACCTGTCACACCCGCACTCGCTCAACGGGGCGGGCGTGGCCGCGTCTTTCTGTGGGAATGCGCCGTGAAAGCAGACAAAGGGAATGATCTCCTCGCACTTTGCAACTGACGATGCAGTCGCGTTTCATGCTGTCAGCTGCATTAGTTGTGAGGCAACCGTCGTGACGCTGTTGCGCTTTGATGAGGGTCATGATCTGACATTTCCCATATGACTTACGTCCCGCAGCTTTCGCGGGCCATTCAGTCTCATTAATCAACATTATACCCTCTCTTACAGTGCCATCAAGCCTTTTTGCGGCTCCACGACTGGATTCCTGACTCCGGGGGAGATGGCTTCTGTCCTCGTTCGCGCCCAGCACCGATTTTCGACCGAACGCAGACAGAGCGCCGTCTCCAGCACTTCTGCTTCCAGCGATTTCCGTCCGGCGGGCGTCAACCCGGCAACGGTGTAAGCAACATCAGCTGCCCAATCCCCTCCCGAATGGCCCGGAACAATTCCTGCGGGATCGCCACCGCCGCCATTTGGAAGATCACCTCCCGAGCATGGCGCACGACCTTCGCTCTGATCTTGATCAGTTTCTCCCGCAACGTCGTCAGCGTCCAGTGACACGCCGCTCGGGGCAACACCGCCAGACGTAGGAGGTTGCCCAGGTTTTACGCCAACACGAACAGTTGCGACCGCACCTGGTTGTCCACAAAGTCATGGCAGGACAGGCGGGTCCATTTGACGGCGTTCTTGCCTTCCTCGATCCACTGCTCCGCCGTGCCCCGCTGGTTGTAAAACCGCACCACCCGTTTGGCGGGCTGGCCCAGATTGGTCACGATGAACCCGATGCGGGGGAACAGTTCGCCCTTGTGCCACTCCACCTTGACCACCACGCGACGGGCGCGTTTTCAACTCTGATGGCATAAGGTCGTCGGCTCCTCGATGAGGAGAGTAGACAGGATTTGGTGGGCTTGAAACTGTAGTTCCAGGATTGAGGGTCGCCGAGGGTTCCTGCTGGTGCCAGACCATAGGGACCGACACACTGGTGGAGGAACTCAGCTTGAAGGTGGAACGGGCGCTAGAGGAGTTGGCATTGCGGTTATAACCTGGTGTAACGATCATACCAACCGGGTATGACAGGCGCGGTAATCGCATCTGCTCGCCGCAGCCAGGCGGATGCCCGCGAAACGTGTCCCCCCATCAGGCCCGGCGGCGTACAATTTGCCGTATTCATGCAGCGACCACCTCTGACACACCTCGGGTGTATGCTCCTGGTAAGAGGCCCCCGCAGCCAGTTGCGGTGCGGCATCCAAATGTGGTCCATCCAAACCGGAGGGTGGTATGAGGCTCTCAAAGTCACGATTCACAGCTGGATTGCAATGCCACAAACGGCTCTACTTGCAGGCCCACCAACCAGAACTTGCCGCCCAACCAGATGAAAACAGGCAAGATTCGACCAGGGTACGGAAGTGGGCCGGGTCGCCCGAGGGTTATTCCCGGAGGGCATGCTGGTCAAAGCCGAGCCCTACGAAAAGAGCGGAGCCATAACTGGATATCTAAGTGAAGAATGCAACACGTGTGCGGGTGGATGTTATGCGGCCCACGGCCTTCTCGGCGGCGGCCGCCGATTGGTAATTCTGAAGGGCGCACCCGCCTTCGCCAGGCATCTGACGTCTTCAATTGCGGGTCCTCTTCAGCGTCGAGGAATCTCGGGAACCTCACCCTGTTTTCGGAATGTTGAGAACGCAGGAACCGTGGCGCTATTTGAACGCACCCGAGCACATCGGCCTTGTCGGTGCCGCGGCAGTTTGAGGAGGAGGCAGCCCTACCAGGGCGTTGAGTGAGATGAACTCGCCACCGGAGCAAGATGACTGATCTACAGCCTGTTCGTCCTATTCCTTGATTTTCCGCGCCTCCTCATCCCACTTCGCCACCGTTCGCTGGAAGTAAGCATAGTTGGCCAGATGGCAGCCCAGGGCGGCGTTATTCCCGAAGACTTCGTTCTCCACCGCCGGCTTCCGCGTTCTCACCGAGTTGAAGAAGTTGGCGACGTGATTCGGAACATCACTATATCCAGGTGGCGGCAGAAAGCTCTCCGATTCCTGATCGACCGCCGACCTTAACGGCCCCGGCCGGGGATGCGCCACTCGGAACTTCCGGAAATACTCCTCCCGCATCGCCTTCGGCCAGCCGAGAACCGAGTAAGTCTCCGGCGCGGGCCGCGTGTCTTGGGGCGTAAAGGTTAGTACCGGGCTCCTCAGTCCCCCCCCAGCGCCAAAGCCAAAGGCAGGCATCGAAACCACGTCTCGTATGACCAGCGTGCCCTCCGTGCCGAAGAACGCCATGTACTCCCCGCTCTCATTGTTCTGGTTGCAGCGCAAAGTAACCCGAAAACTCGGGTAGTCGAACAGGGTCACTAGCAGGTCAGGAAACTCCCGTTTCTCTTTCCAGCGAAAAAGGTCTCCTGCGGATTGGGCGCGCCGCGGGGGAGCACCAGTTCCAGTTATATAGTGAATACCGGAGAGCATGTGCACAAAGAGGTCGCCCGCCAAGCCCAGGCCATAGTCGGTAAATCGGCGCCAGGAGACATAGCGCACAGGGTCAAACGGTCTCTTCGGAGCATCGCCCAAGAAGCGCTCCCAATCGATGGTTTTCTCGCTCGCGTCAGGTGGAACAGGGACGACCCAGGCGCCGCCTGGCGTATTGCGGTCCCAGTGGGCCTCGATCATGGTTACCTGGCCGAGCTTGCCAGAGCTGTAAATCTCCTTTGCTTTGGCGTAAATGATGGAACTGACACGCTGGCTTCCCACTTGCAGGACGCGCTTGTTCTTCTGGGCAGCCTCCACCATGGCAAAGCCATCTTCTACGCTGTGGGACATGGGCTTCTCGCAATAGACGTCTTTGCCCGCCTCGCAGGCGGCCATGGCGATTGGACGATGCTGGTGGTCAGGAGCCGCGATGATCACAGCGTCGATGTCCTTTCGGTCGAGGATTTGCCGGTAGTCGCGCGTGGCCGGAACGTCTTTGTCCCCCAACGCTTCGCACGCGGAGATGCGTCGCGTGTTGTATACGTCACAGGTGGCAACGCACTCAACTCCCGGCACCTCTCGCGTAGCCTGCAAAAGCTCGCAGCCGCGTACACCCGTTCCGATGCTTGCGAACCGGACAGTGTCTGACGGCGGCACGGGACGCGACGATGCCCACACAGTCGCGGGTTCCAGAATGGCAACTTTCCCAGAAACGCTGATTGACAACGCGCCGCCACCCAGCCGCATGAAGTCCCGCCGATTGATTCGTTTGAGTGGCATAGGTAGATAATCTCCTTACAAAATCTCGAAGCAGAAATCAAGGGTTTCCTACAAAACGCCCCAGTTTGCCAGAATTGAGGGACGAGTAAAAGGAACTAATACGAACGCATTAAGAATTGTTACGAAATGACTCTCTTATGTTATTCTGGGTACATGAGAAATCCCGAGTTGAGATTGACCCACCCTTCGGCGACCCAGGAACAGTTGCGGACTCTGGCTCAGCAGGTTCCGGGAGCTTGGGAAGGCCTAAAGATAGCGGCTCTGTTGCTGGTTTTAGAAGGCCAGCGTCCAGGCTGGATTGCCGGGGTCCTGGGATTAACCCGGATGAGCTTGAACCGTTGGATTCACCGGGTAAATGCCCAAGGCGTCGGAGTCTTACAGCCTGCGCCGAAACTGGGGCGTCCGTCGCGGTTAGCCCCCGCTCTGCGCAAGCGGCTGGAAAGGGATCTGGAAAAGTCCCCGCAGGCCCTGGGGCTAAACCGGGCGCAGTGGGACGGCCCCACGCTGGTAACCTACTTGAAGCGGCGGTGGGGAGTAACCCTGAAGGTTCGCCAGGCCCAGTACTGGATGCATCAGTTGGGTTATCGGCTGAAACGCGCCAGCTACAGCTATTTGCAAGCCCGCGCCGCAGAGGCCCGCAAGTTCCAGCAGGTCCTAAAAAAAACTCCGGAGTCTGGGTCGGCGTGAGACGGTGGTGTTTCAAGACGAGACGGGTTTCAGCCTGCATCCCCGCCTGGGACGAGGCTGGGCCAAACGCGGCCAACGGCTGCGCATTGCGACCACCCGTTGCCACCACACGCGGCTGAACCTTTCGGGTTGGGTGGCTCCGACGTTGGGAAGGCGTGGCATGATCTCGACGGTGCGAGGCAATCGGGAGGGCTTTCTCGAAGCGCTGCGACACCTCTACCGGCGGCTGCGCGGTTACACGGTCTGGCTCTATGTGTACCGCGCGCGCTGGCACCAGGGAGAGCCCGTGGCAAAGTTCCTGCGCTCCCATCAACGGCTGCATTTGGACTACTTGCCTCCTTACCAGCCCGGTTTGAACCCCCAGGAAAGAGTTTGACGGCAGATTCGCTTGGAGGCCACGACGAATCGGTGGTTTGAGACGCTGGAGGAGGTCCGGACTACCGTCCAGAGAACCACCCGTTCGTGGTCCCAACACAAGGTTCGTCGGCTCTGTAACATAATTTAATGCGTTCGTATTAGTGAGAACCGCCGGCAGTGGCGCTGACACACCTCCTGAGTTCGCCGGACGCTTACTGAAAATCTACGAGGACCGAAAAGCTATGGCCCCCGGTCCGCGCAATTGACGCGAATGTGGCCGCTAGAGAACCTTCCGGGGCAATACCCCATGCGGTGCCAAGGACTACTGGGCGCGCAGGTGCTTCACCACCTCGTCTACCTTTTCGGCGATGATTTCTTCGATCGCCGCACCGAAGCGGGCGGGCTGGCCGTAGAGAGGCATGGCATCTCCGCCTTCGTAGCCACCTTCCCGCAATACGCGAAGAGAGGGGATGTAGGCGAAGACGTCATTCGAATAGCCAGCGACCCAGACATTGTCGAAACCGTACTGGCGCTTGAACCGGAGCGAGTAA
>Ga0326727_10017943_pt1 | contig 14554 bp, 13 predicted proteins | sample MB2enrmetagenome_FD_207643 | JGI IMG/M metagenome (GOLD analysis project Ga0326727, IMG submission 207643) | Lab enriched peat soil microbial communities from McLean, Ithaca, NY, United States - MB29MY | ecosystem: Environmental > Terrestrial > Soil > Wetlands > Peat | place: USA: New York...
CGAAGTCTTCTTGCTTACCATCGACCAGCTCCCTTCGCGGCCAAAGAGACAGCCTCCGGGGCGGCGGCCGAAGGCGGCGGCCGAAGATCCCGCAGACGAGCAGGAGGAGGCCAGTGCGCTGGTCGAACTCTTGAGAACGCCCGGTAGCCTTGATCCCATTCCGGCCGATGGTGCCCGTGGTCAGACGTTTCTGTTCTATGCAGTTGTCTTTAGCAACCGGACCGGATCAATCGCATTCTTGAAGCGTCACAACCCGGGATCGGTTCTCAAGACAGGTCGCCTTTTGGGACTTGTTGGACAAGTGGTCACGAGAATCGATGATCCTGTCCTCATCTTCGAATCAGACTTTGATCTCATCGTGGACGGGGATGACCTGGCAGCGTTGAAGCCCACTGCTCTGGCTCGACTCTTTATCGATCTCAAAGTAGCGGCAGCGGCCGTGCCCGCGCACGTAGCCGAGCTGCGAACATCAAACTTGAGGTTTTCAGACTCTGCTCTTGCATCTATCACGGCGGTGTGCAGCAAGAGGCCCCTGCTCGCTGGCCGTCTACAGGCCCTCATCCAGGCCGAGCATCTTGCCACGCTGACCATCGACATGGTCCGTGATTACGTCTCAGGGCTAAACGAGGACCCTGCCCGGTTCATCCTGGACGGCATGCTCGTTGTTACTGAGGTCGATGTCGTCGCCCTGATCGACGTGCTCGACCAGCGGCACTACCGGGGCGGCTACGACAAGCTCTTACGACGAGCCGATCGCACCTCCGTCATCAGGCAGACGATGAACGGCCGAGTCGCCCAGTAAAGAAGGACGCCAAGGACTAACCCGACGCGCGAGGTGCTCTCGCGAACGAGGGATATCGAATGCCGATCCGACTATGTGATCTCCGGACCGGGTTCGAGTTCAGCAAGCACTTCTCACAATCCGTTCTCGATTGCTGAACCTCCTCGCGGAACCCGTCTTGGGAAGTCCGAGTCTTGCGCTACCCAAGAATGTCTCTGACGAGAAGCAGCGGTAGACCTGTCTCGCTGACGTGACGGCGCTTGGCCTCCAACACATCCGTCAAGGGGATGCGACCTTCGAGGATGCTGAACAGGTCGGCGCCGTCCATGAACATGAGCCCAGTTCCGCAGTTGGAGTGCGCTCGAACTGCGGGTTCGGAGAAGCCGGCGACAGCGAGGAAGAGCCCCAGCGTGTTTTTTCCCTTCCGCTGCACCTTCTGCGCGAGGAGGTCGACATCTTCCCTGCTAGCTACGTCCTTCTCCCACTTAGCTTCGAGTAGGTAATCATCCGTACTGAAGGTGAACGCCCCGTCGATCTGTTCGTTCTCAAGGACGAAGCTCTTGCGCGGATTCAGATCGAATAGGAAGAAGAGTTCGTTCACGAGCCCTTCGAACATGTGGCCACGCTGCTGATGGTCCGACTCAGAGTGCATGGCAAGGAACGAGCCTTTCAGCTCGTCGAGGACTCGCGCCACAGATCGACGCTGCACGCTTTGCGCCTCTTCGGCTTCTCGATCTGCGCGCAGCTTCTCCTGCGCTTCTCCGATCTCGCCGTACTTGGCGGTCCATTTGCGAAGCTGCGCAACCGCGGAGTGCGCTGCCGCGACGAGATCCTTGTGATCTGCTTGCTGCTGGAGATTCGAAAGTCGTCCATCGCAGCGACCTCAAGCATCAGCCCAAGAGTCACAGCCTGGTACTTGGCCTCACTACTTGCGAGTTGCATGACGAGATCAGACGCAACCTGTCGCTTCAGGCCACCGAACGTCAACCCCGAGAGCAGTTCTGGATGCTCCCGCAAGGAAAGCCTTAGAAACCGCTCGAACGGGGCTTTGTTCCAGAAGACGACAGACAATGCATCAACGAGCGCGTCGTAGGCACCGGGAGCGATCCGCTTGCTGGATAGGTTCGGCTTAGCCATCGATGTCGCTCGCTGTAGGGGTGCAGTTACTCATCATCCCATCTCAGATCGAGCTCGAGTCCGATTCCGGATAGCCAGTAGCCGAACACGTGCTCGCGCGTCAGACCATCCGCTGCGCCGCAGAAGACACAAGCTCCGGCCACGCAGGATCACCTCTCGGCGTCGCGCCTGAAGTCGCTGGGGTTGAGGAACGTCGAAATGTCTGAACTCGGAGTGCACGGCTCTGCCAGCCGCCGAGCCCGTTCTTCTTCGGACAACTCTGTGACTTCGGGTGGCTCATACGACGGATCAATCCAGTCGCAGAGCCGACAGATGCCGGCGACCACCTCATACGAACCGCACGATTCGCACCGGGCGACATTGGCGCCAGCTCGCAGCCTCGCTGCAGTGAACATGCCGAGCAGGTGCTCGACCGACTTGAGACCGATCTCGGCGTCCATCCGCACGGCGTTCTTCGCGTGGGTGAGCCAGTTGACGTACTCCCACGTCTCGACAGCGAGCTTCTTCAAGTAGGAGCGCAGCCTCGCGGCCGACTCCCCGGGCGCGAGGCCGTTCGCCAGCAACTCGACCCAGCTCTTGAAGTCCGATGCCTTGGGAGGCGTCTGTCCGGGCGGCACCAGGTCTTCGTTCTTGGTCTCACCGATGAACGAAACCAGACACTCCCGCAGACGGACCCCGACCGACTGGAACGCCTCAGCCTCATCGCCACTCTCGTAGGCCTCGATCGCCTGCTGCCAGCGCCGCCACGAGCCGGGCAGCAGTTCGGCGGAGCTTGGCGTGACCGGCACGTCGTGGTCCCGCGCATACTCCACGCGCAGCATGAGCCCGATGTGAAAGGTGAGCACTACGTCGCGGCTCTTGAAGTCCGCCTGGTTGTAGAGATTCGTTGGGTTGGTAACGACCCACCAACGGCTCGCTGGGCAAAGCACGTCCCAGATGTCGTGACGAACCGGCCCGACGACCTCTGAGGCCACCCTCTCCAGGTGGACGACCTCCTCGCCGGCTTGGCCCTCCACGTACCGCCGAATCTCGTCGATATCACGCTTCGAAACAGGCACTTCAGAAGTGTCCCATCCTTGGAGTGTGCACCCCAGTAGACGCCGGTTGTGCCATCGAGACACCCCCAGACCGTAGGGGTTATGAGTCCGCTCCGAGGCTTCTCTGGGGCCTGTTGGCGTCGGCTCCAGTCGGCCTGAATTATCCCTCTACCTGCGCTTTCTCCGCGGCACCACGAGAGGACAGGAACAATCAATTAGCGACTCGCGAGACAAAAGTAGGGTAAAGTTAGGGGAGGGTCTTTTCGTGCTTGACCTTCGGGTTCTGCCCCGATAAGCGCACTGGCCGACCTGTGATCAAGGTGAGAGCTACCTACAGGCCGACGCTAGGTGACACCCGTAGCGCACCAGGTACGAACCTGTCCAGCCTGCCGTCGCCGGCCTCCGGGAAGGTCATCGAACACGCCGAGCCTGTAGACGAAACTTCCGACGAGAAGTAGCCTCTGAGCGGACTCCGCGCCGTGGTTTTCAATTGATGCGCGCTGGCCAAGTGATCGGTGTTGACACTTTGGGCGCCTCGACCAGGTCATTCGTAACCAAGCGCCGTGTGATAGGTGGGACGTTGCTCGCCCAATCGCTGGTCTTCGCGGGCCTCAGTCTGGCGGGCTGGGGTGCTGGTGCCATCACGCGGGCGAGTGTCCCGTCGATGCTGCGTCTCGGGCCGCCGCCGGCGATGGAGGCGATCTTTGCTGATGCTGGTCGACTCGATTGGCCGTTGGAGACGGCTAACGGCGAGATCGTCTCGACCGCGGGCTATGCCGGAACCGCGACGGACTGGTTTGGCGTTCGCCAAGCTGGGCCGACAATCAATCTGCTGAGCCCACTGAAAACCCTTCATGCTTTGGCCAACATGGGTGATGCAACCCTGCTTTTCGTCGTCCCGGCCCGAGCGATGAGCGATGGACCTCTGTATGTCGGAATTGGCGGTCAGCGCTACACCCTGCAACGACTGGAAACCGACCCGGCCGGAGAATTCGACGTCATGGGTACTGTCGTTTCGAACCAGGTGCTTGGGGCGGTGGCTGACCCGATTGGCTGGGCCCTGAACCCATGGAAGAGTGGGGCGCCCCATGTGCCTGTCCTGCTACGAATTGACCCGCGTCGTACGAGTTCAGCCGCCTATCTACTGACATCCGGATCGATCCAGGCGGGATCGACTGGCGGCAAAGTCGACGCCGCTCTCTCCGACCAGGCTCTTGGCGCAGCGGTCGTCGGTTACAACAGCAGCGGTCCCGAGCTGCTTGGCTTCGTCGAGGCTCAAGTGTCGCCAACCCGCTATGTGGCCGTCTCCCAAATCGTCCCCGTGTTGATATCGAGCGCTGTCCTGGCAGACAGCGAGGAGCTGGGCAGGCCGTTGTTGGGCATCGAGTACGGCACTCGCCGGGTCATCTATCGCCGGACCGGCGGCAGTGAGGTTGCGGGGCTCCGAGTCAATATCGTGGTACCGGGCGGTCCGGCGTCGCAGGCGGGCTTGACCAGCGGCATGCTGATCATCGCCATCGACGGTGTGAGTACACCGACCGCTATGGCGCTTCAGACGGCCACCGCTGAGTTTCGCTTTGGCACGACACATCAGATCTCAGTCGTCACCCCCTTCGGCGTTGAGCGTCAACTCACGGTCAGGATTCCTTCGGTGGGCGGCTAGGAGCGCATGCTCGACAAGTGCTTCCCGAATCGCCTCCGTCTGAGCCTGTTCGACCTTCAAGCACAACGTCAGTGCACCGGGGCTCTCCTGTTGCTCGCGCTCGGCATTGCCCTGCTGGCGATACCGGTGAAGACCCTCTCGAACTTTGGATGGGTTCGAGACCCGGCCGGCACGAGGTTGGTACCCGCCGTGAGCTTCTACATAGGCAGTCTCTTGTTGGCGGCGGCCGTCTGGGTGACAATTCGGGCGCTGGCCACCTCCAAGCTGAAGCAGTTTGGCACGGTGGTGTTGGGGCTAATCTGCGCCGCCCCCTTCGCGTCTAGCGCCCGAGTTGAGCTCCAACTGGCCGCCCTGCATAGCTTCTACCTGGCTAACGTGCGGGCTACCGCCCCTTCTGTGTCGGTTGCCTATTGGGGTATTTCCTTACTCGCCATCACGATTGTTGGCCTAGTCCTGCCGCTCGTCCTTGTGTTTGCCAATTGTCTGCCGGCGAAGCTGCTAGACCGAGTACCGCTCATGGCGGCGATTGCCTGTCGGCGGTGGTGGCTGCTTCTCCCCGTCCTGGCCGGTGCGGTGATCGTCGCTATCTGCTCGCTGATACCCACCAATATTGCATTCGCACTCGGCTACGTCAGTCCCGAGCTCTCAGGCAATACCACAATGGTCTCAGTTGCGACGGTGACGAGCTCCGTGTGGTATTCGTTGGACAGGATCTCGTATCTCCCGCTGCTGGTCGGCATGTGGGAGGGCATGGAGTTCGCCAAGGCGTCAGTGAAGTTTTCCCGACAGCCGCGTATCGCCCGTCTTGCCAGACATGCTGGTGAGGCTGGCAACTGGGTTCTGGTGGCCACAGTCTTCACGGTGGCCGTAATTATCATTGCAGTGAGCGGCGATGCCTACCTGGCCTTGGGGGCGCTGGGGTTGACCTCCATCTTGGTCTTGTCGACCAGCGGCCGGCTGCGATCGTACGCCATGCCTATGGTGCAACGTCTTGGCGTGCGTTGGGACTTGACGGAAGAGACGCGGTCTGCCAGCTCCATCGGCCTCGTCCTGGCGATCGTGGCCAGTCCCGTTTACGTGCCGCTGCTGCTCGATCTGTGGCAGGGACTAGAAGCGCCATTTCGACTGCCTGATGATGCCATGAGCTATCTGAATTTCTGGCGAGTTTACGGCGTAGTGCAAGAGCACGCTGTCACGATTGATGACATCTTTAGTGACGGCTACAAGAAGTTGGCTTACATCGCACTAGGAGCGATTGGCTTCCTGATCCTCGGCGCCGTCCTGCAAATCTTCCTCCGAGACGTCCCGCTGAGAGACATGAAGAAGTGGCTTGCCGCCCTGATCAAGATCGCCCTGGTGGCAGCGGCCCTCATCCCAGTGACCATAGCTGCAGATCACTTCGCTACGAGCTATGTCGTGGGAGCCGCCGCCTTGCCCGCTATCTACGTCGCCCTCAGTCCCTCGAAACGACTCGAACGGATGAGCCAGCTAGCCAGGGCTTTGCCGTTCCTGCTGGTCTGGTCGATTGTCGTGTGGCACTACTCCTGGGCTCCGGCAACTGTGGTGCTTGCGGCGACCATCGTCTGGAAGTTCCTGTTCGGCTCAAAGGAGCTCAATGAGATCAAGAACGCGGCAAGACGAGAGTCGCATACCAGTGGGTACTTGGCCTTAGCCTTCCTGGGACTGGGGCTGCTAATCATGGACCATGGCGGGGCGCCCGGAGTTCTTGTCAGTGGCGAGTTCAGCGACCTCACTGATCGCATTGCTGTGGCCATCATTGCGCCATTATGGCTCGTGCACTATGTCGTCTCCGGATTGGCTGAGAAGGATGGGGAGGAGGATAGTGCCAGCGGGAGCCCGACCGTGTCCTCGAAGGGGGCGTCGTAGGCATCGTAAGGCCGCAATAAGCCGCCGCGGCACGTCGGTCGCAAAGCGTGGCGCGTCGACGTCGTGGCACGCAAGACGGTTGATAAAGCGCTGTGCGCGCCAGTTTGTGACTGGAAGTGCCGATACAGGGAGCACGCGGAGACCAGAACCCAGGCCTGCGGAGGGGCGCCCCAACCGGCCCCGCACGACCGCCGAACGGCTTGGAGGAGTAGGCACGGAGCGACGAGCGCACAACAAGGAAGGGCGCCAAGCCACTGATTGCGGGTTGGTTTAACTCGTCGTTAGACGCCCCTCGCGGATGGAGAAGTCGTTGAGTATAGGCGTGCAAAGTCCGGCCAAGTGCGTTGAAAGCGTGCAGGTTTCGAGCGGCGCAGATGTAGAAATGTCTGGTCCGTTGGTAAATAGCAAGACACCTCTCGCTGTGAACGGTCCCCCCGAAGGGTCGCCGTCGCCTGCGACCCCTGGGGGATCGGTGAAGTACACGAGGTCGTAGGTGTAATCGCTGGCTGGAGTGTTCGGAGAACCTATAGCCCACTGCACCTCCTCGGCCTGAGGTCGCCTGGAAGGACACGGGGAATACAATGAAAGCGAGCCTTCGACCGCAGCGGGCACCAGCGGACACGCCATCCCAGAGATACAACTCTGACATCCGGGGATCGCGTCTACAAGGACACCCTGCGCATCGCTGCGCTTGAACGAGCTTGGGTCATTGTTGAATGTATCCGAGGGAAACACGTCAACCGACACCCCCCCGTCGGCACCGATGCCGGCGCTGCAGTTCCATCCCCTCGGAGCGAGGATCGGCAGCACCGACCGAGTGGAGTCGCTGTAGTAACTCAGCTGCGCTGACACTGCCGCCGGAAGTGACACCGCGATCGTGCTCGGGTACTTCGACGGCGGCGCTGGGCCAGCCCCGTAGTGAGAAGGGCACTCGACGACGGGCAGCGCAAGGGAGGCCGTGGCTGCTGCTGTCGTGCTCGTCGATGTCGTAGAAGTCGTCGGCGCCGACGTAGTCGATGAAGTGGAAGTCGTTGGGGTCGAGGTCGTCGACGTTGTGGAGCTCGTTGGAGCGGACGTTGTGGGGACGATCCTCGTGGCTCGCGTAGTTGTGGTTGTCCTCAGCACACCTCGGCGGCCGTACGCGCCGAAGCCGGTCGTGAGAATTGCTGCTGCGCCGACCGCCGCCAGTCCGACTATCACCCCTACCGCGACGGCCCGCCGCTTCCGCCGTCGTCCCGTCGGTTCGACAGGCACCATGATGTCCGGCTGTTGCTCGGGAACGATGAGAGTGTGCGAGTCATTACGGCGGTACTGATCGCCGTCGGATCAGGTTCGTTCCCGGCAACAGCCTCCGAGAGCGCTCCGCGTCAGTGACCACCGCCTGTGACGGACGGGCGGGCGTGAGCACACGCGGACGCCGGAGTGCCTCGGCTGACAGTCGACGGACGGGACTCAGCTTGGGAAGGGCGGTCAGGCGTACGACGGCGAATCGAGGCGGCCTATAAGGGCAGGTGATCGCGTTAGCCGCACGGTGAGGAACGACCACGAACGGCGGCGTCCGCGGGATATTCGCGGGATCAGTCTTTACTGCTAAATCAGATCAACCTGATCGGTGGGGACCTTTCGTGAGGCCAAAAAACCCTGAAGGCTGAATCCGTCTTAGCTCGTGGAGTTGACTAGCGTCGCGGCGAGCTGCTCCAGTTGGTCGATGCCGTCGGCGAATGGGCACCGGTCGACACGAAGCTTGCTCTGAGACCAGGGGGCTTCTAGCGCCTTGTCAAGGAGCAAATCATGTGTCTGCGCTGCCGGAAGTCGCACGCAGGTCAGAAAGTGCGACCGTTCCTCTATCAGGCCTCGAACACGTACGCTCGGCCGACGTTTTTTGCATGGCCCCATGCGCCCACGATTGCGGTCGTGCTTGAGATAGCCACCGATTCACCAAGGTCGTCGCCGACGACGGTGTCGGAACCCTTCAATTCAGCGGCCTGCTTCCATCCAGACGTGGTCTCAGTAAACACGTACGCCCGACCAGCCTTGGCGTGGCCATCTGCACCGACTACGGCGGTCGTGCCCGAAATGGCCACCGAGCAGCCGAAGTCATCCTTAGCAACGGTGTCGGAACCCTTCAATTCAGCGGCCTGCTTCCATCCAGACGTGGTCTCAGTAAACACGTACGCCCTGTTGTGGCCTAGGCCGAGGAAGTTTGCACCCACTACTACAGTCCTGCCCGAGATAGCCACAGAAGCACCGAAGGAATCGAACTCGGTGGCGTCAGAGGCCTTCAGCTCGGCGGTCTGTTTCCAGCCGCTTGCGGTCTTGGTGAACACGTAGGCCCTACCGGAGCCCATGCCCCCCTCGCCGTCTGCACCCACGACGATGGTCGTGCCTGAGATCGCCACAGAGGTGCCGAAGCCGTCGACAGTGTCGGAGGCGTCCAACTCGGCGACCTGGTCCCAACCGGATGCGGTCTTAGTGAACACGTACGCGCGACCGACGCCGCCGAAGCCGTGGAGCTCGGCCCCAACGACGGCCGTCGTGCCCGAGATGGCCACCGAGCCGCCGAAAAAGTCGTGGGCAACGGTGTCCGAGCCCTCCAACTCGGCGACCTGGGCCCAGCCCGACGCCGTCCGGGCGAAAACGTACGCTCGGCCCGCATCACGATAAGCGGCCTCGTCGGCTCCGACGATGGCGGTCGAGCCCGAGATCGCCACCGAGTCGCCGAAGTCGTCGCCGACGACTGTGTCGGAGGCGTCCAACTCGGCGACCTGGTCCCAACCGGATGCGGTCTTGGTGAACACGTACGCGCGACCGGGATAGTTGACATAGTTGGTCACACCAATGATGGCAGTCGTGCCCGATATGGCCACCGAACGGCCGAAGCCGTCGTCGGCTACCGTGTCGGAGCCCTCTAACTCAGCGACCTGGTCCCAGACGGAGACTGTCTTCGTGAACACGTATGCCCTCTCGTATCGGCCCACGATGGCGGTCGTGCCTGAGATGGCCAACGAGCCGCCGAAGGCATCGCCCGCGACAGAGTCAGAGGCTTTGAGCTCGGCAGTCCGTTTCCAGGCGCCTGCCGTCTTGGTGAACACGTCCACTCGCCCCGCATTGTTGGCGCGACCAACGGCACTGACGATGGCGGTCGTGCCTGAGATGGCCACTGACAAGCCGAAGGCATCGCCGGCAACAGCGTCGAAGCCCTCGAGCTGGGCGGTCTGCTTCCAGCCGCCTGTCGTCTTGGTGAACACGTATGCGCTGCCTGCGGGTCCGTGGAAGTCTGCGCCTACAATGGCGCTCGTGCCTGAGATGGCCACCGAGTAGCCGAACATGTCGGGGGCGGCGTCCGAGCTCTCGAACTCGGCAGCCTGCTTCCAGCCGCCTGTCGTCTTGGTGAACACGTATGCGGATCCGTGGAAGTCTGCTCCCACAATGGCGCTCGCGCCTGAGATGGCCACCGAGTAGCCAAATTCATCGCCGGCGACGGTGTCTGAACCTTTCAGCTCGGCGGCCTGTTTCCAGCCGCCTGCCGTCTTGGTGAACACGTATGCTCGGCCCCCGCCGCGGTGGTTATTAGCTCCTACGATGGCGGTCGCGCCTGAGATGGCCACCGAGACTCCGAAGTTGGCGTCGGCGACTGCGTCCGAAGCCTTCAGCTCGGCGGTCTGCTTCCATCCAGACACGGTCTTGACAAACACGTACGCCCGACCAGCTTTGTTCGCGTGCCCGTTCGCACCGACGATGGCCATGTTGCCCGAGACGCCCACCGAGTCACCGAATCCATCGAAGGCCACAGTGTCGGAACCCTTCAGTTCGGCATTCTGTATCCAGCCTGTTGCCGTCTTGGTAAACACGTCTACTCGACCGGCCCTGTTGGCGTGATCAGCTTCAGCCACAATGGCGGTCGTGCCTGAGATGGCCACTGACAAGCCGAACGAATCGTCAGCAACAGTGTTTGGGCCTTTCAGCTCGGCGAGTTGCCTTCCGATCGTGGGAGTCGTACGTAACTTGACAGCCGCCGCCGAAGTGCCGTTTGCGGTCAGAGGCACGACCGTGGCGACCATGACTGAAAGCACCGCCAGACCAGCGCATCGAGAATTCCTCATAGCCACCTCGGAGTGAAGAGGTCGAACACGGAAGTGCTGGATACCTTGATGCCAGGGTAGTACCGGGATATGTCCGTGACAGTGACTACTCCCCGACCTCCTTACGCCGATCTCCACATTGCGAACGTGATTTTGCCGTACTTAGGCGAACTAGGGCGAAGGATCGTGGCAGGTCATCGAGTTATCTGCGTGTCAACGAACAGCCACGAACGGCAGCGACCGCGGGCTATCCGCGGGATGAGATCGTTCCGACGATGCGACCGGATTCGTAGATGTCGTAGGCGCCTCATACTCCAATCCGTTAGCTGACTCGATCGGCGTAGAGCTCGTCCAAGGCGGCAACGATCTGCGCCGTCGAGTCTGGCTGGGAAAACAGAGACCGCGCTTGAAAGGAGGGTCGCTTGCGCCAACCGCTGTTCTGGGCTTGGTCGACCAGGTCAGCAGTGCCAGGAAGGGCGCGTATACGATCCGCGAAACGCCGGACCACTTCATTCGGGAAGCCTGCCCCTCGTCGGTGGATCCAGTCGAAGTTGATCGCGAGCACCTCCTTCCCGGCCTCGTCGACAAAGATGGTCCAGGGCTGTGTGTACCCACCGGGGCTGGTCATCCAGGGAGTGACGGAAGGCGCTCTGCCGTCACCCCAGTACCAGTGATCGAACTGGGGGTGAGTCTGCGCGTGCTGGAAAATGCGAGCAAACCCGGACCGCAGGGGTTCGGTCATGGCATTGATCGCCTCGAAGAGCTCCGCTTCCGTCCAGGTGTGAGTGTTGCCCCTCGGTCCCAGCTTGCGGACAGCTGTCTCCTGGCCGTACAGGTTCGGGATGAGAATCTCCACTCCTTCGTCCGCCACGTATTCGAGCTCTAGTCCGAGAACCTGGACGTCTCCTACTGTCTGGGTGTTGAGATACTCGATGATGGACCGGAGTTCGCCCGTGATGTGGTCGACTGCGATCACGAGGCGGAACCGGCCGGACGCGAGATTTCTGGCGATAGAACTTCGGACCGAGTTCGAAGAAGACTCCGGATCACCGGTGGTGTAGGACTGGTGGGCCAGATCGAAAAGGTTGGCACGACAGGCTGACATCGCAGCATCGAAGTCGTCATAGGAAAGACGCCATAATCCCGCCGCGTAGGCAAGTAACTGACCGACGACGCTGCGGCGAATCTCAGGGTTGGCGCGTAATTTGCACTCTACGATCGTGATTACGCCATCAGCATCCACAACCACCAAGTCTGCGTACCCATCGCCAAGATGGACCTCCCTGGCGACAACGCATCGGTCGGGATCGACCCCGGGTATCAGCCCCGGTGCTCGCGCAAGCAGTACTTGGAGCTCCGCCTCATCGGTGTAACTCTGCGTTATTGGTTCACGCCAATTTCCCTCGCCAAGACGTCGGATGAGCAGTGACATCGGCTCTCCCCTTCTGCTGAGGAAGACATGTCGCAAGCTATCGCGATTGACGGTGTCCTACACCGGTGGTTCTGGAAAATCGCGCAAAGGCCTTACGCTCGGCACCGGTCTACCCCAGGAGGGGATGGCCGAGGCAAGCGACATCCATGGAAGGAAGCCGCCAGGCCACCTCTCTAAATGCTGTGTAATCCAGAGCACACCGGTCACGATGAACACGCCGGTCAGCCACTCGAACGTGGCGGGTGCTCCGCGAGCGTGCCGCCATTCGGAAGGTCTGTCGGGCTGCGCGCGGCCGCCCTAAGACATGGCCAAACCGACCGGCAGAAGCACTCGGTAACTCAGCTTGGGAAGGTTCCTGAACCGACTGTCGGCGAACTACAGCTGTGTGTTACGGCAGGTGAAAGGGTTATCCATACGTCAGCGAACGCCCACGCACGGCGGCGCCCGCGGGATAGCGACGCCGAAGTCCGCCGGTCCGCGGCCAGATAGAGGTGTAATAATCGGGCGCAGGTGCGCGGGCTAGCGCGGCGGACGCGGTGGCTCCGGGAGCGGTAGGAGCGCGGCCAGTATCGCCATCTGGGTGAGCGCTTGGGCATTGAAGCGATCACTGCCGACGAACCTCGTCGACAGGAGGTGGTCCGGTTCCGTGTCGGTCCAGTCGCTGGCCAATGCCCAGAGTCGTGTGCCGTGCTCAGAAATGCCGACGCTTATCGGGCGATGAGAGGACGAGCTTTCCGGGCTCTGCCAGCGTTGCGTCGAGCCATATTGGAAGACCCACGCGCGCATGTGCTTCGGGCGCTTCCGACGACGACCGGGGTACACGTCGACCCGATTCGACGGAGGCGACGTCGCCGCGGTGGCGAACCACCTGGCGACGTCGACGTCCGCCCACGGAGGCGTCTCCGGTCGGTAAACGTCGACCCCGAACAGCTCGGGGAGTAGGCGAACGACTAACCCCCCGTCAACCACCGGGTCTCTGTCTCCTCGCGAGTTAGCGGTGGCGAGCCTCATGACCCGACAGATTCGAGCGGGCGGGACGTCTCCCGCCAGCGTCTGTCGAACACCGGCGTAATACTCAGCGAGCGTCGCCTCATAGGTCCTTCGACGTTCGCTCGCGAGCTCGGCTTCACGTGCCGCGACCTTCGCCGCGGCGACAGCTGCTTCCTGCCGGTCGTGCTCCTGACACGCTCCGCAAAGGCGGAGACCTCCGACCAGCGAGCTGTGAATGCCGCAGGTCGCGCCTCGACAGCGAGCACAACGGCCGATCGCGAACGTCCCGCAAGGGCACTCGAGTGGCTCACCCATCGGCTGACCCTCCTGGTAGAACGTTCCGCATGGTCTCTGGGTTTCGATCACCATGGGACCCTTCCGGGGATCCGTCAGACCAGGTCCACCGGTACTGTGAACGACGGGCGTCGTGCACTGGAAGTACCGGGGCGCTATCTCATTCCGCATCGCGCCGCCGCAGACAGGACACGACATGGTGTCACGATAGCGGCGAGCTCCAGGTGATGGAGAGCTCGCCAGAGTCCATCTCCCATGGCAGCTCAGCTCCTGTCCTGTTTGATGCAGGCGGTTCGACCGAGTAGCGCAGCGGACACTCGCTGAGCGGGATCGCTAGGGTGGCGCCTACCACCTCGCCGGGGCACACCGGCCTGAGGAGTGTTCGCGCCAGCTGGAGCCGCTCGCGATCACGAGCGCATCCGGAACGAGGCCCGGCCGCAGGACATCAAGGAAACACAGATTCACCACGACATTCGGTGCGCGCAACCCAGACGCCCATGGGGCTCCAGTACGCCGGTTACGTGCCCGTCGACCACAGCAGCTTGGCGTCATTCCTTGTTGTCATGTGCGCGTCTCGGCCGACCAGTGACCGAGGTCGTAAGCCTTGCAGTTTGAAGGGTGCTGTTACAGGGTACACACCTGAGCCCGTCGAGTCGTGCCGGTGGAGCCCGACCCGAACGGCACAACAAGTCTTCTCGAACAGATCGATGTTCAGGGCGGCGGTTCTGTTCAGAAAGGCTCCGCAAGATACTCCAGGTTCTAGGCCGCCACCTAAGCAGCCGGTTAGGCTGCTAGGCGATGCCAGACGGGGGGATGAGGACGCACCCAACAGCTACCGCGAATAACGAATGCTCGTACCTGCCATCCCGCGCCCCCAGTTCTCTTGATCGCAGTCTTGGTTGGCGTCGCCTTTGGAACGAACGATCTGGGCAGCCTCACCAACCTTGGGAAGGGCGGTCAGCTGAACTCTGGCGAACCACAGCGGTGTCTTACGGCAGGTCAGACAGTTATCCACACGCCTGCGAATAACCATGAACGGCGGCGACCGCGGGATATTCGCGGGATCATGTCTTACTGTAAAATGGATCTGTAGGCGACTACTCGTCGTGTTCTGAGCACACCACTCGACTAGCCCTCATCATTCGTGCGCCCAGAAGCTGGAGGTGATGCCTTTGAGCTGAACCGACAGCGAGAAGCTCGTCGTCGCCAGCCGGGGCAGGTCCGGCTCGGGTAGCTGCCAGGAGGCCCGAT
>Ga0326727_10017944_pt1 | contig 14554 bp, 11 predicted proteins | sample MB2enrmetagenome_FD_207643 | JGI IMG/M metagenome (GOLD analysis project Ga0326727, IMG submission 207643) | Lab enriched peat soil microbial communities from McLean, Ithaca, NY, United States - MB29MY | ecosystem: Environmental > Terrestrial > Soil > Wetlands > Peat | place: USA: New York...
ACTCGTACGTTCCTATGTCCTTATCGTCAAAGTTCTTGATGGCACTTTCGGAGAGTGCCTCGCCAGCGTGAAGCACCCTTAACTGCTTCACCCAATCCAGTACAGGTGGCCTCTTGATGGAATCAGAAATACATATCTTGACAAGCCCCGAAGGCTGAGGCGTTAGTGGAGTGAACTTGGTCAGAAGCTGAAGTGAGCCATTATAAGTATCTCTGCAATTGACGGTGGGCATGGGAACGCGCACATCGTGGTCGCTGATGTTGACAAGCACAAAGGTGAACGCCTTCGGCACACCCCTCTGAATGTCTTTGGGTTCAAGGCGAAGTTGCAGATTGTACGACTTATCGCTGACCACGGGCTGAGTCCCTGTAGCTTGTGCGTACACCCAAGTCGCGGAGCCAAGCGCCAGCGTGATTGCAAGAGACCGTAGCCAACCCATCGCTCCTCCTCTTGATTTGCAGGAGAATTGTACCGCTCCGGCGTCTTTGACAGATGCGAGATAGGTAGACTTATATCCACTTCTTGTCGTCGAAGAACTGGAAGCCCGCGTGGGTGAGGCGCTCGAGTTCGGTGAGCAGAGCGGCGTTCGGCGCGGTCTTGAAGTTGAAGCAGGCTTTGCCCTGCATGCGCTTTTTGAGCGCGGGAGAGATGGTGCCGCTGAGCGACTGGTTCATGTAGAGCGGCAAGAGATGGAAGCTGACGTACGCCTTGCCCAGACGGACCGACCCAAAGAACATGGGGTGTCCTTTGTGCTGGGGAAAGGGCGAGGGCTTGCGGCCAACCAGCGTGTATTCGGTCGCGCTGTCGGACTGGACGCTGAGCCGGTGGAGATGGCGGTGGAAGATATGCTTGAGCGCGGCAAAGACTTCGTCGAAACTGGCGGGGTTGGGCGACATGTCGTCCTCCGATTGCGTTTACTTCAGCGAATAAGATGCGGCGGTAACGAATTGGAAACTGTTTTTCTTGTAGCCGGCGGAGGGGTCGTTGAGGAAGTTGTCGGTGGAGCCGACGGTGAGACCGAGGCGCTTGAAGACCGGCATGACCAGCCCCACCATGGCGTTGGTGGAGTAGGCGCTGGAGTTGTTCCATGCGGGCAGAACGCTGGCCGACTGGGTGAAGACGAGCTTGCGCGGCAGGTTGCGATGATATGCCTCGGAGAGGGTTGAGCCAACCAGGTTCTGATCGCTGGATGCGGTCTGGAAGGTCTGCTTCTCGTAGTGCAGATCGGCCTTCACGTCCATCTGCTGGGCAGCGGATTTGAGGGTCGTCCAGCCGATGCCGCTGCCGAATGTCTCCTGAAGATTGAGTCCCTGTGCGTAGTTGTGATCGAAGCCGATCTGGGTCAATGCGAAGAACTGCGGGGAAAAATACTCGTCGCGCTCGGCGTGGGTGTGGAAGATGCTGGTGAGCGCGATAGAAGGCGGCGAAGGCGGAGTGGTCTGGGGAATGACCGGCGAGGTGAGTTTGCCGTAGGTCTCCTGCAAGTCGAAGCTGGTGCGGTTGCGCGCGGGCAGGAAAGGTACGGCGGGAATGGCGCGGACCAAAGAGAGTCCCGTGGTGTAGGTGGTGCCGTTATCGGTGGAGCGCACGACGGTGGCTCCGCCATGGAGGGAGCCGTTCCATCCATAGAGCGGTCCGGGTCGCTTGGCCAGTTCGCGACTGTAGGTCGGCTGGTCGATGATGTAGGCGATCTTGTCCTGCGGTAATGTTTCGACTGTGCCGTTGGTAGCAGTGATAGAGAGAGTTTTGTCACTGAAATGGATTGTGCCCCGGGTAACCGCGCCGGGGCTGATGAGACCGTATTTGCCTAGGACGGCGAAGCTGCCGCAGGCAGTCAGCGACTTGACCTTGACCAGCGAGACAGTAATTTCACCGGCCACATCGCTCTTGAAGACGATGGAACTGTTGACGCCGCGCTCGAGCTGACCGGTCAACTGGTCGCCATTGGTGAAGACGATGGCATCGGGCGGTGCCTTGGGAGGATTCCCCTGCGCGGCGGCACTCGTCACGAAGAGAGTGGCCGTTGCGGCAAAAAGAAGAGTGACCGGAGGTGGGACCGTTCGGCGGGAAAAATTTCTGATACGACGTACCCCGAAGCTCATCTATTAAGGATAGCGTAGCCTTGTTGCAGGAGCCAACGACGATGAATCCTCTGATGCGCGTGCTGGGTGTGGTGCTTCGGCTGGTTGGTGTATCGAGCCCGGAGGACACGCAAGCAAAGGCGAAGAGCGCAGCAGGTCTACCGTCGTGGCGCAAGCCGGAGAAGCCGGAGAGTGCTGCCTCGCAGGAGCGGCAAGAATAAGCGCTATTGCAGATTCAGGAACTGCTGCAGGTTGTCGGCGGCGCTGGCGATGGCGCGGGCCAGGCTGAGCTTGGCGAGGTTGTGGGCGAAGACGCTGTTGATGCCGTCGAGTTCGGCGGAGGCGAGCGACTCCTGCGCCTGCACGACCTCGACATTGTCGGTGACTCCGGCGTCGAAGCGCTGACGGGTAAGGTCTAGGGTCTCCTGGTTGACCTGAAGATTGCGCTGGGCCAGCTTGACCTGGCTGGCGGCGGCCTGCAGATCGAGGAAGGAATTGCGCACATCGCTTTCCACCTGGCCCTTGAGGTCGTCCAGTTCGGACTGGCGCTGGGCGAGCACAGCCGTGGCGGCCTTGATGTCGCCCTCAGTTCGGCCTCCCTGCCAGATGGGGATGCTGAGCGTGGCGGCGGCGGAGAAGGTTGCGCTGGCCTGCGCGGGATTGGTGCCGATGGAGCCGTAGTTGCCGTTGATGGAGAGCGAGGGCAGACGCTCGTCGTGGGCTGCGTCAAGCGCGCGCTGGGCGGCGCGGACCTGCGCCTCTGCGGCTTTGATGTCGGAGCGGCGATCGAGGGCCTGATGGATGGCGTCGTCGAGGGTGAGCGTGGGCGCAGCGGCGAAAGGGACCTCGTCGGTGAGGTCGTATGCGTCGTTGGGCGGAAGGCCGGTGATGCGCGCGAGTGTAATCTTCTGCTTGGCCAGCTCAGTCTCCAGCGAGATGACACGCTGCTGCTGGGTCAACTGCTCGACCTCGCTGCGGTCTACGTCGATCTGGGGAGCAACGCCGACGGCGCGCTTCTGCTGCGTCTGCTGGAAGAGAGCGGTGGCGGTGTCGAGCTGCGCGTGGGCGGAGGCGACGCGCTCCTTGGTTGCGATGATCTGAAGGTACTCGCCGCAGACCGCGAGAACGACTGCGTCGCGCGCATCGCGGGCGGAGAGTTGCGCTGCATGGACCTGCTCGCTGGAGGCTCGGAAGTTGTTCCATGCGGTGAGATCGACGATAGACTGCGTGACGTTGCCGCGCAGGTCGATGTTGTTGTACGGGCCGACGATGGTGGGGAAGTTGAAGCCGGGAATGGGAATGTGGATGCGCAGACCCTGGGCGGCGAGGTTGGTTTGCGCCAGGTTTTCCGCGAGGTATCCGCTGACGTTGGGAAGCAGCGCGCTGCGGGCAATCTCGCTCTGGCCCTGGGCCTGCGTGACGGCGCGGTTGAGGTTCGCCGCGCCGAGGTTGAAGTTGAGGCCACGCTGGATGGCGTCGCCCAGAGAGAGCTTGCCGGTGAATGGGAGCTTCGCCGTACTCGATGCGCTCCCCGTGTACGGCCCCTGGACTTGAACCGAGGGATTGATCGTCGTCACACTGTTGGTGGTCCCGGCGATGGGAGCCTCGATGGCTGTGACGGAGCCGCTATTGCCTGCGCGGCCGGAGAGTGGCAGCGGGGTTGCCTGCGTATGCTGCGGCTGCGCTGCGCTCTGGGCAGAGGCCTGGGTTGGAAGCGCGAAGGTCCCCACACACGCGAGAAGCGCGATGGCGGCGATGCAACGAATCGAGGCGATTCTATTCTTCGAGTAATTCATGGCGATGTTCCTTCTTGCTAGCTAAGTTGCTTACGGAATCGCGTGATGCTGAGCGCGACCAGAACGACGGTGAAGAGGAGCAGGCCCAGGAAGTTTGGCCAGACATCCATGAATCCGCCGCCCTTGAGCATGGTTCCGCGAACGATGACGGCGAAGTGGTGGACAGGGTTGAGCACGGTGAGCGGCTGTAGCCACTTGGGCATGGCCTCGACAGGATTGAGCGCGCCGGAGAGTGCGGAGAGCGGCGGATTGACGAAGAAGCTGGTGAGCTGCGCCTGTTGCGCCGAGCGGCTGAAGGTGGCAATGACGGTGCCGATGCTGATGCCGGATAGGATGCAGAGACAGCCGGCGCCGAGAAGCAGGGGAAGGCTGCCATGGAATGGAACTCCGAAGACAAATTTGAGGACGGAGATGGCCGCAACCATCATCAGGGAGAGTAGGAAGAAGAGCGGCGTGATCTTGGCGATGATGATCTCGGAGGTGCTGGCGGGAGACATAAGAAGCTGCTCGATGGTGCCTGCCTCGCGCTCGCGCACCATGGCCGCGGACGAGACGATGGAGCTGTTCAAAATGAGAAGCAGACCGAGCACACCGGTGACGATGAACCAGGAATCGACCAGACCGGGATTGAAGAGGAACGCGGGCTGTAGCGCGACCTGACCGCGGCGCGCGAGGCTATTGGCTGCGACAGGCTCGACCTTGAGGTTAATTGCCTGCTGATGGAGACCGGCGTTGTAGCTTTGCAGGACGCCCTCCGCATAGGCGCGGGCGATAGTGGCTGTGTTAGCGTTGGTTGCGTTCAACAGAAACTGCACGGTGGTGGGACGCTGGCGCGCCAGGTCGCGCGCGTAGTCGTAGGGGACCACCACGCCGGCGTCGGCGTCGCCACGGCTGACCGCGTCGCCTAGCTGATCGACCGATGGGTAGTAGCCGGCGAGACGAAAGCTCTTGCTCTCGGTGAGGGTAGAGATCAGCTCGCGGCTCTCCGGCGAATGGCTGTCGTCGACCACAGCGAGGCGGACATCGGAGACGTTGGCGCTGAGCGCGAAGCCGAAGAGGGTGAGCTGCAGGACCGGCGGCAGGACTAGAGAGAGCTGCAAGCGGCGGTCGCGGCGAATCTGGTTGAACTCCTTGCGTACCAGGGCGAGCAGGCGGTAGTTGAAGAGGCGATTGAGGAGGTCTCTCATGGCTATGCCTTCACCTGCATGCGTCTCATGCCGCGCCACGCCAGGGTGTAGAAGATGGTCCCGATGACGACGATGATGAGGACCTTGTACCAGACAGCAGGCCATCCTCCGCCCTGCAGTAGGGCATCGCGGACGATCTCGATGTAGTAACGGCCCCAGACGAAGTTGGAGATCCAGCGCAGGGCGATGGGAATGTTCTGGATGGGGAACATGAGGCCGGAGAGAAGGAAAACAAGCAGAAATCCGCCGAGCGCGACTGCCTGCAGGGCCGCAGTCTGGCTGGGAATGACCGCGCCGACCATGGTGCCGAACGAGGCCACGCAGAAGGTGTAGAAGATAGTGGCAACGATGACGGGCGTGGGATCTCCCGCAAAGCTGAGGCCAAAGTAGGTGAAGAGAAACCCGGACATAACGACAGCCTCGCCGAGGGCGACGGCCATGAACGCAAAAATCTTGCCTAGCAGAAACTCGTGTGCGGAGATGCTGGATACATAGACCTGAAGGATTGTCTTCTGCTCGGTCTCCTTGGCCATGGCCAGAGCGGCCAGAAGCGGCGGAAACATGGAGATGGCAAGCACGAAGACCCCGGGGCCATAAAATTTTTTGGAGGAGAGGCCGGGGTTGAACCACAGGCGGATGGCGGCCTGCACCGGCGCGGCTTGACTACCGCTGGCAAGTTGCCGGTTGTATGCGGCGACGATCAGGCTGGCGTCTCCGGAGACCAGTTTGGCGGTGTTTGCATCGGATGCATCCAGCATGAACTGGACAGGGGTTTGCACTCCGCGTGCCAGGTCACGGCCAAAGTGGGGCGGAATGATGAGCACGGCCCGCGCGGCGTTGGAGGCGAGCGCCTCTTCAGCGGACTTGTCGACCGGCCACGCGACGATGTGGAAGGAGATGGATGCGCGGAATGCATCGATGAAGTTGTTGGAGGCCGAGGATCCATCGAAGTCCTGCACCACGATGGGCAGATTGCTGACCGTGAGCGAGAGCGCCGCGCTCATGAGCAGAAGCATGACGACGGGCAGCAGCAAGGCGAGGGCCAGCGTGCGCCAGTCGCGAACAATCTGGGTGAGCTCTTTCCGCACCTGGGCAAGGATTCGTCTCATGGCTGCTCCTGTTTATCTCTCAATGGCCACCTTGCCTTCGAGGCGCGCCTTCTCGACGATGGAGATGAAAACGTCTTCCAGGGAGAAGCGGTCTTCGCGCGAGCCGATGACGCGGAGGCTATTTTCTTCCAGCTGCTTTGTGGTCTCGCGGATTGCAATCTCCGGCGCGTCTTCGGTGATGAGATGAAGGCGCTTTCCGAAGAGCGAGACGCGCCAACTCTCCGTGGATTGCTTCAGTAAGTCCACAGCGCGCTGCGGCTGGTCGACGAGGAATTGAATTAAATGTCCGGACTGACGTGCCTTGATGCCACTGGGCGTTCCTTCGGCGACAAGCTCGCCGGCAACCATCATTCCCAGGCGATTGCACTGCTCGGCTTCCTCAAGATAGTGCGTGGTAACGAGGATGGCGGCGCCGCCGTCGGCGAGGCGGTTGATCATGGTCCAGAAGGCGCGGCGGGCGAGCGGATCGACACCGGAGGTTGGCTCGTCGAGGAAGAGAATGTCCGGCTCGTGCATGATGGCTGCGCCGAAGGCAACGCGCTGCTTCCATCCGCCGGGCAGGCTGCCGGTGATCTGGTCCTGCTTGCCTTCGAGGCCTGAGAAGGAGAGCACCCAACGGATTTTTTCTTCGCGCTCCCGATCGGGGACGCCGTAGACGCCGGCAAAAAAGTCGAGGTTCTCGCGGATCGTCAGATCGTCGTACAGGGAGAACTTCTGCGACATGTAACCGATACGCTTTCGAACTGCTTCTGTCCGGAGATTATCCTGTACGCCGGCAAGTTCCATGCTGCCGCCGGTCGGGTCGAGCAAGCCACAAAGCATCCGGATGGTGGTCGTCTTGCCCGCGCCGTTGGCCCCCAGCAGGCCGTAGACCTCGCCATTGCGGATCTGCAGGCTGACGTTTTTTACGGCGGTGAATTCGCCGAAATCCTTGATGAGGTCTGTCGCGCCGATCGCAACCTCACCGCGCAGATCGCTGTGATCGTGGCGTGCGGGAAACTCGGCGGTGTCTGCGCTTTGGCCTAATGCACGCAGGCGGGCGACGAAGGTGTTTTCCAGGGTCGGTTGATCGACACGCATTTCGTCGATGGTGACTCCCGCGCTGGACAGCTCATGGGTCACTCGCTGCTGCACTTTGTCGGGATCGCGGACCAGCAGATCGAGGCGATCGCCGAAGCGCTGCACGTCGAGGATGTCTTTGCCAGGCCCTGCCTCTGCGGAGAGAAGGCGTTCCGTCTTGCGCAGGTCCGGTGTGCGCAACTCGATGCGCTTTGCGTCCAAGGTCGCGCACAGCTCCTCTGAGGTTCCGATGCGAAGGACCTCGCCCTGGTGCATGAATCCGATGCGATGGCATCGCTCCGCCTCGTCGAGGTAAGGGGTTGCGACGAGGATGGTGAGGCCCTCCGACGACAGGTGAGCGAGCACGTCCCAGAACTCGCGGCGCGAGACGGGATCGACGCCGGTGGTGGGCTCGTCCAGCAGCAGGATGCGGGGCTGCGGAACCAGCGCGCAGATGAGCGAGAGCTTCTGCCTCATGCCGCCGCTCAACTTGCCTGCGAGGCGGTCGGCGAAGCGGTGCATGTCGAACATGCGCAGGTATTGCTGACCTCGGTCTAGGATTGCCTGCGGGTCGATGCGGCGCAGATCGCCACTGTAACGTATGTTTTCGTCGACCGTGAGGTCGGGATAGAGGCTGAAGGTCTGGGTGAGGTAGCCGGTCTGGGAGCGCATCTCACGCGCCGGGCGGCCGAAGATGGTGGCTGCGCCGGAGGTCGCTTCCATTACTCCGGCGAGAATCTGGAAGGTCGTGGTCTTGCCCGCACCATCGGGGCCGATGAGGCCGAATATCTCGCGCGGATGAACTTCGAAGCTGATTCCGCGCACGGCTTCGAGCGCGCCGTAGCGCTTGGTGAGGCCGTCAACAGCAATGGCTGGCGGATCGCTGGCGTGCTGAGTAGCGTCGCGATCGACTTCGCGGTCTGGAGTGGCGGCGATCACTTGCGCGTGACCTTCGGCCATACGGTGCCTTGGACGAGGACTTCGCCGTCGACCGGCATTCCAGGCTTGGCGAACCCGAAGCTGGCCGTCAACTGCAGCTTGATGCCGACCACCTGCTTGATGCGGTCGTCGCGGAAGTAGGTGTTCTCCGGCGTGAAGGTGGCCTGGGGATCGATGCGCGAGACGTACGCATCAACCGGCTTCTGCGGATTGGAGTCGAGAAAGACGCGCGCGGGCTGGCCAACCTTGATCTTGCCGATGTCGCCCTCCGGAACAAACCCGCGCAGATAGACTTTGGTTAGGTCCAGCAGCGTGATAACAGCGGTCCCGGCGGGGATGACCTCGCCGGGCTCGGCTGCACGCGTGACCACGGTCCCAGTGAACGGCGCGCGTATGGTGAGGTCGTTGCGATTGTCTTCGGCCTCCGCCAGTTGGGCGTGGGCCTGCTGTGTCTGAGCGGCTGCGCTGGCGACTTCAGCTTGCTGCTCGGCAATCTGGCGCTTCACCAGTGCGACCTGCGACTCGCGGATTCCGGGGTTGGAGAGAATTCCCTGCGCGGTGGTCAGCACGTCCTGTGCTGCCTCGACGCGGCGCTGCGCAGCGGCAACCGCGGCTGCCTGCTGATCGGCGGTGGTGGAAGCCTGCAGTCCCTGGCGCTCAGAGACGGCGCCGGTCTTCGCCAGGCGCGTATAGGCTTCTTTATCGAAGGCGGCAATCTGATAGGCGGCCTGCTGTTGCGCGAGGTCGGACTGCGCGGCGGCAAGATCGGCCCCAGCCTGCTTGACGCGGCCCTCGGTGTCGAACTTCGACTGGCCCACCTGCATCTGGCTCTGGTCCAACTGCTGCTGGAGGACGGCAATCTGCTGGCGCGCGGCGTCACCCTTGGCTTCGGCAGCCGTGAGCGCGTCCTGGGCCTGGTCCTCACGCGCGCGAATCTGCGCGTCGTCGAGGATGGCGATAATGTCGCCGGCGTTGACGCTGTCGCCCTCGCGCACGCGGATCTCGAGGATGCGTCCGGTGGTCTTGGAGGCGACGGCGGAGTCGTCTCCCTCGATGCGGCCGCTGACGGGGACGATGTTGGCGGGTAGTGCGGGGGTGGAGAAGAAGACGCGCCAGATGACGAGGCCGACAACAATCAGCAGCACAGCGCCGCCTGCGATTCTCAGGCTTCGGCGGCGATCGGCGGCGGCTTCTTGTGCGTCTTGCGCTGCGGGTTCGGCTGCGCCTGGCGTGGCGTCTGGCTGGGTCTTCGGCGCGGCCTGCTGCGACAGGCCCGGAGGTGTGGGTTCGGTCATTTCTTGCCCCTCAGTTTTATTGCTCGTTTGGTTGGTTGGATGCTTCGTGCGGAAGTCTTCGCGCGAAAATTCTGGATATAGGAGAGTGAAAAGTCCGCGATGTGGTCCGCGATGCGCTCCACTTGCTTGGGAGTCAACTCGAACTCCGGCCAGATTGCAGTCACCAGAGGGCCGGCCAACGCGTAAACCATGATCTGCCCCAACAGGCTGATCGCACAGAGACGCGTGGTCTCGTCCTCCGCGGGCAAGCCGATCATTCCCCCGATGAGTTCCAGCAGGCGATGGAACAACGGCTGTCCAGCTTTATTCACAAGCCGCCGGAGCGCCGGCGTAGGCTGCGCCAGCTCATGGGCCATAATCCGGAAGCTCCAGTCTGGCCGGTCGCCACGGAACAAGCTGTGAAGCCGGGCGCGGATGACTGCGCGCAGAATCTTTTCGGGCGGGGCCGACAAGTCGAGTGCGGTCTGCGCCGCCTGGAACTCGGCGATGCGCGCGGACTGCCGCACCACCTCGGTGTACAGTCCCAGCTTGTCGCCGAAGTGATAGTTGACAGCGGCGACATTGGCTCCGGCGGCGATGCATATATGGCGGATAGTGGCGGCGCGATACCCACGATCGGCAAAGATTCGCCCGGCCACGTCCAGCAATTTGTCGCGCGTGGGGTCCGAATCCGACGATTTACGGCTGCGTTTGACGCTTCTCATATTGGCCTGCGAACAGTTCCCGTTCCCATTCAAACAATAGTATGAAACAATTGTTTGAATTTGTCAAGTGGGACAACATGTTGGCAGGTGGATCCCACTCATGACGATGGAACTGTCATGAATGGGGCACCCGGCAAATGCGGGGATTCTTCCCCTTCGCAAGCTCAGGGTCAGAATGACAACTTAAAGGATCAGTTCTACTCCTTGACGTTGACGCCGAGGGCCTTCATCTTGCGGTAGAGGTGGGAGCGTTCCAGGCCAAGTGCTTCTGCGGCACGGGTGACGTTGCCGCCGCACTCGTCGAGCTTTTTCAGGATGTAGTCGCGTTCGTAGGCCTCGCGTGCTTCCAGCAGGGTGGAGAACTCTTCGCCACGGGATGCGGACTTGGCACTGTCGCGAGCAACCTCGCGCGAGACCAGCGGCGGGATGTGTTTGCGCTCGATGCGCTGGGCCTTGGGGTTGAGGATGAGGACGCGCTCGATGAGGTTGCGCAGTTCGCGGACGTTGCCCGGCCATTGGTACTGGCGCAGCGTGTCGAGGGCGTCGGGGTGCATCTCGACATGCGGGCGGCCGTACTGCTGGCCAAACTCCTGCAGGAACTCCTTGACCAGGAGCGGAATGTCTTCCTTGCGGTCTCGCAGGGACGGGACGAAGAAGGGGATGACGTTGAGGCGGTAGAAGAGGTCTTCGCGGAAGTTGCCGCGCGCGATCTCCTCTTCCAGGTCCTTGTTGGTAGCGGCTATGACGCGCACGTCGACGTGGATGGGGCGGGTTGCGCCGACCGGCAGGAAGCTCTGTTCGTCGAGCGCGCGCAGGACGCGTGCCTGGGTCTTGAGGCTCATGTCGCCGACCTCGTCGAGGAAGAGTGTGCCGCCGTCGGCGCGTTCGAAGGTGCCGCGTTTTTCCAGCGGCGCGCCGATGCCTGTTGAGCCGGAAGGCATGGCGCCGCGACGATAACCGAAGAGCTCGGTCTCGATGTGGTCCTCGGGGATGGCGGCGCAGTTCAACTCAACGAAGACGCGGTCCTTGCGCAGGCTCTCCGCGTGCATCGCCCGGCCGATGAGTTCTTTGCCGGTTCCACTTTCGCCGTAGATGAGGACGCGGCCGTTGGTGGGCGCCATCAGCTTGATCTGCTGGCGCAGGGCCTTCATGGGGACGCTGTCGCCGGTGACGCAGGATCGGAAGGCGAGCTGGCGGACGAACTCCTGGTTGTCCACGCGGAGCTGGCGCGCGTTGATCGCGTTCTTCACCACGATGAGGGTGCGGTCGAGGGAGAGCGGCTTCTCCAGGAAGTCGTATGCGCCTAGCTTGGTAGCGCGCACTGCGGCTTCGATGGTGCCGTGGCCGCTGATGATGACGACCTCGGGCAGGTGCGCGGAGTCCATCTGGCGAATGTCGGTGAGCGCCTCGAGGCCGTCGCGGTCGGGCAGCCAGATGTCCAGCAGGACAACGTCGTAGGGCGCGTCGGCGAGCAGGGTAAGGGCCTCGCCGGCGGTGGCGGCGGAGGTGACGAGGTAGCCCTCTTCGCTGAGAATGCTCTCCAGCGAGTCGCGAATTTCAGCTTCGTCGTCAACGATGAGAACGTGGTTCATAGGTTAGGTCCGAGGTCCAAGGTTCGAGGTTCGAGGGATTAGGGGCTAGGGATCAGAGCTTCGGATTGCGACTGTGCGGCTTCGATGGCGGCTTCGCCGTCAACGGAGGCGGGGCGCAGTTCGATGATGAACTTTGCTCCGGCGGGGTGGTTCTTTTCGGCGCGGATGGTTCCCTGCTGTTCTTGAATAATTTTGGCAGCGATGGCGAGCCCGAGGCCGGTGCCGCGCTGCTTGGTGGAGAAGTAGGGCAGGAAGAGGCGCTCGCGCATCTCGTCGGTGAGGCCGGGGCCGGTGTCACTGACGGTGAGCTCCACCATGCCGCTGGGCAGCAGCGCGGTGGCGATGCGCAGCTCGCGGAAGAGGGACTGCTGCATGGCCTCGGCGGCGTTGTCGATGAGGTTGCCGAGGGCGCGTTTGGTGGCTTCGGGGTCGGCGAGGACGAGCGGGAGATCGGGCGCCAGATGCTGGATGAGGTGGATGTTCTGCAGGCGTCCGGCGAACAGAGTGAGCGAGTTTTCGACAATGGCGTTGAGGTCCGCAGGACGCGGCTCGGCGGTGGGAAACTGGGCCAGCGAGGCGAACTGGTCCACCAGAGTCCGCATGGTTTCCACCGCGGAGGAGATGACCTCGCTGGATCGGCGGATGACAGCGATAGACGGCGACTCAACCTGGGCGGAGGCGAGGGTAGCGCCGAGACGGTCGATGTGGCGATGAATCTGTTCGGCGGAGAGGGAGATGGGGGTGAGCGGGTTCTTGATTTCGTGGGCGACGCGGCGGGCGACCTCGCGCCAGGCGGACTGCTTCTGCGCGCGCAGCAACTCGGTGGCGTTCTCCAGCACCAGGACGTAGCCGTGGTGGATGCGGTCGCTTCCCACTCCGGTTTCCAGCAGGGCGACGGTGGCCAGCAGAACCATGGTGCTGCCGGCGCCGGTGCCCGCCACCGCCATCTCCATCTCGCCCGAGGCCGAGCCCATGCGATGGCTGCGCTGCAGCAAGCGATCCAGCGTCTCCATGGCCTCGGTGGGGAAGATGGATTCGATGGAGCTGCCGATGAAGTGCGTCTGGCCTCCGGGCTCCAGCATCTCCGTCAGCGCGCGGTTGGTCAGCACGATACAGCGGTTAGTATCGAGCGTGGCGACGCCGTTGGGGATGGTCTCCAGCATGGTCTCCAACTCGCTGCGTCGCGCTTCCAGGGTAGCGTTGGCTGCTGAAAGCTGCAGGTTGGAGGTCTCGACCGCGAGGCGGCTCTGCTCCAGATCGGCGGCCATGTGGTTGAAGCTGCGCACCAGTTCACCCAGTTCTTCAGTGGCGCTCTCTCCCACCCGGTGGGCGTAGTCTCCGGCTGCGATGGCCTGCATCGCGTCGGCCAGCGCCTCCACCGGCCTGGTCACCTGCTTGGAGAGATGGAGCGCAAGCCAACTGCACGCGAAGAGCGCCAGCGTGGTCATCAGCAGCAGGAGCAGCATGTAGAGGTTGCGCACCTGGCGTTGACTTCGGTGAATGCTCCAGTAGACGTCGACTGCCTTTTGCAGATCGTTCATGGTGGCCGACATACCGAAGGGTGTGGGAATGCCGACCACCACGATGCCGCCCTGCTTCATGCCGGCGGTGCCCAGCGAGTAGTCGGTGTCGCCCTGGGAGAAGATGGGCAGATCGTTGCGCTGGGCCGCGGCCAGAATAGCGGCATCGTAGGACTCGTCCACCACACGATCGTCGCCGGGTCTGTGGACGGACGGGGCCTCGGGCACGCCGTCGCTGTCCTCGTCGCTGGAACTCTGCTGCGGGACCCAGGGTTTTACATGGGCCGGCACGCCGGTGCGCTGCGGCATTTGAAAGGAGGCAATGGCGCGGCCATCGCGGTAGACGATGGCGAAGCCGTTCTGCAAGCTGATCGCATGCTGGTGCAGGACGCTGTCGATGCCTTCCAGGTCTGGCGCGCTCTGCTTCCCTTTGGCTCCCTCCCAGATGCTCTCAGTCACGTCCAGCGTGACCGCAATCGACTCCGCTTCGGCACGGGCGTTGGCCGAGGTGTACTGGGCAAGCTGCAATGCCATGCGGTTGGAGTCGTCGCGCATCTCGGTCACCGGCTGCGAGAACCAGGTGTTGACGGAGCGATTCATCAGACCGTAGCTAAAGAGAAACATGAAGACGATGGGGACCAGCGAAACCAGCACCGCTCCCCAAAGCATGCGGATGCGCAAGCGCGTTCCCATCACACTGCTGCGCTGGTCGGCGTAGAGCTTGAGCACATTGCGCGCCAGCAGGAGAAGCACCGCGACAAAGATCAGAAATACCAGCGCGGAGAGGCCGGTAAAGACGACGATCTCACCGGTAGTGGCCGGATTGAGGAACTTCAGGTTGAAGGCGGTCAGCGCGGTGAGGGCCGCCAGCAGAGGCAGCGCGACCGCGGCGAGGAGGATGATGACGCTCTTCCTCCGGCTTGCGCTTCTGCCCATGGTGAACGGCCTCCTCGCGGTGAGACGATTATAGGCGGTGTTGCGGTCCGTGCGGCTCGACCCCTAATCGCCGAAGCTTCGCGGCCAGCGGCGGGCGCCATGAACGACAGCGAGAATTTCAATGACTGTGAGGCGGATTCGGTAAGCCACGATGTATGGCGTCCCCGAAACGACAAGTTCGCGGGTCCCGCGCCGCCTTCCAGGACGGCCTATCTCAGGAAAGTCGGATAGGTTGTTCGTTGCATTGAGCAGGATTGCGACCTGCTGGTCCGCAGCCGGCTCGTTGGATTCCGCAGTGTACTCGTGCAGGCCGGCTAGCTGCGCACTGGCCGGCGA
>Ga0326727_10017945_pt1 | contig 14554 bp, 17 predicted proteins | sample MB2enrmetagenome_FD_207643 | JGI IMG/M metagenome (GOLD analysis project Ga0326727, IMG submission 207643) | Lab enriched peat soil microbial communities from McLean, Ithaca, NY, United States - MB29MY | ecosystem: Environmental > Terrestrial > Soil > Wetlands > Peat | place: USA: New York...
TCGTGTCGATCCCTCCGCGCCTGAGCCTGAGATCAAGGTCAGTTCCATAGAACGCTCCCCACTGCCTCTTGGTTATCACCACATCGGAAGGCTCAGGCCCCAGCTCCGGCACGATGTCCGCCCAATCCGCAGGCATCTCCCCCCTCGAAGGCATTGTAACATCAGCGATCGGCTGGAGAGCTGTCCCTTTCGAAAAGGAGACGTGAACAAGGAAGACAGGCATCTTGTTCTCCCTGAAAGCGTTAGCCAACTTTACGGCGTTAGAGATTACAGCTTTCGTGTCATACGGCTGCGTCGACATAGACGTGATTCCTTTTTGCAGGTCGATGACTACCAGGGCTGTGGTAGTTTTGTTTAGAGTTAGATCGCTCAATTTGTATCGCCTGGCCAACTATTACACCGTATCTTCAATATTGCGCGCTATCCCTTGAAGGTACGGATCGCAAGAAAGGATTCTGTCAAATTGTTCAGGGAGGATTAGGTTATCAGGGTCCGAAGAATTTGCTTGATTAGTTCTGCATGTTCTTGATTTTACGTTGGATTAGCCCGTAGCTGATAATCGTGAGGATGGCGAGTATTGGTAATCCTAACGGGTATTCTGGAATTACAGTCGAATTAACAATCAAGTTGAACGTTGGAGCGGGCGGTTGTTGAATTGAAATCGAGTTAGGCCCCAGCGAGCCAGCACCGCTGGAAAAACTGATTGGGGAGATTGCAAAGTCCTCGGTGACAGAGGCGCCATCGAAGTCCTCCAACACACAGGTTATGGGGTAGGTTCCTGGAGGCGTGGAGGGTGACGTCGTAACGGTCAGCTGGAACGAGTCACCATCAGTGAAATGGTCCGAGCCGGGAAGAGAAGTCGGGGAATAGCTTGCACCAGGAGGAAAACCATCAGTACCAGTACTAGTACCAGTGCAACTAAACTCAACATTATAAATGTAGGAATACCCACTCGCTGTAATGCCTCCGAATATAAGCGAATTAAAACCTGAAGCGCCCGCCAGAACTTCTATGTTACCAGAAGCACTAATCGTCACCTCTCCAGATGCGCTAACATGTCCTATCACCCCAAGGCTTCCCAAGAGTACGATTAAGCCGAGAAGCAGAAACTTCGTTCTTGCCAAACCCCTAACCCAGTCTACGGAGCGTTCATCACACCTAATATGCGTTTACTGTGCATAGAGGTTCCGATATTCTCGGAACACTAGCGTTTCAACTGTGTAGTATCTAATTCCTCTGATATCTTCTTCTTTGAGCTGGCGGTTCATAACCCAACTCAAGCCTTACCAACTTGACAACTCAGGGAGAGTTTTCTGCGCCCAGACTTATCCGGAGCCGATTCATGGCCAAGCTTTAATGATGGGTGTTCGCTTGCTTGTGAATTATGGCTAGTTATGATGGTCTAGTGCGTAACGTTCTTTCCAAAACGCTCGCGATTCAGTCAGGTGACGATGTCATTGTCGAAACTTGGGACCACGGCTTGCCTATCGCCGCGAATTTCGTTTACCGACTGCGTGAGTTAGGCGCCCGACCAATGTTACTGTTTGAACATGAGGGAACGTTCTGGAAATCGGTTGAATCACTTCCAGAAGATAAGCTGGGCAAAGTGGGTGAGCATGAGTGGTCTGCGATTGAGAAAGCTAAGGGATACGTCTTCATCACTGGACCCGGTGAGTTCTCAAGGCTTTGGAAGAATCCTGCAAAGTTCAGGGCGGCTACGGGTTATAATCAGGAATGGTATGATAGAGCTAAGCGTTACCGGCTGAAAGCGGCCCGCATCGGTTTGGGCTACGCTAGCCGTGATCGTGCTCGGTCACTTAGACTCCCATTAGCCGCGTGGCAACGAATGCTAATTGCAGCATCTACGGTCGATTTCGCCATGCTGAAAGATCGAGTAACGAAACTAACTCCTTCATTGAAGAACGGCGAAGTTAAGATCACTTCCCCCAACGGAACCAACCTATCCCTCCGACTCGTAGGCCGAGAAGCTTACTCAGAGGATTGCATAGTTGATGAAGACGATTTAGAGCATGGACGGAACGTAGCCAACATCCCCGGCGGCAGCATCCTAGTATGCCCGGACGAAATGTTCGCGGAGGGAAAAGTTGTCTTTGATAGACCAACCCAATACATGGGCAAGTGGGTAGGCGGAGTCCGCCTAGAGTTCAAAGACGGGGTACTCACCAACTACAAAGCGGTCCAAAACGTCGGCCACTTCAAAGCGAGCTACGATAAAGCAACCGGCGAAAAAAACAAGATCGCAGCTATTGGTGTGGGGTTGAACCCTAAGGCGAAGATAGGTTTCCTGCAGGACGGCATAACCGCAGGCGCAGTAACCGTTGCAATTGGCGGCAACGACGATATTGGCGGAGCAAACAAGACTGATTTCTATTTCCCAGGCATCCTCACAAAAGCCACATTAACTGTAAACGGAAATACAATCGTTCGAAACGGTAAACTGACCACGTGAATCGTTCGGAAGCTATCTTAGCGCTTGGGTCGCTGTGCCCACTTGCAACCGACTGCTCTCGCGTAGCCAATCAACGTTTGGCGAGCCAGTTCGTATTTCCTCCGGCTAGAATAGTGGCCTATACGCCGCATGAAAGACGGTACGGTCGGATAGTCTCTTGAGACACTAGAACGCTGGAATACCGGATTGAAACCCTTCCAATGCCCCGAATGCAGGGCCATCATTACGAAGGAAGAAAACGCCAAGCACGTTAGGGGTAGGTTGGTTTGTGTCTGGTGCGCTAGAAAGCTCAATCGAGCCTAGACGCCGAATACAAGTGACTCTTCCCGTACCGGCAAGCTAAACCGTGAATCTCATTAGCGATCCCTTCATTGTCAATGATCCAGACACTCTGCGTACTCCGATCAGCGATGATATCATGAGCCCTCAGTATTTCGTGGAGAGCACGATAGAACGCTCTCCTCTTCGCTACACTTTCCACCGGTATATCGTAATCAACAACCCAAAGCAAACCGCTCAAAAGTCACACCTGTGACACCTACACGTCGTGGCAAGAAATAAAGATGTCGCACGTGTGACAGCACAGAGAACGCCGAGTCCCAGGAGACACTGCAGAAGATCAGTGAAATGTTGCAGCAACCGATTCTCAGATGCGAAAGCAGTCCGCTGTCACCGACCGAGTAGCAGCGGCATACATTTACGAAGATGAGTAACTATTGTGCAGCACGCCCCCAGGGTCTTCGAAAGCGTTTGAACGTCGGTCAGCTGTCCGCTAACTGGAATGGATCCCGGACACTGCGTAGTTCAGGAAAGATGGAAGGATTGACCCCAGCTGTTATTGTAGGTAAGTTTTTTAGTACACATACGATACATTAATTGTGTAATTTGATGGCGGACACGGAGACTTTACTCGCTTTGCACAATATCGAAGACAGATTGGTAGAAATTACGCAGATCCTTAAGGCGCAGTCTCATGAAACTCTCGAAGCCAATAAGAAGAAGCTCTTAGGCTCTCCTCTGCGCAAGAAGATTTACGAAAAGTGCGACGGGAATCGCACGGTTGGTCAATTGGCCAGAATTGTCGGTAAATCGCTACAACAGATTAGCAATAATTTGACGCTGCTTGAGAATGCGGGACTGATCAAAGTTACTAGACGAGGGAAGGAGAAGTACTACATCAGGACGCGGTGATTCAATGGAAGATAAACAACTCAAGGAAATTTCTGATAAGCTAGACAAGTTAATTCGGGTAATGGCACTTTCTGTTCTTCGCGGACTGACTTCGTCTGAGAAGATTTCCCTTTTGCACCAGGCGGGCTTCAAGCCAAGTGAAATCGCTGACATGATAGGTACTTCGAGTAATGTCGTGAGTGTGAGACTTTCCGAGATGCGAAAAAGGCGGTCATGATCAAGAAGTGACTCGACAACGGTGCCAAATTTGTTAACCCTGAGTGGTGGTATGATAAACGGCTTTGGCCATATGCGATTCAAGTATTGGAAAATGACAATTGTGAGGATAGATTAGGGTGACAGATGAGGAATTAGCCGTCAGGCAAAATGAAGCTATAATCTCCTTACTGGGTCGTATTGCGTTTCCGAATGACAGACTCAAGGAGATGATCCAAAAGGGCTCTCACAAGCCAAACGAAATGCTGGCCGCTTACAACCTTTGCGACGGCGCGAATACAATTACCAAAATTGCTAAGCAGGTAGGCGTTGCTCAGCCTTCACTATCAGTGGCGATAGATAAGTGGGAACAAGATGGAATAATCGTGAAGCGGAAGGAGGGCCTAGAGACATTTCCTAGGAAGCTCTACACCGTAGAGTGAATCATAGAGGAAAGAATAATGACGATTAACGAACCGAGTATTGAATCTATCACGAAACGACTTGATGCGATCATTCGGCTTCTTATGGAAGAACAGAATCAGAAAGGCACTCTTAGACGAAGTGATCAGTTTCGTATCTTAGATTCAGTTGGTCTTACATCTGCTGAAATATCGAGAATAGTGAGTCAGCCATCAAAAGACGTCGCAAGCGCCATAGGCAAACTGAGAAAGACCCCCTGAAAGGATAGCTTAGCAAATTGCAGTTACAGGACCTTCGAAACCACGCAAGAATGTTTTTTGATGGATTGTGATGAAGAAGGCTGTTCAAGATGTTTCAGGATTTCGATACTCACAGAATTCTCGAACGCACAACGGGGTGAAGTGAATGCCGATCGAAGTAACGGATGTTAGATCAAATGCCCAAGATCAAATTGCGCATGCAGCAAGAGTCATTGGACGATCGCAACAGAGACTGGACGTATTTCGAGCAATTTACACTGGCAAGAACAATTTCAGAACCGTGAGCGAATTAGCACAGATGGTCAATGTGCCTGCCATGCAAATTCTTCAAAGAGCTGGGGAGCTTGCGTCGAATCTTATAGTTACAAAAGTCAAGGTCGAAACGAAAAGTGGAAAGGAAACCGCCTACCAAAAGGACGCGTTCTTGGCTGCTCACAAAGACGAAATCATCGCCCGCGTCTTGAACCCAAAGCTAGCTGAGATTGAAACAAAGAAAACTCGAACTGTAATCACTGATGCTCCCTCGAAGCAAATCCGTATTCACAATCGATCTAAGGAGACGAACGCCAAAGCCGTATCTTCGACTTCTCATGTCCTAGTAGCGAAGGAGAGGAAAGCGACGTCGCCTCTCAATCGCATATTCATTGTTCATGGTCACGACGAAGCGTTGAAGAACGAAACAGAGATTTTCCTTAGAGAAATCGGGTTGGAACCGATCATCTTGCATCGCCAACCAGATCAGGGTCAGACTCTAATAGAAAAGTTCGAGAAATATGGTGATGTTTCTTATGCCTTCGTGTTATTGACTCCGGACGATATGGGTTATCCAAAGGAGGAAGAAGCTAAGAAAGACGCTGACCGTAAGAAAGAACCACGTGCTCGACAGAACGTAGTGTTTGAGCTGGGATATTTTGTAGGCCGATTGGGGAGAAAGCGAGTATGCTGTCTCTATGCACCTGGGGTAGTGTTACCGACTGATTTTTCGGGAATCCTATACAAAAAAGTGACACAGAATCTCGAGAGCGTGGCTTACGAACTCACCAAGGAATTGAAGGCCGCGGGAGTTACCCTGAAGTAGGGGCATTCTTGAAGAGGGGGCACATGGTGAAGTTCAGTAAAAGTGAGTTCGGAAGATTTGGATGCCGCGGATGTGAGTAGTTTTCAAAACCTTTGATGCTTATTGTCCAAGTGTGACGCGACCCAACCGAGATTGGACGAGCACTTAGGGTGGGTGAACGTCAAGTCAGGAATATCTTGGAAAAATAGAGATCACTTCACAAACTTCGTTGCATATCCAGCTAAGATAAATTGCCCTAGTTCGTAAGTTTTCTGCATAAAACGAAAGCATTATTCGTAAACGTGCACGTGTACTACTAGGTGTACTTTGCCAAAACAAAAGAAGAGTAAAGATGATGACGCGCCGGGATTACCAAGCCTCTCTCTCGTTTTCGGCTATATTGCAATAAAAGAGCTGACGCGAATCCAAGACCGAGTAGATGTCTTGTCTCGACTTGGATACGGAAACTCCGAAATAGCAAAGATATGCGCGACCACACCCGGAGTCGTTGCAGTAATGAAGTCTCGCGCGCAGGCCAAAAGCAAGAGGTGATGGCGAGATGACGAAATCAGAACTAACACAAGAACAACAAGACCGTGCCGTACGACTTATGCTCGCATATCTTTGCATTGCTACGGAATCTGAGGCAAGCCTAATCCGAAAAGTCGAAATTCTGGACAAATTCGACCTACTTGACCGCGAAATCGCCACGGTTTGTGGTTGTACGACTCGTGCTGTTGCTACCGCGCGGTTACGAAGAAAGCGACATGTAAAGTAGCCCGGAGTTCTGCTTCAGCGTGCCGCAGACTCAAAAAGTTAGACGCATACTAGGCATTCCAGAAAATTATCTTGATGTCATTCCAATTGGCGTAGGCCTTTTTCCGACTCTCTATCAGTTTGAGAATGGTCTTCGAATTGCAATCGACAAACTCCTTTCTACATGCTATGGACCAGACTGGTGGGAGACCAAACTAAGGCACGACCTCCCTAAGGTGTACGAATACGCTGAAAAAGTGAAACAAAAGCACGATCGTATGCCATGGATAGGAGACTCATCGCGTGTAATCGTTCAACCCATACATAATGTCACTTTGGGGCACTTGGAAGAGGTTGTTAAGATGTACCAGTCCGAGTGCATTCCCGAGTTGTTTCCGAACATGCACTTCTTCTTGGGGCACATGGACACCATAAAATTGGTTCGCAACCTATATGGACACATGTTCCCATGTTTGACGAATTCGGATGCACGCACAGCCAAACGAGAAGTAAAGACTCTGTGTGAGAGCTTGAAGAAGAGATTTGAATGAACATGCCTTAGACTAAGGACCTGCACGATTACCGCGTGCGTATAGCATGGTGCGAGCGTCACAAATCAGATCGGCCGTTAGTACGTATTTTTTGTGCGTGCGGCATCATTGGTGCTCACACACACTTTTCGAACGACGACGGTTCAACAGAATTCCCAAAATTCGGGCTTGGGTTTCCGTGGCACAGTCAACCAGAAAGTGCGCTGGATTGAGGGTTCGTGAAAGAGCCCTTTGAAGAGATTAACGAAGAGGGGATCGGCATCATTCACACGATAATCAAACTGAATGACCGCACTTAGTGAGTTCCAAGATAAGTATTCTAACAAATTTCACAAGTTTCAAATCGCGAATGTTTCCATCAGGAGTGTCAGTTGCAGGACCATCTCACCGAGACTAGAGATTAAATCATGTGCTATCTTAAATGTCTCTGCGTTCTGAATCTTGAGTAGTACACTCTTCATCTCGGTGAACACTCCGTCTACTTCCTTGAATACGACAATCAATTGTCCTCTTAAATGAGGTTTTGCGAGTTGATAGAATTCACTTTGCGTATTAAGTTCCTCAACAACCTTCTCTAACCCCGAGACTCTAGGGTTAATCTCTAACCCCGAGGCTACCCACTCGGTAACGAATTGGTCAGTAGTTTCGTTGTCTATTTCTCTTCTTACAAGTAAAATCATCTCTCGTAGAATCATCGTCAATGCAGTTAGCTTGTACAGCATTGACAAATCTTGGGAAGGTAGCGACACGTAGACGGCATCAAAAAATTCGCGGACGCTGGAATCATCGAAGAAGGAGACGGCCTCTGACATGTCAGTCTTCCGAATGGAATAGCCCTTAAACCTCTTTACGAACTCGTCAACTAGTTGTTGTGCGATTCCCAATCTGGTCGCTGCGCTCCTAATTCGAGCCTCATACATGCCTTCATGCTTTTTCAAATCAGGAAAGATGGGAGGAGAAAAATTAGAAAGCGCAAACAGGCTGGTCCAATAGCCAAGAACTGCGGTATCCACCTGCTGGCGTTCTACAAAGCTCTCTAATTGCTTCTTGACCAGCGACAATTCTTCTTCCAGTTGTTTGTTGACCCCCATGACTATGGCATGTCTTTTTTCTGCCTCCTCTCTTTCTTCTGCTCTCTCTTTTTCGGCCCTTTGTCTCTCTTGATCTCGTTCTTTTCTTTCTCTAGCTCTGAGGACCGCTTCATCAAAAGTCAGTGATGCTGCTCCGCCCATGAATGTTCCAATTAATGCGATAGACACGTCTCTGTATTGAAGAAAAGTTGGATAGATTAGAATGATGACCAAGCCTATGAAGAGTAGCACGCAAAGGATAGTTCCTCCCGCGACAATCTTTACGCTGTAATACCGTTTGCCTTTCTCTACGACTTGTTCTTCTCTGCTTTCGGTACTCACGAATAACCTCTCGACAAGGTTAGGGTAAGATATTTCGGAGGTGCGCTATTAATAGAGCATGTCGGACCGATTCGAGACCTTCCGGCGGAGTGGATCCAACAGTCGGGAATCACGCGTCGTCGGGTCGCGTGGTGCGGGCGACTGAATTTTGAACTGTTGAATTATAGTGACTGTGAGTGCCAATTATGTTTGAATTAGGGCTGGAAGTGGTTGTGTGCTAGTAGTTGTATGAGGTTTTTCTTTGTGTTTTTCGGCGTTGGTTTTTCATCGCTTGATCTAGGATTTTGGGTAGGTTGTAGCGGATGAACTTGTCCAAGGTTACTCTTGGGTCCTGTTCCACCAATCCATGCAAGAGGGTGTCAGCCACCCAGAAGTATGGGTCTTGGCGTGCGATTGGGTGGAGGAACGAATCAATTAGCTTGTTCACTTCTCCTTGGGTGTAAGTTGAGGTTCTCTTTCGCGGCAAGGCTTTTCGACTAGACGCTTACTCGAAGTCCGATGTAAGCCGTTAGGTGAGGCTCGCCAGACTAGTCTGGCTTCGTCGCGTTTTGTCGTGCTTTACCGTGTTTCGTCGTGTTTTATCGTGGATCTCGATGGAACTTCGTGAAACACCGTGGCGTTTCTGTTGCATGTCGTAGCGATATCGTGAACATACGGTCAAGTATCGCCGGTCTGTGGTCGATGGTTGAAGAATCGCTCCAGACCCTGGTTCCAGGTTGATGATGAACTGGTTACATCCTCATTTCACCTATGTGAAGTGGTAAATGTGCTCGATTTTGAGTTCCATTAGCCCCATTTTTCCAGTGGACCAGCGTTTGGCATCGTTTGTTTTGCCATGATTTAGGTTCAATCCAGGAAATCTCCGGATTTTTCCGGCTTTTTCCGGATTCTTTCGGCTTATCTCCGGATTCTTTCGGCTTATCTCCGGATTCTTTCGGCTTATCTCCGGATTCTTTCGGCTTATCTCCGGATTCTTTCGGCTTATCTCCGGATTCTCTCCGGCTTCTTTCGCAATCTCGCCGGAATCTCTCAGGTCGTAGTCCGGTGTTATTCGGTCATCGTTCGGGTGTCATTGAGTTTCCGTTGTCGAGTTGCTGTTGTTTGTCTGAAGTTGTCTTGGCATCAGTCGATTACATGTGGATTACGCGCTGATTCAGCCCCATAACGTCCGTGCAGTGTGGTCAACATACTCAATTTGACCGTCTTAAGCCTGTTTTGCGGGTATTTCCACATTGGTTTCGTCGCATTTTGTCGCTGATCTCTGCGTTTTGTTGTGAAATTCTGCGTCTCGTCGCGTTTTGTCGTGGATTTGTCAGAGAACTTCACGAAAGACCCTGCACCTCAGTAACATGTTGTTACCATATCGTCGACTTATGTGGAAGTATGTCGGTATGTGCTCGATTTTCGCGGCCGTCCGCAAACAGACCGTCATTGTGTGCGGTCAGATTCTCTGCCCCGATCCAAATTCACGCGACGTCTTTTCTAACCAGAGCAATCATTTTGGATTCTACGTCTCTGTGACTATGATCATGCCAATTAGCAACCTGAAGCAATCCTTTTTGTGACGGACTGGATTCTTTGACTGTCGTCGGATAATGTTGTGAGTTTCCAAATCGTGTGATTACGGCCTTGAAGTTCTCGCATTCATCGTTGTTAGGTCTGGGTCATGGTGTTAACGATCTTTTCTCGAACAGTCTCTCCGGTTTACTGCCGCTAATCACGATCCGGTTCGGTCTGTCGTATCTTCTCGCGGGTGTTGTTGCTATGGTCCTCAACGTTACCTCGTCGGTCATGCAGCCGTTGTTTGGTCATTGGTTCGACCGCACTCGCGTTTCGTGGCTTCTGGAAGCAGGTTTGGCGTTGAACTGCGTTGGTATGAGTTTGCTTGGTTTTTCCTCGAGCTTTGTTTTGCTGTTATTCTTCGTGGGGACTGCAGGATTGGGGTCAGCAGTTTTCCATCCGCCTGCGTTTTCTGCAGTTGTGAAGTCAAGCAGTTCTTCAAGGGGGAAGGATATGGGCGTCTTTCTCTCTGCCGGAAACACGGGATTATTCCTCGGGCCGTTCGTGGCGGGTGCTGTGGGCACCGCTCTGGGTCTGCGTGGGATGATCCTGTTGCTTCCGCTTGGATTGCTGGTTGCCGTAATTCTGCTCAAAGCAAACATAAGATCTGAAGCAAGCGAACCTGAGGTAGTACAACCTCATCGCCCTGCGAACAAGCGCCTCCTGAGTTTACTAGCTGGCATTACGGCCCTCAGCTCCGTAACCGTACAAAGCGTAATCACTTTCCTACCGCTGTACTTCGTCGCACGAGGTGAATCGCTCTTGATTGCAACGTTAATCGCGTCCATATGGCTTGGGATAGGTGTCCTGGGCCAGCTTGCAGGCGGTTACGTTTCGGACCGTATCGGAAGACGGCCGATAATAGTGACTTCGCTTCTACTCGGTGCCGTTTTGTTCTACAGTTTTCTTCTGACGAATGGATTTGTTTCGCTAATTTTACTGGCCTTGTCGGGTGCCGCGTTGTATGCTAGCTGGTCGGTGATCGTAGTGATGTCTTCAGAAGCAGCCCCAAGTAATGTTGGAGCCGTTTCGGGATTGATGCTGGGTCTCTATATTGGAATCGGAGGGGTAGCAGCGTTAGGGTTTGGAGCTGTGGCTGACAGCCTCAGCTTAAGCGCGGCGTTCAGCATCTTCACAGCATTCGCGCTTGTCGCGGGGTTTCTCGCCATATTTCTGCCCAGAACTGCTTCAAGTGGTAGGGCGTTCTAAAACTTCACGTAGACGCATAGGAGGTTTGGAGAACTCTCCTTCATCATACCTACTCTAGATGACATGCGGCTAACTCAGAGGTTTGCCGTATACGGTCGTGATTACCGTAGAGCCAATTATCACGAGACCGGCTAATCGTTGTGAGATTTAACCCCCGCGCAGTTCCGATTTCTTTTCCAAGGAAATAGTATTAATGAACTCGATTGGTAATCAGGAGTAGGTTAAGTTTGGAAGCACCCGCTGCACCCTTGAGAGTATGCCCTCTTTGTGGCGAGCCTTCAGCGTTTGACGAGATCACAGAGTTCTATTACTGTAACCATTGTGACCAGTTCGCTCAATGGCTACCAGACAGCTACACGATGATGATCACAGGCCCACCCGGTGCAGGTAAGACACCGACGCTTCACCATTGGATCGATTTCTACGCGAGAAACCGCAGACCTTCTGTCTTGCTGGCCTTCGATGATTCTCCGTCAAATATGCGCGGCCCACTAGGAGGTTATACACAAGATAAGCTTGCGGAGTATGAGAACCAAGGCATCATCACGCTTGTGGATTGCTACGCCTCAATCGCTGGGGCTCCTAGTCAAGAGAAGTATGCGTTGAAGAATCGAACGGACCTGAATGAACTCAGCCTCTTAATTACCGACCTGCTCAACGAAAAGGTCAAACTTGGGAGCCCTAAGATAATCATTGACTCCGCGACCCCCCTTTTCACGTACAAGGATCCACAGCTGGTCGTGCAATTTCTATCGAGTATGGCAGTTAAAGTGAAATCGAAAGGCGGCGCTTTCATAACATCCGTTGCCAGCGGGACGGCGGGGGAGGAGAACGTTAGACGCTTGCAAACCCTGATGGATTTCGCTGTAGAACTGCGACTGCTTGAGGTGGAGGGTCGACAGAAACGTCAAGTGAGATTAGCGAAGGCTCGTGGCCAACGAGCATACGAAGAATGGATCCCCATCTACATCGGAACGAAAACTATTTCGATAGACGTCGGAGATGACCCCGCAAAATATGAGAGGCTAAGGAAGGCGTTCCAATCGAAGCCTTCCTAGCTTACCTGCTTCATCTGCGAACCGCAACACATACCCGCCGAACTTGCCTCTTTGCCACATGCTTCACACTTGTACATAGCCAACCTGATACTCACCTCCGGAAGCACCGATAGCGGAGTTGTAATCACCCGAAAAATTCCTTCGGGGTCACTGCGACCTCGTACGTGTTTGGGACGAAAGGCAGCTTCAGCTTGGCGACTTCCGCGTAGAAGATTCTGCCCGCTTCGTTAAGCCTCTCGTACTTGTCAACGTGGAATATGTAGAGGAGTGTGCCTGACTGTGGAAAGTATGGTCCGTCAATTTTTCCTTCCACCGCCTTCTCAATCTTGGAATGGATTTCGTTCATTTTCGCCAGGTCCCTCTGAAGATCTTCGCCTTCGTAGTCTAACCTAACCAGAATTATCAATTCACTAACACATTCTCTTCTTCATTTCACTTGTTTGGCATAATCTATCATGCCTTGAAAATCGATGACGACCACAGGCTCGTTTCCGACAACCCAAGCATCATGTCCCGATTGAAGAAGTGATACGTCCCCTGCTCTGCAGTCCTTCTCGGTGCCATCGTCCATTACAACATGAAGTACGCCGGATAGGTGGTATTGGAAGTGTGGTGCTTCGCAGCTTCTGGTCTTGACGATAGGTTTCACTGAGGTTGACCAACGCCATCCAGGCTGGAAAACTCCACGCCCAACAACGGCGCCACCAATTTTCATAAGATCAAGCTTACCTTTCTCGAAGTTCCTAACTTCATCGGGAGCATTGAAGCTCTTTACTTCCATACTTGCCATCATGTATCAACCGTTAAAATAAGTTACGAGCTATAAAAATCATGCAGCGGGAACATCAGAACAACTCATTGACAATACTCATGCTTCGCATTGCTACCCTATGACACGCCATTAATTCACTCAGGTCGTTTACCGTTGAACTATCTATCGGGCATACTCGCGAAGGCGGCATTTGCGAACACTCTGAATGCGGTGAACGCAGAATTGGCGATCTGAAAGTTAGCGGCGATGGCTAGTAACTATTTTAGAACGCTTTCTGGTGAGAGCCCTTTGCCATAGATAGTTATGAATGCCGCGGAGGCGAGTATCATGAGACCGCCTAACCACTGTGATGTGGTCAGTTTGTTGCCGAAGAGGACTAGCGAAAGAAGTACTGAGGTGACCGGTTCGATAAGGCTGATTAACGAAGCTCTAGAGGGTCCAATTCTGGAAATGCCCATGAAGAACCCAGTTAGTGCGATGACCGTGCATACGGCGGTAATGATTATCACCCAGAACCATGCGGCAATATCCCAGTTCAAGTGGATAAAGCCCGTCAATGTACCGGTTATTCCGAAGCTAACCGTCCCGGCTCCAATCACGAAGAAGACCGCAACCTCTCCCCTGACCCTTCTGAGAACCCGATCCGCCTAGAATGTAGATCGTGTATGTAATTGCAGATGCAAGCGCAAGGAACACTCCAAAGCCGATCGCCGTCCCGAACGGGTTTGCGACCAAGACCAGCCCAATCAGCGCTACTATTATAACTCCTGCCAGACGGCGCGAAACCCGCTCCCACCCTAACATGTACGCGCCCAAGGTAACGAAGGCTGGGTAGGTGTAAAGAAGCAGCGCAACGATTGCAACCGGCGAGAAGAGGAGAGCGCTGAAGTAGAAAGTGGATTGCAGAAAGTAAAGCAGCCCGCCGAGTACAATCAACGCCAAAAGGTCCATTCTCTTGGGAAGAAACAACTTATGGGAAGCGGCGAGAAGTGTTCCCAAGATTGGTAGCGCGAAGAGAAATCTGAGGAAGAGAAACTCGGTGACACCAACTCCTTGAAAGTAAGCAAAACGAGCGAGGATGGGCATGAAACCAAACGAAAGGGCTGACACAATGACAAGCAATATCCCCTGATTATCTCGGTTCATAGGTAGCCACGGCAGGTAGACCCTGTTTCTATCGTAAATCACACAAAACGTAGCGATCGGGTTGATCAAACGCTGGCTCATTTGGCTTTAGCATTAAGACACCTTGATCGTCCGCGCGAAAGCCTCGCGCAATCATTCTCCGATACGCATTATGGCATGCAGCGTTGACGCCCGCTAGCACTTGCGTCATTCCTTTCGCAGTCGCTAGCTCCTCGCAGGCACTTAGCAACCTGTCAAAGGAACTCTCCGCACGAGCTCCGCTCCGAACTGCTCCGAACTTGACGTAGCATGTGTCTCTTCCAGCCTCAGTGCCCGGTCCGCAGTGACATATGGCAACGCCAACAAGCGATTGCCCCTCCCACAATAGTACGGTGTCGCCAAGCCCCTGTTTCCGGACCGCCGTTATTTCTCGCTCCAAATCCAATCCTTCGTAGGCCGAGTTGGTTAAGTTTCGACACTTCTCCAAGCATCTTCCTATCTCACTTTCAGGGACA
>Ga0326727_10017947_pt1 | contig 14552 bp, 16 predicted proteins | sample MB2enrmetagenome_FD_207643 | JGI IMG/M metagenome (GOLD analysis project Ga0326727, IMG submission 207643) | Lab enriched peat soil microbial communities from McLean, Ithaca, NY, United States - MB29MY | ecosystem: Environmental > Terrestrial > Soil > Wetlands > Peat | place: USA: New York...
AGCGGTCGAATACCGACCGCGTCTTGTGACCGGAGATCGCCATGGCTACGCGCTCCGGAACGCCTGCTCGTACCATGTTCCTTACGGCCGTGCGCCGAAGATCATGGAACAATTTCCCGATTACTCCCGCACGCTTGCAGGCCGACTTCCAAGCTACTTGGAAGTTGCCAATCCGCATTCCGGACCTGGAAAACACGTATTCGCACACGGGGAAGTTCAGGTCGCGGGCGGCCTTTCGCATTTTCAGGGTTTCGAGTAGCTCGCCAGCGAGAGGAATCGTTCGAGGCTGATCGTTTTTCGTGGTTCCTGGTTCGAGATTCGCTATGCAAGCATTCAGATCCATCTGGTGCCACGTGAGGCCCAGGATCTCACCCTCGCGCGCGCCGGTGTAATATCCAAAGGTGAGCACTGGCTTGAGGTATTCGGGTAACTCGCGGCGGAGCGCCAGATACTCGCCATGCTCGAAGAATCCTTTACGAACGTTCCTCTCCTTGAGCATGGGGATAAAGGGAACGCGGCCCACTTTGGGTGGGGTCATTTCGGCCGCGAGATTGAACATGCGTTTGAGCGCACCCAGTTCGCGGTTGATGCTGGCGTTGCTTGCTCCGGCGTTAAGCCGGTTGACTGTGTAATCGCGAATCCGATCGGTGGTGAAATCCACCGCCCGCAGGCCCCCAAAGAAGGGGGTTAGGTGCCTTTCAATTCGCCGCCTTGCCCAGACGAAGGACTTCCTGTTATTGGCTCGGTACTCGTTTAAGAAATCTTCGGCCAACTCCTCAAAACGCACCCGGTCGGTTTTAGGTCCCAGGAACTTGCCCAAGCTGACTTCCCCCTCTCTTTTCCGGAGCAGCCGCTTGGCATCTGAAATCTTTTTGGACTTGCTGCTTTCCCGGAATGCCTTGCCATGCCGGTAATACTTAATCCACCAGATGCAACCCCTTCTGTAAAACGAACCCATAGTTCACCCATAGACAACTAAAGGCCATTCGGCCCGTTGAGAATTCCGGGATTGGCTGGCCCTCGTTGCAAAGTTAATGTGACGTGCGCCGGGAGAGCGAGCGAATGCCCTCTTTAGAGCGGTGTTTCTAGGTAGGTCTAACGGTCTAAGGACGAACTGTCGATATTGAGTAGAGGGGGCCTGCACCAGTTTGTAAATGAGCAGCGGACGTTTTGATGTAGAATTGGGGCCAGTTTCTTCCCGAGTTGGTTATGCGAGATGCCTTCGCAATAAACGGTCTGCGCGTCGGCCTGTTCCGATTTACTATTACACCAATACAAACGCTTGAAGTGTCCGCTATCAGCAAAGGCAATATGCTCCGCGGTGGGTTCGGCCATGTTTTCCGGCGGTTGTGTTGCATTCCTCAGTGCAAGGATCCCCGGGCATGTCCCCTCGATGGTTCCTGCCCGTATAAGGCGGTTTTTGAGCCCTCGCCGCCGCCCGGCGCGGACCGGCTCTCGAAGAATCAGGATATTCCCCGCCCATTTGTGTTTCGTGCGCCACAGACCCGTCAGACTCGATTCGAGAAGGGCGAGCGGTTCGAGTTTGGCCTCGTCCTGGTCGGGCGGGCGCTTGATTTTCTTCCCTACTTTGTCCTGTCATTTCGCGAGCTTGCCGGACAAGGGCTCGGCCTTAATCGGGCGCTTTGTGAACTTCAAAATGTTACCGCCTGCGATTTTGACCAGAGCGCTGTGGCCGAGGTGTATCAATCTTCCGACCAAATCTTTCATCCTCCGGTGCCTTTGGATCTGGCCGCATGGGTCGAGCGACGCATGCGGCGCTTTGCCCCGTCGCGGATCACCGTGCGGTTTCTCACGCCCACTCACTTGACGTTTGAAGGGCAAATCGTCAAACGGCCCGAGTTTCATCACCTGTTCAAACGCCTGCGCGACCGCGTGAATGCCCTGTCGTCGTTTTATGGGGATGGGGCTGTCGACGCTGACTTCAAAGGACTGGGCGAGCGCGCCGAAAACGTTCGAACTATCTCGTCTAAAGTCGAATGGGCCGAGCGCTTCCGCACCTCCTCGAAAACCCATCAGCGCCACGAACTCTCCGGCTTCGTCGGTGAATGCACTTACGAATTTCCAGTTTCGAGTTTCGAGCTTCCCACTTCGAATTTCGATTTGCTGCAGTGGTTGATCTGCGGCGAGCTACTCCACGTGGGCAAGCATGCGGCTTGGGGGAATGGGTGGTACGGACTGCAAGCCTGATATGGCATTGGATATTGTTGAAATTTCGATTGTTGTGGCTTAGTGAGTGGGATTTTCTCTTATCGACACTATACAAATCACAAGGATATTGACATAACAAAATTTTCCAGGTACAGTCGGCGTGACAGGCATGCGTTTAACGTTTTGAGTGCTGCGCCCGCTTTAATCCAGCGGGCGCTCCCCCGATGAAGAGGGGACTGAAAATGTGATTTGTAGAGTCGAGCCAAGACTTCTCCCCGATGAAGAGGGGACCGAGAGTTTTACGCACTGTTGATTTCGGGCTTGGAACGCGTGTTTGAACGACGAAAGGGTATCCATGTTCGACTTGGACGGCTACAGGCAGTTTTTCGCAAGGCTGACGGGAAAGCCGCCCTATCACTATCAGGAGGAGCTAGCAAATGAGCTGTTTGCAGGGAATTCCATTGTTCTACGTGCGCCTACCGGGTCGGGTAAGACGTGGGCCACGCTGGCTCCGTTCCTTTATGGGCGCATGACCCAACACCCCGGTGTAGCTGTGGATCGCCTCATCTACGCCCTGCCGCTGCGCTCGCTTGCGAGCAGTCTCTACCGAAGCACAACAGAAAAGGTTGAAAAGCTGACGGACAGGGCCATGACCGTCTCACACTGTTCCCGCAATAGGCACTATTTGCCCACTGATCCGTTCTATATCACGCTTCAAATGGGCGGCCAACAGGATGACCCCTTTTTTGAAGGCAACCTGGTTTTCACGACGATTGACCAGCTTCTCTCATCGTACCTGTTCGCTCCGCTCTCACTACCGGAGCGTGTTGGCAATATCGGGGCTGGCGCGTTGATTGGTAGCCTAATCGTTTTCGATGAGCTCCACTTGCTTGATCCAGGACGATCCCTTGCGACAGCCATCGAGATGTTGGATCGCCTTAGCCGCCTCAGCCAGTTTGTTCTGATGACGGCGACGTTACCCGATTCGGTGCTTGACTGGCTGAAGCAAAAGCTTGGTGCGGGGAGTATGACCCTGTCCTCCCAGGAGGTTCTCGCACTACCCAGCCACGCCACAAAAGAGCGAAGTTTCTTATGGGTGCCACGTCCGTTGACATCGGATGATGTCGTCGATAACCATAAAGAACGCACGATTGCAATCGTAAACTCGGTTCAGCGCGCCCAGTTGCTGTTTCGCGAGGTGCGCCAGAAGGTAAAAGCAGTCTCCCCGGCTCCAGACGTGCTGCTCCTGCATTCCCGATTCTTTCCTGATGACCGTCGACATTGGGAGTCGGAACTGGAAGGATATTTTGGTCCCACGGCATCGAAGTCAAATGCCATTTTGATCACAACACAGGTGGTTGAGGCAGGAATTGACATTTCCGCCGACGTACTGATGACAGAATTGGCGCCGCTGAACAGTCTTATCCAGCGCGCCGGTCGCGTGGCCCGTTATGGACATCCCCGTAACATGGGCCAGTTCCTCGCTTTTGAACTGCCATCCAATGACAAGGGCCAGTTCGAGTTGGGACCTTACAGAGATCAGGCGGAAATCATCGATGCTACGCGGCGTATTCTTTCCCGACAGCATGGGCCGTCTTCACTGGATTACCTCAAGGAACTGGAGTGGCTCAACGAGGTTCATGGTGCTTCGGACCTTGCTGCCCTTTCACACCTCGACTCGCTCCACTCACATCGTAAGCAAGTGCTGCGCGCAATGGATGGGCTGGATGAGAGCGCATGTTCGCGCCTGATTCGCGATATCAGTTCGGTGAGCGTCATTCTAACGGATAGCCCAGAATCTGTATCCTTCGCCGGTCGCCATTGGCCGCAGTTGTTGAGCGTTCCCCGGATGAGTTTTTTTCGGCTTCGGGAAACGTGCGCGGCAGTACAAGATCCCGGATGGGTCCTCAAAGTTCCCGACGTCGTTGAAGCGGATCAGTCCGGGGGATTGGTCATCACGTGGAAAACATGCACAAGTCCCGCGCAGGCGGCGTGGCTACTTGCGATTCACCCGTCCTACGCTAGTTATTCGAAAAGAGCCGGATTGGAGTTGGGGCAAGCGTGCGACTCTGTTCCTGCGCTGCTCTACACTCAGTCACCCCCGCTGCCGCGTTATTCCTATGAAAGGGAGTCCTTTGTCACCCATGCGCGTCGTGTCGTCAATCAAGCGCACGGCGTGGTCACGCACCACGCTGCCATGATGCAGGCGCTTGCTAGTTGTCATCCTGGGATGCGTCTCCTCGACATCCTCGACCTGGTTTGCATAATGCACGATGCCGGCAAACTGCAGGTTGACTGGCAAGCCGAGGCACAAGGATGGCAGCGATATCGCGATTCCAGAAGTGACGTCGAAACCAATACCTTGGAGCCCCTCGCACACACCACCTATGATCCTGAGTGCGATAAGGGTGATTCGCGACTACCGCATTTTCCGCCCCACGCCTCGTGTGGCGCCTTCTCATTGCTTGGTTATTTGGGCGAACACTTTTCGACCGAAATCGCCATTACCATCAGCACTGTCATTTCACGACACCACGGCGCACACACCAAACGGTTGCAGGAATACCAACTAATACCTGGGGTTGCGAGGGTACTCCAGGAGTGCCTCCCGGCAACCGCCCCACGGCCCCTGTGTGTTGTTTCAAGAGCAGAGCGGGCTGATACTGAACGCTTCTCTGAGGATTGTCTGCTTCACTTTTCGGAAGACGAGGGATCTTGGCCTCTATATGTGAGTCTCGTTAGGATACTTCGACTTGCTGATCAAGGCAGTTTTCAGGAGCGATCATGATCCTGTCTATCCCTAAGAGAACTGGTACCTATGCAGATACTCTCCAGGCAATCGGTCTCGCGGACTTGGTGCATACCCTTGGCGGCGAAGTGCCGCTGATTATGGATATGGGGTCGGAGTTCCAGATTTCGATGAAGCAATGGAAGCCGGAAAACTGGGCCGCTCCAGATCCGGGGTACCCGTATATATGGGATTCGAAGAAGGAATCGAAACCGCCTACTAGCCAGTTTCTCGATTATCGCCGGGAGGTTGAGAAGCGCGATGCTGCGCGCGAGGCCTCCAAGGCCAACGCCAAGACTCGCAAGCGCATTAAGGACAAGCTACAAGAACAGGGGGTGGAGGTGCCGGATGCCCCGAAGCCGGAGCTGGCGTTGGCCACCATCTTGGCTTCCATGCGCAAGGGCTGGGACGGAGACCGGCAGCTCTATCGTTGGCTGACGGGAGATCGGCCAAGAGCGCTGCTTTGGACGAAGCATAGGCTTGGCGTCGATGGTTCAGAGATACCGGACCCCAAGTGGAGTAACACGCAGTTCCTGAATCCCATCACGGGAAAGGGTATCCATTCTCCAAAAACAGTTGCACGCGCCGCGAATGCCATCAACGCAGCGCTGACCGATCCTTTTGAGGATTGGCTAAGATTGCGTGCGGTTTTCATCGCGATGCTCGCGTACCGGGACGGCGAGGACTTCAAACTGTTTGTTCTGGAACCGGCCCAGGCTTCCCCCACCATGCTGGCGGAAATCGCAACTGATCTCCGCAAGATGAACCTCTGGGGAGGCGTAAAACTGGACATTCACGCGGTGCTCCGATGCACCGCACAGATGATCCGCCACTCCGACGTGATGGCAAATGGGCCAGTTCCCCTTAAGGGCCGCGTTCCCCGAGATGTCATTGCGGGGTTGCGCCAAGCCTATTTCAAGAGCCTTGGAACGGCTGCCGCCCTGATGGGTGATGCCCTTTTCCCGCTGCCAGACTGGTTCGCTGTCCATACCCGCGAAGATGCCGTGCAGATGACCGGGATCATTGAGGAATTCATCGGCTCCGGAAACGACACCGGCTGTCTTGGTAGTTTAAATGAAAGCTTCTCCGACGATTGTGCAACACTTCAGAAGTTTCGAACCTGGTTGAGTGCCGGGAGCCTACTCGATTTCTTATATTTTCACGCCTCGTTTGCTATCCATCTAATGCAAAAGCGGGCCAAGCAACAATGGAATCGTCCCTTCTCCACCGCAAAGCTCACAATTCTCTTGTCAAAGAGGTACGACATGAATGAAATCGTCACGAATTCGGGATTCCTGAGTATTGCGCGGGCAATCCGCAATGCTACCATTTATTCGGTGGGCGAAACGGCTCGCGTCAAGATTAATACCCACTTCGGACTTGCCCAAGAGTGGAAGCAGAAGTTACGCGCGGGAAATGCGGACTTCGCTGCCGCTGTTGCGGACTTTGTTCAGCAGTATAACTGGGAAGTTATCAACCGTTTCAATCGGCAATATCACGTTGTTGAGACTACGGACCTTGATGAACTTATTCGTTTGATCGACTCGCACGGGGCGGAAGTCATTGGGTTGCTGCTGCTGGCTTACGGCTATGCTCAAGCTCCAAAGACCGAAATCAAAGAACTTGCAAAAGGAGAAAACGCATGAAAATCAAATCACTCTCGATATCTGGCTTGCTCACCCTCGACATGCATGCCCTCAACAACGAGGGTGCCGAAGGTAACACCATGATGACGCGGATGGTTGATATCGTTGACGCTTCGGGGCAAAAGCATACGGTGAACGCCATATCGGGCGATATGTTTAAGCACATTCAAACGGGACACCTCATCGAAGAGGCCCTCGAATCCGGTCTGCCGCTTTGCGAGGGATGCAAGACATTCGACGCCAACCGTATTTGCGGTGATGAGAGCTTTGTCAAGAATCCAGAATTCAATAAAGAGACGCTAGACAGTGCAATTCTGTCCGGAGCCCTAAAGAAGTGCGTAGTCGACGACCTCCAAGGAATCCTGATCACCTCCGAGATAGGGAAGAAGCGCTCCATCGCGCGAAAATCATGCGTTGAGTTCGGTTGGGTTGTGGGAACACCGGGTAAAGTGAGCACCGAATCCTACTTTCATGCGAAGTATGTTCCTGAAGGTCGCGGAAAGGGGTCGGAGTCATCCGAAAATTTGGGCCAGAATATCTTTCATCGTCCGGCTTCATCAGGGCAGTACGCAGTGGTGGTTGGGATTGATCTCTTTCGTGTTTTACGTAATGACATTACACTGGAAATCGAAGGTGGCAAGAAGGAAGTCGAGCACCGCCAAGCTGCCTTGATCCGAAGCGTGATGAGTGCCTTTGTGAAGCCCACAGGTGCCCATCGCAATACCCAGAGTCCGCACATTGTTGATTTCCAAGGAGCAGTTTCCATCTCCGCTTCTTCCCTGCCAGCCCCAGCCGTCAGTGCGTTGAACAATGAGTATATAGGGGAAATCAACCGGCTGGCAAAGGTCCTCAATCAGATGCAGCCTGGCGGCATTGAAGTGCATGAATTTCAAAGCCTCTCGGGCTTTACTGAGACCCTAGCCTTAATTTTGGGGCCGGCGGTGGCCCGAGCACAGGCGTAGGAGGTGTGGCGTGAATGAGGTATTGGCACCAGACTCCTGGCTTATTGCACGGTTCGCGCCCGTTTCAATGTTCAGCCTACGTTCGACCTATGCCACAAGCAAAGGCGGTAAGACCCTGCTCGTCCCAACTCCCTATGCAGTGAAGTTAGCCTTGATCGACGCTTGCTTTCGGATGTATTCCGGCTCTGCGGCGGAGGTGGAGGCCCGCCGTATCTTCGATCTCATTAAGGCACAGCCTGTTCGCGTACGGCCTCCCGCGGAGTGCGTCGTCCAGAACACATTCCTCCGCGTGCTCCAGCCTGCACGTGACTCTGGAGGTGAGGAGGTTGCTGCTGCAGGTCCTTTCGCTAGAACAATCGCATATCGTGAACTGATCTTTTTTAGCGGGCACATGGACATTGCACTGGGATTTCGCGCCGCGGCCAGTCCCTATTTCGCAGAACTCGCGAACGCATTTGCGCATGTCAATTACTTCGGTAAGCGTGGTTCCTTTTGGCAATTCCAAGAGTCGAGTCCGCATTTGGGCGTCTTACCTGCGGGGTTCTCGCTAATTGCAAGCGAACTGGCGCAGCATTCCTTCGATACTGTTGGGCGCTATCGTGTGACGGAGTATCTTGATGAATTCGGCCCCAAGCTGTGTGCAGCCAAGAACGGATTCGAAAGGATCAGTACCTATCACGATGGCGAGATCAAGCTAGCCGAACACCGAATCCTCCAGCCCACCTTGTTGCCCTATGAGCGGAGAAGCGGAGGGCGGCACTTTACGTACTATCACCGCACAGTTCCGGAGGCTCCAAATGCTCCCTGAAACGGGTCGCCACAAACTGCAGGGCGTCGATCGGAGATCGACACTAAAATGCCGCTGCCCGATATCGCTGCCAGAGAACCATGGATAGAGAGGAGTGCTGAATGGAAGATGCAATAATGGAAGCCCTCACGCGTGCTGTCGTAACCGAACCTACGGCTGGTCAATTCAACCTCTTCACTGGCGAAGTCGAGCCCATACCGAGGCAAGCCGTTCCGGAGTCGCCACCGGAGACGCCATGGTTGTTCGATCCCGATTTCGGGCTGGTGCTGCCTGAGAACCCAGTGGGCAAAGAAATCCTTGTCGAAGAGGGAATCGCTTTGAACTTCCCTGGACCGGAAAGGCAGGTTGCAGGGAACGGGTCACAACGGACAGGGAAGGCCATCGCAGATCACAAATCGCAAATCGAAAACCCCGCAGAACCCTTGATTTTCGGTCGCAGGCCGTTTGTCCCGGACAAGCCACGCGTAGCCAAAACAGCGGACTTGGCGCAGGTCATTCTCTCGGGCTATGGCATCTACCTGGGCAAGAAGAGCGAGCGGCTACAGATTAAAGTGGCCGGCAAGGTGGCGAAGGACGCAAATGGCACGACCTACGAGTTCCCGATGTTCCGCCTCAGCGAAGTCGTAGTTGCCTCGCGTGGCGTTTCTTTCTCATCGGACCTGCTCGAAGAATTTTGCGAGCGAGGGATTCGGCTGAGCTTCTTGGATTATGCCGGCCGCCCCTACGCAATGCTCAGTTCGCCAACGCTAACGGCGACGGTGGAATCACGGCGCGAGCAGTTAAAGGCTTTTGATGATGCCCGAGGACTGGAGTTCGCGCGCGCCGTCGTGCGTGGCAAGATTCGGAACCAGCGGCATCTGCTTTTGTACTGCGGAAAGTATCTCAAGCAGTCGGACCTAGAACGCCACACTGCGGTAGCCGACCTTGCGAAACAGTTGCGGCAACTTGAGGTGAAAGCGCGAAAAGTAGCCGGCGCAACGATCGCCGATAAGCGTCAGGAGTTGTTGGGCCTCGAAGGTGTCGCCGGACGAATCTACTGGCAAGGCTTCAAAATGATCGTCGAGGGCAAAGCGGAGTTCATGGGGCGCGTACATCGCGGAGCGGATGATCCGCTGAATGCTTTGCTCAATTATGGCTACGGCATTCTCTATGGCCACGTTTGGGGCGCCGTAGCGAACGCCGGACTGGAACCGTTCGCAGGGTTCCTCCACGTCGACCGGCCGGGCAAGCCTTCATTGGTGCTCGACCTGGTGGAGGAGTTTCGCCAGCCCGTTGTTGATCGCACGGTGATCGCCTTTATCAACCTGGGCCAGAAGACGGAGATGAAAGAGGGTTTGCTCGACGAGGATACCCGGAAAGCTATCGCCGAAAAAGTGCTCGAACGCCTCGCGAGCACGGAGGAGTTTCGCGGCCAACAATACCAGATTCGGTCGATTGTCCAGATGCAATCGCGGGCACTCGTGAGCTTTTTGCGCGGCAAGGGTCCGTATAAGCCATTTTCGTTCCGGTGGTAAGAAATGGCAGGGACTGGGCACTCGGGATTAGGGGCTGGGGGTCAGGGATTAGCGGTTAGCGGAGATGAACCCGCTTTGCGCCGCATCGGCGGAGGCGCTTTCAACTGTAGACTGTGAACTGGCGACTGTGGACAGCTCTTATGGAACTCAGCACCCTGGTCATTTACGATATTGAAGACGACCGAGCAAGAACGCGAGTGTCCGAAGCCTGCAAAGATTTCGGACTGGAGCGGATGCAGTTTAGTTGCTTCCGTGGAATCCTTTCCCAAAACAAACGCGAAGAACTTTACGAGCGCCTGCGCCAGATTCAGCGTGAATGGGAGACTCGCTGGCGTAAAGATTTCCCAGAATCACAGACGAAGCCCATGGATTTACCGGTCCCTCCCGAAGATGACGCCAAGGGCCATTGGCAACCCGCGTTCAAAATTATGATCCAGCCTCTGTGCGAGAAAGACGTAAAAACGGCCCTTTATGCTTATCTCTTTGCTGATATTCCCAAGAATCTTGATCAGCAGCGTAAAGACGATTCTGGTGACGGTAAGTAGCGCCGCCTTCTTGCGGGCGTTGTGTGAGTAGCCTTTTACTCTGGGATGAATGTGAGTGGTGTTCGAGGTTGATGATGGAATCGAACGAGGTACGCCGTCCTGAACTGGTATCTGTAACCGGGAATCTGTCCCCTGAACTTATTCCTCTCCGCGTGAACGACCTGAAGCAATGGGATTACTGCCCGCGGATTGTGTTTTACAACACGGTGATGCCCGTGGCGCGGAAAAGCACGATCAAGATGGAGCGTGGCAAAGAGGTTGAAATCAAGCTGGATGCCCTGGAAGCGCGCCGTACTCTGCGACGCTACCGGTTAAGCGAGGGTGAGCGCCGATTCCATGTTTGGGTCAACTCTCCTGCTTTGGGGCTGAGTGGTAAACTTGACCTTCTGATCGTAGCGCCCGCGGCGTGTTATCCTGTCGACTTCAAGTATACGCGCGACCGGCCAAGGCGGAACCACGTCATGCAACTTGCAGCTTATGCATTGCTCGTCGAAGACGCCATAAAACTGCCCGCACCGGCGGCGTTTGTGTATCTGACACCGAGCGATCAGCTCATCCGGATAAATGTTACTGAGCGGCTGAAGGAGCTTGTTCTCGCCCGGCTCGCTAGTATTCGCAAGATGGTACAGGAGGGGATCCTACCCGAACCGACCCCGGTGCGAGCCCGGTGCGAAGAATGCGAGTTTAGAAACTATTGCGGAGATATCTTCTGAATTAGGAGGGACTTACAGAGATGGAACGGGCTGTGACAGAAAAAAGCATGCGACCAGGAGCACGGATTTTCGCAAATCCCCCAGCATTTCTAGCAAGTTGGGGGTTTTCGAACAATTCCGGCTCGGCAGCCCTGTATCATGCTGAAAACAGGGCGCAAAAAGAGCGGTTAAAGAGGACTCCCCGATGAAGAGGGGACTGAAATGACTGTCCGCCTTACGGAAGTTCGACGCTGGTCTTGTTAAAGAGGACTCCCCGATGAAGAGGGGACTGAAATCCTGTGTGTTGGGGCAGAACGTGACGGACTCCGCGGTTAAAGAGGACTCCCCGATGAAGAGGGGACTGAAATAATTCGATCACGTCCCCCGGCTTTACATATCCGATGTTAAAGAGGACTCCCCGATGAAGAGGGGACTGAAATATTTACGCGGAAGTCCGAGAAGTACGTTAGTGATCGTTAAAGAGGACTCCCCGATGAAGAGGGGACTGAAATGCAGGACTCCGCGCACAGCCGCTTACAGTTCGCCGAGTTAAAGAGGACTCCCCGATGAAGAGGGGACTGAAATGGCGTAATTACTTCGGCGTCAATCACCGTTTCGCTGTTAAAGAGGACTCCCCGATGAAGAGGGGACTGAAATCAATGAGGCGACTTCCTTCATGACCTTTGCCGACTCGTTAAAGAGGACTCCCCGATGAAGAGGGGACTGAAATGAAATACGCTGATCGCCGTGGTCATGTCGAATATCGGTTAAAGAGGACTCCCCGATGAAGAGGGGACTGAAATGCAGCGAACGCAGAAGGCGTACCAGCCTTGCGGGTCGTTAAAGAGGACTCCCCGATGAAGAGGGGACTGAAATCGACTTGCCCCGTGGCCAGTGATGCGCCGGGATCGCGTTAAAGAGGACTCCCCGATGAAGAGGGGACTGAAATCATCCCCCCTTATGGGTGCCGGCGCGGCCTCCGGCTGTTAAAGAGGACTCCCCGATGAAGAGGGGACTGAAATGTCATTTCCGCAACCTGTTCGGGACTCTTTCCGCCGTTAAAGAGGACTCCCCGATGAAGAGGGGACTGAAATATGAGGGAACGGACCTCGAAGCGGAATACAAGAAAATGTTAAAGAGGACTCCCCGATGAAGAGGGGACTGAAATCGACGATCCGCTGATTCCGCGCTTCCTGGGAATCGGTTAAAGAGGACTCCCCGATGAAGAGGGGACTGAAATGGAAAGTATCGCTATCTGATGCCACTTGATGATTCAGTTAAAGAGGACTCCCCGATGAAGAGGGGACTGAAATGGTATAATGTGCTGCTGAAAGAATCACCCTTCCCCCGTTAAAGAGGACTCCCCGATGAAGAGGGGACTGAAATATTGCGCCACAGCCGAGAAGACCGGCATCGCACGCGTTAAAGAGGACTCCCCGATGAAGAGGGGACTGAAATACGTCCAGCAACTTCTGACCGCTTTCAAGGTGAGCGTTAAAGAGGACTCCCCGATGAAGAGGGGACTGAAATGGCTTCCCCAATTGCCCGAGAAGCTCGACAAGGCGCGTTAAAGAGGACTCCCCGATGAAGAGGGGACTGAAATAGAGGACAAGGAGCTCCGCAAGATCAAGGGTGAAACCGTTAAAGAGGACTCCCCGATGAAGAGGGGACTGAAATTCGGTTGTTCTCACTCCCGACGCTACGCCGGGAATCGTTAAAGAGGACTCCCCGATGAAGAGGGGACTGAAATGGCTCGCCGCCATTTCAACCCGTTCGGCATCAAGCCGTTAAAGAGGACTCCCCGATGAAGAGGGGACTGAAATGCGCCAGCAAACTTTCCACGGCGCTAAGCCAGCCGCGTTAAAGAGGACTCCCCGATGAAGAGGGGACTGAAATCGCCCTGGACACGGATGACGCCGCATTGCAGGTCAGGTTAAAGAGGACTCCCCGATGAAGAGGGGACTGAAATAGCGGCAGGCCAGGACAGCCCGCCAGCCGGATATCGTTAAAGAGGACTCCCCGATGAAGAGGGGACTGAAATGGCCCACCGTATCGTCATCAGGATCGTCAAAGAGGTTAAAGAGGACTCCCCGATGAAGAGGGGACTGAAATGAGTATATGCGGCTCAGTTGACTGTCCTTGCTAATAGTTAAAGAGGACTCCCCGATGAAGAGGGGACTGAAATAGCTATGATACGGTAGCAAGGCTGAAAGGGTGAGCGTTAAAGAGGACTCCCCGATGAAGAGGGGACTGAAATACTGCACCGGCATGGGTGACCTGCTTGACTTGCTGCGTTAAAGAGGACTCCCCGATGAAGAGGGGACTGAAATGACGCAGCCGGTCGCGCGTCGTATCGGTGATCGCCGTTAAAGAGGACTCCCCGATGAAGAGGGGACTGAAATCGCTGCCCCAAATGTGGTAAGAATGTGCCGTCGTGGTTAAAGAGGACTCCCCGATGAAGAGGGGACTGAAATTTCAGTCGATGACTAACTCTTTCAATCAAGGGCTCGAGTTAAAGAGGACTCCCCGATGAAGAGGGGACTGAAATTGCGCAACTGACGAGCGAGTTTTGAGCGTGTGGGGGTTAAAGAGGACTCCCCGATGAAGAGGGGACTGAAATGAAAATGAGAATCGGGAATCACATACGACCAGCCGAGTTAAAGAGGACTCCCCGATGAAGAGGGGACTGAAATGCGAAATGGGGCAGGGGCCGCCCGTCCGCCGTTTCGTTAAAGAGGACTCCCCGATGAAGAGGGGACTGAAATGGATCATTACCGCGGGCCTGGGCGTGGACGGGGACGTTAAAGAGGACTCCCCGATGAAGAGGGGACTGAAATGACACATAGGACGCGCCCGCGCCCTGTGCGTTTTGGGTTAAAGAGGACTCCCCGATGAAGAGGGGACTGAAATAAGCGAGATTACGATGCCCGGTGATGTGTCGAGGGGGTTAAAGAGGACTCCCCGATGAAGAGGGGACTGAAATGCTTCGCCGCCAGGCGATCCGAATGGCCATCCAAGCGTTAAAGAGGACTCCCCGATGAAGAGGGGACTGAAATGGTGGGCACGTCGGCTGGGGCGCCCTGCTCAAGCTGTTAAAGAGGACTCCCCGATGAAGAGGGGACTGAAATAGGTAATCGACCAGTTCGATCGCGCGCGCCAGGCTGTTAAAGAGGACTCCCCGATGAAGAGGGGACTGAAATCGACTTGCTGAGTCTTTCCCGCGGTTGTGTGCGAGGTTAAAGAGGACTCCCCGATGAAGAGGGGACTGAAATGTTGAACAGCGAGCCGAGCTATGAAGTGATACGTTCGTTAAAGAGGACTCCCCGATGAAGAGGGGACTGAAATGCCACGCTTTACCACGGCCCAAATCCCTCTATCTTATACATAGGTAAGGCGCTCGGTCCTAGGTGGGCCGCCAATTGTGCCTG
>Ga0326727_10017949_pt1 | contig 14551 bp, 14 predicted proteins | sample MB2enrmetagenome_FD_207643 | JGI IMG/M metagenome (GOLD analysis project Ga0326727, IMG submission 207643) | Lab enriched peat soil microbial communities from McLean, Ithaca, NY, United States - MB29MY | ecosystem: Environmental > Terrestrial > Soil > Wetlands > Peat | place: USA: New York...
AGGTCAAGCTGCTGAAGCTGACCCGCAAGGTGCACGACCTGCTGCAGTTGACCAAGCTGGTCACCGTCTTCGACATCAAGGACGACGAGGCCAGCGCCATCGCTTCGTTCAAGTAGACCAGCGGGGCAATGCCTCAGTTGGAACCGATCAAAAAGGCCATTCCGCGGGGCGGAATGGCCTTTTTGCTTCTCCGTGGTGGGCCCGTCAGGTTCAAGCCAGGGCGGTAACAGGTTCCGCAATGCCGATCACCGGCATGGTCTCCGGAACGTGCATCGCCGTCGGCTGCTGCGCATGGGGATGAGGGCTGCAGGTGAGCCGGTGGACAAAGTGGTAGGGCGGCCAGGGACCGGAGAGCTGCATCTGGTACTCCCGCATCGAGGCGCAGGTGGTGGAGAACTTGTTCAGAAAGCGGTCCACGCATTTGCGGTCGATGAGGTGCGCGATGTCCAGCATGATCTTGCCGTTTTCGGTTAACCGGCAGCTCACCTCTTCGTCCAGAGGCATGAAGAGCCGGTGCATCTGGAAGCTGACGGCACGGGCGCGAGTCTGGCGTTCGCGCTGGCGGGCGGCGTTCTCGCGCAGGTTGGTGAAATACTCCCGGCTCGCGCCATCAACCGGCAGACGCTTGCCGGCGGCGCGGCCGCCGCAGTCGTCCACCAGAATTTTCAGATGCATCTCGGCCTTGCCGCGCAGCTTGTCGATGTGGCCGAGGAACTGGCGCTGGTTGGAGCGAATGGACTTGCGCAGGCTCTCATCGTCGCTGAAAACGGTTCCAAAGCGGAAGGGAAGCACGGTGGAATGCTGGAAACAGTCGGCGATGACCCGCGCGTGGTCCACCCCGGATCTCTGGTTGAGGGCTTCAGCGGCGTTGTGTTCGCTGACGATCACGGCCAGGTCGCTGGCGGGGTAAACAAAAACCTGGTTGCCGCTGACTCCCAGGACCGATTCCATCGGAATGGGTTTGCGATGACGGGCTAATTCAGGAAATGCTAGCTTTTCACCGATGCAATAGGCATACCATGCCATGAGAAGACACTCCGTCTCCGTGCGCCGGAAAGCGCTACTCGTTGGTGAAGCTCTGGGAACGTAGAAACAACAGCATAGAAGGCAAACGACCGGGGGATAGAGTGCAAACCCGGATGAACTGGAGAGAGCCTAGCCCTCCAAAATCACGTTTGGCAACGTCCGGCGTCACAGTGCAGTGTGTGAGGGATCATAACTCTTCAAGTTTGTATTGATATAAGCAAAATACAAGTTGACAACATGAAATTATGTTCTTTTCTGGGCAGCGGTCCCAATTCGGTTCACGCCTCATAGCTGCCTCAATGCCGCTGTCCAGGCTCATTTCCAGGTTTATTCGAGCCCCATCACGATCCGCGGCGTCGCTAACCGCGTCCTGCGCCGCGCGCCCCGGTTCCGGTATCCTCATCGTCAGGAGAAGCACGTGAAACCCGTCCTTGCTCGTACGCTCCGCAGTTTGCAACACAACATCCTGGCTGGCATCATCACCATCGGGCCGCTGTTCGTTACCTACCTGATCTTCAGTTTCCTTCTGACCGGACTGGCCAAGGCCGGCCTGCCGGTGATCAAGCTCTTGGCGGCGATTTTTCCAGCGAACTGGCTCAGTCATCCGGTGTCGCAGTCGGTCCTGGCCATCGTTCTAACTCTGGTAATGCTCTACGTGGTGGGCCGGGTTACCAGCCTGGTGATTGGCCAACAGGCCTTCGAGCTCTTCGAGACCCTGCTGGAGCGGTTGCCCTTTGTCGCCAAGATTTATACCTCGGTGCGCCAGTTGCTGGACAGCATGATGGCCAAAAAAGAGACCAGCCAGCGCGTGGTGCTGGTGGACTTTCCCCTTGCCGGTCAGAAGGCTATCGGGTTCCTGACGCGCACCATGACCGACGCGGCCACCGGCGAATTGCTGGCCGCGGTGCTGCTGCCCAACGCCATCAACCCCACCTCGGCCTTCTTGCAGATTATGCCTATAACGCGCGTCACCGAGACCGATCTGACCATGGAGCAGGCGATGAGCATGATCATGACCGGCGGAGCCGTGGGGCCGGAGAGCATCCGCTTCACTCAGCCTGTGCTGGCTGCGGGAAAAAACGTTACGCTGCCCGCTCCCTCGGCTTGACCCTGGACAATGATTTGTCCTTTGCTGCAAGCCAGATATCGTGCTTGTTCTGGAGATTCAGCCAGAACTGCGCGGAGCATCCGAAGTAGGCGCTAAGGCGCATTGCAGTGTCGGCCGTGATCGACCGCTTGCCAAGAACGATATCGTTCACTCGTGGCGCGGAGACGTGCAGATCCTTGGCCAGCCGGTAGCTGGAAAGCCCCAGCGGCTCCATGAACTCCGTCTTGAGAATCTCACCGGGATGAATTGAATAGGCAAAGGGAATCTTCTTCATCGTGTCTCCTGACTTCCCGGCTCATCCACCACCAGCGTCTCCCCGGCATGTCCGCTTTCCGCGGCCACCTTGCGCAGGCTGACGTGCTCGTAGCGCGCCCAGACAAGGCCCACGGGCGCGATGCCCAGGAAGGTGACCGCCAGCAGCGTGGCGGCGCAGGCGGTGGCCGGCTCGGCCGCCACGCCGAAGAAACCGCTCATGGCGGCGGCCACCAAACCAATCTGCGTGAACCAGCCCAGCACCGGCAGTTGGAATCCGCTGGCCGCCATGCTCGATGCCATCAACACCATGCATTTGGCCAGCGTCAGCGACTTCAGTTCCGGGCTGGCGACAAAGGCCGTGGTGATCTCAAGATAGGCCAGCGTAATCAGCATCCACATGCCCAGCGAGAGCGAGGAGGCAAGGCCGAAGTCAGAGAAAGAACGCAGCGTGTCCAGGCCGGCGCGAAAGGCGCGAATCTTTTCGCCGATGGCGCGTCCCAGGCCTTTGGAGACAACGCCGAAGGCGTCTTCCAGAAGCAACGCCACCGCCCCGCCGGCAAAACGCACCACCACCAGAAAAAACGCTCCGGCTATGGTGGTGATCAGCGCCCCATAGCAGACTTTTCGGATGACCTCCGGGTGGGGCAGCGCGCCCGCCGGAGCCAGCAGAATGACGGAGCAGAAGATCAGAGCCATCGAGCCGGCGTCAAAGAGGCGCTCGACAATGTAAACGGCAATCTGGTTGCTCAGCGGCAGGCCGGTCTTCTTCGCGACCAGGTAGGGACGAATGGGATCGGCGATGCGGCCGATAAGGGCAACGCCGGTGAAGCCGATGACCTGCGTTCCCAGCAGCGAAAACAGCGGCACTTTCTTGATGTGGCGCAGCAGCAGCGCCCAGCGCGCCGCGCGGAACAGATAGCAGGCGTAGATGCAGCCCAAGGCAATGCCGATCTTGCGCCAGTCGGCCAGCTTGATTTGGGAGACAAAGACGCCGAAGTCAAAGTGAATCCTGTCGCGTCCCCAAACAACCAGCGCAACCAGCGCCGCCAGCACCACCAAACCCGCAACCCACTGCTTCTTTCTCAAGACTTCTCCGTTCCCGCGGCCATGAATCTATCTACGTCTAGTTTCTCACCCTTACATGAAGGTAACGTTGGCGGTCAGCCTATTGTTTCGATGCCGCCTGTCTGGCCTGCGCGGCCGCCCGTTTCGCCTCCGCCTCGCGCGCCAGCACGCGCCGGTTGAACTCATGAATGACACGCGCCACGTAGGCTCGCGTCTCGCGGTAAGGGGGAATGCCATGGTACTTGTCCACCGCCTCCGGGCCGGCATTATAAGCGGCTAGAGCCAGCGCCAGATTGTCGTGATAACGGATGAGCAGCGCATCCAGGTAGGCCGAGCCTCCGCGCACGTTCTCGTCCGGCTTGAAGCTGTCCGCGACGCCCATCTCCTTGGCGGTCGCGGGCATCAGTTGCATCAGCCCTTGCGCTCCCGCGCGGCTCACGGCGCGTGTGTCGCCGCCGCTCTCGGCCTTCACCAGGCTTGCCAGCAGGTCCACGTCGAGATTGTGCTCGTGGCCCGCCTTGTTGAGCATCTCGCCCAGGTCGCCCTCGCTGAGCTTGGCCTCGGTCGATGAAACTCTGTGCCCCGTCCATCTCCGCGTTTGTTGCGGAAATGGGCGGGAAGCCGGTGACGGAGTTTCCGCGGTCTTCGGCTCCGGCGGCAAGTCAGGCAGTTTCTCAATCCCGGCGATCTCCTCCGGCCGGAACTCAATGTAGTTGTCCTCGCCGGCGCTGAGGTAGAGTCGCGTCCGGCCCTCGATGTCTGCGTGATGGTCGCAGCGCATCTCGAATCCGTTGCGCAAAGTAACGCGCTCTGCGGCTTGCGCCGTTGCGGCTAGCGCCGTAATCAGGAGTGCCGGGATAAAGAGATTTCCGCGCATCGATAGTATTCTCAACTCAATTTCATTCTCGCTGGGTGCCCCACTCTCGCGGCGTACTTGTTTTTGCCGCTAGGGTGGGATACTACGCGCGTTTCCTGATGGCCGCTTCCAGCACCACCGCCACGCCGTCCTCATTGTTGTGCGGAGCCTGCTTCCAGCCGCGCGTCTTCGCCAATGTTCGCAGCTCCTCGGCCGCATTGCCCATCATCACGCCCTGCCCCGCCCACTCCAGCATATCCACATCGTTCCAGTTATCGCCGATGGCCATGGTCTCTTTGCGGTCCACTCCCAGCAGGGCCGCAAGTTTTTCCAGCGCCGAAGCCTTTGAGACTCCCGGCGGCAGCAGGTCCAGGATGGATATATCGCGCGCCGCATACTCGGTCTTGATGCATTCGCACGAGCTGGCCCATGCGCTGGCCTTGAGCGTCTGCTCAGCCTGGCGCATCTGGTTCACGCCGCCGCAGACCATCCCCTGAATAGGGTCATCGCCGTCCACCAGCGCATCTTCCAGCGGCTTCACCACCTCGATGGCATTGCGGTTGGCCTCTACCCAGAGGGCGATGCGTCCGTTTGCCTGCTCCAGATCTTCAAGCACCAGCTCGCCGCGGCCCGGACGGTCAAAGGTAAAGACCACAGCCCCAAAGGGCCGCAGCAACCTGCAGAGCCCGCGCGCTGTTTCAGACGGGAGTTGGCTGCGGTCCAAAGAGTCCCCGCCCAGGGTGCGAATCACTGCTCCATTGGACGTGATAAGGGGCGTATCCGCCCTGAGGCCGTGCCCTTCGAGCAGCGGCGTAGTGTAGGCCGTGCGTCGGCCCGTTGCAATCGCCACGATCATGCCCGCCTCCTGCGCGGCCTTCAGCGCCCGAGCCGTGCGCGCGCTGATGACCTGCGCAAAGGTGGGCAGCAGCGTGCCGTCCATGTCGATGGCCACCAGCCGAACGGGAGGGTGCATAGCTCCAGTGTAGCCGGTCACCGTCTTCGATCCTTCTCCCGTAGGGAGAAGCGATAATAGCCCAGGACAAGCGAAGCGCGGTCCTGGGTCAGCGACGTATAGAATGACCTCCGTCCCGTAGGGCCGGAGTGAAATCCTCCCAAAAGCGTTCCGATAAAATCGAAAATCTGCATCCCGTCAATAATGTAGCTTCATTTCGACGAATAGGCGGAAATGGCCCAATCCGGTAATCTTAATTGCATGGAACGTATTTGCAGCCAGTGCCGGGCCGTGCTCGACGAAAAGACGGTGGCGGATTGGTGTCCGGCCTGCGGCGGGGCGCTCATCGAGCGAGCCGAACTTCCCATCGAGGATCATCCAACTTTGGCCCCACCGCAGGTAGATCATCGCGGCATCGTCCTGCCCCGGCGTCATGCACGGGGCGGGATTATTACGCCGTAATAGACATTTACGGAATCAATCAGGAATATTGAAGTTCGAAGAACTACGAGACTCCTCATTCGGCTGTGAATTATTCTAGAAGTATTCTGGAGGAACTCAACTATGAAAATGGTGGGCAGTGCCTATCCTGAAAATCCGGTGTATAGAGAGTTTGCACTCAGTGAGATTCGGAAGCAGATCGAATTATGGCCAGATGTCTCTTCAGAGTTCAAAGCTCTTGCTATGAACGATGCAACAAGATTCATGTCAAAAAAAATAAGGAAGCTACCGAAGAATGCGAGAGCTTATGGCGGCGCGCTGGGCACTACTTCGATAGTTATCAAAAACGACGAACTCAATCTTCTCGGGCAGCTGGGGCCCGCAGCAATATCCATCGTTAGCTATCTTGCAGTGCCGACTGCACCAATCGTTGTCCTGGCTTTCGGACTGGCTATCACAATGCTAGGCATTGCAAAGCAGCTGAAAACCAAGAGCGTTGTAATAGATCCGGAAGATTACTACTTTTTGATGACCTTGAAGCAGGCTGGCCCTTCTACTGTCTCAGAGCTATCAGAGGCCTTAGGAGGAATCCACATCTTTGGCAATGCGCTCTGGGATGATACCCGCACCCTCGCGAACCTCAACAAATTGAAACAGGTTCGGCAGATCGACGGCTCGAACACCGCTCTCGTAAACGAAGCGTCGGATGGACGGTGGAGTACAAGTGGCATATGAATTTCTCTTCAACTATTACCACATTTACTCAATTCCTGTACTATGAAGGTAACCAAGCATTTTCCCCACACGTTCACTCGTACCTCAGCGCCTCAGCCGGCAATATCCTCGAGGCAGCCGACGACGGATACAACGTGTCCAGCAGCGAAATCCCGATCGAGGAAGCCGCAACATATAGTCCGCGGGACATTATTCGGCAATAGTGAGCCCGGAGAGCAGTCGCGCATAATGCGTCATGGTGAGGAATAGGCGTTCTGGGTGATCGGAAAATGGCTGAAAATCGCGCCTCAGGTAGAAATCGCGAGCGCCTTCTTTAGCGTCCACCACGACGGCCCACGATCCGATGACCCTTGATCCCTCCAATGCCATGCGCAGAGCGCTCGCCAAGATCAGATTGCCCAGGTTGCGTCCCTGCATCCGCCTATCGACAGCCATGCGGCCAAGCAAGGTTGCGGGGATTGCGAAATGTGGCAGTTTGCGGGCTAACTGCGTGGGCAAGCTGGTCGGATCGATGGCTGTCGCTGAAAGAGAATAGAATCCGTTCACACTTTTGCCATCGTCGGTCAAAACATAAACGCGGGCGAGGTTTCTGGCGATGTCCTGACGGGCTTGACTCTGCAAGTAGGTATCCAGCGCGGACTCGCCGCAACGAAAGCTTTGCCGGTCATGCGCCGGACTCAAAGGCACGATATGGAAGCCGGTCGAACCAATGCCGGTCATGCTTGCTGAACCATCTCCATATATTGCTGAAAGGCGGCTTTCAGTTCCTCGCTCGGCTCTCTCGTATCTTCCCAGGAGGCAATGACAGCTTCTGCATCCGCAGGGGTCAGCACCCAAGGTTTATCGGAGGGCGGGTTAGTAAAACATGTCGGCTCCTGCGTCTGAGGAGCAACTGGATTCGTTGCCATCGAAGGCTCCTTTCAGGCATTCATCCTTCACGCACGGGAGTGCATTAAAACAAGTTTACTCCTGTTTGGCTGTGATTACTCGTACCTCAGCGCCTCCGCCGGCAATATCCGCGATGCCGCCGATGATGGATACAGCGTAGCCAGCAGCGATATTCCAATCGAAACGACGGAGACAATAATGCCGTCGAGCGGACGCGGCGCGAAGGGCAGTGTGTCGATGGAATAAACTTCCGCGGATAAGTGGATGAAGTGATAATGTCCGCCGGCCCAGGCGGTGAGATAGCCGAGCAGCAATCCAAGAGCCGTCCCGATGATGCTGATGAGGAAGCCTTGCAGCAGGAAGATGCGCCGCACCTGCATGGGCTGCACGCCGAAGCTCATCATCACGGCGATGTCGCGCGTTTTTTCCATCACCATCATGGTGAGCGCGATGAGAATGTTGAGCGCGGCAACGATGACGATGAGCGCGATGACGATGAAGGTGACCACCTGCTCCAGCTTGAGGGCGCGGAAGAGCTCGCGATTCGTCTCCATCCAGTTGGAGGTCATGAAGCCGCGGCCGGCCGCGTGCTCGATCTCGCGGGCGATGCGCGGAGCGCGGTCCAGGTCGTCCACCTTGAAGCTGATGACGGAGAGCAGGTCGGGCTCGCTGAAGAGGCGCTGAGCTTCGGAGAGGCGCATGAAGGCCATGCCGGAATCGTACTGATAAAAACCTGACTGGAAGATGGCGGCGACGCGGAAGCGCTGGTATTTGGGCGCCAGTCCAAGCGGCGTCAGCTCTCCCTGCGGGCTGGTGACGAGAACGCTGTCGCCCACCTGCGCGCCGATGGTTTCCGCCAGGTTCTTGCCCAGTACGATAGCCGGGTAAGGCGCGTTGATCCACGCTTCGCCGGGGACCTCTTGCGCCACCTTGTTGCGCGCCTCCGGCTCCAGGTCTTTGGCCGAGCCGGAGACGATCGTGCCGAGCAGGCTGCTGACCGTCCGCTCCTCGGCGGGGATGATGCCCTTGATGAGCGCGAAGCCGGCGCGGGGCCCGCGCGAGACCAGCACCTGTCCGTAGATTCCCGGCGCGGCGGCGGTGACGTGAGGAACGCGGCGCAGGCGCGCCAGCAGAGGCTGCCAGTCGCGAATGCCGTCCGCCTCAACGCGCATCAGGTCCACGTGGGCCGAGACGCCGAGCAGCCTCTCCTGCAAGTCGCGCCTCATGCCGTTGGTGATGGCCAACGCGATGATGAGCGCAGCCACGCCCGCGGCCACGCCGGCGATGGAGATGATGGTGACCACGCCCACCACGGCTTGCCGCCGCTTGGCCTTCAGATACCGGATTGCCACATACAGCTCAAACAGCATTGAATCTATTCTACTTGCGCGCCTGCTTCCGATGATTATTTCTCTTCCGCGGCAATCACCGTCTTGGCCACGCCCACGTTCTCATGCCGGTCGTAGACGCGGACGGTGATCAGGTGCTCGCTCATCTTGCCCGCTACAACATCCAAGGAAATCCGCAGCTCGTAGTGTTCGCGCCGCGAGTCGGAGAGGCCGCCCACCGGCTCAATGTACTGCCAGGGACCGGCGTCCAGCGAGTACTCGGCGCGGGCGATGGGCGAGAACGCGTCTTCAGCGTCAAACGCCACGCTCAATAGCATCGAGCATGGCAGATGCTTGCATGGAGCATCTTGGAGGGAGGCCTTAAGACCGGTGACCACCGGCGGCGTGGTATCCACCTCGAAGCGCTCGCTCACTTTGTCGCCCGTAAGCGCATCGCCGGGAGTGTGCGAGGGCGCGTCGGAGGCGACCACCTTGATCTGATAGCCGCCATCGGGAATCAGCGTGGCGTCAAAGCTGTAGGCCTTCTCGGTGAGTTTGTCCTTGAGCAGCCGCCAAACGGTTTCGCCGTCTCCGCGCAGGTAGAGCGAGTAGATCAGCTCGTCGCCGTTGTCGTCGTGCGCCGCCCAGCGAACGGTAATAGCTGTGCGGTCTTTGGCGGCCTGCAAGGGAGCGTTTGCGCCGGCGTCGAAGCTCATGCCTGCACCTTGTCCAGCAGAGGGAAAGGCAATGTTGACCGTCGGCGGCTGGCCTGCGGGCTGATTCTGGCCGCTCCAGCGCGCTCCTGGCACCACCACCAACTCGTCCACCACCGGGGCGGCATTGACGGGCAGGTAGTTGACGCCCACGCCGCCCAGCGTGCCATTCGCGCGCAGCACGGCCTTCCATTGCAGGTAGCGTCCGGCGGGCGAAGCCACCGCGCCGTCGTGCAGCGGCTGCCAATCGGACCAGCCCCAGTCGTTTTTGCCGCGCACAGGCTGCTCCACGTTGCCGCTGCGAGTCAGCAATTCATAATTGGCCGAGCCGGGCTCGACCTCGACGCGCCCGTAGCGGGCCAGCGCGCCCGTGTCCAGCACGTCGCTGGCGTACTCGTGCCTATCGGCGGTTGCGGCCAGGCGGCAGAGCTTGCCGGTGTTGCCGGTAGTGATAAGAATCTCGTTTGCGCCCGGCACGGCGGCCAGGCTCAGCCCTTGTTGCGCCTCCAGGTGGGCGATGTCGGCGTAGCTGCCGTCCTCCTTGATACGGAAGACGCGGCCGCGGTTGCCGGTGAGCGCCAGCAGACCCTCCGCCTGCGCCGCCAGAGCGTAGACAATCTCATCCTTGCCGGCCCACAGCTTGCGCGGCGCCTGGCCTTCCTCGAGCGCGTAAATCTCGCTGCCTTCGGGCACGGAGGCGCTGGTGTTGGCCGCCTGCATCGAGCCGGGCTGCACAATGGTCATGGTCATCGTGCCCGTTCCCTGCACGTTCAACGGCGGCAGCGGGTTGCGGCTCTTGTCGCCCACGCTGGCCGCGTAGATGGTACCGTCGGCGGCCACGGCCATCGCCGTAATCTCGCGGCGCGGCGCCTCAAAGAGCACATAGCCTTTGCCCTGCGAACTGATGCGATAGACCAGCCCGCTTCCGTCCGTGCCGGCGATCAAATTGCCCTTGGCGTCCCAGGCCAGCGAGCGAATGTGCTGCTCGTCGCTCTTGAAGAAGACCTCTGGCTTCGCGCCGGGCTTTGCCGGATCGACACGGTACACAGCTCCCGGCCCGCCGGTGGCAATGTAGAGCCGTCCAGCCGCGTCAAAGGTCATCTCCCAGATGTAGTGCGATTTTGCTCCGGTTTTTTCCGGGCTCGTTCCCTTGTCCTTGTCGGCAGCCGTCTTGTCGGCGCTCGCCTTACCGTCGCTGGCTTTCTCAGAATCCTTACTGTCGGCCGTTTTGCCAGAATCTTTGCCGTCAGCTAATTTACTGGAAGCGGTGCCGTCGCCAGCCGTTGCGTCATCGAATTTGGCCGCATCGAAGACCACTATCGCGCTGGTCTCATCCTGCTTTGCGGTGGCGTCGGGCTTCAGCCGATAAACCTTGCCGCTGGGCAGTGTGGCCGCGTAGAGCGCGCCATCCGGGCCGAGGCGGACGACCTGCACAGACAAATCCTTGCTCTCAAAGAGCGTGAACGCCTTGCCGTCCGCTCCGATGCGCAGCACGGTGGCCGGCGAAGCGGTTCCCACGTAGGCTGTGCCGCTCTTGTCCACGGCCACCGACCAAACGTAGGTAGAGGGTGTAGTGGCCAGTTCCGTCAGACCCGGCCCGGTGCGCAGATGGCCGTCGCTGGTGAGCGCAACCCCTTGCGGCGTGCCTTTTTCAAACTCCTCCAGCCGCGACTGGGTCCACAGGTGTGTGCCCTGGGCAGATGCGTGAACTGCGGCAACGGCAATCCCGGCCACGGCCAGCGCGGTGAAACGGAAAGCAGAACGGAAGCGGCGAGTCGTACGAAAGGAAAGAAACATTCTGCGGTTGAGTTTACTAAAGCTGGGTAAAAAGCGGCATATTACCGGTGGGGGTAACGAGTGGTGCGCGGTTATCGGGCCATCACACACGGCAACTGATGGCGTTAATCTTGACTTTGCGATTACCATTCGTGAGGAGACGTCCATGGCGCGCGATCCAATCCATCCGGGCAGGTTTCTGGCCGGCGAACTCGACGCCCTGGGCATGAGCGTCCCCGAGGTCGCTGAGGTCCTGCATGTTCCGGCCAATAGGATTTATCAACTTCTGAAGGGGCAGCGAGCCTTGACTGCCGATACGGCATTGCGTTTAAGTCAATGGCTCGGCGCCTCGGCGGAGATGTGGCTCAATCTGCAAAAGCTCTATGAGTTGCGCCTAGCCAAACAGAAGGCAGGCAAGAAGATCAAGAACACGATCATCCGGCGGGAGACCGCGCAGGCGGCATAGCATTCCCACCCTTCGCAAAGTATGCGAAGGATGGAGTTCCCGGTACTACACAATATCCTGTTGTGTTCGCGGCCTAAAGGAAATACCGAGCTTTTGCGGGAGGTAATCTCTAAGCACGAATACCTCAATTCGATGAGCTTTTCGGGGATTTTCCAAAAAATAACGGGTCCGGTCAGTTTGGTTCGTAGGTGGAATGATGGACAGTTTTCGTTCTTCGTGATTGATGTCGGAGATAATCTCGCCATTTTTCAAATTAGAATCCCAGCAAACAACACTGTAAAGATTCTCAAATGAATGGTTAAAACTTCTCGCTAGGATATGTTTGAACTCTACGTAATAGAGACGCGATGCATTGACAGACACGTTATTCCGCTCCTTAACCAATACATCAATGCCCTCATGTGTGTCATAGTCCAAGATTGAGAAGTCGAATAGATCGGGTTTCAGTGTTAGTAGCTGCACAGCGAGTGCGTGAACTCCGCTTTCTCGTTTAGGTTCAACGAGGAGTGTACCTTCGTAAATTGCAATATTAGATTGATTCACTTTCGCTCGCCGAATTTCGAAATTCTTCTTCTCACGCTCAGTCGTGTTGTATCCTTCGGCTTCTTCCTCTAAGTAATCCAGTGCCAGCCATTCGTCGCTTTCTGTTATTTCCTTATAAAGTCCTCGTATAACTTCCTCAATATCCTGAAGAATCTCCGCAGGTGTGTTCTCGATAGAGCCTCTGTTGGCTGTCAGCTTCAGAGCCTGGCAATTGAAAAATGCATGCAGGCGTGTAAATTCCGTACCTTTGGTAGTAACCCAGGCATTAATTCGCTGAACTGGCATAAAATCTTTGCATAGCCATAGTCCGTACCTCTCTTGAACCTGATAGCTGCCTGCTGGAGCCGCCCACCCTGACCTCCTGATCATTGGATTGCTATCGTACTTCACACGACGACCCTCAACAGAAAACACTGCATGATATTTAATCTCAGGGTTTTTTATTAGATTACCGTCTCTGACGAATCTCTTGCAAAAGTGATGTGGGGCATCCACATTTAACCGATCAAATAGCTTGGAAACCTCCTCACTCTCGGAGGGAAAGACGTGACCGAATTGAAGAGTCTCGAAATCATCTCTGTCGAGACCTTTGAGCCGCAGTTTTGTCTCGTTAAAGTTACTGAGTCCAAATACTTTTTCGATGCTCCCAAATTTCGTGAACCAGCGAATATGGTCCTTGAGCCGCTCATGTGTAAAGTACTCCTTACGGTTGTTGTTATAACCATAAATTGTGATTCCCGTTCCACTGACCCTTGTTTCGCTAGGGCTTGGAGAAACAATTACCTTGGGGATTTGATGACTATAGAGCTTTCTTATTGGTGATTCAAGAGTCGCTACAAGCCTCTGCCCATTTTGTTGTGTGTCCACTACGACTTTGGTAGCATTGAAGTAGACCTTCGTACCGTGTCCTTTTTCTCCAATTGAACTTGGATCGTCACGCCGTGTCGAATTACCGAGATCAAAGAATTTCTGTAGTTCATCTCGGCCCATCCCATCGCCGTCGTCAGTCATCCGGACCACGAATGTGGACTCTCCGTCTATATTCTCCACATCGAATGAAAGCTCAATATTCTTGGCATGTGCATCAAATGCGTTACTGATTGCCTCTCTAACAAGATCTAATGGGTTTGCGAAATCGCGGGCAATCTCGACGAATTCCTGCGTTGCATTTACCTGAGGCGTGATCACGAACTGTTCTGCAGCCGACGGTTCGTCTGTCATATTGTACCTTCCGAGCTGATGTCAAAATCCTATAGTCACATCATATATCAACACTTTACGCCCATTTGGCGTGTGACTCAGGTCTGACAAACCATACTATATGGGTGGCCCACATCTCGATTTTGAGATGTGGAAGACGATGAACCCCAATTCGCCGCGTTGATTCTCAGAAGTCCGGGAATCCACGAACCTGCTGGCGCGCAAGCGCCGCCCGCCTGGACGGCCAGTCCTTGCAGATAATTTCGCTCATTCGGCGTACCCTATCGATAGGAAGAATCCACCATGACCCCAAAATCATCTCGGAACTCAGCCCGGTCGAGGCCACTCCACTGCCAGCTCGACCCCCTGAATAAGGAGAAGAAACAGCGAAAGTCTCCCTGACCCCCTCCCCCCCTCCGATATTTATTTTGGCCCTGTTTTTTTGCAGATAATTTGAGCAATTGCGAGAACGAGGCATTTTTTCAACAACATACACGCAGGGCCATACCAGCATATGAGATTTCAAAAATCAGCCATTTTTGTCTTGCAGATTATTTCCGCGTCTGTCAAACTCCCTTCGCCGCGTCAAGATGGTGATGAATCAGTGGAAAAGCAGCGTTTTAAACTCGGATCACGCACTATGGCGAGACAAACTGTTCACTGACCACTGTCTAATGCCGGAAGTGCCTCATTCCTGTGAAGACCATGCAATTCCCAGTTTGTCAGCAGAGGCGCTGCCCTTCTCGTCGCGCCTCATTACCTAAGTGCTGATTTGATTCTCATGTACCTTGGTGGGGAGTACGATTTAGTGAGAGGCGTGTGATCGCGTGCGCGGCGTCGCTGGTGGCGGCCTTTGAACCGGATGGAAGAGAAGCCGCAAAGGGATGAAACCAAGCCGGATACGGTCACTTTCTGGGGGCGTGCGTTTGAATCTTCCGGATAATTCGGACTCCGCCCAACAGCGGCTGATGGCGGATGTGCTGGCCAGCATCCCTGATGCCGTGGCCGTGGTGCGCGGCACCGAAGCGATCTATATCAATGCGGCCTTCACGCGAATCTTCGGCTTCACTGCAGAGGAGGTCATTGGCCACAACCTGCGGGAGTTCCATGTGCCCCAGACGCTCCGCCATGAGATCGAGCGGGTGCGCAAGGCCGTGGATCAGGTTGGTGTGGCATCGCTTGAGACGGTGCGCATGAAG
>Ga0326727_10017950_pt1 | contig 14551 bp, 11 predicted proteins | sample MB2enrmetagenome_FD_207643 | JGI IMG/M metagenome (GOLD analysis project Ga0326727, IMG submission 207643) | Lab enriched peat soil microbial communities from McLean, Ithaca, NY, United States - MB29MY | ecosystem: Environmental > Terrestrial > Soil > Wetlands > Peat | place: USA: New York...
AGCGGCACAACCTATCTCTACCTCTTCAACACCGGCAGCGCCTTCGAGATGAGCGTGGGCGACAACGGCTCCCTTGACTCGGGCTGGCTGGAGCAGCAAACGCAGACCACTTTTACCTACGCGGCGCTAACCGGCAATTACCTGCTCGGCGAAATGCCGCTGTTGTCGGGACAGTCGCCCGGCAGCGTGGGCGAATACTCGCTCACCGGCAGCGGCGCAATCAACGGCGCCATCACCACCTCGGGCCGGAAGACATTGTCCTGGGATCAGACGACGAGCATGACTTATAGCTGGGACACATCGGCTCCCGGCGCCGGAACTTTCCTCGTCGCCAACGGATCACTGGGCAATGCAAGCTGCGCGGCCATCAGCGCAACGAAGTTCGTCTGCACATCGCAGACCGATCCGGCCCCCAGTGTCGAGATCATCGAGCAGTAAAGCAACGCGCGGGGGTAGAGACGGATTCGTCAGCGTCTTATGAGTGTGCGAATGGAATGGCTTTGTATCAGGGCACGACTTTAGTCGTGCCGCAAACGGCACAAAATCATCGCGGGCTTTAGCCCCTGAGGCATACCTGTCAATTCCAACCGGAATTACGAGGTCCTCTGGGGCGAGACAAAGTAAACGGCTAACACGCTGACTTGCTGACCCGTTGACCTGCCAAAGGCCATCCCTCACGGGGTGGCCTTTTTATCTGTGCGGCGGAATAATGAGTATTAGGACAACCGCAATTCGCCCAAATTCGAGGGGTTCGAACTTTACCTCAGGACCGATTGGTGCGCGCCCTGAGCGCTATGGCGATTTACCGTAAACCCAGAAATCATTCTGGCGACATCGGCGTTTACCGTTGCCGATAATGAAGTAGTGCATGTTGCTGACACGGCAACAATCCGCGCGCAATTGTGTCATTGACTTGCCTAACTTGTGACGTTCGTTTAGGATTTTCGTCAAAATACCAACTTAGCGTCGAGGCGATCTTTATGAATGCAACAGCGACAGCGGCCTTTGGATTGCTGATTGTGACAGGCTGCATTGCGGATGCGAGCGCAAAGCAATTGCCTGGTGGGATAGATATTAACCAGTGGAAGCAGATAGATCCGCAGCTGCACCAATTGTGTACTACGAATTCGAACACCGATGCTGCCGAGCAGACAACGCTCAAAACGTACACATCAGCACCTCTTGAAAAGGCGTTGCTTTCCAGTAAGGCATTTTGGGATTTCATTACTGATCCGTCCACGCCATATCTGGACCGAATGGCAGCCGCCAATCGTGGCGGCACGGTTTTGAGTGTTGAAGACCTGCCTAAGCTCTGGCAGGCCATGGTGGAGGTTCAAACAGTTCCGTCGATTACCACCGAGGCGCCTTGTTTGTACTTTCAATCAGACAATTTGACTCCGCAGATGTGGGCCGATAGATACAGGTGGGGCGGGCGGCGCGAGGCGACCACCCAAGTAGTCATTGGCCGCGAAGTTCAAGTGCCGAAAGAGATCATCGACTACCCGGTAACCGCCGAAGAGCGAGACCATTCTCCGTGGTTATGGCAGATGAAGGAAGCTCTCCCAATACTCTTTACAAGGTTGAATCGTTATTACGGGGACCCGAGCCGCTATCCCATGCTCGTAAAGGCGGCCTGGAATTGGTCAATAGCTGTGCCAGCGCAACCTTCGGCAGATGAAAAACGCACCGAGTGGTGTCAACTCCACATAAGACGGCAGGCTCTCACGGATTGGGCTCCGCACGACCCGCTTTTCCTCGCAACGATCGTCAAGCTCGCGCTCAACAACGACGATCATCTCGTAGCGGAAAGCGCGCCGGTCCAGGATTTAAATGCCTGGGGAGGAGACAGCTACCACTACGAGGAACTCGCCCACGCCGCTCAGATCGCCATCCTGCAGAAAACCAAATGGGACGATATCGCAGCTCTGGCTGCATTCGACACAACGCAGCTCGCCCGTTATCGACCCTATTCGGACACGCCACACCTTGCTCCGCTGCAGACTTCGACCGCAATCCTAGCGATTGGGCGCTGGGCAATGGATAAGAGCCTCAACCCGTGGAATCGGTATTCCTCGTTCGTTGGACCGATTTGCAAGATGATGAACAACCCTCCTTTTCCCCCAGATCGGATTCGTGAGCCAAACGATCCAAAACTCGATGAGACGCTGAAAACATTTGATGCATGGTTTGAAAAAGAGAGGCCCGCACTGAAAAAAGCGGCTGATGCGGAACTACCCCATCTGCAGTCGCTTGCAACAGAGCTGAAGACAAATATCGAATGACGATCAGCGCTTAGTTGTAGTTTGAGCGTTGTCTGTGCCGCTGGCAAATCGGCGATTACTCCTGCTAAGTCGCAAGGCTCCGCTGATCAGCTTGCGCGGAATTCTGGGCTTACGGTAACAGCCCATAGCGCGAAATGAAACCATCTGTAGGGCATCGGCAAACCTCATCAGGCATTCCTGCGCCAATTTGTCCCAAAGCCCGCCCTGCTCAAAGCGAGGGCGCAAAACCAATGCCGCCCTTTCATCACGCAGAAGGCAATCAGCCTCACTGCAGGTGGTTTGCCGAAGATTACCGTTCCTTGGCGCACACTGGCAGATAGAAGAAATGCACACTCAATCCATCCTCGGACCAATCTGTCAGGCATGTGCCCGGTCCGTACCCCCCGCCTGACGGGTACCCCCTATACCCCTCCGGGGTATAAATTTTCCCTGAAACCTTGCAGATTATTTGTAACCCGTTTTGAATCAATGTCTGTGCAAAACTTCTTGCTTCAAAATTCTCCCGGATGGTGAGATTTGACCTCGGAAAATCATTGGAAAAATCCGATTTTTGCCCAAAAAGCGGCCCCGAAGCATCGCTCCAGGGCCTTTCCGCCGACTCGCTGACTTGCCGACCTGCTGACTCGCTGACTCGCCAACTCTCCGGTTCGCAGCTCAGGCTACTTCTTTTCTCCCGGCAACGGCGTCGAGCCATTCACGACGCTGGCCGCCGAGAGTGTTGGAACGGTTTCGTTGTCATTCTTTACCAGGATGGAAATTCTCCGGTTCGACGGATCGAGAGGATTGTTTTTCACACGCAGCATCTGGTCGGCGTAGCCGCGTACTTGTGTTACCTGGTTGACGCGAACACCGTCCAGTTGCATCAGCCGCCGCGCCGAGTTGGCGCGGTCCGCCGACAAATCCCAGTTGCTGTAGCCGGAGTTGCTGGGGTACGGCGTGGCGTCGGTGTGGCCTTCGATCAGAAGGCAATTGGGCAGGGTCTTCAACTCCGCCGCCAGCAGCGCCAACAACTCCTGTCCGCTTTCGCTCAGCCGCGCGCTGCCGCTTTGAAAGAAGGTTCCGTCCTTGCCCTCGATCAGCTCGATGCGCAGTCCCTCGGACGTAATCGTGATTTCAATCTGCTTGGACAGCTTCTCCAAATCCTTGCGCGCCTTGATCTCCTGTTCCAGTTTGTCTTTCAGTTTCTGCAATTGGTCCTTGGAGACGGAGGCCATCGGTTCACCGGTTCCGCTCATGACCGTGCCCATCAGTTTGCCGGTGCCCTTGGGGTCATTGAAGTAGCCGGCCACGGCCTTCTTGACCTGCTCGTTGGAGCCCATCAGCCACAGCACGATGAACAGCGCCATCAGGGCCGTGACAAAGTCCGCATAAGCCACCTTCCACGCGCCGCCGTTATGACCGCCGCCGTGTCCGACGACTTTCTTGATGACGATGATCGGTGGAGTTCTGTAGGCCATGATGCCTTATCTCTCCTCAGACGGGTTTGCTTGCCTCATGCCGCTGCCGCCTGTTCCATGGTGGCCGCGCGGTTCTTGCACGTCTGTTCCATCTCGTCGAAGCTGGGCCGCACATGCGCGGGAATCGCGCGCCGTCCCATCTCGATGGCGATCATGGGAGCCGAGCCTTTCAGAAAGGAGAGAATCAGCACCCTGAGCACATGAAGATATTCATTCTGCGCGTCGGCGGTCTTGGCCATGTTGGCGCTCAAGGGACCGACCACGCCATAACAGAGCAGAATGCCCAGGAACGTGCCTACCAGCGCCGCAGCTACCTTGCGGCCAATCTCATCTTGCGGGCCGCCCAGCGAGCCCATGGTGATGACCACGCCCAGAACCGCGGCCACAATGCCCAATCCAGGCAGCGCATCCGCCACGGTGCTCAAGGAGTTAACCGGCTGCATCGCCTCGTGGTCGTGAACCTCCATGTCCAGCTCCATCATCTGGTCCATGTCGAACGGCTCCACGCCTCCGGTGATGGCCATGCGCAGCGTGTCGCACACAAAATCACGGGCATGATGGTCGGCAAGAAACTCAGGATAGTTCTGGAAGATCGTGCTCTCCTCCGGCTTCTCCACATCCATCTCCACGCTCAGCAACCCCTCCTTGCGCACCTTGTTCAGGAACTGGTACATCATCTTGAGCGTGTTCAGATAGCGCTCCTTGCCGAACGGCGAGCCTTTCAGAACGCCCGCCAGCCCGCGGGCAATCTCCTTGAGGATGTGCGAAGGATTCGCGGCCAGCAGCGTGCCGGAAGCCGCGCCGGCGATGATCAGCAGCTCGGCCGGCTGAAGCAGAACCAGAATATGGCCCTTCTCCATCAGGAAGCCGCCGACCACCGACACAAAAACCAGCACAATGCCTATGATGGCGAACATGCTTGCCTCCCCGGCGCGGGCGTGATGTGGTTTCCGCCCGCCTGAAAGCTGGAGTACATTGCGGCTTTGGCCCTTTCCAGCAAATCCGCCAGAGTCTCCTCCCGTTCCGCCTGTGCCGCGCCGATGCTCACGGTAATCGAAATGCGGTCGCCCCACCAGCGGAAATCCGTCGTGCGGGCCAGGCCGGCCAACCCCTGAGCATGAGCCGCCAGCATCTCCGGCGTGCGCTCGTGCGAGAGCGCCAGAAACTCATCGTCGCCCCAGCGCCCCATCTCTTCGGCTGGCCGCAGCCCGCTCGCCATCGCCCGCTCCACCTTCCTCAGCATGGCCTCGCAAGCCCCGGCGCCATGGGTTCTGCGCAGTTCGCGGGCCTGATCGACGGTAATCCACAGCACCGCGAAGCTTTCTCCGCCCTGCCGATAGTCCTCGAAGGCCGATGTCAGCCGGTCTTCCAGCTCCGCCCTGCCGGCTTCCGTGCTGGAGCCTTCTTCGCACTCGCCATGGGGCAGCGCATCCAGGCCCTCGGCGGAATGAAAGACAACCACCGCGCCCATTCGCCGGCCCAACCCGTCGCGCAACACCAGCGTGCGCGCAATGACCGGGACGCCGTGGCCCAGCTTGTGCTGAAAGTGAACCATGGCGCCGCGCCCGGATTGCGGTCCCGCCCAGGCCTCCCGATCCCCAAGCCCCGAAGAGGCCAACAGCAGCGGCTCGAGCAGCTCCGGGGCTTCGCGGGACAAAAGTTCCGCGCTGGGGTAGCCGGTAATGGCCTCAGCCGCCCGGTTCCAGAGCATGATCTGGCCCTCGCCCCCCAGGAGCGCAAGACCCTCCGGGAGACTATCCAGGGCCACCTCAAGCAGCTCCGTCCGATCGGCCATCCACACCTCTCCAACACCTTCATCGGCATGGCGCACAACAACTTGACCACCCGCGGGCGCGGCGAAAAGGTTGGTTTCTGCTAAGGAAAGAGAACTCTTGCGTGAGCAACGGCCGTCGCGGAATAGAACACGTCCGGGGTCCGCTTCCAGCTCAGGAGCCTCACCAGTAAACAGAGCCCGAAATCGGCCGTTGCGAATTTTCGTGACCTGCGGTATCAGTAGGCTGTAATCTCATTCGTAGGAAAACTACAAAACAATAGCGAGGATGGGCCTTTGGCCTGTCACCAAGGGAATGTATCCCGCTCGCTTTTGTGGCAAATTGAAACAGACCGAGGCTCTTCGGGGAATTCGCCGATAGCCTCCCGAAGAGCAGAAGCCATTGCCTGACCTCGAAACGCCGTTTCCGGTATGGCGGGAACAGTGGCGCGGGGCTTCAACTTAGAATTACGGAGTAACACAGCAGATGAGGCGCGCATCATGAACAAGATCATCCTGGCCGATTCACAGGCGATTTTTCGGGCGGGCACAGCCAAAGTGCTGGCCATGGACGAAGATGTGCGGATCATTGCTCAATGCACCGACCTTGACCGCATGCACCATGCCATCACCACGTTTCCCGGCTCGGTCGTACTGTTTGCCTCGTCGCTGCGGCCGGATATGGTCCGGTTGCACTCGCTGCTGGAGAGCACGGGCAGCCGCGGAATTGTGATTGCGGAGAACAACGAGACCGCGGCCGCGTACCTGCAGCAGGGCTTTCGCGGGGTCGTCTTCCGTAACGTCACCGGCGCGTCGCTGTCGGAGTGCGTGCGCGCAGTAGCCTCTGGCGGCAGTTGGCAGCCTCCGCAGCTTATGGTGGCTGACTCCCCCGAAGAAGATATGGTGGGCACCAGGGTTCGCGACCGGCTCACGCCCAAGGAGATGCGCATCGTCGCGCTCATCGTGCAGGGGTGCAAGAACCGCGAAATCGCCATCCGCCTCAAGACCACCGAGCAGGTGATCAAGAACTACCTGCGCTCCGTCTACGATAAGACGGGGGTCAGCGACCGGCTCGAACTGGCTCTGTTCACCATCCACCACCGCGTGCTGGCCGCCGCCGCCGCCGATGTCGGCAGCAAACTCGAAGCAGAACAGGCTGCCCGGCCGCAAGCCATGGCATAGCAAGACGCCCGCGGAGTCCGGCTTACGGGACTGTGATGACCACCTTACCTACCTGCTGATTCGATTCTAGGTACTGGTATGCCTCGATCGTCTGCGCAAAGGGGAATGTGCGGGCAATTTTGGGCACAAAACGCCCGTCGGCCAGCCGGTCGAAGACATATTTTTTCGCCTTGGCGGCAACAGCCCGGCTGTGTGTAATCTGCAGCAGTGTGTAGCCGTGGACATTCAGGCCTTTGGCCATTGCGGCCATGATAGGGAATGGGGTCGGCGCGCCAGCCAAAGCGCCGTATTCGATCAGATGACCGCCATTGGCCGCGCCTTCTGCCAGTTGTTCTATGCCCGGCCCAGCTACCGGATCGAAGGTGATGCGCGCACCCTTGCCGCCCGTGATTCCTTTTATCCGTGCCGGATAGTCCTCAGTCTCGCTGACGATGACGTGATGCGCGCCCAGAGCCAGAAGCTCCTCGCGCTTGGCCGCCGAGCGCGTTACCGCAATGGCCGTCGCGCCGTGGTCGCGCACGATCTGAATGGCCGCCAGTCCTACGCTGGAGGATGCGGCTGGAATTGAGACGAAGTCTCCCGCCTTGATGCGGCCTACCAGCACCAGGGCCCCATAAGCCGTCAGGAATTGCATCCAGATGGCAGCCGCCTGAACCGGAGTCAGGTTGGCCGGGTACTCGCCCAGCACGGCGACGGGAACCACGGCTTCTTCGCCCAGCGTGCCGTAGCGATTCTGCGAGAAGCCAGGCACCGTGGCCACGGGCTTGCCGATCCAGCCCGCGTCGACGCCCTTACCCACCGCCTCGACCACGCCCGCGACCTCGTAACCGAGGCGGGAGGGAAGCTGTGGCTGTTCAAAGTACCTGCCGCGCATGTAGACGGATTCGGCCCGGTTCAGGCCAGACGCCTGCACCCTAATCCTGACCTCGCCCTTGCCAGGCTGCTGCGGCTCAGCCTCTTCAAACCGGAGAACCTCAGGACCGCCAAGCTGATGAAATCGAATGATTTTGGACATATTATCTCCTTCCTGCCATTGGATGGCGGATAGAAGGAGGAAGATGCGGGTTGAGTGATTGGTGCACACGACCTGCGAATGGAAGAGCGCCGCGCACGTGGAGCAGCGCGGCCATCTCAGCCAGCGGGCCGCGCTACTGGCTCTTGATCTCCGTGGCACGATTCGTCACATAGGTGACGGTCCAGCGCTTGCCGGCCTGGTCGTAGGTCACCGTGCGGTCTCCCACAGCCCGGGAGTCAGAGTGTATCTTGTGCCCGACAGCCATCTCCGTCTCCAGTTCGCTCATCCCTTCCTTGACTTGATGGGCATCAATGGCTGCCCACACATCTTGTGGCCAGTAGTCGTAAATCGTGTGCGGGTCATCGTAATAAAAAAGCATGTCGCAGTAGTAAGCCTCGTCGTTGCCCTGCATGGCTCCGATGGGCGTGGCATACAGCGCAGCGCTTCCCGGCAGCGCAAAGACCGCAAAGGCCTGGCGGTCACCGTGTCCCAAGCTGTCATCTTCGCCGGTGGGCGCGACTTGCTTGACAATCTTCTTCACATCCAGCCGCTGGGCGGCGGAAATCAGCCCCATTCGCTTGGCGAACTGCACGCGGCCGCCTGAGAAAGGGTAGTAGGGCATGAGGTACCCGTTCTTCATCCAAACGGTTGTGCCCTGGAGGCGCAGCGTGTCCTCAAAGTGCATGGGGAAGAACTCGCGCATCACCACCAGATCGTCCTTGCTCAAAGTCTGGCGTGTGTTGTCCTGAGGAATGACTCCGGGATTCTGCCGGTGCCTCCATACGGAAAAAAGATAAGTGCCGCCAATCGCCAGCGTAATCAGCATGGAGATGAGCATTTTTTGCCAGGTCTTCACATGTCCTCCGGAGGTTTCAGTTTATCGTGCGCTTCATTTCACTGAAGTTTGCAAAATCAAAACCGCTCCCAATGCAGAACCTCCGCGAGGGCACGCTTCTCGATTACCGGCGCTTCCGCCGGGTATCCAAAGGAGACGATGGCGATGAGCTTGCGGTCTTCTGGCGCTCCAAACGCTTTGGCGACCACCGGAGCGTAGGCCTGCTGAGCTCCTGCAACCCAGCACGAACCCAGCCCATGCGCCGCGGCGGCGATGAGCAGATTTTCCGTGGCCGCGCAACAATCCTCGACGGAACAATTGGTCTCGCGCGCCAGCACCAGCACGGCAAAGGCCGCGTTGGCAATGAACTCGGCGTGGCCCAGCATGGGCGGAATGCCGGCCAGCGCTTTTTTGTCCGTAATGACAACAAAATCCCAAGGCTGATCGTTCATCGCCGTAGGCGCAAGACGGGCGCAATCGATGATCTCTTCGATGACCTGATGCTCGACGGGCTGCGCAGTGTAGGCGCGAATGCTGCGGCGAGTTTTCAGTGCTTCAATGGCTTGCATCCGGGCTTCTCCGTTGGCGCGTTTCATGTTGATGGTTGAAGGCAGGCGGATGGCATGGTTTCCCACCCATCGAGCAAAAAGCCGCTCGATGGATGGGGCACCCAGTTTTATTCGCCTCAGGTCGGCAACGCCGGTGGGAGACTTGAGCGAAGGGCTTACAGCTTTTCGGCCACGCTCTTGGCCTGGGTGAACAGTGTCAGGTAGTCAGGGCCGCCCGTCTTCGAGTCGGTTCCGCTCATGTTGAAGCCGCCGAAGGGATGCGCGCCCACCATGGCCCCTGTGCACTTGCGGTTGAAGTAGAGGTTGCCCACGTGGAACTCGCGGCGAGCGCGATCCAGCTTGGCGCGGTCGGTCGAGTAGATGGAGCCGGTCAGGCCGTACTCGGTGTTATTGGCCACCTTCAGTCCCTCCTCGAAGTTGGCAACCTTGATGACCGCCAGCACTGGGCCAAAGATCTCTTCTTGCGAAATCACCGCATCGGGAGCCACGTCGGCAATCACCGTCGGTTCGAGGAAGTAGCCGCCATCCGCGGTCTTGGGCGCATGGCCGCCGGCAATCAGCCGGCCTTCCTTCTTGCCGATCTCGATGTAGTGCAACATGGAGTCGAGAGCTGTTTTGTTGATGACCGGGCCGAGGCTCAAGTTCTTTACCGGATCGCCCACAGTCAGTTTGGCCGTCCGCTCGCGCACCTTTTCCAAAAACGCGTCGTAGATGGGCGCTTCGACGATGGCCCTGGAACAGGCCGAGCATTTTTGCCCGCTGAAGCCGAAGGCCGAGGCCACCACGCCATCGGCGGCCGCGTCCAGGTTGGCATCGGCGCAAACCAGAATTGAATCCTTGCCGCCCATTTCGAGAACTGTCCGCTTGATCCAGATCTGGCCTTTTTGCGTGTGCGCCGCAGCTTCGTGAATCTGCAGGCCCACGGCCTTGGAGCCGGTGAAGGAGATGAAACGCGTCTTGGGATGCTCGACGATGGCGTTGCCGAATGTCGCGCCGGAGCCGGGGCAGAAGTTGATTACGCCGGCGGGCATGCCGGCTTCCTCGAACACTTCGACGAATTTGGCGGCCATGGTGGGCGCGTCGGATGAAGGCTTGAGAATCACTGTGTTGCCGCAGACCACAGCCACAGCCGTCATGCCGCCCATGATGGCGAAGGGGAAGTTCCAGGGCGAAATGATCGCGCCCACTCCCAGCGGTATGTAGTGCAGTTCGCAGCGTTCTCCGGGGTACTGGACGGCGGGTTGAACGGTGGGCAGCCGCAGGGCCTCGCGGGCATAGAACTCGAGAAAATCAATGGCTTCGCCCACGTCGGCGTCGGCCTCGGGCCAGTTTTTGCCCGTCTCGTAAGTGAGCCACGCGCAAAATTCGAAGTGACGGCCACGGATGATTCTGGCCGCGTTGAGAAGCAGGGAAGCTCTCTCCTCTGGCGATGTCCGGCTCCACGACTCGAATGCGCGTAGCGCGGCCTGCATTGCCGGTTCGACCTGCTCGGCGCCGGCCTTCTGATGAATGCCGACGACCTGGGCGGGACGCGCAGGGTTTATGGAACGGATTTTATCCTTGGTCTTGATGCGCTCGCCGCCGATTACGAGGTCGTACTCGCGGCCCAGTTGGCTGGCGACCAGGTCCAGCGCGGCCTGCATCTTGCGCGCGTTTTCCGGCGTTTTGAAGTCGGTAAATGGTTCATTCACAAACCCGCCCTTAGGCGAGCACGGGTGGATCGAGGTGGTGAATTCTGTGGTTGCCATAGCCCATAAATTGTACCAAGGCCAGGTGATGCCCGCACGCGGCGCTTTGGCAGTGGCTAGGCCAGCGTTGGCACGAGTCTTGCTGCAGGAAAAACGCGGATTCCGGTCAGCTCAATCTGCGGAGTCAAAAAATTTTCACGGATTGGTTCTTGTTGGAGGAGGCCGGTGGAGAGGTATTTCTTGTTGTCGTCGGCGAAAACAGTGACGACGACCGCCTCAGGGCCTAGTTCCTGCTGGACTTTGGCGGCGGCCAGGAAGTTGCATCCAGAGGAGATGCCCACGCCCAGCCCGAGGCAGGCGGCGAGGTTCTGCGCCATGAGGATTGAGTCCCCATCCGAGACCCGGACAGGGGCATCAAGCGAGCGGAAATCGATGATGGCGGGGATGAATTCATCGGAGATTCCCTGAATGCGATGGGATCCGACCTTGCAGCCTGTAGACAGGGTGGGTGACTCGGCCGGCTCAACTGGAAAGACCCGAATCGCAGGGTTCTTGGAGCGCAGATAGTTGCCCACGCCCATCACCGTGCCACCGGTGCCGACGCCGGCTACAAAGGCATCGGGGCAGAGGCCGGCCTCTGCCAGTTGCATCCAGATTTCAGGACCGGTGGTTTGCTCGTGGGCCTCGACATTGGCGCGGTTGGAGAATTGGCGGGGCAGGAAGACGCCGCCCGCAAGTGCAAGTTCTTCAGTCATTTGGATGCTGCCACGGAATCCGCCCTGCTCGTGCGAAACGGGAATCACCGTGGCGCCGTAGCTCTCCATGATGCGGGTGCGCTCGAGGCTCATCCAGTCGGGCATGAAGATCTTAACGCGGTGGCCCAGCGCGTGGCCGAGCGCGGAAAAAGAGATGCCTGTGTTGCCGCTGGTGGCCTCGGCGATGGTGTCAGTGGGCTGGATGGCGCCTTCCAGATAGGCCGTCTTGAGGATATGGAAGGCCATGCGATCCTTGATGCTTCCGGTGAGGTTCCACTGCTCGCATTTGGCGTAAAGGACGCGATCCTGGCCGCGGAAACGGAAGTCGATGGCCAGCATGTGGGTATTGCCAATGAGGCGCGCCAAGTGGGCCAGTTTGGGCTGAACGCAGTTCAACCGCTCTTCGTCTGGAGGGGTGCAATTCATGGTTTTGAGTCTTGAACCATTTTACGGCGGAGGGGGCGGGATGGGATATCTTCCCCCCCGCGGATCAGGCGAAGTGCTTCTCCTTACATCCCCGTTTCCAGAACCCGCCGAAGCTGTGTATGGCTAACCGGCGAACTTGTCGGTGGCCGCAACGAGGGCGCGGCTGTTGGGCGGCTCGAATGCGCTATGGCCGCTATCGGGGGTGATGATGAGCTCTGCCTCGGGCCAGGCGCGGTGCAGAGCCCATGCGCTTTCCATCGGGCAGACGACATCGTAACGGCCCTCGACAATGACTGCGGGGATCTGCCGGAGCCTAGAGGCGTTCTGCAGGAGTTGATCGTCGGTTTCGAAAAATCCCTTGTGAAAAAAGTAGTGGGCTTCAATGCGCGCGAATGCCAGAGCGAACTCATCTTCTTCGTAGTGGCCGGCAAACGCGGGGTCGGGCAAAAGCTTCGAGGTTGCGCCTTCCCATCCGCTCCAGATTTTGGCGGCGGCGAGGCGCACGGCCGAGTCCTCGCTGGTCAGGCGTCGATAGTAGGCCCCGAGCATGTCGCCGCGCTCGGCCTCGGGGATGTGGGCTAGGTAGGGCTCCCAGGCGTCGGGATAGAGGATGGATGCGCCGCGCTGGTAAAACCAGTCGATCTCCTGTTTGCGGAGAAGGAAGATGCCGCGGAGAACCAGTTCCGTGACGCGGTCCGGGTGCGTCTCCGCATAGGCGAGGGCGAGCGTAGAGCCCCATGATCCGCCGAAGACCTGCCAGCGCTCGATGCCCAGATGTTCGCGGAGCTTCTCGGTGTCGGCGACCAGATCCCAGGTGGTGTTGTCTTCAAGGGACGCATAGGGCGTGCTCTTGCCGCAGCCGCGCTGATCGAAGCAAATGATGCGGTACTTATCGGGGTGGAAGAAGCGGCGCTGTTTAGGATCGGAGCCGCCGCCGGGACCGCCGTGGAGAAAGACCACCGGTTTACCGGAAGGGTTGCCGCTCTCCTCGAAGTAAAGCTCGTGGACGGGCGAGACCTTAAGCCGCCCGGTGCGATAAGCCTCGATTGGCGGATAGAGCCACGTTCCCGGCTCCTTCATCTGTGCGCTGGGCAAACTCTGGTTTGACATGCGGCCAGTATAACTCCGGGAGACGCGACGCTTCGGTAGAATCCCCGGTCCCCAAACGCGAGGGACCTGGGGCACCCATTCTTCTTCTGGTCAGATGCGGAGAACCCGGAGACGTTCGCTTATGCGGTGTCGGTGATGGCGTCGGTGCGCTTGCTCATTTTGGCGGTGCGCTCGAGTTTTTCCCAGTTGAAAGGCTTGCCGTCGATGGCGCGCTTGACGGTTCTGAACAGGACGAGGGAGAAGAGCTGGCGGTAGGCGAAGCGCTGCAACCAGATGTGGAAGAGGAGCCAGCCGTCGCCCTTATTGGCGGGATGGCGGCGCTCGAGCGAGAAGGCGATCGCGGAAGTGACGAAGTCGATGACCAGGAAACCGAGGAAGTAGAAGACCAGCTTCTCGAAGTTGGCGGCGGAGGCGGCTTCGGGGTGGAAGTGACGGTCAACGAAGTAGTGGACGATGCCGGCGAGGAACATGAAGTCGATGAAGGGCGAGAGCAGCGGCAGAAGCATCTGGAAGATGAGGATATTGGGCAGGGCGAAGTAGCCCATGGCCTTGTTGCGGACGAAGGCGAGGCGATGCTTCCAGACGGCCTGCAAAATTCCAAAGGACCAGCGGAAGCGCTGGCGCATGAGGCCGCGGGCGTCGATGGGGGCCTCGGTGAAGGCGAGGGCGCGATCCTCGTAGACGACCTTGAGCTGCTGTTCGAGCAGGTTCATGGTGAGGTCAGCGTCTTCGGCGACGGTGTTGACGGGATAACCGCCGGCAGCTTTGACGGGCGCGGTGCGCCATGCGCCGATGGCTCCGGGGACAACGGTGACCACGTTGAAGAGGTCGAGTGCGCGGCGCTCGAAGTTCTGGCTGGTGATGTATTCGAGGGCCTGCCAGCGGGTCCACAGATTGACGCGGTTGCCAACCTTGGCGTTTCCGGCGACAGCGCCGATGAGCGGATCTTCGAAGTGAGGGATGAGCTTGCTGATGGCGTCAGGGGCTATAACGGTGTCGGCGTCGATGCCGACGTAGAAATCTTCAGTAATGCGGTCGAGGGCGAAGTTGAGGGCAGCGGCCTTGCCGCCGTTGGGTTTGGTGAGCACCTGAATGTGTCCGGCGGCGATTTCCGCGGCGTAGGCCTGGCGGGCGACTTCGAGGGTGCGGTCGCTGGAGCCGTCGTCGATGACGATGACATGAAGGTTGGGGTAGTCGGAGTTGAGCACCGAGCGGATGGTGCGTACGATGACCTTTTCCTCGTTATAAGAGGGAATGAGCACGGCTACGCGGGGATTGAAGCCGGGCGAGGCAAGGGCGTGGGGCCGGCGCAGACGCTCGATGACGGCGAAGACGCCGACGAGCAAGAGGCGCGCGCTCATGAGAATGTCGCCGAGGTAGAACATGAGCATGATGAAGCTGCCCATGATGGCCATGCTGGAGAACGCGAGGGAGTCGGGCAGGGCGCGCAGGTATTGGCGG
>Ga0326727_10017951_pt1 | contig 14550 bp, 13 predicted proteins | sample MB2enrmetagenome_FD_207643 | JGI IMG/M metagenome (GOLD analysis project Ga0326727, IMG submission 207643) | Lab enriched peat soil microbial communities from McLean, Ithaca, NY, United States - MB29MY | ecosystem: Environmental > Terrestrial > Soil > Wetlands > Peat | place: USA: New York...
ACGGCAACTTGATAGCCGAGGCCAACGCTCATTCCCAGGCGTTGCCAGAGGGGAAATCGCCCGAAGATCAGTCCGGGGGTGAGGAAAACCTGCTCTTTGCCTTCATGCTCGCCGTTCGGGTAGTAGGAGTAGTTGGCTTCGACTTCCGGCCAGACTGTCCTCCCCACTTTGTATTGCAGCGTCGTGTTGAGGGCAAGGGGCGTTCCCGGCCCTGTCGGAGCAATGCCCTCATCCGTGGGCAGCGAGAGGCCCAAAGTGCTTTGAATGTCAAAATTGCCCCAGCCTTTGCCCCCGGCCACGGTGGGGGTGATCGTATAACGACCGGTGGTGTTGGCCGCGCCTCCTGTCGGCACCGTAACTCCCAGAAATGTGGTGAGGATATAGTTGCCATTGTCCTCGTTGGCGGACATCCAACGGTATTTCACCAGGAAGCTGTCATCGGCAAACCCGTCCTCGCCTGCCGGCTTGTTGTGGGCTTCCCATGCCGGAATGCCGAGAATCACTTCCACGTTCTCGGCGGGAATGAGTTCCAGTCCCTTGCCCCCGCCATAACTGTCCAGCCTCTTCCCGTCCGGGCTGGACTCGAAGGATTGATCGTAGCGGAACTCCTCTTCCAATCGGGGCGTCACGGTGACTAGCGGGGTCATCCAGTGCGGCTGCTCCGCCTGGGCTTGCGAGACGCGCGCAAACCAGCGGGAGATAAAATCGCCCCCTGACGCGGGGTTGTTGCTGACGCTCTGCGCGCGCCCTGGCGTGAGTGCTGTCAATAATATAAACGCGGCGAACGCGCGCGCGCTGGAACGTTTCAACGCAGGCGGAGCGGCAAATAATTCAATTAGGGTCATAATGTGCTTCAATGTTCGGTCGAGTATCAGGTGAAGTTTCATTGCATGTCATATTTTCAGTTTCATTGAGTTGGAGGTGGTTTGTGAGAAATCATAAAGCCGAAATCTCTCCTGTTTCCCGCGCGTTGTGGCCAGGCAGCTCGCTGATCAGGCGGCGGCACGCGCGCCTGCGCAACAACCGCACCGGCGATTGAATGCGCGGGTCGTGTTGGAACGCGGCGGGATAACACAAATCCAAAGCCTCCGTGCGCACCGGGAGAAAAATTCAACCACCGAGTCGTCCGCCGCGAAAACATAAGGCGAAATCATCGGCCATCGGTGGCCAGCCGCTGATGCCGGCGCTCCAATTCGTCCAGAGTTGATTTCTTTCCGGCGTCCATGTCCGCCGCGCGCTGATCCAACTCAGATCGGTATTCCGGGTCATCAACACGGTTGAGGTGGGCGATCAGCGCCGCCACGTCAAGGCGTTCTTCCACCGTTAACCCTGCAATTTGATCTCCGATTTCAGCCAGGCTCACAGAACGCAATCTAAACAAAATGGCTGCGTTTGGCAAGGCTGCTTCTGTCAAATCTTTAACCATCCCCACGATCGTCAGCGCGTAAAATTCGCAGCAAATCAGGTTTTGCGCAAAGCGCTGAATGAGGTGTGTCAATCAGAATTGTTAACCGCGCAATACCCGAAACACGCGAAAAATCCAGATCTGTTCCCCGAAAGTTTTAGAGGTTCGCGTATTTCGTGTGGTTGGCGGTTGAAATCAGCTCAAAATCCTCCTCCTCAAAAATAAATACATGCCATTGCTCCTGACTTGCCAAACGCGCCCGCTTGGAACTCGAAGCCAGGACCGGCAGAAAAGTCGTGACCGGCGAAAACCGCCTGCCACCAGCCAGCGCCAAAAAAATGCGAGGGGCGAACGATGAATGAAACCGCCGCCATCGAAGAACTCCGGCCTGCACGCCCTGTGAATGGTTTTTGAAAAGCCACACTGAGCCGTTAATCGCACTAAAGGCTTGATTCTGGATGTTGGCCGCGTCATTTTCACGCAGCTATGCCTGTCAAAGACTTCAAAAAAAAAGATACATTCGTAGCCTTCAGTGACATTGTGGGCTTCACCTCGATGATGCGGGAGGGCGATGGTCGCCGAGCCGTTCAGGCTCTCGGCGATTTCTATTCGGCGGGTTATCGCGTAGTGAGCAACCAGTCACAGAACCAGATTCGGGTGGATGGTTTTTTTGTCTCTGACTGTGGCATCCTATTCGTCCGAAGGAAGAGAGCGGAGAATCCACGGGTGCGCGAGGGGCTTGAGGCACTCCTAGCGGTTGTTGAGGCCCTTCATCGGAGTTGCTCCGGGCGCGCTGTCTTTCTCACCACTTCCATTGCTTGGGGGAGTTCTCATACCACAAACGGATCTAGATTCCCGGCATCGAAAAGAATCCTATCTTCGGCAACGCCTACGTCCATGCGTTCGCTGACAATGATAGCGGCACACCGAAGATTTATTCCGGCGAGTGCCGCATTGTTCGTGATGCTTTACCGCCAGATGCTGTTCAGTTTTGCGAGGCTCGCCAAGGGCGCTACGCTTCCCGAATTCGTGCCACAACCAAGCATTTCTACTTTGAGTGGCCACAACCCTACACCTCCAATTCCCGATGAAGATCGGGACTTTCTGGAAGCGTCATTTTACTGAACAGGAATCTGTTGCAATTCGGGGAAAGTCATCGGGCCGGGATGGATGTCCTTGCGGGCGGCGGCCACTTGCTCAGGTTTCACGGGCGGCGCATTGTTGCCCCAGGTGCTCCGGATGTAGGTCAATACCGCCGCGAGTTGCTTGTCATTATAGATGTCTTTCCACGGTACCATGGTTAGGTTCCAATCCTTGCCTTTGACGGTTATCGGGCCGGTCAAACCATTCAATACGATGCGGGCGATCCGGTCCGGCTCCGGGGCAAGCACCCATTCGGAACCGACCAGCGGAGGGGCCGTGCCCTCTTTGCCCAGGCCGGTGGGCTGGTGGCAGGCGGTGCAGGTCTTGTTGAAAATGTCCTGGCCCATTATGCGAAATTCATCGCCCGCACTTTTGGGATTCATTCTGACCACTTCCTCAAGTGAATCGAAAGGAGCATAGACCTGTTTGTCAAAACCGCCGGCGTGATCGCTCAGATAAAGCTGGCTCCAATAAAACAAGCCGCCAAACACCATAATCAGCCAGATCGGGACCGTGGCAAATCCAGCACCCGGCTCGGAGTTGTCGTGATTGGCGGGTTTCTTTGTGTCGTTCTGGCTCATTTCACGGGAGAATTAGTGGGAACCTTCGCGGGAGCGTTCGTTTTTCCCGCGGGCTGTGGCGGGGGCGGAGCTTCAAAAAGATAGCCGTCCTGGTGCAGGCTCGTCACATAAGCCGCCAGCGCGCGGGCTTCCGGACAGGGCACGACTTCATAGCCGGGCGGCGGCGCGAAAGGCGCGGGCAGTTGCAGGGCGTCAGCGGACCGGACACCCTGGATTTTGCGTTTGTCAAACAAGAATGGGTGAGGCGGCATAATCGAGCCGGGAGTGAGGGCGCGCGGCTCATAGAGACGCAAGAGCACGGCGGCGGCATCCATCCGCCTGCCCGCATTGGCCAGGTCGGGACCGACCCGCTGCGAACCGAGCAAGACCGGTTGTGCGAAGAGATAATCGTATCCGGTGCTGCGGCGGAGTCCCCAGCCGCGGTTTATGTCCGAGCCAAGGTCACGGGGGCGGACCTGCTCGGTATGACAGGAAACGCAGCCGTCGGCCCGGTAAATCTCCGCGCCTTGATGGGCGGCTCCGGGTTCCGGATTGGGATAAATCTGCCCGCTGGCTCCGACCATCATATTGGTGGTTGGGCGCATGTCGCCGATTTGCAATTGCGGGCCCAGGACAAAACTGAGCCACGAACAGGCCATGGCCACAAACAAACCCAGAAAGAGCAGGGGACCGCTGTTCATGCGCGCTCCTTTCGTGTTTCAGTCCAGCAGCGGCGGCAATGGCGCGAGAGAAGCAGGGCGAAATTCAGCAGGAAAAAGATCGTGCCGACGACAAGGCACAGGTCGCCCAGCGTGCCGGCGCGCAACGCCATCAACGTGCCGCGCGTGACTTGAGCGAAGGAATACTTTGGGTCGCTGAGCAAGAAACCCTGGCCCACACCGCCGACAAGCAGGGCGATATACGAGATAAGGATGCCGAAAAAAGTGGGCCAGAAATGGGCTTTGACCAATGCGGCGGACCAGGCAGGCGGATCATCCCCGTTCAGAAGGCGCGGCACGACGTAATACATTGCGCCGAACATGGCGAGGGCGAAAAAGCCGTAATGAAAAAGTTCCCAATGCGCGACGGGAAACCAGGTATAATCGGTCAGCGCGCTCACGTTGGGAAGCACGCCGACAATCTGTTGCGCGCCGGCGATCAGCCAAAAAACCAGGGCGACATAAGTGAAGCGAAGAGTGAGATCAGCGTCCAGGGCCTCAAGGTCGTGGCGGACTGTCTGATAGAAATTCACGGCCACGGCCAGCACGGGCACCGCCGTCAGGACGGCGCCAACCACCCCCATGCTGATGATCCAGGACGGCAGCGGCGCGCCGCCGGGAATGCCGCCCCAACTGCCAAACAGAGCGAGAGTCCAGAAAGCCAGAGCGGCCAGGTAATGGCTGTGCAGCGGACGGGCGAGCAGTTTTGGGATGAAGTAAAAAATCGAAGCCAGGCCGGCAAAACCGAGAAAGATCGAACTAAAATTATGCGCGTACCACCAGGCGATGGACGATTGCATCACCCCGCGCACCGGCCTGCAGAGCAGCAGCATCGAGGCCGTCGAAAAAATCCAGGAAAACCAAAAGAACGATCCGAGCACAAACCATTGCGACGAGTAAAGGGGTGCTTCCGCGCGGCGGTGGAATGTCAGCAGGCCGCAGAGGGCGATCAATAAATAGGAGACGAATAGAATCGCGCTGACATAGCCGGGCATTTGAAATGACTCAAACCCGGTGCTGTCCCCGCAGAGAATCCCGATCAGGCCGATGGTGACGGCGGTGTTCCAAAAAATGGCCCCGATGAGAACAACCCCGGGGCCTGCCAGAAGCGCGCGTCCGAGACGGCACAGCAGCCAGAGTCCCACGCCCAAGGCCGCCGGCACGCCGAAGCCGTAGAGCAGGGCGGTCCTGTGCGCCGCGTGAATGCGGCCGTAGGTCCAATACGGCTCGTTGGCCAGAAAGCGGGGATCGTGAAACTTGAGCGACGCGATCAAGGCAAAAAGCGTGCCGAGAAAAAGCCAAAGGACGGCGCCGCCAAAAAGGCCCAGAAGCGGCAGGCGGCATGAAGCGTCGATTTGGATCGTCGCAGACTGCGGCGGCGGGCAGGGGGCTGTTTGCGCTGGAGAAGCAGTCACGCTCATGGCCGGAACAGCCTATTCGTACGGATTCTTTGGTTCGGGCGGTTTGGGGGCGGGGGCAAAAGCCTTTGCCGCCCGCTCCATTAAATTGGAATGGGCTGCGGCGGGATTCTGCCACTCCTCCAAAACCAACTCCTTGGCCCGCGCCACCGGCACGCGCACGATTCCCTTGTCCTTGTCCTGCCAGTCATATTTTTCCAGGAGGGGCGCGTTGACGGCGTTGAAGTCAGCCAGGATTTTCATGCGCTCCGCCGCGCGAACCGCGTCGAGCGGGGGCGTCGCCGTATAATGCCGCATCAACGCGACAAGAAACGCCATGACCAGGAAGGTTCCCAGGATGGCCAGGACATTGGCGGCGATCCGGGTTTTATGGAGGCAGGATTCCGAGTTCATTTGGCGCGCTCCGATGCGGTTGGAATGTCAGTGGATTGCGGGATGTAAATGTCCAGCGCTTCCGCCATGCGCGGGTCCTTTTGCGGATAGGGCGGATAACGGTTGAACGAGATTATAAACACCCTGGCCAGAACCCCTCCGAAGAACAAAACGCAGGCCACATCGGCCAACAGCCCTGGAGTCAGAATGGTGTCCGTGTGCAGGGCCGGCATGATCTGGAATTCAATATCGACAAAATGCATCAGCCATGCCCAGGCGGCCAGGGGGAGCATGGCGCCCAATTTCAATTTCCAGTCAATCCGGAGCAGCATCAGGAATGGGACGAAGAAATGTCCGAAAATAATGACGTATTTGCCCACGTAATCCCATGTGCCTTTTTCACGCAGCACGTACCAAAAAGTCTCCTCCGGCATGTTCGCGTTCCAAATGATGAAGTATTGGGCGAAATTGATGTAGGCCCAAAAGACGGTAAAGGCCAGAAAGAGGGAGCCGATCATGTAGTAAGTTTTCTCGGTGACGACCCCTTTCAAGACCCCGCTGCGCTGCAGGACAAGGGCGATGACATACACTGTGGGAAGGGCCGCCCAGACGGAGGCGGAGAAATAGCAAACGCCATACATCGTCGAATACCACTCATCCGTCAAGCCCTTCATCCACATGATGGACGCCAGACTCACCGTAAGGGCAAAGAGAACAATGCCCAGCGCTGAATAAAAGCGCATCTTGGCGGTGCATTGGGCCGAACCGGTTTGGTCCTGTTGCAGCGACCAATGGCGCAGGCGGCTGGAAAAGAGCCACCAAATCGCAAAAACGACCGCCGCCGCAATGTAATAACCCGGCGTCGTGAACAGGGGATACTTGGCGCTTAGGGCGTGATCGGGATGCATTTGTTCCGCCGATTCCAGCCACGGATAGATTTTGGGCGCGAGGAAAGCCACGGGCAGGAAGAGGATCAACAAGGTTGGGCACAACAGGCAGGCCATGGCCTCCGTCACACGCCGGATGGGCACGGACCAACTGGCGTCAAACAGATGGTGCATCATGACCAGGAACCAGCCGCCCAAGGCGAGGCTCAAATAGAACATGAAAGCCAGCAGCCAGGAAAACGCGAACTGTTTCACAGCATCCCCGCTCAGGGCCGCTCCGCCGACCGCGCCGATCGCGCCAACGGCGATCAGCATCCAGGGCACATTGCGCCATTTGGATAAATGCAGCGGAGCAAATTGTGGAGTGTGATTGTCCGAACTCATAAGATTATTTTTTAAATTGGGCGCGGTCCGGCTCGGGCACATCCCCGACCGAAGCCAACTGGCTTCTTTGCAGCGCCCGCACGTAATAAATAATGGCCCAGCGATCCAGCACCGTCACATTCGGACCGTAGGCGCCCATCAAGTTCTTGCCGTAAGTGATGGTGTTGAAAATCTCCCCGTCGGCCATGTTGACCAGGCGCTGGTCGTGGAAATTGGCCATGGAAAACATGTTGTATTTGCTGGTGATTCCCTTGCCGTCGCCCACCGGGCCGTGGCAGGGCATGCAATTGATCTGGTAACGCTGTTCGCCCCGGTCCAGCAATTGGCGCGTCAAGGGCAGGGGATTATTGGGGATAAAATTGGTGGCGCCGGAGATCCGCCCGGTGTTGACCGGCGAATCTTCATAGGGATAAACCGGCTTCCCGCCGATGAGCAACAGGCGGCCGTTGAGCAAATAAGGAGCGGTGTGGGCCACCGTGCCGGCGGGAATCGGGCGCGAGGATAACTGATCGGCAAAAAAATCGCCGGGCGTCTGCGGGCGCACTTTGTTTTGGCGGACCATGTCTGGAAACAACTCGATGGACGGGCGGCGGGTCTGACTGCCTTGGAAGCCGCAAATGCCGGCCACAGCGACGCACATCAAAAGAAAGAGGAGCAGAAAATAGCGCATTATTCCTCCACCCATTCGATGTGTCTGCCGCCCAAAGATTCGAGCAGTCGGCGGGTTTCCTCGCCGGAAAACTTTGCGTCACTGGTTTCGATGACCACGAAAAAGCGGTCGTGGGTGGCCAGGGCAAAGCGGCGGTTCTTGAGCAGCGGATGATGAAGTCTTGGCAAACGATTCAGGAAAAGCATTCCTAGCAACGCGCCAAAGGAGCCAAACAAGATCGTCAATTCGTACGAAGGCGGGAAGGCGGAGAAGGGGCTGAACATCGGTTTGCCACCGATGTGGATGCGGTAATCGTGGGCGTTCATAAACCAAATCATCAGCATGCCGGTGGCGTAACCGAGGCATCCGCCAATGAAAGAGAACCAGCCGACTTTCGAGTTGTTGATGCCCATGGCGCGATCCATGCCGTGAACGGGGAAGGGCGTGAAAACATCCCAATGGAGGTAACCAGCGTCATGCACCTTTTGCGCGGCATGCAGCGTCGCCGCCGGCGTTTCAAATTCAGCCATGATCGCGTAAGGGTTCGATGGCATCAGTGTTTCCCCCCGGGTTTTGCGCCACCCAGCGGATGGTGCGGGTCCGCCTGCGGCGTCACGCCTTTGACTTCGGCGATGGCAATCAAAGGCACGTAGCGCAGGAATAAAAGGAAGAAGGTGAAAAACAATCCGAACGTCCCCAAGTACTGGAGGATATCGACCCAGGTCGGACTGTAATAACTCCAGTTGGACGGGAGGAATTCGCGTTGCAGGGAATTGACGACGATGACGAACCGTTCAAACCACATGCCGATGTTGACGAGGACGGCGAGCAGGAAAACGAGGAACATGTTGGTTCGAATTTTCTTGAACCAGAAACATTGCGGCACGAGCACGTTGCAGGAAACCATGATCCAGAAAGCCCACCAATAGGCCGCCGGCGGGGTGTGCATGAGCGGGCCGAGAATGAACGGGTCCGCCGCGCGGTTATGGAAGAACATGAACCGCTCGTAAGGATTGCCGCTGTACCAGGCTATGAAAAACTCCATGGCGTAGGCGTAACCGACGATCGAGCCGGTGGCCAATGTCACTTTGCACATCAATTCCACATGGCGCACCGTAATGATGTCCTCCAGCTTGAGCAACCGGCGCAACGGCACCAGCAGCGTCAGCACCATGCCGAAGCCAGAATAAACAGCGCCCGCGACGAAATAGGGCGGGAAGATGGTGGTATGCCAGCCGGGGAGTTGCGAGACCGAGAAGTCCAAGGAGACGATGGAATGCACCGAGAGCACCAGCGGCGTGGAAAGTCCGGCCAGGATCAAATAGGCTTTCTCGTAATTGCTCCAATGCCGGTTGGAACCGGTCCAGCCCAGGGAAAAAAGGCCGTAGCCGAATTTCCTGATCCTGGTTTTGGCGCGGTCCCGCATCACCGCCAGATCGGGAATCAAGCCCATGTACCAGAACAGCACCGACACGGTGAAGTAAGTCGAAACGGCGAAAACGTCCCACATCAGGGGCGAACGGAATTGCGGCCAGATGCCTTGAGAGTTGGGGACGGGAAAAAGCCACCAACCAAACCAGATGCGCCCGATGTGAATGAGCGGGAAAATCCCCGCGCACATCACGGCGAAAATGGTCATGGCCTCGGCGGCGCGGTTGATCGAGGTGCGCCAGCGCTGGCGGAGCAGGAATAAAATGGCGGAAATCAACGTTCCGGCATGGCCTATCCCGATCCACCACACGAAATTGACAATGGCCCACCCCCACATCACCGGGTGCGTCACCCCCCAGACGCCCACGCCGGTGGACATGAGGTAAAGAATCATCGCGAAGCAGATGACCATGAAGGTGAAGCTGATGCCGAAGCAAATTTTCCACCATCCCGGCGTTTTGCCTTCGATTACGCCCGCAATCCGGTCGGAAATCCAGCCGGGGCTGCGATTGTTCGCCACCAACGGGACGCGCTCCAATCCAGCCGGCGGCCCTTGCACGCGCACGGTGGGTTGTTGCTCCGCTGCCGGGCTTTTGGGCGATGGATCCATTAGTCCGTTCCTCCTTCGCTGATGATGGAGTTCTGTTCCGCTTTCAGAAACTCTTCGCTCGTGTAGGGCATCGGATGTTCCTTGTAGTCCGGCATCTCCGGGTTTGGATTGCGGACCCTGGCCAGATAAGTGCAGCGCGGCTTTGTCAACAAGAACTCGAGGACGGTGTAGTCGCGCTCCTGCTGCTTGGCCCTGCTGACGCGGCTCTCCGGATCGGAGATGTCGCCAAAGATGATCGCCTCAGCGGGGCAGGCCTGCTGGCAGGCGGTTTTCGGAACCGTCCCCTCCTTTTCCGAAAGCCGGATGTGGTCGGTGTCGCGCGCCTTGACCTTCGCCGCGATTTTGGCCTGTTCGATGCGTTGCAGGCAAAGCGTGCATTTTTCCATGACGCCGCGCATGCGGACCGAGACGTCGGGATTTTTCACCAGCCGGGCCAGTTGCCATTCGTCCTCGGGCAGGCTGCCCTTGTCCGGGTTTTTGAGCCAGCGCATCAATTCCCATTCGCCGTCCCTTGTGGTGACGAGCGGGCTTTTGTAAAGATGATTCAGCGGGCGGCGGTTGTAATCGAAAAAATTAAAGCGGCGGACCTTGTAGGGACAGTTGTTGGAACAATACCGCGTGCCAACACAGCGGTTGTAAGTCATGACGTTCAAACCCTCCTCATCATGCGAGGTGGCGTTGACCGGGCATACGCTTTCGCAGGGGGCCGCTTCGCAATGCTGGCAGAGCATCGGTTGTGTCACCGCCTGCGGCTCCTCCTCCGGTCCGGCATAGTAGCGGTCGATGCGAATCCAGTGCATCTCGCGGCTCTTGCCCACCATTTCCTTGCCCACAATCGGGATGTTATTTTCGCTTTGACAGGCGATCATGCAGGCCGAGCAACCGACGCACCGGTTCAAATCGATGGACATGCCCCATTGATGCAGGGCCTGCTTTTTGGCTTCGTCCAGCGGGTTCGGATAGAGCGGCGCGACGACGGGGGGCGCTTCCAGTCCCATCCCTTTGGCAAAGCCGGGATGCTGGCGGAACTGGTCCAAATTGGCTTCCCGCACCACAGGCCGGCCTTCCATGTGCCAATGGCTCTGGGTATTGGCCAATTCGTAGCTCAGGTCTTTGGTGTTTTTCAGCTCCGCGCCCGAGGCGTAATAAAGGGCTTCACTGGTGCGGAGCGGATAGGCGTTGAAACCAGCGCCCCGGCCAACGCGCCCGGTCCTGTCCCGCCCATATCCGAGGGCCAGTCCGATGGTGTTATCCGCCATGCCGGGCTGGATCCAAATCGGTCCGCTCACGACGAGGCGGCCCAGCTTGATGACGACGGTGTAATTGAAAAACTTTTGATTCTGGCCGAGGCGCTTGGTGACAAGGCCCAAATCCCGGGCCGTTTTGGGGCTGATCAAAACGGCGTTGTCCCAGGCAAGCTTGGTGATCGGGTCGGGCAGTTCCTGCAACCAGCCGTTGTTGTTGTGGCGTCCGTCATCCATCTTGGCATCGCGATAGAAAACGACATCCAGTTTGTCCGGTGTCGGCGCGGGTCCGAGGGGCTTGAGTTCTCCCAAAGCTCTGGTCAATTGGGCCGGATCATGTTGCACGACGGCCTGGGGCCAGGCGCTGCCGGCCAGGAAGCCGTCGTGTAAAAATTTCCGCCAATTATTTTCGTCGTGCCCGCGAATGTCCCGGTGGGTCTGGCGGACAATTTCATGGGGACTCGACGGGCTGAGTCCGCCGATCAAGGCCAGCACTTCCAATTCCGTCAGGCCGCCGAACAACGGTTCGATCAATGGCTGAATGGGAACAATCGTGCCGTCGGCTGTGCGGGCATCGCCCCAAGCCTCCAGATAATGAGCGGCCGGCAAATCCCATTGGACATTGGCGTGGAGCTTCGGGTTCCAGGATGTTTCGTCTTCGTAATAACCGAGCCGCACCACGGTTTTTGCCCGGGCCTGCGCTTGCGGCCACAGCAAGTCAACGGGCGTATTGTAGGCCGGATTTCCTCCGAGGATGACCAGTGTCTGGACTTGCCCGGCACGGAGCGCGCCGGCCAGCTCCGAAATCGTTCCCTCCCTGGAAACTTGAATTTGATGAAGTTCGATGGTGTGATTGACAGCGCCCAGCGCTTCGTTCATCGCGATGACGAGCAGATGCGCGGCGAGCGGCAACCGGTAACCGGCCATGACCAGGCTCTTTCCGGGATTGGCCTTGAGATCCACGGCGCACGGCACGATCCAACTGTCATGGGCCTGCGCCGGAGCGGCCAGTTCCCGCAATTGCGCGTCGATGGCCGAGGAGGCCAGGATGTTCATGGCCAGACGGGCCAGCACCGGAACAATCATGCTTGGCGGCACCCGCAACCGGTGATCGGCGTTGGCGCCGGTCAGGGTGAACAGGCTTTCCACCGCATACAGCCGGCTCATCGAATCGTCTTTGCCCTCCAAATGGCGGCCCTTGGCGAAGCGGCGGATATTGTTCGGGGCGTTCTCTTCGCTGCCGATGAAATCGCAGTCCAGCGAGAGAATGACCCTGGCTTCGTCCAGCTTGCAGAACGGCTCAACCGGAGCGCCGTAGGCTAGCGACGCCGCCCGGCGCGGGAGATCCAGCTCAATCGGCTCATGGACATGCCAGCGCGCTTTGGGGAATTTTTCCGAGATGGCCTCCTGTAGGCGGGCGCGCGATGGCGAACTGCTTTGTTCGAGCAAAAAGGCCAGTCCGCCGCCGTCGCCCAGATTTTTGGAAAGCGCGGTCAAACTGTCCAGCGCGGCCTGGCGGCTTTCACCCGAGCCGTTGCGCGCGCAGCGCATGGCGCGGTCCGGATCGTAAAGACTCAGGACCGAAGCCTGGGCCAGGTGATCGGTGCTGCCGTTGCTGTCGGGATGATCGGGGTTGCCCTCGATTTTTGTGGGCCGGCCTTCATTGGACTTGACGATCAGCGGGATGGCCGTGCGGCGCGTGGGCAGGGCCGTGGCAAAATACTGCGGAACGCCGTGGACGTAATCCAGCGGCATTTTGGCGTAGGGATAAATCTTCTCGACTGGACGGCGGCAGCCGATCGCTCCCAAACCCGCCAGGAGAAAGGAGGCCGACATGATCTTGACGAATTTGCGCCGGGAAACCGGGTCGTTCAATTCTCCGGCCCCGGCGGGAAATTCCCGTTCCGCCCACTGGCGAAATTCCGGGGTGGCGGCCAGTTGGTCCAGACTGCGCCAATACTTCGGCCCGGTTTCCGGCTCAAGACAAGGTGGGGGAATCGTTTTCATCGGTGGCAGGCCGAACAGTTTTGCAGCGATTCAATCTTCCAATCGCGGACGATTTTCCGCCCGTTCGCCAATTGCGTGTCTTCATCCGCCGCTTTCCAGTCAAGCTCCGTGATTTTGTCCAGCGGCCTGACATGCCGGGCGGGGTCGCGATGGCAGTCCAGGCAAAAGGACATGCTCAACGGCCTGGCATGGTACACTTCGTCCATGTGATTGATCGGGCCGTGGCATTCGACGCAACTGACGCCGCGGTTGACATGCACGGAGTGGTTGAAATAGGCGAAATCGGGCAGCTTGTGAATCTGCACCCACGAGATCGGTGTGCCCGAAGCGGCGCTCTCGCGCACCAGGGCCAGCCGGTCGTCGTCTTTCAAGACCTGATTGTGGCAATTCAGGCAGAGCGAAGTGGCCGGGATGTTGGAATACCAGGATTTTTCAACGCCATTGTGGCAATAGCGGCAATCCATCCCCAGTTGCGTGGCGTGGATGTTGTGGGAAAAGGCCACCGGCTGAATCGGCTCGTAGCCGACCCGCGTATATTTGGGCGTGAAATAATAAGTGACCCCGGCCGTCACGGCGGTGCCGGTCAGCAGAGCGCCGATAATGATATTGCGCGGAAGGGTATTGGTCCACTTTGGAAAAAAATCAGACATCTGGACGTATTCTTCTCTGCATCAAGATAATTACAAAACGCCGGCAATTTTCTTGCCGGAGCAATTTTAGTCAACTTATTTCCCGCACTGCCGCAACGAGAGACAGGGCGGAACAGCCACAAGCCGAAAAGGGCACGACCTCCTTTTCGTCACCGCACGTATTTAAGGATTTCCACGACGTCTGGCAAGAAAAAATGGGGCGGGGCCAAAATCCGGTTTTGCGCACGGGGAGCACGTGCGTCTCGCGCGCCATGTTTGGTGTCCCGCCAAACATAGCCCCCCTACACTGTATTTGAAAGGCGATGGTTCGACCACCTGCCGCACGTTGCGGCTTGGAAGCTCAAAGGGCCAGTGATCTCACATGATCACTTGTCACTTTCGGGAGGATTTTCAGCCTCACTTCCGAACAGCCTGCGCCGAAGCGATGCCGGGTTCTGACGAAGATCCAGAATGGCCGCTACGACAAGGCGTTTCGGTTGCGCTTGATAGAAGATTCCATACGGAAAGTTCCTGATAAGCATCCTGCGGTACGGCCCCATATAAATAGGCGCAATCTCAGGATATCGACGCAAAAGCATAAAGGCAGCATCCAACTGACGCATGAACACTTCGCCCCGCCCGGTTTGATATTCCTCATAGCGCCCAAAGGCGGCCTGAATATCGAGGTCGGCCTGCAGGAGTAGAATCAGGTCGGTCATGGCAGCGTGCCAAGAACCCGCTCCTTGACGGCTTCCCACGTCGTGAACTCGTTGGGATGCTGCCGGAAATGCTCCATGCGGCGATCCAGTTCAGAAATGACTTCTGGTGAGACAGGCAGTTCGGAGGGATTTGCTTCGAGGTCATTCCACAGCTCCGAGACAAAAATCAACTTCTCAGAAGCGGAAAGCCGCTGCACGTCTGGAAACTTTTCAAGAATCATAATGACAGTATAATGGTCTTCCCTGATTTTGCAATGCCAAAGAGACGAAATTGAAAGGCATGGGCGCAAACCAGAGTTTAACCAGGTGGGATCAAATTGCTGTTCCGAGGAAGGTGGAATTTGGCGACTTCATGCTCTATGGCAGCCCTGTA
>Ga0326727_10017952_pt1 | contig 14550 bp, 10 predicted proteins | sample MB2enrmetagenome_FD_207643 | JGI IMG/M metagenome (GOLD analysis project Ga0326727, IMG submission 207643) | Lab enriched peat soil microbial communities from McLean, Ithaca, NY, United States - MB29MY | ecosystem: Environmental > Terrestrial > Soil > Wetlands > Peat | place: USA: New York...
AACCAGAAACGCCCCGAAGAACGCGATGGTGAGCCAGCGTATCAAAGTTCAGAATACTACAGCCAGTGGGGCGGACCCCCGGGTCCGCGCGGGACGCCCTCGTCCCGCCCTCCCGTCAAAGAATCAAGCGCCTGGCATCGCGAAGAGGCCGACCGGGGGTCCTGGGGCCCAGAGGGCGCCCCATGGGCGTCCGCCACTATTGCGCCGGCACAGTGTAGGTGACGCTCCGCGTGGCTGACTCGAATCCCTGCAGCACGGTAACCCTGATCTCGCAATTTCCGGCCTTCGTGGCCGCGTTCACCAACACCGGGATGGCGCCGGAGGAATCGGGCTCCGGAAGCCCGCTTTGCTTCTGCTCCAGTTGTTTCCCGTCTACTGAGAACTCCACCCGCACGCGCGGCGTCTCCGCAAGCGAGTCATCCGGATACACCACGAAGTACAGCATGGGCTGGGCGGAGGCCGGCAGCGATCCGTTCAGCATCGGCACCAGTTCGCTATCCTTAAACACCAGGGGATCGTCCGCCTCCGGTTCCGCGGTCAACGGGTCCGCGCGCGCAACCAGTATCAGGCTGCTCAATCCTACGCCTTTCTCCGCCGGACTATCGAACTCCACGGTACTCGTGCTGGCACGGGACGCCGCCGCCTCGCGATCCAGCAGCACGCTCTCGACCTTGTAATGGCCGGGCGGGAGACTGAACGCATGCCGGTAGTCGATCGGGCTGGCCTGGACCCCGGCCAGTTGGTCGTCGGGCACTTGGTATAGAAAATCCTTCCCGAAAGTATCGACGATCTGCCCGTCGGTGTCTTTCACCACCGCGAACAGCGACGCGTGCAGACGATGCCTTTTGTGTTCGGGTTGCGCCGTGGCCGTCAGAGCCGCTCCGGGCAGTTCGAAGACTACCGCCGACTGCGATCTGGCGCCCGGGCGATACTGGAACGCCGCCGACTGAAATTCGAACGCGTGCGGCCGCGTCTCCGCATTCAACGCCATCAGACCGGCGATTTCGAATGGGCGCAGCGCTCCCGAAACGACACCCTCCGGTATCGCGAAGTAACCATCGCGCGTTTCGGCGCGCAAATCGGCGCGCGCCAGCTTGATTTCGATCTTCCGGAAATGTCCGTCATACTTGTCGGACACCGGGTTGTAATCCACTTCGTAGTGCGTCTCGACGTCTCCGCCGATCTGGCGGAATGGCTTCCGCAAATCGTTGCTATTGGCGACCAGGAACCCGCCCGTGTCCTCCGCCAGCGAGCGCAGGCCCGCCTGTGTATCGGAGGTCCGCACGGCATCGTTTTGGTAGTCGCCCTGCCTGGCGAGCCCCATCTCGTAACCGGCGCCGCCGGTTGCCGGGCCGACATTCTTAGAGTTCGCGTTGACTCCGGGAACGGCCTGTCCCTGTTGCTGGCTGAGCGTCGCCACGTGCTGCATTGCCATGGAAGAAGCTTGCGCCGTGGACGTCTCGCTCAGCCCGTTCGAATCGAAGGCGTAAACGCTGACATCCGCCGCCACGGCCTTATTCACCATAGCTTGAAACTGCTCGGGGTCGCCGGTGGTGGTCAGTCCCGAGCTGAACAGCAAAACCGTCTTGTGGCCGGGGAAAATGCCGAGCCCCCGGATCATCGCCTTGATCTGGTCCATCTGCTTGGATCCCTCGACGCCGATGAACTGCTCGCGCTGCAGCACCAGATCGCCACGCTGCGCATTCGAGCTCGGACTGTTGTCTACATCGGCTCCCGCGATGGCCGTCATGCTGACCGATCCGGTAGTCGATTTATCGAGCACCCCGCCGGTGGTGCCGGACTGGAATCCGACGTACAGTTGCAGGTTCGGAGTAGAGTTCAAAACGGCATCCGCGGCTCGGGTAATGTCTACGCTCGATCCGAAGAAAGCTTTCTCCGCGGCGCGCAGCAACTCGGCGCGGTTGGTGGAGAACGGGTAGAGCGGCGTGAGCTTCGAATCGAGGTTGAATACGCCCACCCAGGCGCCGGGCCGCAATTGGGTCTTGATGTACTCCTGCGCGGCGTCCACCGCCCATTTTTTGGTGTGGGCGTCCAACCCGTGGAAGACGATGCAGACGAGGTTCAAATCCCGCAGCGGCATGGGCATCGGGCGGCCGGAGGTATCCGCATCTCCGGCCGGTTGCGGAGTTGTCGCTTGCACGGGCGCCTCATCGCCGCTCACCAGCCGAAGCGACTTGATGTGCTGGCGAACGCCATCTTCGTAGATCTCCACATCGGCGGGCGAGAGATTCTTGACCAGTCGGCCCTTCTTATCCCGGACCACCAAATCGAGAACCACCTCGTTGACAGTGGTATGGATCGCGGGCGCGGCCTGGGCATTCGGCGCTGCATTCTGTGCGCCAACCTGACCAGCCGGCAGAATCAGGATGGCAAGCATCGCCGCGGCATTGACTTTCGACATGGACGCCCCTTCCTTATTATTCAATGTACTCCCGTGGCGGATGGTGCGAATGGGTCTTTAGGGCCCCTGTATTACTATCCCTCCACATTCTTTGCACGCCGCGACGATTTCATGCCGCTCAAAAGCCGAGAGCTGAAAGACCGCTGAGAGCTTGCGCGCAGCGCATTGTGGGACATGCTTCAGCTTGTCCAGTCTGGTTTCACTTACCCGCCTCCGTCACCGTCAAAATCTGGTCGGCCTTCACCTTCTTCAAAGCCCGCACAACCCCGCTCGGCCATCGGATTTCCAGCGACTTAATCGCCTTCTCGCTCCCCAGCTCGGCGCGCAGTGCGCGGCCCGATTTATCGGGCCGACTCGAATCGGGATCCCGGCTTCAGGTCCCACCCTAAGGCACGATCTCGAAATCGATCCACTGCGACGCCGCCACGCTCTTGCCCTGGTCCTCGCTGGCGACAACTTGAAGCGCGTAGTAACCGGGCGCGCCGGCGCGGCCAAAGGAAGAACCCCTTTCGCGGTGCTCGCGCCGCCGCCGTTCGCGACCGCCCCGGCCGGCGTTGCCGCCACCTGCCTCTTTCGATACGAGGAGCGTTAGCTCGACTCTACTCCTGAAGCAGGGGAAGTCGATAGGTACTTAGTAGAGCGTTCACTTCGCCGCTTCCGTCACCGTCAGTATTTGATCGGCCTTCACCTTCTTCAAAGTCTGCACAATCCCGCTCGGCCACCGTATCTCCAGCGACTCGATCGCCTTCTCGCTCCCCAGCCCGAAGTGCACCCGTTTATCGCTCGACGACATGAACCCATCGGAAGTAGTCACGTGATTATACAGTGTGCGCCCCGAACCTGTAGTCAGCTTCAGCGCCGCCCCGATGCCGTCGCGATTGCTCCGCCGTCCCACCGTATTTACCAGCAGCCAGTGATTCCCGTTATCGGCCGAGTTCATCAGGATACGCGGCCTTTCGAAGAGCGATGTCACCACCAGGTCCGGAAAGCCGTCGTTATTCAGGTCCACAAAGGCCGACCCGCGCTGGAAACCGGCGTGGGCGAAATCCGCGCCTACCTGCGTGGAGACATCGCGGAACTCCTTGCCGTCCACGTTTTCGAACAACGTGTCCGGCTGGCGCGAAACCTGGCCCATGTCGTCGATATCGCCGTTGGATGAGTAAAGGTCCTTCCATCCATCGTTGTTATAGTCGATGAATCCGTTGCTCCAGCCGGAGCTATGTTCGCTGAGTCGCGATATGTGAGACATGCCCGAGACATATCTCATGTACTTGCCGCCCATGTTGTGGAACAGTCCCCAGATCTGGCCCTTGAGGTTGTTATAGAAGAGGTCCGGGAAGCCGTCGTTATCGTAGTCCTTCGCGTCCGCGCCCATGGAGGAGTGCGCGTTGCCGTTCTCGTCGTACGCCACGCCCCACTCGTAACCGGACTCTTTGAACGTCCCGTTTTTCTGATTGATGAACAGGAAATTGCGCACCGTGTCATTGGCCACAAACACGTCCATGTAACCGTCGCCGTTGAAATCGGCGATGGCAATGCCCATCCCTTTGCCCAATTCCTTGCCGAAGCCCGCCGAGTCCGTAACGTCTTCGAAGCGGCCATTCCCCAGATTGTGATACAGCCGGTGCGCCACGCTGGGATAGATCTTGGGATGGCAATAATACTCCTGGCCGTTCACGCCGCAGACCTTATCGGTCTGAGGGGTCCAGAGCGTGTAATTGGAAACGATGAGGTCGAGCTTACCGTCGTTATCGTAGTCGAACCAGGCGGCGGCCACGCTCAGAAGGTCCTTCGGCTTGGTGATCCCGGAACGCTCCGTGACGTCGCTGAAGGTGCCGTCGCCATTGTTGTGGTAAAGCGTATTGCGTCCCGCGTTGCAGATGAAGAGATCTTCGTAGCCGTCGTTGTCGTAATCGCCGGCAGCCACGCCGAAGCTGAATCCCAGGTCCTTTCCGAGCAGGCCGGCGCGCGCCGTGACATCTTCGAACGTGCCGTCGCCGCGATTGCGCAGCAGGCAATTATAAAAGCGCGGATCCGTCTTTTCCATCTCCGGGAGTTTGGCCCCATTGGTAAAGAAAAGGTCCATGCGGCCGTCGTTGTCGAAATCGAAGGCCGCCACTCCGCCGCACATGGTCTGCGGGAAATACTTCCGGCCGGTGAAATTGTTATCCGTTTTGTACCTGAAATCGGACTTGGGCGCGATATCCGTGAAATGCGGCCCCTTCGCTTCCGGCTGCGCGCGCCCCGCGGCAACCCACAACCCATAGCCCGCCACGCACACCGCGGCCCCCGCCCACCATCGTCTCATCTTGGCCTGCTACCTACCGGAACAGCGTCCCGCTGATCCATCAGCTTCTGCGAGATGGCGCGTTCGCGATCGCCATCGGCGCTCCGGTTCAACCGGTAATACACCGTCGCCAGGGTAGCGTGCGCCTCCGCGAAATCGGGCGATTCCTTCGTCAGAACTTCCAGCGACTGCCGCGCCGTTTCCAGATCGCCGGTGGCCAGATCCACATTGGCGATCTGATACCGCACCCCCGGATCGTTCGGCCGCGTCCGCAGCGCGCGCTCCAGATAGCGGCGCGCCTCCGCATACCCCTGGTCCTGCTTGGCCAGCACGCCCATGTTCAGGTTGGAGGTGAACTCGTCTGGATCGAGCGCCAGTTCCTGGGTGAACGCAGCGCGCGCCCGTTCCGATTCGCCCAGCGTGAGCAGCAGTTCGCCCAGGCGCGTATGAGCTCCGGGCAAGCGCGGATTCAGCGCCACGGCCTTCTCCAGGTCGGCGCGCGCCGTGTCGGAGTCATGCGCCGTCAGTTCCAGGGTGCCGCGCAACAGGTGAACCTCGGCGGAATCGCCGTGGCTGAGAATGCGATTAATGACGGCGGCGCCGCCTTCCTGGCCATCGCCGATCAGGGCCGTGCCGTACAGGTAGTCGAAGCCCGCGTCGCCGGCCTTGTCTTTTTCGAGCGGCGCCAGCAGCGCCACCGCTTCCTTATACCGCCCCAGGGTGTTGTAACAGGCGGCCAGCAGGAGCGTGACCTGCTCCTGGAACTGCGGCGAAAGTGCGACCGCCCGTTCGAAGCGCGCGGCCGCTTCGGCATGCCGGCCCGTTTTGTAATAGGCGAGTCCCAGATTCATCAGAAGAGCGGGATTGTCCGGGCTTTTCTGCAGCCCGAGGTTGTATTCCGCGATCGCCTCGTCGTAGCGGCCGGCGCGCGCCAGGGCCGCGCCCAGGTTCGATCGTGCCTGCAAAGAATCGGGCTCGACGGCGAGGTAGTCGCGGTAGGCCTTGATGGCGCCGTCCAGATCGCCCGCCTGATGCAGACTGATGGCATGTTGCAGAAGCTCGTCCGGCTGCTGCGCGAAAAGTGCCGACGCGACCAGGGCCAGCACGAAAAACGATTTACTGAGCCGCGGCCACAACGGGGTGTTCATGGCCCTGCGGTCCCGGGCGAGCTGCGCTCGCTTGGACAAGCTGAAGCATGTCCCACGTGGGGCAAGCTTTAGCTTGCCCAGCCGGGCGACAGCCCGGCCAGTCCCTGCGACGATGTTCCACCGGGCGGACCTCATCGCCGTGCTCATTGGCTGATCTCGGAAGCCAGTTTTCTCAGGCGCGCGAACTCGGCGCGTTCTTTGGCCGCTTCCTGCTTCTTCCCGGCCAGGGAGTAAGCTGTCGCCAGCGAGAAGTGCACTTGCGGACTGTCCGGCGCCTGCTGCCGTGCGATCTCCAGTTCCTTGATTCCCTGGTCCACCTGGCCGTTACCCGCCAGCAGCTTGCCCAGCACCGCGTGCGCCCCGAAGAATTGACCGTCCGCCTCTACCGACCGTTTGGCGTACGAAATAGCGGTATCCAATTCGCCGCGCGCCTCATATTCCAAAGCGATCGTGGCTAAAGCCTCGCTGTGTTTCGGGTTCAGCGCCAGCTCTTTCAGATACTCCTGCAGGCCCGCTTCCCGATCGTTGGCCGACAGGTACGATCCGTAAAGATAGTGGACGTTGGGCGCGTTCGGATAGGCCGCCACCAGGTCCGCAAAGGCCGCTTGTGTCTCCGCGGGGACCCGCCGCGCCATCGCACAGACAGCCCGTCCGGCCCGCTCGACCAAGTCCTTGTCGCCCGGAGGCAGTTCCTCGGGAAATATCGGCCGCCGCAGACCGGCCAGTCCCGCAGCCACAATTAGCGATTCGCCGGCGCCGCCATCCTTCACCACGCTCGTCAGCACCTGCATGGCGGTCTCGTATCCCTTGATCCGCGTGAGCAGTAGCACTTCGTGAAACAACACCACTCGCTTGACCTGGGGGTCATCGCCCAAACCGATACGGCGCGCCTGATAAATGTGGTTGAGCGATTGGTCGTACTCCTTGGTTTCGAACTCGCACAGGCCCAGCAGCGCAAAACCCGGCCCCGAATTATGGTCGAGCGCAATCAGATGGCGCAGCGAATCCCGCGCCTCCGGGTATTGGTTCTTGTCGTAAAGCAGCTCGCCCAGAAACCACCAGCCCTCCGTCCACGTAGCGCGTAATGCCAGAGCCTGGCGATACAATCCGATCGCCTCTTCGGTGCGGTTTTGGATGCGCGCATCGGTGGCCGCTTTCGATAGCCGGTCGAACTCCGGATTGGCGGCCTCGGGCGCCTTCTGAGCGGCCGCCGGCAGCGCCGCCAGCACCGCGGCCAGGGCGAGAACCGAAATCGTGCGCCGGCCGAAAGCCATCTACCGGGTCTCCTTCACGTGCAGCACCCGATCGCCGTGCACGGCCTTCAATGTCTGCACAATTCCCGACGGCCAGCGGATCACCACCGTTTCGGCCGTCTCATTCGCGCCCAGCCCGAAATGCACCGGGCCGTAGCTCGACGACGCGTACCCCACGCTGGTGGTCATATGGTTGTACTGCGCGCCGCTCTTGGTCACCACCTGAATGCGCGCGCCGATGCCGTCGCGATTGCTCTTCGTGCCTTCCAGCTCGATATCCAGCCAGTGGCCCGCTCCCGCGCTGCGGTTCATCCAGATCTCCGCCGGGTGTGCCAGCGCCGTGGTCACCACATCGATTCTGCCGTCTCCATCCAGGTCGCCGAACGCCAGCCCGCGATGGCGCGCCACCGGCGAGGCATCCAATCCCGCTTCCGCCGTCAGCGCCTCCCAGCGCCCGTTCGGGCCGCCCGCGGCGCCCAGATTCCGGAACACGGTATTGTGCTGCTCCACCATGGTGTTCGGCATGGCGCGCGACAACACGTCGCCGCGGCTGACGAACAGGTCCTTCCATCCGTCGTTATCGAAATCGAACAACCCCACGCCGAACCCGGCCATGTGCATGCACAAGGTGCGCATGCCGCTTGGTGTGGTCACTTCCCGAAAATCTTTCCCGGCCATGTTCTTCCACAGCGGAAAGGTCTGGTTCTCCAGCGCCGCCGTCACCAGGTCCGGATACTCGTCGTTGTTGAAATCGCGGAAATCCAGCCCCATCCCGGAAATAAAATTGCCGTCTTCCGGCAGCGCCACGTTTTTCTGAAACGCCACTTCCTCGAACTTGTTGCCCAGATTGTGGAACAGAAAATTATACGATCCGTCGTTGGTGACGAAGATGTCGGGACGGCCATCCAGATCGTAGTCCGCCATTCCCCCGCCCATGCCCTTCCCCACCTTCGCGCGAATGCCCCACTGCTCCGACACGTCCTCGAACGTGCCGTTGCCCTTGTTGAGATACAGCTGATTGGGCAAGCCTTTGTAAGACCGCGGCGAGCAGTAGTCCGCCACTCCCTTGTACTCGCAGAGAGGCTCGGTGGCATAGTCCCATTGCAGATAATTGATGACCAACAGGTCGAGCAGACCGTCGTTATTCACGTCCACCCACACGGCCGTAATCCCCCACATCGGGCCGTATTTGGGGTCGGGGGCGTTGGAAATGCCGGCCTTCTCCGTGACATCGCTGAACGTGCCGTCGCCGTTGTTGTGATACAGCGTGTTGTGGTGGACGCCCGCCACGAACAAATCGGGATAGCCGTCGTTGTCGTAATCGCCCACCGCTACGCCGCTGTCGAAGCCCGTGCCGGCCAGCCCGGCCGCGTCCGTGACATCCGTGAATTTGCCGCCGCCATCGTTGCGGAACAGGCGATTGCGGTATTTCGGATCGTCCTTCTTCAACGTGGCCAGGTTGGCGCCGTTGGTGAAGAAGATGTCGGGCCGCCCGTCGCGATTGTAATCGAACACCGCCACGCCCCCAGCCATGGTGGCGGGCACATGCCGCGCCGCCACTTCGCCGTGCTCGAGTTGGAAGCCGATGGATTTCAGCTCGAAGCGGATAGCCGCCACCGATCCACCCGTCGCGCGCAGCCACAAACTCGTGCCCGCCGCCAGCAGAAGCAGCCAAGCCATCAGGCCAGCCTTCAGACTGAACAAGCGACGGGGATCCATATCCACCCAGAATATCGCATGTGCCGAAGCCGCTGTGGGCAGTTCCATGCCGCCTTGTTTCGTACCTGCGGCTCTGTTAGTATGAAGTCGCCGCGTCGAGGAGATCCGCTTGCCCCCTGTTCGCATTCTCGCCCTCCTGGCGTGCGCCCTGCCGTCAGCCGCAGCCAACTATTCCACTTACATCGGCGATACCTACCCTTATATTGTCGCGGCCATCGCCGTCGACACCGCCGGCAATACCTACATAACGGGCACGCGGCAAATTCTCTTATCCACCTCGCCCATTCCCGTATGGACCACGGATATATTCGTGAGCAAATTGGATCCCTCCGGGAACCTGACTCTGCTCGCCACCATCTCCGGTAAAGCCTCCGACCAGGCGAACGCCATCGCAGTCGATCCCGCCGGCAACATTTACATCGCCGGTGAGACGTACTCGCCCGATTTTCCGTTGCTCCATGCCTTCCAAACCACTCCCTCCACCAGCGGGTCCACCGGCTTTCTGCTGAAACTGAACGCCGCGGGAGGGATGCTCTATTCCACTTTCCTGGGGGGAACCGCCGGTTCGAGCTCGCTGAACGCCGTCGCAGCCGACTCCGCTGGAAATGCCTATGTCACCGGTTCCACGTTCGCCAGCGACTACCCGTCCACCGCGGGTCTGCCCGCCGCCGCGGCCGACGATTTCCCCGGTGGAGCCAACTCCGTGGCGTTCTTCGCGAAAATCTCGCCGGCCGGCGACAAACTGCTCTACGCGGGAGGGTTGGCAGGCGAGGGGCGCGAGTGCGGCATCGGCAGCAGTTGCTTTACGAGCACCGTTTACAGCTCCGGAACGGCCATCGCCGTGGATTCCGCCGGCAACGCCTACATCGGCGGCAACACTTTTGGCACCGGCTTGCCCACCACACCCGGCGTGCTACAGCCCCAGGGGATCGGCGGCTTCGTGGCTAAGGTCAACGCGTCGGGCACCGGTATGGCGTATGTTACGTTGCTAGGGACCGCGAATTACTCTCCTCCGCCGGTCGCCGTCTCCTCCAGCCCTGGTACGTTTGTCTACGCCATCGCGGCCGACTCTTCCGGCAACGCCTACATCGCGGGATCCACTTCCGACCCCAACTTTCCCGCAACTCCCTCGGCATTCCAACCCCAGTTGGATTTTACCGGCCAGGCAAGCGCCTTCGATGTGCCGCCCGCCGATGCCTTCATCGCCAAGTTGAATCCGTCCGGTACCGCGATGGTATGGGCAACATTCCTGGGCGGCGCGGGCAACGATGGGGCCGCCGGACTCGCGCTCGATTCCGCCACCAACGTCTGGATCGTCGGCACGACGTTTTCCACCGATTTCCCGCAGGCCGCCGGCTTTCCCAAAGGTACCGAGTTTCTGGCGGAATTGAGCGCGGATGGCGCTTCGCTGCTGCACTCCCAACTCTTCCCCGCGAATGCTGTCGCCGCTGGAATTGCGGTTGACTCCGGCGGCACGGTCCACCTGGCCGGAGCTACCGGGCTGGTGTCCGCGTACGCCCAGCCGTCCGCCAAAACCGTGCAGGTCTTCGGCATCGCCAACGCCGCCGGCGGCACTTTGGCCGGCCGTGGCACACCCGGAGAGGTCATTTCCATTTACGGGGCGAACCTCGGGCCCACGGCGGGCGTTACCGCGTCATTCGATTCCGCCGGATACCTGCCCGTTACGCTCGCGGGAACGCAGGTGACGATCGACGGAATCTATGCGCCCCTGCTCTACGTGTCGGGCACGCAAATCAATGCCGTAGCGCCCGTAGAGATGACGGGCACAACGCCGGTGTCGATGCAGGTGACGGCCGGCGGCCAGACGTTACTGCCCTTTCGATTGGTGATCGACCCGGCCATCCCGGCAGTGTTTCTAACCACCGCCGATAACGCCGCGGCCATCAACCAGGATGGCACTATCAATTCGGCAGGCAATCCGGCCAAGAGCGGAACCATAGTGGCGGTCTGGGCCACGGGAGTCGGCCTGCCCGTTCCCGGCGCGGATGGCCAGGAAACTACCGCGGCGCAGCAGCTCTGCAACTGCCTTATCTACGCCGCCGCGCCTTCCGGCTCGTTAGAACAATCTGTCCCGGTGCTTTACGCCGGCGCCGCTCCCGGAACGGTGACCGGTGTCGTCCAGATCAATTTTCAAGTGACCGGGAATACTGCAAATTACGTATTGATTGCGAACGGGCAAACCAGCGAGGTTTTCTCCGTTTACGTCAGCCCGTAGCGGTTTGACCGGCCCAACGGGCGCCACAACTGCGGCATAACACCCCGGCGCGCCCCACAGGAGTCTACGGCCTGATGCAAATCAAGTTCCAGTCTCACCGGGTCGCCGTGCAGGTTGGCGGCGCGATAGGCGATCAAGAGCCGCGACCGCGAGGGAGCGGTGCCTCTGTGACCGCGAGCGCGGCACGACATTTCTACTTTGCCTTTGTGACTGCGCGCACCGCGCTTGCCGCCAACATCCGCGGCCTGTACAATGCAGGCTCTATGAAACCGTCTTGCATCCTCCTCCTGCTCGCCGCCTGCCTCGTCGCCCAGGGCCCCGATCGCGGCTCGTTCGATCTGCTCGATCTCCCCCGCATGAAAAACTTCTCCGCCGAGCGCGTCTCCAGCGGCAACCGCTACGTGGGCAGCAACGACGACAGCAAGCGCATCTTCCCCGGCGAAACCTACGTCAGCCACATCTGGCTCACCGTGGCCGACAACGAGTTCGCCTGGCCCCGCCTGGTCCGCCTGCGCGTCTATTACGACGGCAAGAAAACCCCCAGCATCGACGTCCCGCTAGGCGATTTCTTCGGCGTCGGCCACGGTTACGAGCGCAACCTCGATTCCATGGTCATCCGTAACAGCTCCTTCGGCAGGGCCCGCAATAGTTACTGGCCCATGCCCTTTCGCGGATCGTGCAAGATCACCGTCACCGACGAGGGCAGCCGCCCCATCACCATGTTCTACTATCACGTCGATTGGCAGCGCCACCAGTCTCTGCCCGACGACGTCGCTTACTTACACGCCTACTACCGCCAGGAGCGGCCCGCCGCCAAGGGCAGGAACTACGAGTTCCTCAACATCAACGGAGCCGGCCACTACGTGGGTACGGTCCTCAACGTCATCCAGGCCGGGGTCGGATGGTTCGGCGAAGGCGACGACCTCTTTTATGTCGACGGCGCCAAACACCCGCAGATTCTCGGCACCGGCACGGAAGACTATATCAACGAGGCATGGGGACTCCGCGTCGGAGGCGGCCTTTGGAGCGGCACGCCGGTGGCCGAAGGCGAACTCGTGGGAGCCCGCCTCACCGGCTACCGCTGGCACATTCCCGACCCCATTCCGTTTACCAAGTCCCTCTGGGCCGGCATCGAGCACGCCGGCTGGACCTACAACCCCGATGGCTCCCTGCGCTCCGGATTCGAGGAGCGCCCCGATTATTTTTCCAGCACCGCCTTCTGGTATCAGAAGGACGTGAACGAAGGCCTGCCCGAGCCGCCCTACGGCGAAGCCCGCCTGCCGTTGGGCAACGCCGAGCAGATCGCCGTGGAGGACTCGCTCGCCGAGGTCACCACCGTAAAAGGCAAGGCCTCCGTGCAGCGCGAAGTCGACTGGGGCCGGGATCTCCTCTTCTTCGAAACCAAGGAAACCGGAGCCCGCATCAATATCCCCATCGACGTTCTTGAGACCGGCCGCTACGAGGTCCTCAGCCGCATCGCCCAGGCGCCCGATTACGGAAACTACATCGCGCTCGTCGACGACAAGCCCGCCAACCTCGACAACCGCGAGGCGCTCACTTCGGAGATCCCGCTGTCCGGCGCGCCCGTGTTCAACGGCTATCAGAGCGAAATCTACGTCGCCGTCGATCAGCCGCTCGGATGGCTGACCCTTGCCAAGGGCCGCCACACCCTCAGCTTCCTCTGCGTGGGCAAGGATGGCAGCTCCTCGGGCTATAACTTCGGGATTAACGACGTCGTGCTGGAACGCGTGCCGGAAGGCCCGGAGGCGGAGACCCAGCCCATCCGGTGGGAAGGCTCCCGGGCGAGTGAATGGCCGTACTATCGCGGCGTTCCGTTGGGGGGCTATCTCGGCGAATTGGGGCGCTCATCCGAAACCACCCGGCCGGCGATCCTGCGAGCCATCGGCGCGTTTGGCCGGGACGCCGCCACGGCGGTGACCGACGTAACCAAGGCGCTCGCCGATCCCGCGGTCGAAGTGCGCATCGCCGCGGCTTGGGCGCTCTCCCAGATGGGGACCGTCGGGGCCCCCGCCGTTCCCGCGCTGGAACGCTGTCTTTCCGATTCCGACCCGCGCGTGCGCAGCATCTCCGCCATCGCACTACGGGCCATGGGACCGTCCGCCGCGGGCGCGATGGCGGGGCTCGTAAAGGCGCTCGACGATCCATCGTTCTCCGTGCGGGCAGTCGCAGCCGACGCGTTGGGCAACCTCGGGCCGGCCGGCAAATCCGTAGTCGACACTCTCAGCCGTCACCTGATCGGCGTCCACGAACCGAGTGTCTTCGTGCTGCGCAGTCTTGCTTCCGCGCTCGGCAATATCGGCCCGGCCGCCGCCAGCGCCTTGCCCGCCCTCCAGCAGGCATTGAAGATCCACCGCGTGAGCTGGGCCGCCGAAGAAGCGATTCTAAAGATCAAAGGTGAGCCCGTACCTGTCTGGTATTGAGTTTCCAGCTCCCGGGTCTAATCCCTTCGTCTTTCAGGCGAACAGCCATCAGCAGGTTTACCCTTGTGGGGCGGACCCCCTGGTCCGCACGGGTCCTCCTGGACCCGCTCTACGCCAGGAGTGCGAATTCTCCGTCACCGGACAGGCCGGCCAGGGGGGGCCCGCCCCACCCAACGCAATCTGCAGCGAACTGCGGGCGACTTTCAGTCGCAAGCCCAGCCTACCGGCTTGAACCGCTAGTCGTTTAGGCGCTTGGCTGCAACCCCGGATTTCGGAAGGTGTATAATCACGTCGCAGTATACACATCGATGCGCGCGAATATTGTGATCGACGATAAACTCATGCGCGACGCCCTTCGCGCAACCGGTTTGAAGACGAAACGGGAGGCGGTGGAGGAAGGCTTGCGGGTTTTGCTCCGCTTGAAGAAGCAGGCAGGAATCCGGCGCCTCCGCGGCAAACTCGACTGGCAGGGCGACCTTGTTGCCATGAGGAGCGACACTTGATCCTGGTCGATTCCAGCGTGTGGATCGACTACTTCAGTGGGACGGTCACGCCGCAGACCGAGAAGCTTGACGGGCTGCTCGGGCAGAAACCTCTAGCCATCGGCGACTTGATCCTGGCCGAGATCCTTCAGCTTCGATAAGGAACGGGACTTCGATGACGCCCGGAAAATGCTGACCTCGCTCACCGTGGTAGAGCTGGGTGGCCGGGAAATCGCCGTTCGAGCCGCGAAAAACTTTCGCGCCCTGCGCAGGCACGGCGTTACCGTCCGCAAGACGATCGCCACGATCATTGCCACTCGATGCATTGAAGGTGGATTTGACCTCTTGCACAGCGACAGGGATTTCGAGCCGTTCGCGAAATACCTGGGCTTACGCAGCGTGGTATGAGAAATCATTCCCGGCGGGTACTGCAGCTCGGAGCCTCCCGGCGTTTACAAACCCATGAGATTCGAACGTTCACCAGTCCTGTTCCGGGGAGTCAAGCGATGGGAACGCGTGCGCAGCGGCGGTCTTGACTTTGGGCGAGCGCTCTGTTCAGTTG
>Ga0326727_10017954_pt1 | contig 14550 bp, 13 predicted proteins | sample MB2enrmetagenome_FD_207643 | JGI IMG/M metagenome (GOLD analysis project Ga0326727, IMG submission 207643) | Lab enriched peat soil microbial communities from McLean, Ithaca, NY, United States - MB29MY | ecosystem: Environmental > Terrestrial > Soil > Wetlands > Peat | place: USA: New York...
TGGAGGGCGTTGTGGGCGAGCCATTCGGGGCGGAGGGGTGGCGTGGTTGGGGTGTGGCTTGGGGCGGGCGGCACAGTTTCGCATTTCATTCCGTTAAATCCGGTTCGTTCGCGTTTTTTTCTCATGTTGGACCCCCTTTCCCGGTTTCAATCCGACCGCAGCGTTGGGGAGATGGGTGATGGGGCAGCGGTGGGACGCGGCTCTGCGAGAAGGCGATTCGGGTATCCGTTGGCTGCGATAGCTTCATAGATGACCTCATACTTGCAGAGGCAGTGTGCGTTCCTGAGTGGAATCGACCGGTGGCCTTTTCGGGACGATGATTCGAGGGCGGTTAGGCCGTTAAACTAATTTGAAGATTTTTGTGATCGCCGGAGCAAGGCTTCCGCAACGGGGATGAAGCGAGACTTTGCGGCTGCCGCGAACGAGGTTGGGGAAGGGGGCTTCGATGAGGCCGCCCGCCGATCGGCAGGGGAGATTTGGGGAAGTTTAGTTAGTTGGCGTCCGGTCGCGCTTCTCCGCGGGCGCGTGAGCTTATTTCGGCGGTCACAGGACCTGTTGCGGCCATCGACGGACCGGCGATGAAAAGCCGACTTGAACGTTCCTAATCCTCGTAAACAGCCGACTTTCTCCCCGAATGGCGACTATTCGCCCGGAGCGGGACGTACACTTCCCAGATCCCCGTTTCGGGACCTTCGAGGCGCGGCAGTACACCACGCCCCGGCTTCCCTGTGATAGCTTAAAGGCATGAACGCGGCCACCGGACTCGACGACCTTCTTGAGCCTTTGAGCCAATGTCTCGATGCGGAGTCTTCTCGACGACTGGTTGCGTTCAGAATCGATCCACGAGTTCTGGCGCGGATCGAAGTACTCGGTGAACAGGCAAACGAGGGCCACCTTACCGCTGCTGAGCGATCCGAATACGAAGCCCTGATCAACGCCGCGGACTTTATATCGATCCTGCGGCTTAAGGCAGAGCGGCATCTCTCGAGAACAGATAACTAACAGTGGATGCCGAAACGCGGCTGTTTGTGCGCCGCAGGGCCGGCGATCGTTGCGGGTAATGTAGGCTTCGTCAGGAGCATAGCGCGGTCCCGCACCAAATCGAACACATCATTGCACGCCAACACGGGGGCGCCGACGAAATTGAGAATCTGGCGCTCGCCTGCCACCGCTGCAATCTTCACAAAGGCCCGAACCTGAGTGGAATCGACCCTGTAACGGGCGGTGTACAGATTCTGTTTCATCCCAGGCGAGATCGATGGACGATCACTTTGCTTACCGAGGCGCGTATGTTCAGGGCTTAACGGCGACGGGCCGCACCACCGTTGCCGTTCTCTCGCTGAATGATGCCCGGCGTCTCGGCTTAAGGAAGGAACTGCTTGAGCTGGGCTTACCAATCTGAAGCCCACCTTGAAGGGCAACCTACACCGAAGCGCGTAGCAGGAGCGGAACCTTGTGAACCTCCTGAACAGCCTGCTCAGTGCCGCAAATGGGCGGCGAACCACATTCAACAACCGCCAGGCTTGCCCGGGACCGGCTGACTCACCGGCAGACACACCCGCCAGCTCGATGCAAATCCCACAGCCCTGCCGCGTCCGCCGCAAACGTCAGCGGCTCACTTCAAACGCCCCTATCGAAAGCGCTCCGGCCCCGGCATCCGCCCGCCCTCTAGGTTTCTCCTCCGGCGCTCCCGATAGGACGCTACCGTATCTGAGGAATTTCGAGATTACAGTACATCGTCAGGATCCCGACTGAAGTCAAGGTGCATGCAGCCCGGAATACCGTATGTGGCCGCGGGTCGCCGCCGACACGACCCTGAAGTCGTTTCGCAGGATCTAGTGGCCAGCTTGAAGCTTCAGCAAAAAATACAATTCATGCGACTGCACAGAGGATGGCTGGTCAGTGGTGCCTACAATTGATTCAAACAAATCCTTTAATAGGGAAACGCCACCAATCGCTTTCATCAATTCTGATATTTGGGGAGGAAATATTCCGCCGATCACGCCCAGGCCTACCAGAGCACCCGCGGCGACAATTTTTACCCCCGCTCTTTTACGCTGTGCTTTTTTGAACACTTCCGTTTCTAAACGCAGCCGAGAAAGCTTGGGAGCTAGCACCTCCGCGTACAGTGTCGCCGCATCTTGCGCACTCATCGGGTGGCCTTGAGCAAGATGCTCCTCTGCTATTCGGCTCAAAGCGTCGCGGTAAATTACAAACGCATCGCGCTGCTGGCTGCGAAGAGCCAAGACATCCGCCACCGGTACGTCCGTTAGCAGGGGCACTTCGTGAACGAGCGTTTCAAGCATTCCGGCGACTTTTGATGCGTTCTCTTGTTCCTGTTTGATCAGCCCAAGGTATTCGACTTCGCCGTCAGTTCCCAAGAGGTTGGTCAGCCGCGCCCCCAACCTCGTTGAGCACAAAACCTGGTAAATGACGTCTCTTGCGGTCGTCAAGAAGCACTTCCTCACGAGTTCCGCAACAGCCGGAGACATCGATAGGGCCACTGGGCGTGAAAGCTTCCTCCTGCAATCCTCGGGATACCAATCAGGTGTGTGCCGAAACCTCATGGCCATCGATCCGTGTTCGAGAAAGCTCGACGGTCCGGTCATCTGTATTCCGACACCGCTTCGGCTCGAGCCTGTGGCCTCAATGCGGAAGTCTTTGGTGTACTCCGCCGCTAGAATGTCGACTGCATCCATCAGGCCAAGTTCGGAGGCCTTCTCCTCGGAACAGCGCCTACAAAGATTGGGGACAAAGGGACGAATTATTCCGGCTTCGATCCCCGGCCTAAGCACCACCAAAGACGTCAATACCTCTGTTAGGGCGACAGCCCGATTATGAGCACATCCGCGACTACGACACTCCGGAAGCGGTACAAATACCTCGTCTGCATATAAAGCTGAGTAGCGGACGAGGCCCTCGAGTTTTCGTGTCCGGCACTGCACAGCTGAGCACCCCGATGCGCCCCGGACGGAGGAACTGGCGACAAACCTAAAGGGCAAAAGAGGTTCACAATCTTGTTTTGCGGGATTGTGAAAATCATACTCGATCGCTTGCGATATCGAGGTCCGAATTTGCTCTAGCTGAGCCTGTGAGGCGTCATGAACCGCCTCAGCGGCCTGCTTTGTGGATTTTATTTCCAAAACGTCCAAAATTTCCGCAATTTGGGACATGAATCCGGCTGGGACCTCTCGTCTTCGAGTTTGCTGTCGCTCAGTATCTCACGACGGCCGTCTTCTGTCGAACCATAGGAAACATACCCAAGAGTGCGACGAGGCATCGTAACAGGCCGAGCAACCTCCTGGCTATGTTCGTTTCCGAGGTAAAGACTCAGGCGAAGGGGCTCCAGAGTTATCCCGAAATCTCGTTCTGGGAGATCTCGCAGGATCTATGTAGCGTATCGCCACCCTCGACCCCGGCGCGCCGTATGATTGGGACCGAGGATAATCGATTCATGGCTGCCGGCGACACGCAAAGAGTGTAGTTTCCGGGGATGCTCGAACGGCTACGCGTTCAGTGGCATCCGGATATGCCTTTCGAGGCGATCATCTCACCTTCTGAAACCGAGTGCTTATCGTTAGGGAAGTTTCGACCGGCCCGTGTGGACGGCGGCGGATCTATGGGGTCGCGGCACTACCGTTTTGCCTGGCGCAGGAATTCTCCGATTCCGCTGACGAGTTCCAGGATCCGCCTGTCCAGATCCTTCCCCATTTCCCTGCGTTCTTCGCGGTCCCTTTCGCAGCTAGCGTCGAACTCGCGCAGCCATTCCTTGTGTTGGCCGATGAACACTTCGTATTCGCGGAACAGAACCTCGTGCTTCGTCATCAGGCGCGCATGACTTGTTTCGAGCCTTTCGAGTCGTTCCGATGTGCTCACACCCGTATCCTATCAAGTTGCGATTGCACATGGTACGCTCACATGCCGCACGCTTTGTGATTGCCTGGGGAGGGCTGGCGATGCCGCCTGCCGAGCGGCAGCGGAGATTTGGGAAAGATTAGTTAATTGGCGTCCGGTCGCGCTTCTCCGCGGACGCGTGAGCTCATTTCGGCGGTCAGGACATGCTGCGACCATCGGATGGGCGATGAAAAGCCGGCTACTCGCCCGAAGTGGGACGTCCACTTCCCAGATCGACGTCTCGCGGGAGCGTGGCGGGCACTTCAGCGAACTGCCGATTCTCTCGCTCTTTTGAGATACACGCTCCTACGGGGACTCGCGTCGATTGATCGAAGCCTATTGTCTAAAGGTAGAACGGAGATGCGTACTGGCCAACGCGAAATCATATTCGGCAGCGTTGGCAAAGAGCACGGACACCTGGAACCAGGCGTGCGCTCCGGGACCACGAGGAGTTTTCATGAAAGCCAAAAAAACATTGATGATCGCGTGCCTTGCTGTCGCGCCATTTCTGGTTGCCGCCGCACGCGTGGATCTGGGGATTGCCGTCGGTACTACGCCGCCACCGCCTCCGCCTGCCGCCGTCGTGACCCCCGTGGTCCCGGCGCCCGGTCCGGGATACGTCTGGGTTCCCGGACATTACGACTGGGTAGGAGGCCAGTGGGTTTGGGTCGAAGGAGCATGGGCGCTGCCGCCGCGGCCGCACGCAGTCTGGGTCGCGCCGGCTGTCGACATCCGTCTGCATCGCGGGCATTGGCGTTAACGCCGGCGTCTATGGAAAGATCTGCATTGTCCACGGACCGACGGCTAAGAGCCGTTTCCAATGTCCGATAGCGGGAAACACTCAGCTCTGGCAGCCAGGCCGCTGGACTAAGATCTGCACCAATCCTGCGCGACCGGATCAATCCGGTTAAGTTCACAGAGGAAAGGAATAGTTTGAATATGGCAACCATGGTACAGACACCAGTAAGATCCGACTCCATGATTCGCGAGTCGGTGATATCCGAGCTGAAGTGGGACCCGAAGCTCACAACATCCGCGGACGTTGCGGTGGCGGTTAAGGAAGGAGTGGTTACGCTTTCCGGTTTTGTCCACAGCTACTTTGAAAAAGACGCCGCGGAGAAAGCGGCTAAGCGGGTCTACGGCGTCAAGGCAGTAGCCAACGATATCGAGGTCAGGACGACCGGGACGCGAACGGATCCCGAGATCGCCAGAGAAGTGGTGCAGGAGATCCAGAGCCACGTCAGCCTGCCCGCCGACAAGATCAAAGCGACGGTGCAGCAGGGGTGGGTGAAGCTCGAAGGTACGGTGGACTGGCAGTATCAGAAGACGCTCGCCGAATCCGCGGTGAAGAAACTCAGGGGCGTTATCGGCGTGACCAACAATATCGAGGTGAAACCCGCGGTTACTCCGACTGAAATCAAGAGCAAGATAGAGGACGCGCTGAAGCGGAGCGCCGAACTGGACGCACGGCGCATCACGGTTGACCTGGACGGCGGCACTGTGAGGCTGTATGGGAGCGTCCGTTCGTGGGCCGAAAAGGAGGAAGCCGAGCGGGCCGCGTGGTCGGCGCCCGGTACGACGAGGGTGGAGAACCACCTTACGATCGCTCCTTAAAGCCTGGCAATCATGCGCCTGTGCACGGCCGGCCGAATTTCAGCGGACCGGCCGTGCAAACGGGAAATCTCAGCCCTTAGTTCAGCCCAGGTATTCCAGCCCTATGACGGTACAATCGTCGGTTAACAGGCAGCCGGCGCAGAATTTCCGCACCGAATTGAAAATGTCTTCGACGGTCATGCCCGTCGCCGCAAACTCTTCCAGCCGTTCGTCGCCGAAAAAGTCGCCGTCGGCGTTTTCGGCTTCGGTGACCCCGTCGGTGACGAGGACGATGCGATCGGCTCGTCTCAAATGAAAACCCGCGCTCTGGTACACCACATTGGGCAAGAGCCCGACGGGCAGATTCGATTCGGGCAGGCGAACTACTCTGCCTCCCGCGCGGACAACAAGCGGTCGAACATGCCCGCAATTGAGATATTCCAGATATCCGTTGGGCTGCACGCAGACGATTACACAGGTGGCATATTTCGACCCGAGATCGCGCATACAGAAGAACTCGTTTATGTTACGTCCGATCTCCGGAAGGCGGACCCTGGTGCGCAGCCCCTCGTGAATCATGCCTTGCAGCAACGAGGCCATCACGGCGGCCGCAATGCCCTTCCCGCAGACATCTGCAATGGCGAATACAAGGCATTCGTCTACGGGGAACGCGGTAAAGAAGTCACCGCCGATTTCCGCACAGGGGAGGTTCCTGGCAGACACTGCCGCGAAGGACGGTTGTGGGGCCATTACCGCCATGAGCCCCTGTTGAATGCGCGCCGCGGATTCAAGCTCCTTCTGGCGCTCGCTCCTTGCGGGCTGGGACTGGCGATCGCGCTCGATCGCCTGCCCGATAGCGCCCAGAAGGTCCTCCTCGCGAAACGGCTTGGTCAGAAACTCCACCGCGCCGGCCTTCATGGCGCGCACCGACATGGGGACGTCGGCCTGGCCGGTGACGAAGATGATGGGGATATTAAATTCGGCCCGCATCAGTTCGCGTTGCAGGTCGAGACCGTTCAGACCCGGTAGTCCGACGTCGAGCACGAGGCACGAGGGCCCTTTGTAATGGCGGCTTTCCAGAAAGTCCCGTGCCGATTCGAACGTCCGGACGTTAAAGCCGGCCGACCGGATCAGGCTGTCCATGGCTTCGCGTACGGCAGCGTCGTCGTCGACGACGTACACCAGCCGATCTTCGGCTTGCGTTCCTGTAGCTTGTTGGTGCGGAAACCCAGTAGCTTGTTGGTGCGTAAACATGGAGACGCCTCCCGTCTCAGGACGACGTGGCGGCGCATTGTGCCTGCGCCCGGCTGTTTTCCCTGGCCACGCGCGGCACACTGATGCCGAGCCGCCGCATCTTGTAAAACAAAGTCGACCGTGGGACGCCAAGGCGAACCGCGGCGGCGGCGATGATGCCGCCGGTTTCACGGAGAATGCCGACAATGTGTGCGCGTTCGGCATCCTTCAGAGTGGTGGCGGCGGCAGCGGTTTCCGCCGTGAACTGAAGATCCGTCAAGGGCGCCTCGAGCACGGAACCGCGCGACAGGATGACCGCGCGCTCGATGAAGTTCTCGAGCTCCCGAATATTTCCCGTCCACGGATGGCGCATGAGGCACTCCATGATGCCCTCCGGAATCACTTCGATTTGCCGGTTCATACGCTCGGCAAACACTCGAACGAAATGCCGTACCAGCAAAGGAATATCTTCCTTGCGTTCGCGCAACGGCGGTATGGTAACGGGAAATACGTTGAGCCGGTAGTATAAATCGGCTCTGAATTTGCCTTCTTCCACCATGCGGGGGAGATTCCGATGGGTCGCCGCGATCAGCCGGACGTTGGTGCGGAGGGTCTGGGTGCTGCCCAGACGCTCGAATTCGCGCTCCTGCAGCACGCGCAACAGCTTGGGTTGCAGCTCCGGCGGAATGTCGCCGATCTCGTCGAGAAACAACGTGCCCTTGTTCGCCAGTTCGAAGCGTCCGATCCGTTGGCAAATGGCGCCGGTGAAAGCGCCGCGCTCATGCCCGAAGAGTTCGCTTTCGAGCAGCCCGAGGGGGATGGCGGCGCAATTCACTTTCACGAGGGCTTGAGAATGCCGGAGGCTGATGTTGTGAATCATCGAAGCCACCATTCCCTTGCCGGTGCCGGTTTCACCGAGAAGCAGAACGGCGGAATCGGTGGGACCTACAATATTCACCAGCTGCAGAGCGTTCTTCAGCCTGGTGCTTTCCCCTACCATTTCGCTTTCACCTGGTCTGCGGTAGGATTCGTTTCGAGTGGTGAAGTACCCGGGTGTTGCCGGTCTCCGGTCATAGTCGAACTGTTTTGCAGGTGCGGTCATAAATAGCTCCCGATCAAGTGTTCTCCCGCGCGAGCGTCGTTTACTTCGAACGTTCCTGATTTCGCGCTCCGGACCCTGGCGCTGTCGCGGGAACCAATGATCATGAAGCCAATTTAGTCCCTTGGCGCGGGCTCGAACCATAACACCTTGGTATAGGCCCGCTAGTGCCGGGAGGCGGTTCCGGCCGGCAGCGCCTATGAGCCCGGGGCGGTCAATTCGAGAATGGTGCGGGTCCGTCCGCTGCATCTACAGGCAGTACGACTCCCCTATCGCCGCTGGCGGGCAACATGTGGATTGTAGTTACGCGGTTGATACCATGCGTGAGCCGATCCGCCGGCGCGGACCCGAACGCTGTCCACGGCGTGCTTAAGGGGAGAGGCGCTTGTTTCGCTCATAACACGCGATTGGCATTTTGAAGGCCTGGTCTCGCCGCCGTCTTTCGTTGGCGTTGAAACTGCATTCCGCAGACGAAAGGAAGGAGGATCGCCGTGCAGGTAATTCTCGCTAAAAACTGGTGGTCTCTTGTCATTCGCGGCGTGGGCGCCATCGTAGTGGGCGTCATTACAGTTATCAGGAACGCCATCTCAATCGACGAACTGGCATTCCTGTTCTTTGTGTATGCGCTCTTCGATGGCGTCGTCGGGATTGCGGGCGCGGTTCGAGCCGGCGAAGCGCATAGCCGCTGGACAACTCTCATGATCGAGGGACTGACCGGTATGGGCGCCGCCATCGCCGCGATTACATTACAGTCTACGGGGGCCGTCTTGCCGCTGGAGTTGGTTATCGCGGCGTGGGCGTTGATAACCGGCGTTCTCGAGATTGCGGCCGCCCGGCAGTTGCGAAATCATATCGCCGGGGAGTGGTTGCTCGCACTCAGCGGTACGGCGTCTTTGGTGCTGGGGATCATCACGATTGCTCTGCCGCGGGCCAACGCCGCTGGAATTGCATCCCGCGTCGGCGCGTACGGATTTGCTTTTGGAATTGTGCTGATCGCACTGGGATTCCGCCTCCGATCATGGTCCGGAAAGCCCAGTGGCGGAAAGCCGGCCCGCGTGCGACAGCGTACCGCCTGATCCATGCCTGTTCCGTGATCGAACTGACGTAACGGGCCCGTGATCGGATTGATCCTTCCGAGGACGCGGCCCTATGCTTAGTGGGTGATGAAACTCAACAGTTCGGTTTTCTTCCTTTGGAAGCTCTTGTGGATGGCGCGGACTGCGAACGACGTACCGCCGCGCGCAAAGTGATCGACTGTCTTGCCGAGCCGCGCGCGCTCCAGCGGACCCGCTGCGGGAAGTTACGCCGGTTCGGGAAACGGCCAAACGCGGCTTTCGCCGCATGTCCCTCAAATCTTCCGGTTCGCCCGAGGCTCGGCATCGCAAAGACACGCCACGAGCTGAATTCAGTTCATCTCGCCGTTCAGCGCGGAGCGGATGGCGTCCAGCAGGGCGTCCTCACTGAACGGCTTATTGAGAAACGCGGTGGCGCCTTCGCGCAACGCTCTGGCCCGCACTTCGTCGTCGGCGTGGGCGGTTACAAAGATCACTGGAACGGCGCTGTTCATGGCGCGCAGTTTAGTCTGTAGCTCGGGGCCAGTCACCTCGGGCATGCGGACGTCGAGGACCATACAGTCGGTCGCCTCCAGCGTGTTGGATTCGAGAAAGGCTTTAGCGGAGGGAAAGACGGAGCACCTGTAGCCCGCGGAACGCAGCAGGCTGCTGAGGGCCTCACGAACCGATTCATCGTCGTCGACCACACCGACCAGCGAAACGATCGGCTCCTTCGGTTGGGTCCCCTCCCGTGAAAGATCGGAAAAATCACCCATAACAAGCTCAAATTAACATGTCACACCCGAGGGTGGCGATCATACCTTGGTATGCACTCACCGATACGTTTTGAAAGTTCGCGGCCCCAGTTTCTCCGCCATCCTGACCAGTTCCGCTACCGAACCGGCCTGCATTTTCTGCATGACATGACCTCTCTGCAGTTTGACCGTTACTTCGCTCGTTCCCAGGTCGGCGGCGATCTGTTTATTGAGCGAGCCGCCAACCACCAGCTGCATGACCTCACGCTCTCGCGGAGTGAGCGACTGGAAACGGAGCCGCAGGCCTTCGAGATCCGCCCGCTCCAGCCGCGCAGCACGATCGCGTTCGATGGCCTGCTGAAGTGCATCCAGGAGATCCTGCTCGCGGAACGGCTTGGTCAGAAACTCGACGGCGCCCGCCTTCATAGCCCGGACGGTCATCGGTATATCCCCGTGGCCGGTGATGAAGACGATCGGAATATCCACGTCCGCCTGCTTGAGCTCATGCTGCAGGTCGAGGCCGCTCAGTCCGGGCAAACGGACGTCGAGCACAAGACACGAGGGTGCGTCCTGACGCTTACCAAGAAGGAACTCTTTCGCTGTCGCGAACTTTTCGACGCGATATCCGACGGACCGGGCGAGTGCTTCCAGACTGTCCCGAACGCCCGAATCGTCGTCCACGATGTATACGACTGGCTGGTCGTCATTCATCTCAGCCATCTTAAGCGGCCTTCGGTACGGGAAGGGAGAAGCGGAAGGTTGCGCCCGCCCCCTGGTTGGGCGCCGCCCATAAGCGGCCGCCGTGCCTTTCGATCACGGAGCGGCTGATGGAAAGCCCCATACCCATGCCGGTGGCCTTGGTAGTGAAAAAGGGTTCGAACAGGCGGTCCATGTTTTCCGCATCGATGCCTACGCCGGAGTCGCGGACGCCGACAACAATCCGCTCGGAATCGTCCTCTTTGGAGGTTACAAGCTCTTCGGAGGTCACCAGCAGTTCGCGCGGCCCTTCGCCTCGGGCGGCCGTAGCTTCAATGGCATTCATGACCAGGTTGACGAGCACCTGCTGCAGCTGAACGGGATCGCCCGTGACCGGCGGCAGACCGGAGGCCAGTCCGGTACGGAGAGTGACGCCGCGCCGGGAAATTTCGTGGCCGGTCAAGGTGAGCACTTCTTTAATAACCTCATTGACGTCCAGCGCGTCCATTTGCGGCTCGCTCTTCTTCATGAGCGTGCGGATCCTCCCGATGACATCGGCGGCGCGCCTCCCCTCCTTGATGATTCTGGTTATCGCGGCGCGCGCTTCGTCGAGATCAGGCACCGCGGCGCCAAGCCAGCGCATACATGCGTTGCCGTTGGTGACCACCGCGGCGAGCGGCTGGTTCACCTCATGGGCGATGGAGGCTGCGAGTTCTCCCATCGTGGTCACCCGCGACATGTGGGACAGCTGCGTCTGCGCCGCCTGGAGCGCTTGCTCCGAACGTTTGCGTTCCGTAATGTCCCGGCTGATGGTGGCCAGCACGAGCGGGCGTCCGCTGCCTTCTTCCCGCACAACGAAAATGTGCTGCCACACGGGAATCGACGCGCCGGTTATGAAATTTCTGAAAAGAGTCTCGCCCTCCCAGCGGCCGTCTCTGAGAACGGCCGGCAAGACCGTGGTCTCGAATCTTTCCCGGTCGGGCCCCGCTACATAGTCGAGGATTCCGGTGCCTGGCACCTGTTCGGGGCAGGCAATTCCGACCATCGAACATCCCGCCGCATTGACAAACTGCGCTTCGCCTTCGAGTGAAGCGATCCCGATAAAATCGGAACTGTTTTCCACCAGCAGAACCAGTTTCTGTACCTCTTCACTCGCCCGTTTCCCCTCGGTAATATCTTCGGCGACCGCAAGCACGAAGCGTCCGGGAACGAGGGACGCGTTAACTCTGGCCCAGACGAGGCCGCCGTCTTTGCGCCTGTACCGTTTCTCCGTTCGGGAGAATTCCCGTTCGCCCGCCAGCAACTCCGCAAATAAACGCCCTGTCTCGTCCCGGTGCTCTTCATGCGTGATGTCGATAAACGATAACTCGCGCAGTTCGTCCACCGGGTAACCGACCATTCTGAGATATGCTGCGTTCGCGCTCTGGAACTGACCATTGAGGCCGATTACGGCGATACCAACAGCCGAATTTTCGAACACCGCGCGCCACCGCTCCTCGCTCTCGCGCAATGCCTCCACGGCCTGTTTCTGGCGGGTGACATCGCTGTTGATCTGAAGGAAGGCGACCGGGGCTCCATCGTTAGCGCGCTGGAGCGCCCAGCGGCTGGCCACTGCTATCCCGGTTCCGTCACGACGGGTCTGAGTGAACTCACCTTCCCATCGGCCTTCTCGAAGAGTCTCCGCTTTTGGGTCGACCCCGGGCGGATAGGCGGACGCCAGAAGCAAATGCACCGGCTTCCCGACCGCTTCGCGGCGCCGCCATCCGTACATCTCCTCGGCGCCCGAGTTCCAATAGGTGATATCGTCGTCGAGGTTGCGGACTATGATTGCGTCATGGGCCAACTCCAGCAGCCGGGCCTGCTCGCGTAATGCCTCTTCGACGAGTTTTCGTTCGGTGATCTCGGCGTTGAGCTGTTCGTTGGCGCGGGCCAGTTCGGCCGTGCGCCGCTCGACGCGGCTTTCCAGTTCGTCATGCGCCCGCTGCAGCGCGTCCTGTACCTCGCGCCGCTTATCGATTTCGGTCTCCAGTTCCACGTTCGCGTGTCGCAGTTGCTCCGGGCTCGGAAGGGACAGCGCCCGAGGAATCAGCGGGACAAACAATGCCGCGGTGACGACGGACGCAGCCGCCGTGACGGCCTTGATAAGCCCCGACAATCGGTAAGTACCGTGCCACAGCGTCCAGACCTCCATCAGATGAGTTGTTCCACAGCTGAAGATGAACAGTCCGAACAGAAGAAACATCCAATGGAACGGCAGGTCGCGTCTTTTTCTGACGAAGTAGATAAGGGCCAGAGGAATGGCATAGTAGGCCAGAGTGATGGTACTATCCGACACGGCGTGCAGCCAGAGAATCCCCGGCCTCCAAAGATAGCAGTAACCATGGGGCATGAAATCGGATGAGAACAGCTTCGAAAAAAAATCTTCCATCGCAATCCTTCTTTCCCCGGCCCAGCTTTTTCCAGGCCCGTGAATTGACGCTTCTCTGCCCGGCACGCCTGCGTGAGGCGCGCGTTTGGCTACGCATCGCCTCTTTTTCCATTAATCTAATCTTTATTAATAGAGTAGCCGCAAGAGAAAAGCAATGTAATGGACCCGACCTAATGTCAGTACATTACTGGAATTCATCGAGTCGCGGCCGCCACGCCGGTGGTGTAGCTTGCCTGAACTATCACGTTGGCGCGAATAGAACGGCCGGTCGCATCCGCGATTTCGAGAGGCTTGCCGGAGGCAGGATCTATGAGGTCGACGCGCAGGGTGTGAGTCACGTTTGAGCCGCCACCGGGCGACTTGAAGGCGACGACATACCGCACCTTCAGGTTTTCCATCATGTCGTCGTAGATCGCCGACAGGTCAACTGTGCTTTCCGGGGAATACAGGCGGCCGCCGGACGATTCAGCGATTGCCTGAAGTTTATACTCCAGCGCCGTCCAATCCGTGCGCGTCATTAACCTGGCAGCCGTTTCCAGTTGAATCATCTGCCGCAGGAGCGGCGCCAGACTGACTGCATAAACAGGTGTGTCGGCTTTTCCAGCGGCGGCCCGAGCATCTTCAAACGTGGCTTTGCTGAAAGTATCGAGACCCGAGGAAAACAGAATAATCGCCTTGCGGCCTGGCACCAGATCCATTTTTTTCAGGGCGAAAACCACGGCGTCGTAAAGATTGGTCTCCGACACGTCCGGCGGCTCGAGGCTGAAGAGAACGTTGTCGAGCGCGCTGCCTCGCGGAACAAAGTCGGTCGATTGATGCACTGTATCGCCATAACCCCAGAAGGCCATCCGGTCCTGGCGTCCCAACCCCTCCTCCAACTGCCGGGCGGCCCGGGAAATTTCCCCGGTAAGACTCTTGTTCAACCGCGGATACCGGCCGCCATATTCGAACAGCACGGCAAGGGTGACCGGCGCATGCTCAATCTCCACTGCCGCGTCGTTCTGCCGAAAGCCATCGACATAAACCGCGAAGTTGTCGCGGCGGATGCCCGGAATGAAATACCCATTGGGATCCTGCACGAGGAGTTTCACCGTCACCGTGCCAGTGGCCGGATCGAAGTGAATCTCCGTTCGCTGTTTCCCTTGCTGCCCGTGGAACAGAGAGGCGGGCGCGCGATTCGGTATCTTGAAAGGCGTTGCCTGCCCCCATAACAGGCAGGCCAGAAGTAAGGCGAGCATCCCTGCTCGACCTTGAGGTTTTATGGCTGTCATTTCATCTTCTTTTTTCTTTAAGCGGGACTGGCGGGCGCCGCACCCCGCGCTCGGGAAAGTGCGGCGCCCACGCCTTACTGCCCGGGCTTCGTCGCGACCATGACGGTCCGCTCGACCCGACCCCCCTGCGGATTTACGCCGCTCACCTCGGTTTTCTGCATTTCCTGGATGGCGGGGTCGCTGGCCGAGGTTGCGCTCGTCGCCATGTTTTTCTTCATGTCATCCCGCATGGACAACACATTCTGATTAGTCCGTTTGGCGAGTTTTACAGCCCGTTCGTGCGGATAGACAAACTCGAACCCGTAATTGTCGCCGGGATAGAACCATGCTTTAATCGCTTCCGGCGTGTCCGATGGCCGCTCCTCGAACCTGATCAGCGGCTTATCCGAGGGTTTCAGACGGTAATCCGGAATCGCCAGAATAGTCGCATAGAGTTTCTTCTCGTCTTTGTCGTAGACTTCGACAATGTTCGACTCCGCGGACGAGTCCAGCAGTTTGAATACGTAAGTTCCGGGGATCAGAACCTTTC
>Ga0326727_10017958_pt1 | contig 14548 bp, 13 predicted proteins | sample MB2enrmetagenome_FD_207643 | JGI IMG/M metagenome (GOLD analysis project Ga0326727, IMG submission 207643) | Lab enriched peat soil microbial communities from McLean, Ithaca, NY, United States - MB29MY | ecosystem: Environmental > Terrestrial > Soil > Wetlands > Peat | place: USA: New York...
GCCATCGGCATGCTGGCGGCGGTGCCGTTTGCCGTGCAGTTCCTGCAATTGCCGGCGGTCGTGCTGGTCGAGCGCCTGCGGGCACGGCGGTTGATCTGCACCTGGGCGGCGGGGATTGGGCGCTCATTCCTGGTGGTCGCCGCGATAACGCCATTCCTCGGCGCGCGCGTTGCGATCGTTGTGCTGGTGGTGGCGATCGCGCTGTATCAGTCGATGGCGGCGATCGCCGGCTGCGCCTGGAACTCGTGGATGCGCGACCTGGTGCCGGAGACCGATTTCGGCCGCTTCTTCGGCCGTCGCGCCATGGCAACGACATCGCTGGCCACCGCGGTCGCTTTGCTCGGCGGCGTGCTGATCGACAGTTGGAAGCGCCATGTGCCGGGCGATCCGGCGCTCGGCTATTCGGCGCTGTTCGGCGCCAGTGCGGTGTTCGGCTTCTTCGGCGTGTGGCTGCTGTCGATCACGCCCGAGCAGCCGATGCCGTCGGCCACCCAGGTCACCCATATCCCAACCCTGCTGCTGACGCCGTTCCGGGACCGGAATTTCCGCCGGTTGATGGTGTTCCTGTCATCGTGGAATTTCGCCGCCAACCTGGCCGCGCCATTCTTCGCCGTCTACATGCTGCGGACGCTCGGCTATTCGATGACGACGGTGATCGCGCTGACGATGGCGAGCCAGGTCAGCAATGTCGCCGCTCTTGGCCTGTGGGGCAATCTGATCGACCGGTTCAGCAACAAGGCGGTGCTGCGCATCTCGGCACCGCTGTTCCTGGCGTGCACCTTGGCGTGGACGTTCACCGGCCTCGCCTGGGTCGGTCCGGCGACGATCTATCTTCTGGTGCTCATCCACGTGCTGATGGGCATCGCCACGGCGGGGGTGGCGCTGGCATCGGGCAACATCGTCATGAAGCTGTCCCCGGCCGGCCAGGCGACCGCATTCCTGGCCGCCAGCAGCGTGGTCGTGGCAAGTTGCGGCGCGGTGGCGCCGATCATTGGCGGGTTGTGTGCCGACTTCTTTGCCGAACGGCAGTTGACCCTAGCCTTCACTTGGACCGGTGGCGGCGAGGGCGATGTGACGATGCAGGTGCTGAACTTTCATGCCTGGACGTTCTTCTTCGGCTTCGCCTTCATGGTGGGATTGTATTCGTTGCATCGGCTGTCGTTCGTGCAGGAGATCGGGCGGACCAACACGCCGCTGCTGGTGCGTGATCTGATGGTGGAGGCGCGACGATCGATCCGCAGCATATCGAGTGCGGCGGGGCTGCTGCGCGTGGTTCTGCCGCCTTCCTGGCTGGTGCGGTCACGGCCTGCGCCATCGCCGACTCTCGGCGGCGATACGGAGCACGAGGCCGGGCCGGGAGTATCTTGAGGCAGGAGGCCCGGTGGTTGTTATTTTTGATTGATCCGATATCAATACGAATACTGCGCGGGCGCCGTGGTCACTTGGCGAGCTGCCCGTCAGCCGCGGCGGAACACGCACACCGCTTCCAGCCGGGCCGACCACAGGAACTGGTCGATCGCGGTGGCTGACGCCAGCGCATAGCCGGCCTCGCGCAACAGTTTCGCATCGCGGCTCAGCGTCGCCGGGTTGCAACTGACATAGACCACAGTCGGAATGCGCGCTGCGGCGATCTGTGCGATTTGCGCCGCCGCACCGGCATGCGGCGGGTCGAGCACAATGGCGGCGAACCCTGCCAGCTCCCTGGCCGACAGCGGTTGGCGGGCAAGGTCGCGTTGCGTCGCCGTGATGCGGCCGGACAGACCACTCTGACCGACCGCCTGTTGCAGCGCGGCGACCGACGCGCCATCCCCCTCCCACGCGGCGACGCGCAGCTTCCCTGCCGCGCTCGCTGCCAGCGCGAAGGTCAATGTGCCGCAGCCGGAATAGAGTTCGGCGATGCGCGGGCGCGTCGGCAGGCGGGTCGGCAGACCTTGCAGCACGGCGTCGATGATCGCGTGCTCGCCCGCCTCGGTGGCCTGCAAGAAAACGCCGGGCGGCGGGCGCACTGCGACACCGGACAGCGACGTGGTCGGCGGCCGCAACTGGCAGATCGTTTCGGCGCTGCCACCGCTCGGACTGTCGCCGGTGTGCGACCAGGACACCCGAGGCAGGCCGCGCGCGCGGGCGAACGCGGTCAGAGCGGTACGATCCGGCAACGATGGTGCCGCATCGCTGCGCAGCAGCAGATCGGGACCGGCGTCGAGCAGGTTGATGACGACCGAACCCTGGCGACGGATCGCGCCCATGCCCTGCAGCAACCCACGCAGCGGCGCGATCAGCGCCATCAGCGTGGGATGCAGCACCAGGCAGTCGGCAAGGTCGACGACCTCCGCCGAGCGCGCGCCGTGCAGCCCGAGGATGATCCGGCCACCGGCACGGCGGATGGCGAAATCGAGACGGCGACGCTCGCCCGGCAGCCCGGGGACGAACGCGATCGGCGCTGCTGGGGCAAAGCCGGCGCTGCGCACGGCGGCGAGCAGCAGGCCAGCTTTCCAGGCGCGGTACGGCACGTCCTGCCAGTGCTGCACCACGCAGCCACCGCATATGCCGAAGTGTCGACATGGTGGTTGAGCGCGTTCGGGGCTGGGCCGCTCGATCGCGTCCGCCACCGCGTACCAGCCATCGCCGCGCGGGCGCAACGGCGTTGCGATGAGGTGCTCGCCGGGCAGGGTGAACGGCAGATAGAGCGATGTGCCGTCCGCCAAGTGGCCCACACCATCGCCCTCAACGCCCATGCGATCGATCTGGATCTGGGCCGGCGGCGGCGGTTGTCTGGGGGCGTGGGAGGGCATGAGATGTGCTTAGGCAACGCGCAAATTCAACAGCTTCGGGTGGCGCACTTTCGACCCACACACCGTCATGGCCCACCAGGATGACTCTTTTATTGTTGCACGTTGCATTAGAGCTCGTCTCGAAGCCATGCCATAGTTGCGACCTATCTTGTGCGGCACGTGCCCTGGATGGACTTCCACCAACATCATCTCCCGATATGCGCGGTGAAAGCTGACGGCCGCGTCGATGACCGGTCTCGGACCCGCTTGCGCCACGTCACCAAGTTAGCTAATACACATTAGCTAGGAGACGCCCATGGATACGGTCACCATCCACGCCGCGAAAACCACCCTCTCGCACCTCATTGCCCGCGTCGAAGCCGGCGAGGAAATCGTCCTGGCGCGCGGCAAGCAGCCGATCGCCAAGCTGGTGCCATATCAGCCGGTGGCACCCAAGCGTCAGTTCGGTGCGCTCCGCGGCGTCATCTCCGTTGGCCCGGAATTTTTCGAGCCTCTGCCGGTGGAGGAGGTCGCCGCATGGGAGCAATAACGGTTGGACCTGTTGCTCGACACCCACGCGTTCCTTTGGTGGATCGCCGGGGATCCCGCGCTGTCGCAGGCGGCCCGCACCGCGATCGGTGACGAGAGCAACGCGGTTTTCGTCAGCGCGGCGTCAGCCTGGGAGATTGCCACCAAATTCCGCATCGGCAAGCTGCCCGGCGTGGCCGCGGTAGCCGGCGATCTCTCAGCCGTGCTGGGCGCCCAGGGGTTCGTTCCGCTACCGGTGACATTTGCCCACGGACAGGCAGCCGGCGCGCTTCCCGGTCCATTGAAAGACCCGTTCGACCGCATGTTGATCGCCCAGGCCATGCTCGATCGGATGGTCTTGGTGTCGAATGAACAGGGCTTCGACATGTATGGTGTGCGACGGCTCTGGTAGGTCAGCGTGGGTGGTCCGGTCTCACCGTCCATTGCCGTGGACGCGTGGCCTCGCCAAATCATCCAAGCCGCCCTACTCGCCCATATACACCTCCAGACGCTCGACCGAATGATTCTCGCCGATCGACATCGCACAGATCCGCGACAGGTGCGTGTAAGGCAGCTTTGTTGCCGTCGCCCATTCGTTGAACTGCTGCTGCACCCGCGCCAGATCCCGTTTCGAGGTCGGTGCCTCGGCGATATCCAGGCCCGCATCGCGCAGGCACCGCACCACGTCGCGCGACAGCATGAAGCCGTCCTTGCCAAGAAAGCGCAGCAGGTATTGCCCGGTATTGCCGCCCAGCCGAGATCCGCGTTTCCCCAACAGCGCCAGCAACCCGACCTGATCGGTCACCGGCCACGCTGCAAGAAAGCGCCCGAAGCTGCCATGCTCGGCCGCAATGTCGGCGATGAAGCGCGCATTCGCCGCCACCGACATGATCTTCTGCCCATTGCGCACGATGCGCGCATCAGCCGTCAGCGCATCCCAGAAATCGGGCGTCTGACGTAACAATTTCGGCGCATCGAATCCAAGGAAGGCGGCCTCGAACCCGGGCCATTTCTTCTCGATCACCGTCCAGGCGAACCCCGAACAGAAGATGCGTTTCGTCATCTCGGCCAGCACCCGGTCGTCGCGCAGTGCGGCGAGTTGTTTCGCTGTCGCCACCTTCGGCAGCAACCGCGCCAAGGCCGCCTCACCACCCTTCCGGTGGATGGCACGCGCACGGATCGCATCAAACGACAGCACAGTCAGACCTCCCTGCATCCCGAAACGCTGGAACCCACGCGGCTTTGACATTGCCAACAAACATCGGCGCACCCCGCACCATATCGCCACCGACCGATACGGATTAATCTCCCCCGGCCCCCTTTCCCCGGATCGCGCCGTGCCCACTCCCCTTCCCCCGCCTCCATCCAGCAGCCCGCCGCCGCCGTCCGATCCCAAGCTCGCGGCGAACGTACTGCACTTCGCGCGGCTGCTGCGGCGCGCCGGCCTCCCCGTCGGCCCGTCCGAGGCAATCGCCGCGCAGCACGCCCTCACCCAGATCGATCTCGCCAGCAAGACCCAGGCGCGAACCGCACTGCGCACCGCCATGGTGCATCGTCACGAGCACCGGGAGGTCTTCGACCAGGCCTTCGCGCTGTTCTGGCGCGATCCCACGGCCGCGCACCAGGCCGCGGCGATGGCGCTGCTCGATGCGCAAAAAGACAAGAAGCAGGAACGCCCCAGCGCCGGCAGCCGCCGCGTCGCCGAGGCGATGGCGTCGCCCCGCCAGCCGCCCAAGCCCTCCGACGAGCCGCCGGTGCAGGACGCGGTGCTCACCGTCTCCGACCAGGAGCGGCTGCAGCAGATGGACTTCGAGGCGATGAGCGCCGCCGATATCGACGCCGCCAAGCGCGAGATCCGCCGGCTGACCCTGCCGCTCGACCTGCGCCGCACCCGCCGGCTGCGCCCCGACCCGCACGGCCCGGTGACCGACCTGCGGCGGACGATTCGCGCCAGTCTGCGCCAGGGCGGCGAGATCCTGTCGATCGCGCGCAACCGCCGCCGAACCCGGCCGCCACCGTTGGTCGTGCTTTGCGACATATCCGGGTCGATGGCGCGCTATGCGCAGATCCTGCTGCATTTCCTGCACGCGGTGACCAACGACCGCGACCGCGTGCACGTGTTTCTGTTCGGCACGCGGCTGACCAACATCACCCGCCAGTTGCGCCATCGCGACCCCGAGGTGGCGTTCCAGATGGTCGCCCATATCGTGCCCGACTGGTCCGGCGGCACCCGCATCGGCGAGGCTCTGGCGGCGTTCAACCGGCTCTGGGCCAAGCGGGTGCTCGGCCAGGGGGCGGTGGTGCTGCTGATCACCGATGGGCTCGACAGGGATGGCGCGCATGGATTGGCGGAGAATATGGACCGGTTGCATCGGTCCTGCCGGCGGCTGATCTGGCTGAACCCGCTGTTGCGCTGGAGCGGGTTCGAGCCAAAATCACAGGGCATCCGCGCGATGTTGCCGTATGTGGACGAGTTCCGCCCGGTGCATAACCTGGCCAGCCTGCGCGCGCTGGTCGATCTGTTGTCGCGTCCGATGCCGTCCCGGCATGCGGGCGTACCTGAAAGGATGGCGTCATGAACACTACCCTCAATCCCGCTGAATCCGAGGATGTTCTGGGCCAGGCGGCGCGGTGGCGCGCGGCCGGGGAGAACGTGGCGATCGCCACGGTGACGGAAACCTGGGGCAGCTCGCCGCGCCCCGCCGGCAGCCAGATGGCGGTGACGACCTCGGGCAAGATGGCGGGCTCGGTGTCGGGCGGCTGCATCGAGGGCGCGGTCGCCGAGGCCGCGATGAAGACGATCGAGACCGGCGCGCCGCAACTCCTCGATTTCGGCGTCACGCACGAGCGCGCCTGGGAGGTCGGTCTGGCCTGCGGGGGGAAGGTGAAGGTGTTCGTGGAGAAGCTGACGTGAGGGCGGTCCTGTGGTCGTTCAGCAAATCGCCCCCTCCCCTTGAGGGAGGGGGGCGGGGGGAGGGGTCGAGCGCTGCGAACTATCAGTGCGACCCGGGTGCCGACCCCTCCCCCCAACCCCCTCCCTCAAGGGGAGGGGGAGAAAAGACATGACGCCCGAAACCCTCGCCGCGCTTGATGCCGCCAGGCGCGCCGGGCGACCGATCGTCCTCGGCACGCGCCTGCCGGATGGCGAGCAGCGCCTGCTGCCCGATCCCAGCGCCGCCGGGACGTTAAACGAGGCGGCCAACGCCGCCCTCGCCGACGATGAGACCCGCACCGTGGAGGTCGACGGCACCGATTGGTTCCTGCACGTCTACAACCCGCCGCTGCGGCTGATCGTGGTCGGCGCGGTGCATATCGCGCAGGCCCTGGTGCCGTTTGCCGCCGCCACCGGATTCGCGGTCACCGTGGTCGACCCGCGGCGGGCCTTCGCCACCGACGAACGCTTTCCCAACGTTGCCGTCTCGACCGAATGGCCGGATGAGGCGATGGAGAAACTGCGACCGGATGTGCGCACCGCCGTGGTGACGCTGACGCACGACCCGAAGCTCGATGATCCGGCGCTCGATCACGCGCTTAGATCGCCAGCGTTCTACATCGGCTCGCTCGGGTCTCGGAAAACCCACGCCGCGCGGCTGAAACGGCTGCGCGAGCTGGGCCACACCGATGCGGAGATGGTCCGCATCCGCGGCCCGGTCGGCCTCAACATCGAGGCGGTGACCGCGCCGGAGATCGCGCTCTCGATCATGGCCGAGGTTGTCGCCGCGCACCGCGGCTCCCCGCTGGGTCAGAAGCAGGCGGCGTGACGATCGGCCGACTCGCCCTCTCCTGCTTTGTACACCTCTCCCTCTGGGAGAGGTCGGAGCGCGTTCGCGCTCCGGGTGAGGGCGCGCGCCGCCGGGACCACCCTCACCCGGCGCTGTGCGCCGACCTCTCCCGCCATCGCGGGAGAGGTGGGCGATAATCCCATGAGATTTGGCCCGGTGCCGCTCGAGGAAGCCCGCGGCGCCATCATGGCGCACAGCCTGCGGGCGGGCGAGCGGATGATCCGCAAGGGCACCGTGCTCGACGCGGAGATGATCGCCGCGCTGCGGGCCGCCGGCCGCGATGAGGTGGTGGCCGCCCAGCTCGATCCGGGCGACGTGCCCGAAGACCTTGCGGCCGAGCGGATGGCGCAGTTCGTGCTGTCGCCGCTGTTGGCCCGCTCGCGCGCCGCGACGGGGCGGGTGAACCTGGCGGCCGAGGCGCCGGGGCTGTTGCGGGTCGATGCCTCGAAGATCGACCGCCTGAATGCGATCGATGAATCGCTGACCATCGGGACCCTGCCCGACTATGCCGTCGTGGCGCCGAAGGATCTGGTTGCGACCATCAAGGTGATCCCGTTCGCCGTGCCGGGCACGGTGCTGGCGGTCGCAGAAGCGTTGGCACGTCACGGCGGGCCGGCACTGACGCTGGCGCCGTTCCAACCTTTGAAGGTGGGGCTGGTGGTGACCGAGCTGCCCGGGCTGAAGGACAGCGTCACCGACAAGACCATCGCCGCGACCGAGGCGCGGGTGATGCGCCTGACCGGCACGTTGCTGCCGCCGGTGCGGTGCGCGCACGACGAGGTGGCGATTGCCCGCGCGTTGGAAGGCCTGATCGCCGCCCCGGACGAGCAAAGCCGGGCCGATTTGCTGCTGGTCGTGGGTGCCTCGGCCGTGGTGGACCGCCGGGATGTGGGTCCCGCGGGGATCGTGCGGGCCGGTGGGGAGATCCTGCATTTCGGCATGCCGGTCGATCCCGGCAATCTGATCTGCCTCGGCCGCATCGGCGCGCGGCCTGCCCTGGTGCTGCCGGGTTGTGCCCGCAGCCCGTCGCTGAACGGCATCGATTTCGTTCTGACCCGCCTGTTCGCCGGCCTGAAGGTGACCCCGGCGGATCTGATGCGGATGGGCGTCGGCGGCCTGCTCAAGGAGTTTGAGATGCGCCCGCTGCCGCGCGAGAAGGCGCCGAGCACGCCACGCAGCGGCATCGCGCCGCGCGCCGCTCCCTCCATTGCCGCGGTGGTGCTGGCCGCCGGACGATCGCGCCGGATGGCGCCGCACAACAAGCTTCTGGTCCCGGACCGCACCGGCAAGCCGATGATCGCGCGCGTGGTGGACAACGTGCTCTCCTCCGGCGCGCGGCCGGTGCTGGTGGTCCTCGGCCACATGGCTGCGGAAGTCGAGAAAATCCTGGCTGGGCGACCGGTGCGTTTCGTCTATGCGCCCGACTATGCGGAAGGTCTGTCGGCGAGCCTGAAAGCCGGTGTCGCGGCGGTGCCACCTGAGAGCGCGGCGGCCATTGTCTGCCTGGGCGACATGCCGCTGGTGACGGGGCGGATGATCGATCGGCTGCTGACCGCGTACGACCCGACCGAGGGGCGCCGCATCGTGCTGCCGACGTTCCGCGGCAAGCAGGGCAATCCGATGCTGTGGGATCGTAGCTTCTTCCCGGAAATCCTTGGTATCACGGGAGATTCCGGCGCTCGATTCCTGCTTGGCCAGCACATGGAAGTGGTCGCCGAGGTGGAGATGGCGGACGACGCGGTGCTGCGCGACTTTGATACCACCGAGAGCCTGGCGACCCTGCCGGCGCGGCTGCGTCCGGAGACTGTCCCGGGGTAATAGGGCTGGGGCTGACAGCGTTCTGGCGGGAATGCCGCTGTTGCCGCAGCGAGAGGTTATGGGTTAAGGTCCGGAAGCGCGGAGAGCCAAAATGACTCCCCGCGCGACCGGTTGGGACAGCTAACGGCGGCGTGCGATTAGTACTCGCACCCGCCACCGCCCCCGCCGGAACAGCCAGCGAACGCGCAAGCGCATCGTTGGTCCTCCGGTTGGTTCACAGCGACAGTGCCGTGAACGGTGCCGAGGCTGGACCCCGAAGGTTTACCTGGCGTTACCAAGGCCCTAACCGATCGCCGCCGCCGTCCATTGCGCCCAGGCCAGCACCTCCCGGTCCTCTCCGAACCGGCCAACGATTTGGATACCGAGTGGCAACCCGTCCGGCCCCTCGCCCGCCGGCACCGTCACGCACGGCACGTGCAGGCTGGTCCATATGAAATTGAACGCGGGGTCACCGGTCCATTCCAGGCCTTTCGGCGCTTGGCCTGGCGCCGATGGCGTCACCAGCACATCGAGCCCTTCGGTTGCCGCCGGAAACGCGGCCTGCGCCTGGGTGAACACGGCGTGGGCCTCCGCCACCTCCGTCGCATTGCGCGAGAGGCCAAACTCCAGCCGTTCGCGCAGCCCCTCGCTGATCTGCTCGCGCGCGGTGTCAAGTTCCCAGCCCAGCGCGCGGGCGCTCTCATTGTTCATCACCACCGGATGGGCGGTCGTCAGGGCGGCTATGCTCGGCGGCAGCTCCCGCTCCGAAATCACCGCGCCCGCCCGCTCCAGTGCGCCGGCAACCCGCTCCAGCAGGGCCACGGTTTCCGGCTGCGCCTGCGCCCAGGTCGGCGAGCGGCAGACGCCGATACGCGGGGCGCGATCCGGCCTGGCGTCCGGGTTGCCAAGGTCGAAGCCCAACACCGCGCCCGCGAACAGCGCGCAATCGGCGACGCTGCGCGCCATCACGCCCACAGTATCAAGGCTATCCGACATGATCTTCATGCCATTCCGGTTGATCGTGCCGAAGCTCGGCTTGTAGCCGACAACGCCGCAGAAGGCGGCGGGGCGGATGATGCTGCCGGCAGTCTGCGTGCCATAGGCGAGCGGGAAGAACCCGGCGGCGACGCCCGCGGCCGAACCACTGCTCGATCCGCCTGGCGTATAGCCGAGATTGTGGGGATTGGCGGTTGGTCCCGGCTTCCGGGTGGCGAACTCCGTGGTGACGGTCTTGCCGATCGCCACCCCGCCGGCAGCGCGCGCCCACGCCACCGGGGCGCTGTCGGCGCGAGGCCGCCAACCGCGCCAGATCGGGGAGCCATATTCACTCGGCATATCAGCAGTATCCAGGACGTCCTTCACGCCGATCGGCAGGCCATGCAACGGTCCCGGCAGCGCGACCGCCGCGGCGCGCCGCGCCTGCTCGGGGTCCAGATAGGCAAACGCCCGCACCTGCGGCTCGCGTGCGGCGATGCGCGCCAGACAGGCTTCCATCAGCTCCTCCGGCCGGAGCGTGCCAGCCCGGATTTGCCTGGCGGCTTCGGTCGCGGTCAGGGTGGCGGGATCGGGCATCAACGAAATCTCCTGTCGAGGGCCTGCACGCACTGGCGCTGGCGGCGCCAGCGTCCCATTGTGGCATCGATGGAACACGCCGAGCACTCCCATAACGTGCGGGTCAATGCCATTGCTGGCGGCGCGCTGACTTACGTGGTCGATGCCCCCCCCGAGGCGCTGCCGCCTGTGCGCGGACGCGACCTGGAACGCGCTTGGTATGCGGCGCGCGACGCGGCGATGGCGGAGCATTGGGGCGCTGCCCGGGGCTTCCGATTCCGCCGCGCCGACGGCACCTTCACCGATCTGGCGCTGGCTGATCGCGACGCGTGCTGCTGGGCGGCCGCGGTCGACTCGATTGCCGGCCTGTCGAGCGCCTATGGCCTGTCACTCTGCCTGCGGCTGCTGGCGTTGGTCGACCTGCTGGCGCGCGCCCGGTGGGCCACGCCGCTGTGCCGATTGGCGCGCGACGGGGCGGAGCTGCATCCCTCGCTGTTGCGGGCCGCCGCCGCCACGCCACTGACGCCAGAGGCTCGGTTCGACGAGGGTGGATTTCGCTCTCGGCTAGCCGCACCGTTGTCCGATGCAACGGCGACGCGGGCGACCGGGTCGCTCGCGTCGTCTCCGCTCGCATGATTCCAACTGGCTTGATTTCAACTGGCTTGCTACCCACAGGCACGGTTCCCCTCGACATGACCCAAGCAGGCAGGCTGTCCACCGCAACGCTACCCAGGGACCGGGCCGCCACCCCGCCATCCGTGTGCTATCGCTCGTCCCGCTGGGATCGGTCGCCCGACTGCGGGTCCCCCGCCGGCGATTGGTCGTCGAACACGGTGCGCTGGATGCCGGACGCACGTGCCATCCTCGCCAACGCCCGGTTGATCGGAGCCTTCGCCGTTGGCCTGACAGTCGCGGTCGGCGGATGTTCCTTCCCGTCATCGCCCCAGTCGCATACCGATCGAGCAACGCTTGCGGCGTGCCGAGACTACGCGAGCCAGGTATATGACCGACAGAATCGCGGGACGATCTACAGCATCAACCAAACCGGCCTGCCATACTCGAGCAATTACCAGGTCGACTATCAGACCAACACGCTCGCGGCGAGGTTCCAGAACGAGCAGGTGATCGACGATTGCGTGCGCAATACCGGCACCGAGACCAGCCGAGACAACCCGGCCCAATCGTCCAGCGATCGCCCCCAGGCAACAAGCACCGGCGCGCCCGCCGCGCCGCCCAAGCCCTAGCTCAGGCGGCATTCCACCGTCCCTGCGGGCCGACGCCCAAGCTGATGCGAACTGGGTGACCAGGTTTGGTGCCGGCGGTACAGGGACCGGGGGTCCAGGCGTTCTTACTAAGGCCGGCGTCCCGCCATTGTTTTGCCGCTCCCTTCGGGAGAGGCCGGAGCGCGTGGAGCTTCGGGTGCGGGACTTGCCGCTAATCCGATGGTGTGTGCGGGCCGCACCCTCACCGCCGGAACAAGTCGGGGGCAGGCTCTCTCCCGAAGGGAGAGGTAAGGTCACACTGTAATCAGCGTCCCGCGACAGCGTCGGAAATCCGGTTTAAAACGACCTCGGTCGCAACAAGCAGCCAGCGCAAAACGGAGGGCCTCATGAGCAAAATCATCCGCACCGAACCGAACAAAATCCTCGCCAAGGGCGTCGAGTTCCACGGGTTTGTATATCTTCAAGGCGTTACCGCGAAGGATTCAAGCAAGGACATCAAGGGACAGACCGCCGAGGTTCTCGATCAGATCGACAGCCTTCTGGAAATTCACGGCACCGACAAGACACGACTGCTGCAGGCCCAGATCTGGGTAAAGGACATTCGCGACCGCGACGCCCTGAACGAGGTGTGGATCGCGTGGCTGCCGGCCGGTGGCGCGCCAGCCCGCGCCTGCGTCCAGGCCGATCTCGCAGACCCACGGCTGCTGGTCGAAATCATGGTCACCGCCTGCAAATGACCCGCGTTGATTGAGTCGAAATGGCTGCGTGGCGGGAATCGTGACAAATCCGCCACGCACCCTGATGAAATGATGCAACAGAGCTCACGAATTGTTACTGATTAGGACAACAGTCCCTGTTTGAAGAGTTATCCACAGGGGTGGATCGTCAAACTGCTCGCGCTTCCGTGATTTCGTCGTCACTCGGGTTGTCACAGTTGCAACCCTGCTGCTAGCTCCGGTCGGGGCTGACAACCACGACCGGGGGCGAGGCGCATGGGTGCAGGGTACAGCAGCGGCAGAGTCTGGCTATTCGGATCTGTTCTGGCTCTCGCACTCCCCGTCTTGGCACCATCAGGTCACGCAACGACCCAGGACCCCAAAAAGGCGTCCACCGCCACTCACACTGTCGCACATCCGACGCACACGGGGAGTGATGCACATCACACCCTGACACACGCGGCGCGGCCGTCGGTGCACCAGGCCAGCACACATGCCGTCAGTTTCCAGCCGCTCGACCTGCATCAGGCCACCTTGCACCACGCCGCGCTGCACCTGGCGATCTCCCGCCTCGCGAGCTCCCGGGGACCGATGGGTTCCGGGTATCGTGTCGCCGGTATTTCCTGTGTGCCCTACGCCAGGAACGCCACGGGCATCACCTTGGCCGGCAACGCCTGGCAGTGGTGGGACCACGCGGCGGGCGCCTACCAGCGCGGTTGGGTGCCGGAGCCGGGTGGCGTGTTGGCGTTCCGTGCGAATGGCCGGATGCGCATGGGCCATGTCGCGGTGGTCACCCGGGTCATCAATCCGCGTGAGATCGAGATCGACCATGCGAACTGGGCGGGGCGCGGCGTCGCGCTGAGCGTGCCGGTCGTTGACGTGTCGGAGAACAACGACTGGACTGCGGTGCGCGTTGGCCTCGGCCGCAGCGATTCGTTTGGCAGCGTGTATCCGACCTACGGCTTCATCTACGACCGCCCGGACACCGGCAACATGGTCACACCGATTACGGTGCCAGCGGTGCAGCAGGCGCTCAACCCGCCGCCGCGCGATCTGCGACCCGCGGCCGAGCGCGCGACGCTGGCGGTGGCACGCGTGACCACGAGGCAATACGATGAGGTCGCGGAGGCACCGTCGCGCGTGCCACCAAGTGGTGCCCCCAGCGCCGCGACGGACGCGACAACGGATCGATCGCCTGCCCTGGCGGGTGACCGTCACTGACGCCTTGCGTTCGCGGCCTGCCCATCGGAGACGGCCGCCGGGTGATCGGGAAGGGCGCGTCGGCATCCTGATCACCAATCCGGACATTTGAGCCGCTCGTCAGCACGGATCTCGTGCCGAACTCTTCTTGAGGCAATCCCAGTGCGGCAATCCCAGGGCGGCAATCCCAGGGCGGCTATACCACTGCGCCCATTCCCGAAGGTCGCGACCGGATACCAGTGCGGTTCCTGGCAGCCGATCCGGTGATAGGGTCGCGCTACAACGCGCAGGCGCTCAATCCGTATTCCTACGTGATGAACAACCCGCTGTCGGATAGCGATCCGTCGGGTGCGTGTCATGGGTTCATAAGCTGCGTGTTTGATGTCGCCGTATTTGGGCCGATCGGCTTGCTCCGCCCACTGGACAGCTTCAACAACCATGCGTTCGGGCAATTGGAGGCGCCGATCCTCGCCATCGCGGCTGCCGCGTCGTTCCAGTTTGAGGTCTACCCGGCGCTTGTCGGCGCCGAATTTGCCGATTTAACAGTAACGGAAATGGTGGTTGACGTTGCGTTGTCTGGCGCGATCGGTGGTGCGATCAACACCGGCACGCTGCGGGGTACGCTGATCGGTGTCGCGACCGCCGAGGCGTTTTGGGGCGTCGGTCAGGTGGGTGGTGGCGTTCTCGGGATCCCGACAGGCGCACCGATGTCATCCTGGACCGCGGGCCAGGTCGCGGGCATGGTTGCGCTGCATGCGGCGGTCGGGTGTGTCAGTTCGGCGGCAGGCGGCGGACGGTGCGGCAGCGGCGCGCTGGCAGGCGGCCTCGGGGAAGTCGTAAGTGGTGTAGCGCCGAGTCTCTCCGACAATAAGTTCGTTCAGACGGCGATCGTCGGATTGGGCGGCGGCGCCGGCTCCGCGTTGACCGGCGGACGATTTGGCGACGGGTTCTTCATCGCCGCGTCGGGGTATCTCTTTAAT
>Ga0326727_10017959_pt1 | contig 14548 bp, 11 predicted proteins | sample MB2enrmetagenome_FD_207643 | JGI IMG/M metagenome (GOLD analysis project Ga0326727, IMG submission 207643) | Lab enriched peat soil microbial communities from McLean, Ithaca, NY, United States - MB29MY | ecosystem: Environmental > Terrestrial > Soil > Wetlands > Peat | place: USA: New York...
GAAGTAGACGACAAACTTTTCCCCGCCTGAGTTCTCGCGCATAGCGTCCTCCCAGGTCTTCAGACTGCTGTTTTGCATGTTTAAATCAATCTTAAAGACTTTAACCGGAATCTGTGAATTGCCCAAATAGACATTCAGCAGTTCTCGGCTGTACATCAGTTTCGCGATGGCCTTTTTGACCTCATCCTCGCTTTTTTCCTGTCTCGTTTCCTCCCGCACCTTGGAGATACACTCTTCGATGTATTCCTTCATCCGTGTACCTGCGGCAGCACTGGAATCTAAGGCCAGTTCAATCTTCAGCATTTGCACTGGCCTGCTTCTTCCTTGTAAGCGAACCTTGGAATGATTGGATATCCATTCTATTTCTTCATAAAATCTCATGCCATGAAGCAGACTCTGCTGAATCATGTCTCTTTTGTTCCGCTCTAAATTGGAGAGCTGATTTTCGTGAAGTTTGATTAATTCCCTGAGTTTATCTTGATGTAGGCTCATTCGTTCATAAAGATAATAAAAGTCGTCAAAGTCCAGCTCAGCCTTATCCCAAAGCAGGTCAAGGCCTTTAAAGATATTGCTGATGTTGGTATTTCTTTCCCGATAGTCCGCTTTCATAGCGGTATATTTATTTCTGAGGGCGTCTGCTTGAGTTCGGTTCTTGGTTTTGGCCTTTTGATAGCTTTCCCCTAACCCTTCAGTTTGCGCCTTAACATCCTGCTCCGGTCGGAAATCGTTTTCCGGGTCAATCTTCACGCCTTTGAGAAAAGAACTGATTTGATCCACCAGCTTGTTATAGTCGCCAATTTTGCGAGCTATCCGGACGGTCTCCTGATCTAATTTGTTTTGCTGGGCAGCCAGCCTTTGACGGCGTGCTTGGAAATCCCCTTTAATCTCCTCTTGGCCGAGTGGGGCTTCTGCCCCCAGCTTTCTCACTTCCTCCTCCGCAATCCGACAGGCTTCCTGGGCAGCGCCCTCGATTGTAGCAGCCTGAATCGTTTCTTTCTGCAGTTTCTTACTTAATTCTTCCAGAACTCGGATCTCCGAATTGATGGCTTCAACCGCTTCTTCAGCATAGACCACTCCGCTATAGTCGCCTTCGGAGAGCCCAAGTTTGTCCAGTTCTCTTGCCTTTTTGGCACATTCCGACTGCAGTTCAGTTTTGCGTTTTTCCAGCAACTCTATTTCCCCGGTATACTTTGTCTTTAAAGCTTGCAGTCTTTCTTCTAATTGTTCTAAAGTACCCTCGACTAGTTCCGCTTCCGGTGCCTCCTGATAGGTCGTATACTTTTTCTGAATTTCTTTTAACTCTCTTTTTTTCTGCTCTATTGCTAAGGTTAAGCTCCCAATTTCTTTCCGTAGTTCAACCAGGCGTGCGGCCAATTCTGCCTTTCTCGCTTCTGCACCTGTAATCGCCTCACTAACTTCGGCCAGTCTTCTCCGACAGGTTTGGTAATCGGTTTCTTTTTCAAGCCAAGCTTCAAACATTTCAACGGCTGCCTGGGCCTTTTGCTGGGACTCCGTTGTTTTCTTAAGCGTTTGCTCCAGTTCTTGCTGAGCAGCGCGCAGGTTAACTTTTTCCTGTTTCAAAAGATCTATTCTGGTTTGCAGCGTTTGGTTTTGCTTTTCACTGGCAGTTTTCCTTTTCCCCAGCTGATAGCGATCATCCGCCTTATAGTCAAAACGTTCGCAAACGGCTTGTTTAGCGACTGCTTGATTGCGCTCCTCCGTGTAATGCTTATATTGTTCCAAGGCCTCGGTTTGCTTTTGTTTCAGTTCCTCCTCAAGCTTTATCAGGCCGGTATTGTCAAATACCCTGCCCTCATACAAACATACCAGAGCAATCCCTTCACCCGTCTGAACCCAGCGGTCCGTAATTGAAGTCAAACTAACCCCTAAATCCTCATAAGCAATAACCGGGATGATCCGGCGCAGAGTCAGCTTACTCATCGCCTCGGCCAGCAGTTCGATACCTTCCCTGGCCAGAATCAGGGCATAAGGCAAGACCGGATTTGCGGCAAGCAGCTTTTGGCGAATCTCCGGGGATTGGTTGCGCAAATACGCTTCACCGGTCTCATACGCAATATCCTTACTAGCCAGAACGAAGACTAACTCCTCCGGGATATGCAGCCTGCCGTTTTTGAGCGAAAAAAGAGACTCCGTTGCATCATCACGAATCCGCACAGCTTCTTCGAGACTCTTTTCCAAGTTTTTGAGCAGTTGGTTAAAGGTTGTGTGCAGACGTTCCCTGTCAAATCTGAGTTCAAAATCAAAGCCAAATTTGTGGAGAATCCCTTGGATCTCCTGTTCCTGTAGTTCGTAGCTAGCGATATCTCTTGTCAGGTTGTGGAGGACATTCGTTTCGTTGGACTTGGCCTCTTGTAGCTCTTGAATCTCCTTTTCACCCTGCAGTTGCTTTTGTTCAAGCCCAGTTATTTCTTGAGCCAGTCGTTGGCTCTCACTTTGCCAATCAGCCTGAGTCTTCTTAAGTTCGAATCTCGCTTTGGCAATGTCGCCCTCTGCTAATTCTCCCAGCAGATTTCTGCTTAAGCTAAGTTTGAGCTTAGCTCTGACCTCCCGTTCAGCGGTCTCATACTGCGTTTGTTGCTGCCGGAGACTGCCCTTCTCTCCTTCAAAGCGCCTGAGGTCTTTTTCCAAATTAGCGAAGTCTCCATTAACCTGAGCCAGGGTGTTTTCCTGAGCCGCTTTTTCTTCATTTGAGCGCAGCAAAGCTGCCTCCAGGGTTTGAGAGATTTCCTGAGTTAATTTCCGGAGAGAGTACTCCAGATTGCGCATCCGTTCATCCGTATCGTATTGTGACTTGAAGGCTTGCAACTTCTCATCGATCCCGGAAAGATCAGCTCTTTTAACTCTTAACTCATCTCTCAGTCCGGCGGCTTGCATTAGCTTTCCGGATTGTTTTACGGCTTCCAGCTTCTCGTCGTTATCCAGACTGCTCTCTTCGACCGCGGCAAGTCTTGAGGCCGCCAAGGCATGTTCGTCCCCTCTTAACCAATACGTATAGGAGCGGTCCTCAAGATTGATCCGCTGCTGTTCCTGTTTAATCGTTTCTAAGTCCAGTTTATTCTGCTCATGGGTATCTTGGAGTGCGGTGGTTTCCAAATCTAAATAACTATGGAGCGCAGCAAGTTTAGCCGCATAGCTTTTTTGTTCTTCCAAGCCATTAAGCAGATCAACTAAAACCACTACCTGCTCTCCATAGACACCCAGAAATTCGTCCAGAACTTCCTTTTCTAAGATGAACCGTTCATTCTCGCTGACCTCCCGCACTAAGCCCTCCAGCATTTCCTCCAGGCGGTGAGCTTCGGAACCTTTGAAGTTCACTTTCTCAATCGTTTTGATGATCCATTCATTTAACAGTTGACTGGAGTTTTTATACTTTTGGAAGATCTCGTCTAACCCGCCTTCGTGATCATTGATTTTGGCGATAATATTTCTCCACTCTTCTTGAGCGATCCCAAATTCGGCCAAACGTTTTCTGTAGCGCTCCCCATCGTCATCATAAAAACAGCCGAAATTATAGGGGTCTTTTTTCTCCTTATCGCTGATCATTTCCCGGGCTTCTTTAAAGGGCTTGATCTCCAGAATGTTGCCGTTTTGTTGGATGAGCTCAATATTGGTCAGATCAAAGGGGTTTGCTGCGGTATATTTTGAGGTGAAGGTAAAATACTTCACTCGGTTTTTCTCATCCTCAACCCCGGAAACTTCTGCCGAAACCATCCCGATGCCCGTCAGTAAATACCCCCCGGCTGCATCCAGCTTCCATTCGATCAGGACATAGGCCGGCAGTCGTTTCTTGCGAAAGAAAGCATTGATCCGGCGCCCCTGGATTTTAATTTCCGGGACGATTGGCTGAAAGATCAACTGGACCAGGACACTTTTTCCCCCGCCATTGGCTAAGCTGAGCAAGGCGTTTTCTCCGCCGTGAAAATTAAACGTTTCATCCTGGATATGCCGGGTATCGTTATTGTAGGAAAAATTAATAATGCGAATCCGGTTGATTCTAGGCATCCGGTCCAACTCCTTCGAAAAACCCTTTAATCTCTGTTACCCGGCTATCATCCAGATAATAATTGAGCATTAAGTCATCCAATTTCCGGGTGGGACGTAATTCGCGATCCTCATCGACAAGTCTCAGGAGATTTTCCCGCTCTAAAAGCCGGCAAGTGTTTAAAATCGTACCTGTTTTCGTTTTACGGCCTCTTTCCTCGAAATCCTGTTTGCTGTCCCAGAGTTCGGCCATTCTCGTATAGTTTAAAGCGTATTTTTCTTCCAGCACCTGGGCCTCTTCTCGGTCGGCCAAAGCCAGCGCAAACCGCCTGTCCAGTTCCTCTATTAACTTACTAATTCTTAAAAACTCCCGCTGCTTGGGATTGCGATTCCGTCCGCCATAAAATAAGTACAAAATGAACATGGAGATATAACTCAGCAGATAGGCATCGACCAGCCGGGCATCCGTGGCCACCGATTCCCGTAAATCCTTGGTCGTAAAGCCCAGAACTCCGTTGCCGCTGTTCGGCAGCAGATAGATGCTTCCCGCGATTTCGATCGCTTTGAAGTCGAGTTCTTCTTCAAATTCCGCCAGGATGGACCTGACCTCCCCATTGCGAAACTCCAGGAAGAGATCTCCTTCGGTTTCTCGATCCAGCTGACCTTTTTCCAGCAGTCGGCGATAGATCTTCAGGGCAGTTTTAATATCACTCACTCCAAGCTCACCTCAATCTTAAAATCGCTGATCGCGATACGCCTGCTAAACAGCTCTTCCCCAATCCGGGTTGTAATTTCCTGTTCAAATAATTGTTCGTCCGGTTTAAGGATCTCCAGTTTTTTGATGCCATACAAGTCCGGCTGCGCATATTCGATCCGATACAAGCAGTAGCTGACATCCAGTTCGCCTGTGGCATTGGCCACAACATCCTCCTGCTGCGCTTTCCACTTATTTAAATCAATCACCTGCAGATCATAAAGCTTAAGTATCGTTTTGAAGATCAAATCATCGGCAGTCAATTCATTAAATAATGGTTCGTTACTTTGCAAATCCTGAAAAAGCTCTCCGAACCTGAAGGACTCCCTCCGGCGGTTGGCAAACTCTAACAGACTCCGTATAAACTCCAGGTTACAGTCATTAATTTTCTTAATTCTGCGCAGTTCCGTGTCTTCGCCCAGTTCCTCCACGACAATACTTTGGGGAGTCTCTTCCTCCTGCTTAAGCCGGGCTTGTCGTTCATATAAGGTTAATAAGTTGAGGGTGCGGTCCGGGTTGGGCTTGAACAAAGGATTTAATAATTGCCAGAAAGAGGAGATATTGTTTTCTGCACAGTTCTCTAAGGGTTTTAAGATCAGCTGTTCAAAATCATAGTAGCGGGCTCTGGAAAGGGCAAAGGAATCGGCAATCGTTTCCTTATAGATCCTGGACAGACTGAGTCGTTCTAAAATCAGTTCCTTCTGTTCGCTAATCGTCAGATTAATATTTCTGCGGATCACAGCAATCTCGGAGCGGGCTTTGCTCATTTGCTCATCCAAAGCTCCCCGGGTGTTCTCCTCTTCCTTGAGCCGTTCTTCCGAAAGTACGATCATCTCCCGAATCTCGTTCATCATGCCATATTCTTCTTCCAATAACGTATAGGTACCGGCTACTAAGCGTTCGAACTCCTCGATGTTGACATCATAGATGTTTTCACGGACCTTCTGAATAAACTGCCGGATATCATTCTTTTTTTGCCGAATCATCTGAACCAGGTTCGCACTTTGACCAATGGCCTTTTTATAATTTTTGCGCTTAATCAGTTCGCGCAGTTTTAATTCTTCAATCGTAAAGCTGATTTCCTGCTCGACTTCTTTGGTGCGAAAGAGCAGATCATAGCCTTGATCCGTCAGTTGATAATTCAAGACATAGCCCCGCCGATCATCAATAAGCTTGTCATCAATCAGTCTGATGCGGAGTTGATCCATGCCCTGCCCGTACCTCATGACCGGATAATATCTGGCCTCACCGCCATTTTGCAGGATATCCTTAACGATATATTCGGTCAGCTTGTGGATGATTTCCGAAGACAGGTTGAGAGCATACTCCGGGATAATCTGCGCGACAAAGTTGGCTATGCTGTCCAGCGTACAATCTTCGTCTTCCGTTAACGTCCTTTCCATGATGAAAACGAGGACTGACAGAATAATATTGTCCAGTTGCCCGGACTCAAACAATTTCTCAAACTCCATTTTCCGGTTGCCGCGATTAATAATGGAGTCGATGGCCGCGACAAGCTTCATCCTCTGTTCGAAGCCTTCTAAAAACTCAAGTTTGGGAGTCGCCACTTAAATCTTGCCCTCATTTCTGCTCTGTTAGGATTTCTGCCCCGTTAAGATATTTGCTGCCACTTGATAATTGACAATTTCTTGAGGGATATACTTGCCCTCAGACAATAGGGCTCTGAGGCTTTTCTCTTCCGGCATTCCTAATAAGGCCAGAAATTCCGGAAGTGGACCAATCACTCCTCGTTGGTCAAGTGAGTTCGGCAATTCGACCGACTCAGCGAGTTCCAGCATCAACCGATACAGGCAGGAGAACGGTTTTAGCTCAAGCGATGGGTTGGCTTCCCGAGTACGGAAAAACAGGCGGATTCCTTCCCAGTCGAGGTCCCCGAAGTAAAGAAAGCTTGGCCGGCAGCGAGCCTTAGCGAAGGGGACAACCTCAGGTACAGCCTTAATTGTACTTAGCCCGCCGGGAACTTTTTCTTTTTGATCAGTATCAAAAAAGCTGTCGGCTTGTCCTTCTTGACCCAAGTGTCCGCCCAACATCGTAGCCCGGTATTCTTCCAAAGCCCCTTTTTTCGTGATCTTATTCCCTTCACCATAGAGAAGCACATTGACAACTGTACCGGCGATGATATTTTTTCCGGTCGCTTGCATCAGCTTGCGAAACGTATACCAAGTGTCTTTATTCTCGATCACCAAGACAGTCATCTGTTCGGCCTGGGAATGATGATATTCGAAAAATGGTTCAGGAGTATCGTAATAGTTGAGAAAATCTTCTGCTAAGTGATTATACTTAAGCACTTCCCTGACTGAGGCCAGATATTCATCCATGAACTTTTCTCTGCCCCAAAGCGAAAATGACCGTTCCTTGCGGGACATGGGCCGATCTAATAAGTCCTGAGCAAACCACAAATACTTACTGATCCCCTCCACGATCTCTAAATGTTTCCGATATAATTCCGGCCTTTGCAAATAGCCTACAATGTTTAAAAGCGGATTGAGACGACGAATCGACTCAAAGAAGACAGTATAATCTTCTTGAGGTTTAATAATTCGATATCTATTATAAAGAGGCGGCAAGCGGCCATTTGTTTTTGAGGACTGTACCGGAACAAGCACACCGCTCTCCACCAGTTGTTCAACTTCAGTGTGAAATAAATCATAATCTGCTTCCTGGCAGATCTGTTGCAGTTCCTCAGCCGAGATTATTTTTTTAGCAGTTATTAATAGCTTTTCGTGCAATTCCATGCTAATCTCCTCTTAGTAGGGTTCAATTACTTGCTATGCTTGATTTACAAGATAAATATACCTTTTTCTTATAGCATTGACAACGACTGAGCTGCTTAATCCCCGCTCTTCGTTGAGATTCTATTCAAACGTTCTCCTGACACTTAAATACCCTTGAGAAGTTATGCGGCTTCCCAAGGGTGTGCAGATGCTTTAATAACAATACTCATTTCAAATTTCTAATCTCTTCCTCTGATATCCCTACAATTTCAGAAATTACTCGAATCTCCATTCCTCTAGCCAATAAATTTTTAGCCACGTCTAATTTATTTTCTCTTATGCCTTCTCTTATACCTTCTTCTTTACCCTGCTTTATTGCTTCCTGAAGTCTCAGTTCTGCTGCCCTAATAGCAGCCTTCTCATCAAGGACTGCTTTTTGTCTAGCGAAGTATATTTCTCGTACCTTGGGATCATCACTCGATTTTTCCCACTCTTCCATCGCCTGATTTAACACTGGATCTTGCATAGCGATCACCTCCAACGTCTGAAAAATTTCTTCGTTTTCTGAACCCTCCAACAGGAACAACCACCTCGCTAAAGCATCCTCCCAAGGACTGACTAATCCTGCTCTCCATTTTATTATAAATTTCGGCAATTCCATGAAATGTATTTCCAGCGCCTCTGTTAATTCAAAGCCCTCTTCAATTTCAAACAGTCTAAATACGCTATGATAGCTTCTCGTCTGAAGGATGTAATTAAAATCTATGATATTGATCGTAATGGTTTTTGCTAATTCTTGATATGCCATTCCTTCGTTCAATTGCAGAGTATACATTTTGGCCCAATAGAATAAGGTTCGTTTTTCCATATCATGATGGTTTGCCAATTGGATTTCAATATTAACTTGAATTCCTTCGCCAGTCACCGCCCGGATATCCAGCACAGACTTTTTATCATCTTTATATTCTTTATCAAGTTCATTATTCAATAATATGACCGAGGTAATCTTATTTTCCTGAGTAAGTTTGAGTGTGGCATTTAAAAACGCTATAAGAATTGGTTCGTTACCTGGTTTACCAAATATAAGCTTAAATGCATAATCTATTTTCAGATCAATTAATTGTTTCAAAACAAAATTCTCACCACTCTTCCATACGCCCTAATTATACCATAATATGGAGAGTCCAGCATATTGATTTTGATTTGTATTCCCGAAATGTTATGATTATACTGAATGCCCCCGTATTAATATGGATACTGGAGAATAGCAAATGGAACAACAATTGTTAGAAGCCTTAAAAATCAGCAGCCTCGAATTGATCAGCCTTGTCGGACCGTTATTGGTCATCGGAGCACTTTTGGGCATCATGGAGCATAAAGCTAACTGGTATGTCTTTGCCGCGTTAGGGAATAAAGGGATTTTGGCTACCGCTTGGCTAGGAACTCCGGTACACGAATTAGGCCACGCCTTGATGTGTCTTATTTTTGGTCATAAAATTATTGACCTAAAATTGCTGATCTTCAATCGAGCGGACGGTACTTTGGGATATGTCTCGCATTCCTATGATCCTAAGAGCGTCTATCAAACCGCGGGCAATTTTTTTATTGGCATAGCCCCCATAATCAGTGGCCTTGGCGCCCTGTTTCTAGGCTTGTACTTTTTGTTGCCTCACTCTTTCCAAGTTTTTGAAGTCTCATTGCAGGCCAATGTTTTAGCCAAACCCTCGGAACTAGCCTTGATTAAAGGACTTGCCAACTCCAGTCTTGTCTTAAGCCAAAGCCTTTTTACCACGAGCAATTTATTCAACCCTGAATTTTGGATTTTCCTGTTGATTGCCATCAGTATTTCTTCGCACATGGCGCTAAGTTGGGCCGATATCAAAGGGGCAACTCAGGGACTTGTTATGCTTTATATAGTTTTATTTATGATCACCCTCCTGGGCAACTATCTGGGCGTCAATGCCTATAGCTATATTTCGCAAGTGGATCGCTGTAACGCCTATTTACTCTCTTTTTCTGTACTAGCCTTGATCTGTTCCATCTTGACCCTGGGCTTAAGTTTTATTATTTATCACCTTAAAATTCCAAGACAACTGTGAAAATATTGAGCAGCGGTATTATCCTATTGCTCTTTATCCGAAAATCATTTCATACCTGCTGACCTTCATTATTTATGCCAGCGGTTTAATTCAGACCTGCTTTAATTCGGAACTCAGGACTGATTGCAACTGTTTCACCAAGGGAATATCCGCGGGAGCAAAGTCATACTGCTCTAACTCCCGGGGATTAAGCCAGGCGATCTGACTATGCACCTTTAATATGAAGTCCCCTGCTTTCCATTGACACCAAAACGCGATCAGTTTGATGGTTCCGCTGCTATAGTCATAGAGGCTCTCCCCGAAATAGTCCAAAACTTCTATGTCCACCTCGAACTCTTCTCTAATTTCACGCTTTAGACATTCCTGCGGCGTTTCACCCGGTTCGATTTTACCGCCTGGGAACTCCCATTTGCCCGCCAGATTCTCACCCGCTGCTCGTTGGGCAATCAGGATATTATTTTCTTTCAAGATAATGGCTGCTGTTACTTCTTTCATGATTTTCAATCCTTTAGTTTTAGTACTGAATACTGAGTACGATTACATCCGGCTAAGCCTGATTTCCCAGCCCATTCTGCGGACATCACAGTTCCACCATGATCGGTTCATGTCCGATATAGGGCAGAAACTTGGTAAGCAGGTCTGAGGTTCTAAGCTTCAGGCTGGAAGTATTGACACATGGATGACAGCCCAGGTATTCACTGTGCAAAACTTCCTTATCAATCAGCAACTGTACATGGTTGCTCTCGTCGTTCATAAGACCCAGGACACTGACCGAGCCCGGTTTTATCTTCAAGTGCTTTTCCATCTCTTCGGCCTCAGCAAACGATAATCTGGATGAATTAATTTGTTTGGATAATTCCTTCGTCCTGAACTTCTTATGACCGGGCATCATCAGTAAATAATAATTTGTTTTCTGCGAGTTGCAAAGGAACAGATTCTTGCAGATTTCGATTTCTAACAGCTTTTCCACCTCATAAGCAGCCTCAATGGATGGAGTTTCAGCATGATCCAATCGAAAATAGGGAATCCCCAGCTTTTCCAGTAAAGCGTAGGTCTCCAATTCTATTAGGGAACGATTTGCCTGATCCGGTTTTGTCTCATAAAGAGTTTGGTCTCCTATTATGTTTTTCATTACGTAACCTTCTTTAAAATGAATTGAATTTAGACACCATTATACTTATCTTACTAAGAAACGTAAAATTGGGGGGTATCTCGCTTGGATGAAACAATCTTAACGGCCATTATGACTAGGCAAAATACACAAACAAAGGCTATACTTGCTACTATTATTCGAACGGAAGGCTCTACACCACGTGATTTGGGAACTCAAATGTTGGTCATAGACACCGGTCAAACCGTAGGAACTATTGGAGGTGGAACCACGGAAAGACTTATCTCCGATAGAGCACTGGTAAATTTGACTTCTGACAGTGACTTTACAGCTGAAATACATCATCTCGCGATTAATCAAGAGACAATGGCGGATAAATTTTCAGCATGCGGGGCTAGTATCGATGTCCTCCTGGAACCGGTTCGGAACATTGATTTCTGGGAATTTGCTCGGAATCAACAAATAAAGGGAAAAGATGCGGTGATGGTAACCTCCTTGTTTCCCCCTTACACTAAGTGTATCTTGGATTCCCAAGGCAATGTTCTATTCGGTTTGCCGCCCAAAGAGCTGGTACTCTCTAACCAAAAACTACAGGACATTTTTACCCGCCTGCATTCAGTCGTCCTCGATGGTGAAGAATATAGCTGGCTAGTGGAACCAGTATTAAGAACAGAGCGGTTATTAATTCTTGGAGCGGGCCATGTAGCCAGAGAAGTCGCTTCTTACGCGCTGCCGCTTAATTTCCAAATCACGGTTATTGATGATCGGGCAGCTTTTGCTCTTCCTGAGTTTTTCAGCGGGGCAGATTCGGTGATTTGCAGTGATTTTGCGCAGGGAATTAAGAATTATGAACCAAACTCTGATACCTACGTTGTCATTGTGACCAGAAGTCATCAGACGGATGCAGAATGTCTGGAAAATATCCTCAATTATTCAACCAAATATGTTGGCATGTTAGGCAGCAGAAAAAAAGTAAGCGCTATTGTAAATTACTTACAAACCAAAGGCTACACTGCTCAAAATCTAGCTCGTTTAAAAGCGCCCATCGGGGTAGCTATAAATGCTCAAACTCCAGCAGAAATTGCTATCAGCATTCTCGCTGAGATCATCTCCGTGCGAAGAGCTGGTTAGTCCTGCCACCTCTGTGAACATCAATTCACGGGCTTATTTTCCAAAACTATTTAGCTTTTTAAGTTGAATTATATCATCATCGTGAGTAGCGGTTTTACGCACTAAATAATTAATATCATATTGCATTTTTTCAAGGGTATTTCTAGTCTCGGTTCCGAACTCTAATAAACCACCTGTTTGTTCTTCTATCGAGACAACCTTTCTTTTTACTTCCTTAACATCATGCTTTATATCGATAACGTCATCCTTTAAATTGGCAACGTCATCCTTTATATCAGTAACGTCATCCTTTAAATTGGTAATGTCATCCTTTATATTGGTAACGTCATCCTTCATATTGGCAACGTCATCCTTTATCTCGGCAACGTCATTTTGTAGATTATCAAATCGTTTATCATGTTGGTCAAGTCTCTGGTTAATTTGACTCAAGTGATTCGATAATTCTTTAAAGTGCGTTAAGACTAATTTTTGAAATTCTTCATTTTCCATCTTTTAACTCCTTCCTCTGGCAGATTGTATCTTTAAGTTTCATGGCTATGCGAGTATAAAGTTTTATGGTCGTATCCCAGCAATTTCATACTAGCATATTCAGCTTTTTAATGTGGGAATTAAATTACTAACAACCATTCATTGTCCAACCTGTATAGGATATAAGTTTCCAACTGCTTTACCTCACCTATTGCCACTATACGACTGCAAATTAAGTTATCCTTCACTTAAACATCTCCATAGTCTGATTCAGAGACCCCCGAACTATATCGATGCATAAATCAGAAAGATGTGCAATTTCTTAATGTTTATATTTAAAGCATAAGGAGATTACTGTTTTTTTTTGAACCAGTTAATCACAAATAAGATTCCGATGAGAAATGCCGGTCCGGCAATTGTTATGCTCCAGTTAAGAACTATATACCAACGTATATCAGTCTGGAATGTGAAAATAATGTATAACAAACCTGCCAGTATAAAAACTATTCCTCCGACAATTTCATATTTCCAGGATATTATCAGCACAATCAACAACACCAACGCTGGTAGGTTGTGAATAAGCAAGCCCATTGCTAACTCCGAGAAGCTTGCTTCAGGAGTTATTACGTCTAGTGAAAACAAGGTTAAAAATATAATAAATAATATAGTTAGGATTCTTGGGGTCCAATATAAATATCTATTGATTTTTCTTTCCATATTCTAAACCCCTCACCTTTTTGATTTAACACACCAAAAAAGCTTATAAAAATGAAATGACCCTAGTTTTAGTTAAAAATATCAACCGTAAGTTCGTAGTATCCTACAAATGTGCAACAATATAGCTCCAAGAGTAAATCCATTAAAATCCAGACAGACAAGGATGCCCGCCGTTATCGCCAGAGGCGCTAAGCACCCTTGGTGTCCATATTCTTTGCTAAACTCTCGGAAAGTCTTAATGTTTTAAGAGAATTGTAAACCAAGATAAGCATAATATTTATATGGACTGACAATTCTCAGAGTGTAATAATCTGATACCCTTTTTCTATATAAGCTGCCATAGAGGGATGCCCGTTCATATCTTCCCCAAGTGGAATTCCAACGGTCTTGTTGTAGTCAAGTACACCCATTTTTACAGAGCAGGCTTTACAAATACAGTCAATTAAGCCTTTTTCTTTGGCCTTCTTATACATACGGTTCCCTGATTCTTCCATTTCTTTGACCAACTTTACAGCTTCTCCCTCGATGACAATCTTGGCCTCCATTCCTTTGCTGTCCAGGTCAAGAGTATTTAAAAGCACGTGGACAAAACACATTGGGTTTCCGTTAAACGCAAAAAAAACAAACTTATTCATCTCAACCACTCCTTCATTAGTTCTTTAGTTCTTCAGTTCTTCAATGATTTCACATTGTAAAGCATTCTGCAGAGTATCTCCGGCTTTCTTATTACCAACTTCATTATATCGTAGCATAGGTAGTTAAATATTACCAATAAAATCTCTGAACCAATAACAACAAGTTCCCGACAAAAGCTTGTTCGTCAAGGACTTGCTGTAAATTTACAACAGAACGCGCTGCTCATTAGCCACAACTTATAGCTGCTCCGAAAAAGATCTTATAATTCCCCTAGGAAATTTGTCGAATGCTCTAAAATAATCTATTATCTGACATTCAGCACCCTTAGTTAAAAGTCCTTGATTTATGCGTGTTTGCAGGTTTTAGTAAAAATAAGGGAAAAACCTGAAAGCCGCACTATATCTGGTTCTTTTGCGAAGGATGCTGAAAAAGAGTATTATAAAATGAAACAAAAAACGAAAGAGGAGATTTAAGCGTGGAACAGAACCTACCAACAAGAGAACAAGCCTTTGATCTATTATCCAAGTACAATAAAAATGGCAGCCTTATCCTACATGCGCTGTCTGTAGAAGCTGTAATGCTTCATTTTGCTGATCTGCTTGGAGAACCCGAAAAGGAAAAGTGGGGCATCATCGGCTTACTACACGATATCGATTACGAAATGTATCCTGAACAACACTGCCAAAAAGCCAGGGAAATACTGCTGGAGCACGATTGGCAGGAGGACTATATCCATGCCGTGGAAAGTCATGGTTGGGGGATCTGCTCCAATATAGAACCTGTTCATAGAATGGAGAAGATTTTGTTCACCATCGATGAATTAACTGGTTTGATTGCCGCTACAGCTATGTTGCGACCCAGTAAAAGCATCCTTGACCTTGAACTAAAATCCGTT
>Ga0326727_10017960_pt1 | contig 14547 bp, 14 predicted proteins | sample MB2enrmetagenome_FD_207643 | JGI IMG/M metagenome (GOLD analysis project Ga0326727, IMG submission 207643) | Lab enriched peat soil microbial communities from McLean, Ithaca, NY, United States - MB29MY | ecosystem: Environmental > Terrestrial > Soil > Wetlands > Peat | place: USA: New York...
CCGGACCGGCAACAAACGGTGTGCCGCTGCCCCTGACCGCGGACGAGGAATTTCAGGCGGGCTTTATGTGCAACGGCGTCAAAGCTACCCCCACGCAAGCCCTGCCTTCTGTCTGCCCGGCCAACGAATTCAGTTCGAGCCTGATCAATGTTCCATCCCCCAACACAGGTGACAATGACAAGAACCCGCAGCGCATCGCGCCGCGCAATCTTTTCGACGTCACCGTCGGCAAAAACAATATCTTTAACCGGGAGCGCTTCAAAACCAACCTCGACCTGACGGCAATCAACGTCACCAACAAGTACGCGCTGTATAACTTCCTGTCGACCTTCAGCGGCACGCACTATGTAACTCCGCGCGCGCTGACGGCGAAGGTCACGTTTAACTTCTGACCGCGGCTTTGCTCGGCCGTGCCCAGACAACTCGGGCGCGGCTGGCCAATCCACCTGCTCTGAAACCGGCCCGGGTCATCAGCCTGGGCCGGTTGTTTGTTGCGCCCTTAAAGTTCATGGCAGACACTATATCCATGACACAGCCTGCTGCCAGACTCCTTCTTATCGCGTGCTGCGTCATCGTGCAACTTCATTCCCCCGCTGCCGCCAAGGAACCCAAGGTCAAAGGGAAAGACATGACCGGCCTTACCTGCGCGCTTTTTCCCGATGGCTCACCACCCAGCAGACAATTACTCAACACCCTCGTCCTGCAGTTGCACTGGGATAACGACGGCGCAGGCAATCTCGACCGCATGGCCTACCATTTGCGATTTGCGAAGGTCGACGAGATTCAGACCAACCAAGGCAACCTGCCCCGCTATCGGGTTTTCGCCGAGGGAGCGCCGGAGAACAAGGTTTACGGCCTGGCCACCTGGGAGGTTGGAAAGGTCATGAACTACGGCGATCGGGATGTGTACGTGAATGCGCAGGGCCTGGTGATGACGCGCCGGCCCAATCCTGATGAGGAAGTTGCTACCCAGCTGCCGGGCGTCGAATTGCTCGTGATCCCCTGGATTGACTCGGCCGAGCCAACGCGCTACGCAATTGCCAGCCGCGACCAGGAAGTGACTGCCTTCGGAACTCTTGTCCCCCGACCCGTGGTAACGCAGGACCGCGATTGCCGCCTTGAAGCCAGAATCGCTGCGCCAGGTTCAGCCGCGGTGCTGGTTGTGGCCGACGGCTTCGCCGGGCGTATGCGGCTTCCGATGATTCTCGAGTCGGAGGGCGAGTTTTCAAACGTCGAAGTGATGACTGACGATAACGGCCACGCCGAGGTGGCCGCATTTCCATTCATCCAGGGCAAAACGCATGGAACGTTGAAGGTTTCGGCAGAGGGGAAGGACTGCCTGCCCTCGGTGCAGATACCCTGGAACACAGGCACTCCGGCCAATCCAGCCATTCCAGCCATTCCAGCCATTCCAGCCGCTCCGGCCACTCCAACCAAATAGAAGCAGCAAGCCGCCAGTTGCTACTCCAGTCCCAGCGCCCTCAAATACGCCCCCAACACCTCGTCCCCGAAGCACGCAAAGATCACCTTCTCAATCTCCGGATTCGCGTCCAGCGCCGCCCGCGTCTCGCGCACCGCAATCGCCGTCGCCTCCGGAATCGGATAGCCGTAGATCCCGCAGCTGATTGCCGGAAACGCCAGCGTCCTGAGCCCCGTTTCACACGCAATCGCGAAGCACGAACGGTAGCAGCCCGCCAACAATTCAGGCTCGCCATGGTCACCGCCTCGCCACACCGGCCCCACCGTGTGAATCACATGCCTGGCCGGCAGCCGGTAGCCCTTGGTGATCCTCGCCAGGCCGGTCGGGCAGCCGCCGAGCAGCCGGCACTCGGCCAAGAGTTCCGGTCCCGCCGCCCGATGGATCGCCCCATCCACGCCGCCCCCGCCGAGCAGGGAACTGTTCGCCGCGTTCACTATCGCGTCTACCGACAACTTCGTGATGTCACCACTTACAACTGAAATCCGCTCCATCATTTTCAGCCTCGGCCAGCAGGAATCTGCCTGCTGTTCCCCGACCTCTGATCCCAGACCCCTGATCTCTGATCCGTGCCGCGCTACTTCTCACTGTCGAGCACGCGCATCTGCTCGGCGCCGTAGCGCATGCCGGCCACAGCCTCTGCCGGAATCGCCGCCTCGAGCTGCGTAACCTCCTGCGCGGTCAGTTGCACGCTCAGCGCATTCAGGCTCTCGGCAAGCTGCTTCCTGGTGCGCGCTCCCACCGTGGGAACAATGGAGCGGCCCTTTGCCAGCGCCCATGCCAGGGCAAGCTGCGCGGGTGTAATCCCTCTGGCCTCGGCAATCTGCCTCAGGTCGTCCACAAGCTGCTGGTTGCGCTCCAGGTTTTCGCCGCTGAAACGCGGGAAATGCGCCCTGAAATCGCCGCCGGGCCCCGGCTGCGAGCCCGCCAATAGCCCGCGCGAGAGCACGCCGTATGCTGTAACGCCGATCCCCAGTTCGTCGAGCACGGGAAAGATCTTCTTTTCAGGACTGCGGCTGATCAGCGAATACTCGATCTGCAGATCCACGATGGGATGCACAGCCGCCGCTCGCCGGATGGTATCGGGCCCGACTTCTGAGAGCCCGATGTAGCGAACGTACCCCTCCTTCACCATGTCGGCAATTGCGCCTACCGTCTCCTCAATCGGCACCGCCGGATCGAGGCGCGCCGGCCGGTAAATGTCGATAAAGTCCGTGCCCAGCCGTTTCAGCGAGTAGGCAAGCCAGGTCTTCACCGCCGCAGGCCGCGCGTCGTAACCCAGCCACGCGCCGTCGGGTCCCCGCTGCGCGCCGAACTTCACGCTCAACAGCACATCCTCGCGCTGCAACTCGATCGCCCGGCCAACCAGCATCTCGTTGTGGCCCATGCCGTAAAAGTCGCCGGTGTCGATCAGGTTTACGCCCGCATCGATGGCGGCGTAAATGGTTGCGATCGACTCCGCCTCGTCCGCGGCCCCGTAGATTCCGCTCATGCCCATGCAACCGAGCGCGATGGGAAAAATCTCAGGGCCTGAACGGCCCAGCCTGCGTGTTGCCGCCTCAGTCCGCATATTCGTGCTCCTTCCGCGCAAACATGGTACGCCGGGGAAGCGCTCGCCGCAATCGGACGGCGGGGTGAACAGGGCACATTCGAACAAGCCGTATGTTTTTGAAAGCAAAGCCACTGGCAAGGGTATCCGCCGGGTTATCCTAAGCCGCGGCAAAAACCCTCTTTCGCCGCGGCAACATCTCTGCCATACTTGAATGTGCCCACCAGGTACGTCCAATCACAACAATCCAGTAAAGAGGTTGCATCGATGTCGGCAAAGTATGTCTTTGTGACAGGCGGAGTTGTGTCCAGTCTGGGAAAGGGTCTGGCGGCTGCCTCCATCGGCTGCCTGCTTGAAAGCCGCGGACTGCACGTGAACATGATGAAGTTCGACCCCTATCTGAACGTCGATCCGGGAACCATGTCGCCGTTCCAGCATGGCGAGGTCTTTGTGACCGACGACGGCGCCGAGACCGACCTCGACCTGGGTCACTACGAGCGCTTTACCCACGCGCCCCTCTCGCGCGACAACAACCTCACCACCGGCCGCATCTACCAGCAGATCATCCAGAAGGAACGGCGGGGCGACTATCTCGGCGCGACTGTGCAGGTGATTCCCCACGTGACCAACGAGATCAAGAACGCCATGCGCAAAGTGGCCGCGAACGGCGCCGACGTGACCATTGTCGAGATCGGCGGCACGGTGGGCGACATCGAATCGCTGCCGTTCCTCGAGGCCATCCGCCAGATGCGCCAGGAGCTGGGCCGCGAAAACACTGTCTTTGTGCACCTCACGCTGGTGCCGTGGATCGTCGCCGCGCAGGAGCTGAAAACCAAGCCCACGCAACACTCGGTCAAGGAGCTGCTCTCCATCGGAATCCAGGCCGACATGCTCATGTGCCGCTCCGATCGCCCGTTGAGCCGCGAGATCAAGCAAAAGATTGCCGCCTTCTGCAACGTTGAAGAGCGAGCGGTGATCGGCGCCAAAACCGTGCCCTCCATCTATGAGGTGCCGCTCAACTTTGCCCAGGAGGGCGTCGACGAACTCATCCTCAGGTACCTGCACAAGGAGGCGCCCGAGGCCGACCTGAGCAAATGGCATGACCTGGTCGACCGTTGCTATCACCCCAAAGACGAGATCTCCATCGCCATCGTCGGCAAGTACACCGATTACGAGGACAGCTACAAATCGCTCAAAGAAGCGCTCACCCACGGTGCGGTGGCCCAGAACCTTAAGCTCAAGCTCACCTGGATCGAGGGTGAAGGCCTGGAGTCGCAATCGCCCGAAGATCGCAGCTACGAGCCGCAGCTCGAAGGATTCGACGGCATCCTGGTGCCGGGCGGATTCGGCAAGCGCGGCATCGAAGGCATGCTCAACGCCATCCGCTACGCGCGCGAGAAAGACGTGCCCTACTTTGGAATCTGTTTGGGCATGCAGACCGCGTGCATCGAGTTTGCCCGCAACGTCTGCGGCCTCAAGGACGCCAATTCAAGCGAGTTCGACCCAGCCGCGCAGCACCGCGTGATCTACAAGCTGCGCGAGTTGCTGGGCGTTGAGGAGATGGGCGGCACCATGCGGCTGGGCGCCTGGACCTGCGTCCTGCAAAATGAGACGCTGGCTTCGCGCGTCTACGGCGGAGCAACCGAGATCAGCGAGCGCCATCGCCACCGCTACGAGTTCAACCGAGAGTACGAGGCCCTCCTGACCGGCGCCGGCCTGCGCATCAGCGGCACTACGCCCGACTCAACCTACGTCGAGATCGTCGAGATCCCCGGCCATCCCTACTTCATCGGCTGCCAGTTCCACCCCGAATTCAAGTCCAAGCCGCTCGAGCCGCACCCGCTGTTCCGCGAGTTCATTGCGGCCAGCTACAAGAATAGGCTGGGGCGCACTTCGCGGGAAACAGCCAAGGACACGACGCTCACCCGAGCATTGTCATCCTGAGCGGCGCGGGTCGCTGGCACGCGCGGATAATTCTAGTGCCGACCGGGACCGTTAGTTGCCGACGACAAGCACACGAAAACCGTCGAATGTGGCCTCGTGTTCGGTATTACGCTTCCCGTGTGCTCCCAACTTGGGCCTGTCTTCTGAAGCTGTCCAGTCTGTAACCAGGTAAACCTGCCCGGTATCCGGGTTCAGCGCCAGGGTGCGAGCTCTTGAATTGACCGGCAACTTCAGCACTGCTGCGTAGGTGTCGTTGCTCACATGCCGAGACACAATCGCTAGCCTGCCGTTGTCACTCGCAGCATAGAGCAGACCTCGCTCGGAATCGTAAGCAACGGAATCTGTCGTGGGGTCGATGGGAAAAGTTGCAACCGTCTTGCGATTCGCCGGATCCACCACCACCAGCTCTCCATTGCCGCATGCCAAAAATGCCCGCGAGATTCGGCCGGCTACGGCAAGACCTCCGGGTGCCGTGCAAGCCGAGGCCAGATCAAACCGGCTCAGAGGATAGTCCGCCGGCAGATCTGCTGCTGGCCGGTCGGTCAAATCGACCATCGAGTCTTTTTCACCGGCATCCTTCAGCATCTCCAGCAAGAGTGCCTCATCGATGGTCAAGAGACGATTGCGGTCGCTGACGGTGATGTAGAGCGTTCCCGCTCCGTCGCTCTCGGCCGAGTCGATGCGCCCTGTAATCAGGGTACGACCAATCACCTTCTGCTTCTCGGTATCGATAACGGCCAATATCGACTTTCTTTCGAGAAATGCTTTGTTGGCGTCAGCAGACGAGGAACGGGGACTGTTGGGTCGAATCAATTGATTGTTACTGTCGTATTCGGGGGGCGGCTCCGGAATCACAAAAAGCAATCCCGACTCCGGATCGAAAACAACGCCTTTCGGGGCGTCCTTAATGGGAATCGTCGCGGCAATCTGCAATCCGCGCCGGTCAATCACCTTGACCATCCACTCAGGCCTGTTATGGCCGCGCGAATCCCATCCAGGCATATAGCCGCGCCAATCGGCGATATAGGCAAATTGCCCCACGTCGTCAAAAGCGAGGCCCTGCGCTTGGCGAAACCCCGTTATTTGGTCAAGGACCTTGCCGGTCCCGATGTCTACGACCTGCACGGAGCGTCTGTGCACAATCCAAAGCTGTCCGGCCTTTGTGTCAACCGCCAGCGCCGGCCTGTCGCTCTCGCCGTCGATATTCCACGTCGCGGTGACAAAGATTTTGCCGATTTGTTCGGTTGGCACAGCGCTGGTCTGCGCCTGTAATAACGCGCCCAGCAACGGCCACAGAATAGCTGCAAGTTTCATGCGCAGTTCTCCACAGGATTCTAACTGCTAGACGCTGGAGCCTGTGTGAGCGTTTGGCCGGCGAACGCGGGTATTTGAGGACGGCTTGGCATTGTTGGAGGTTCAAAACTCAGCCTGGCAAGCCTGGCCCGGTTCTACCCCAGCAGCACTGCCCCCTCCACCTTCTCCGCCAGCGCGCGGTCGAATGTCACGAGCGTCAGTCCCGCTGCCTCGGCAAAAGCTGCGAGGTAAGCATCGGCCCAGTGTTTAGGCGACGGTGATCGCTCCTGGGTTCGGGTCCGCAATTCAGCATCAAGCCCAGGCGGTTCCTGTGCAAGAAATGCAACGCCCGATTCGACCCAACTGTCATAGATCTTCCAACACTGCCGCTGATCCAGCGTGTTCCCCTGCATCACGGCTCCTGTACTCAGCAACCGAAACAGTCCCATTTGAGTATGTCGGCAGAAAATCAGCGCATTAGACGAATCGAGACTCTCATACCAAGTTATCGCGCTCTGGTTGTGAACATGCTTGTCGTAGGTCAGCGCGAGCCACACATTTACATCAGGGAAAATCAATGATCTCATAGATTTTATCGTTGTCTATATCGAGTGTGCCGGGCTCAGTGGAACGGATGAGAGGCAGCCGCAGGCGTTTTGCCGGCGGACTGGACTGCCGATGGAGCATCAACAGATTCAGCGCATCGAGGACCAGTTGTCGGAAAGAGGTGCCCTGCTCGGCAGCAAGAATCTTTACATTCTTGTACGTCTCATCCGGTATATCGATCGTCGTCCGCATATTTCCATAATAGCATATTTATGTATTTATGCATTGTCCGTCAACCCGTCCCCGCAACTCAACCTGGTTCCAAGTCTCCCTGCCAAAACTCCGTTTCCCGAGTGATACCCACTCCCGACGCGCGAATAGCGACTTTTTAATCCCACTTTGAAATTGCCCGCGCATCTTACCTTCGTGGACCCAGGCGGGCTATTGACAACGATTTTGCTGCGGGCCTATTGTTTGAAAGTTTTTGAGCGAAAGGAAGGCTGAACGATGGTTGCGTATTTTCAGCTCCAACCCGCCGAGGCGGAACTCCAGGAGCTGGCGGATGAATATTGGAAGAAGGCTGGAGAAAAGGTACAAGAGCTTGAAAAAGCCGCATTTGAAGCCGGTGCCTGCATTCGCAACGGCGACTTTTCCCTGGCCAACCTTGAAGCCATAGTACGTTGGAAGTCGGAACGCACGGTGCAATACCTGATCGCCAACAGCAACGAGAAAATCCGGCGCGTGCTGGCGGCGGTGACGGCCCCTGAGGCCACCACTGAATCCGCGGTGAAGTCGCTGCTTGAGCTGCAGGGCGTTGACCTGCCGGTGGCTTCGGCCATCCTGGCGGCAATCTACCCCGAGCGCTATACGGTGCTCGACTACCGTGCCCTCGAGGCCCTGGGCCACGCGCGGCACGATGTGCACTTTTATGAGGAGTACCTGGCCTTCTGCAAGCGGTTGGCCGAGAGCAATATCGTGAAGCCGCAGGACGATCTGCCTGGCGCCACTCCACTGCGCACGCTCGACCGCGCGCTCTGGGAGTGGTCGCGCAGCCATATCAGCTGACGCGCGGCCAGGTCCGCCCCCGGGCTCAGTCCTCGGAGCATTTTTGCATTCAGCGGGCCTGTGTTTGCCACAGGCCCTGAGCGCGCGGCGTCGGTCTTTTCACGACCCACGACCCACGACTTGCGATCCACGACTCACGACCCACGACTCACGATCCACGACTCACTGACCACGATCCACGATAGAATTCCCTTCGTGAGCAACTCCTTTGAAATAGGGCCGGTCCAGGTCGGCGCGGGCCGGCTTTTCCTCATCGCCGGCCCCTGCGTCATCGAAAGCGAAACCCACGCCTGCTTCATGGCCGGCGCCATCCAGCGCATTACCTCAGACCTCGGCGTGCCCTACATCTTCAAGGCCAGTTACGACAAGGCCAACCGCACCAGCGTCAAGAGCTTCCGCGGCCCGGGCCTAATTGAGGGCACGCGCATCCTCTCGCGCATTGCCAGGGACACAGGCCTGCCCGTTCTTACCGACGTGCATGAGCCCTCCCACTGCGAGATCGCCGCCGAAGCCGTCGACGTGCTTCAGATCCCCGCGTTTCTCTGCCGCCAGACTGACCTGCTGGTCGCCGCCGGCCGCACCGGCCGCGCTATCAACGTCAAGAAAGGCCAGTTCGTGGCCCCGTGGGACATGAGCCACGCCGTGGAGAAGATCCGCTCCACGGGCAACGAAAGAGTATTCCTGACCGAGCGTGGCGCCAGTTTCGGCTACAACAACCTCGTCGTCGACTTCCGCTCCCTCGCCATCATGCGCAGCCTGGCCCCGGTGGTCTTTGACGGCACCCACTCCGTGCAGCAGCCCTCGGCGGCCAACGGCGTCAGCGGCGGCCAGCCGGAGTTCATCCCGCTGCTCGCCCGCGCAGCCGTGGCCGCCGGCGTCGACGGCATCTTCCTCGAGGTGCACGACGACCCCGCCAACGCCAAATCCGACGGCGCCAACGCACTCCACCTCAAACTGCTCAAGCCCTTGCTCGAGCGCCTGCTCGCCATCCACGCGGCTGCGCAGGAGGCCTAGGGTGTATCCACATATACAGGCGGGCAGCGACGGGAGCCATTTTTTCTCAGCTCCAGGAGCGAGGAGAGACGCAGACTTGACGTCTGTTAGCGACGAGCGACAACGAGATGGGGAAAAATGGCCCCGTCCCTCCGGGGTTGCGGCGCAAATCGCGCCATACTTTGTTGTCGCCCTTGACCTTGGAACCACCAAAGCCATCGGGCTCCGCCTCGTCTGGCGCGATTTTCACTCGCAACGCTGCCCACTTGTATATGTGGATACACCCTAGCGCTTTGCTCGCTCCCGCCCTGCGCCGCTCGCTCCGCATTGCGCTCTGGATGCTGGCCGCTGCGCTCGGCCTCTCGCGTTTCCTCTGGCTCGCCGCCGACTTTCCCAACTACTCGCCCTGGATGATCGACCAGGCCAAGTTTACTGACGAGGGCTGGTGGGCCAACGCCGCCATCATGCACGCGCTCACCGGCCACTGGCACATCGCCGGCGACTACAACCCCGCCGTCGCGCTGCCCGTCTGGCCGCTGCTCCTCGGCGCACTCTTCCATTTCACCGGCGTTAGCGTCATCGCCGTTCGCGCCCTCAACGTCGCGGTCTCGCTGGCCACGCTCGCCGTTGTCTACCTGCTCGTACGCCGCTACGCGCAGAGCCGCGCCGCCGCCCAGGCCGCCGTCCTGCTGTTTGCCGCCAGCCCCTTCGCCTTTGCCTTCAGCCGGCTCGCCATCCTCGATACCCTCGTGGTCTTCGAGTTCTGCGCGATGCTTCTTGTCGCGTCCTGCGCGGCCAATGCCACGAACGCGGGCAGGCAGCGCGTCTGGCCTCTCGTCGTGCTCGCGCTGCTCGTCACCATGGCCCTCCTCACCAAGACCACCGCCGCCGTTCTCATCCCCGCGGTCATCTGGCTGGCCTTCCGCGCATCCGCAAATTCGCCTGCGAACGGCCCCAACTCCACCCCACTGACGGAGACCAGTCCGTGGGGGCCCCGGTTCTCCACCCCACTGACGGAGGCCTGTCCGTGGGGGCCCCGGCTCTCCACCCCACTGACGGAGACCAGTCCGTGGGGGCCCCGGTTCTGGCGCGCCCTCTTCTGCACACTCATTGCCGTCGTCATCGCGCCCTTCGCGCTCCTCAAGCTCTGGGCCCTCTTCGTCTCCCGGCTCGGCTACGGCGCCGATTACAACTACTTCTTCGGCGTCAACGCCATGCCCGATATCGATTGGCCGCAAACCCTCCACTGGCTCCATGACCTGGGGCAAAACGGCTTCTGGATCGACCGCCTTCTCTATCCGCTGGCCTTGGCAATCCTGCTCGCGGCAATCGCCCTCAAGCGCAATCTGTGGCGCAACCCGCTCTTCGCCGCCTCGTGGATGGCCATCGCCGGCGGTGCCATCTTCATCTTCAGCCGCCAGGACGACTATGCCCCGCGCTACTTCCTGGTGATGCTGGCGCCCGTGGTCTTTATCGTTGTGCTGGCGTTCGACGATGCTCTCCGCTCGTCGCGGCGCGCGGCTGGAGTGCTTGCCGCGGCAATGGCGATCGCCGTGGCCTTCGACTCCGTTGCCATCGCCAATTACCTTTCGCACCGGCAATACCAGCTCTACGGCGCGGCGCGCCAGATCGCAGCCACCGTCCGCGCCGACCGCTCCCGCAGTCAGCTCCTCTTCGGAGTGAGCGCCGCCGAGGTCGGCCTCATCGCCGGACTGCCGTCGATCAACGGCGCTTATGGCATTGACGATATGGGCGCGAAGGTCGCGCGCTACAAGCCTGGCTGGTATCTGGCGTGGAACGACGAGATCGACCACGACGCGCTCGCCGGATATGCGCTCGTCCCCGTGGCTGCCTATCGCATCTTCGACGACGACGACAGGACGACGCTGACGCTGTACAGGCTGGAGGGAACAGGGACTAGGGAATAGGGAATAGGGAATAGGGACTAGGGAATAGGGACTAGGGAATAGGGAATAGGGAATAGGGAATAGGGACTAGGGACTAGGGAACAGGGACTAGGGACTAGGGACTAGGGAATAGGGAATAGGGAATAGGGAATAGGGAATAGGGAATAGGGAATAGGGAATAGGGACCAGGTACCCGCAGCGGCGACTCTCGACCCGCGAATCATGATCCACGAACCACGACCCACGAATCACGAACCACGGCCCACGAACCACGGCCCACGAACCACGACCCACGAATCACGAACCACGAACCACGACCCACGAACCACGACCCACGAACCACGGCCTGTCAGCTTCCTTGTATCTTCACCAGCTCCTGGCCGCCGGGCGCCACCATGCGGGTTTGCGGGGCGCGCCAGTGGTCGATGTAGCTGATGCGGTGCACGCAGCCGATGGTGCAGTTGGGCGCGCAGCTTTTGGCGGTGAGGAACTCGCGGCGGACGTGGTCGCGGGTGTACTCGGCAATGGGGATGCCGGGATAGCCGCGCTGCTGCGAGCAGTAGTGCACCAGCCCGTCCTCGCAGATGTAGAGGTAGCGCGAGCCGGCGCGGCAGCGCCAGTCGTTGGGCCGGCCTTTCACAATCGCTTCCTGGAACTTGTCGAACTGCGCGTAGTTGGTCTTTTTGCGGTTGGTCATCTCAAAGTAGACCCGCGCGTCGTCATTGCCGAGCGGTTTCAGCTGGCCGTCGCCGTCGTGGATGATGCCGATGGTGGACTCAAAGCCGAGCTCGAGGGCGCGCTTGCCGATGGTCAGCGCATCGTTGGGATTCTTGAACCCGCCGCCCACCACCGAGTTGATGTTCACATGGAACTCGGCGAACTGGGCGAGCATCTGCAGCTTCTTGTCCAGCACCTTCAGGCTCTTCTTCGAGATATCGTCGGGCTCAACGTTGTCGATGGAGATCTGCATGTGGTCCAGGCCGGCCGCGTTCAGCCGCTCGATCCGCTCCTGGTTCAGCAGATACCCGTTGGTGATCATGCCGGCAATGGCGCCGGTCCCGCGCATGCGGCGAATAATGTCGTCGAGGCCGGGATGGGTCAACGGCTCGCCGCCGCTGATGCCGATCATGGCCGTTCCCAGCCGGCCCAGGTGGTCGATGCGGCGGTACATCTCTTCGAGCGGCACCGGCGGGCTCACCTTGTCGTACTCGTTACAGTAGGCGCAGCTCAGGTTGCAGAAGCGCATGGGGATAATCTGCGCCAGCACGGGGTGGTCGGTTCGGGCGAGCGCGTGCGCGACCATGGCGTACTCGCGCACCTTGCGCTGAGCCGCAATCAACCGTCCGCGAGCCGTGGACCTGAGGGGAATGGCCATCTCTACTATTGTATTGAATCACGGGGCGGGAAGGGCGCGGACCTTCGCAGGCGATGCGGTTCCGAACGAGCGATTTTCTCCCGCAGCTTGCCCTATAATCCGGATAACGCTCCTGGCATGTTCAAGCTGACGCACGCGGTTCGGATAGGTGCTCTATGGGCGATAACCCTTTGATTAAGCTCGACGAGCTCACGAAACCTGCCACTGTCCTAGTCGAGAAGATATCTGAGGCCATTGGCGGGATGTTCAAGCCCTGGCAAATTGTCCGAGTTGCGAAAGCGGAAGCTGCGGCGGATCGCATTCGCGCTGAATCCAATATTCAGATTACCGACCTCCAGCAGCGCGCCATGCGCCGATTCCTTGTCGAAGAGGGGAAGAAACAGGCGAATATCGAGGAAATCACAACAAAGGCTCTGCCGCTTCTGAGCGAGGAGTCTAAGCCGCAAGACGTCAGCGACGATTGGATCACGAACTTCTTTGACAAATGTAGAATCGTCTCCGATTCGGAAATGCAACAGCTCTGGTCTCGAATCCTCGCAGGGGAAGCAAACAATCCAGGGCGATTTTCGCGGCAGACAGTGAACCTGTTGTCCAATCTGGAAAGGGGACAGGCCGAACTGTTCGAAAACCTCTGCGGCTTCGGCTGGAAATACGGGGGTTATTCACCCGTGCTGTTCCCTTTAGTATGCGATGTCAGGGACGCAGTTTATAGCGAACGAGGAATCTTCTACGGGGGCTTGCTCGATCTCGAGTCCCTCGGCCTTGTGAAAGTTGACCTTTACAAAGGATTCACGCTCAGAAATCAACCAGAGCGGGTGACCGCGGCCTATTTTGGGACGGCAATAGAACTCACTCTCTCAAGTAACCAGCGAGAGTATTTCGGCGTAGGCCAGGCTGTGCTGACCCAAGCGGGGCAAGAGCTCGCCCAAGTTTGCGCCCCGAAGCGGGTGGAAGGTCTGCTGGAGTACGCGATCAAACACTGGAATGAAGAGAAGATGATGCCGAGAACAAGCGAGCAAGGGCCGCGACCCTCCTCAAGTTGAGACCATCCGGGGCGACTAAGGAGCAAGACAATGCCAAGGCGAATCAGAGTCTCTCTGAAGCGTGACGAGGCGTTACGGGCGACTCGCGTCACGATTGGGAAGGACAGACTCGTATATCTGCTTATTGCTGACAAGCGACTGAAGTACAAGAATGGCAAATCCCGCATCGCCTACATCGGCACAACAAAGAAAGGCGTCGCGCGCATCGCACAGAGCGTCGCTACCCGCGCGGAGGACATTCTCGGGCTTCACGGGGTACGCACGTTCCATGCAAGGATAGTGACCTGTGGCCCACGCCAGAGAGTGAAAACCTGGGCAAAACTGGAGCGAGGTCTGCTGCTATGCTTCCGCGATAGGTTCGGCGAAGTGCCCAGATTCAACTCGCAGGGGAAGCGGATGAAAGTGACTGACGAATTCTATTACTTTGCCAAGAGAATTCTGATCAACATCGTCGACGAGCTAACATAATGTCTGGCGTGCCGGTCTCTGACCGGATCCCTGTCGGGCGCCCCGGGTCTCGATTTTGAGATTTGGGAGACCACGCACCCCGCCCCTGTCATCCTGAGCGAAGTTGGGCACTCGAGGGAGCGAGTGTCCAACGAGCCGAAGGATCCGCAGTTGTTCTTCGGGTGTAAGGGGCATATGCGCCGAACAACAAGGCTGAATTGCTGGCATTTTGAGTCCGAAGAAAGGCAAATGCAGATCCTTCGACTCGTCCGCTGTGGCGGACTTCGCTCAGGATGACAGGGCGTAAGGCTTTAGATGACATGTCGTAAGGCTCAGGATGACGGCGCCTTAATTGTGAATTCGATGGCTCTGCCGCGATCCGTGCATCGACTCGGCCTAAGTGCTCATCCGATCTGTAGCTCGCTTCCAATCGGCAGGCTCCACGTCGTACCAATCCTTGCTTAGATCAATCCACGCGGGGTTCATCCTTTCAATCAACGCGATCTTCTTCGTACGGGTCCAGCCTTTCAGTTGCTTCTCGCGGTCAATCGCCTTTGTCACGTCGTCGAAGCCCTCGAACCACACCAGCCGGTCGCAGTTATACCGCTCAGTGAAGCCTTCATGCTCTCTCCACTTATGCTCAAAAACGCGCTTGAGCAGATTCCCGGTTACTCCGATATAGAGCGTGCGGCTGCGGCTGGCCACGATGTAGGTGAAGTAGCTTCCCTCATGCATGGCGTGCATGATACTTGAGTGCGGTTGCTCAGTGCGGTGACGAGATACAACTGCAGTCATACATGGCGCTTTGCGCCACCCAAGGCCATGAAAATAGGTTAAGCGATCAGCGTAGGCGAAGGACGAGGATCTGTGGAGCCTTTGTAGCCCGCACTGCAGTCTGTCCTGGATGT
>Ga0326727_10017961_pt1 | contig 14546 bp, 6 predicted proteins | sample MB2enrmetagenome_FD_207643 | JGI IMG/M metagenome (GOLD analysis project Ga0326727, IMG submission 207643) | Lab enriched peat soil microbial communities from McLean, Ithaca, NY, United States - MB29MY | ecosystem: Environmental > Terrestrial > Soil > Wetlands > Peat | place: USA: New York...
GGGGAGCGGCAGGCCGCTGGGATCGCGCGTGACACCGCGCAGGTCGCCAAACGTCGATTGGCCGTGCGCCACCGGCGCCACAAGACAGGCGAACAGAAGGAATGTGAGCGTGAATTTGCGAATCATCATATCCTCCTAAACATAGGGAATTATCGGCAGACCCCCATGGAAAAGTCGTGGAGGAACCATAAAGAAACCGTAGGGAATGAATAAGCATTCTATAAGGCCGACTGCGCCGCGCGGCCCCGGCAATGGCCTGTGCGCAGGCTGAACCCGGCGGATCTGCGGAATGAGCGGAGATGGCTGTGCAAGTCCTGAACTCATCCGGGCTTCTTTTATGGGATCTTTTCAGGCCCAATCCGCTCCCGGCGATATCGATCACCTGAAAATCACTGGTGGGAAGGGGATTGTGGGGGCAGAAATTGTCGGTAAACACTACGGCGTCACTCGCGGGTAATCGCCGATGATAGATTCCGCCGGTGCACTCTTGCGCGGGTACAATGTAGTTCGCCTTACAAGATGTCTAGGTGAATCGTTTACGGGAGTTGATGCGGACGGGATCTGTAGACGGCAAGCCTGGGAGTTTGGGTATTTGCCGATGAAGCCTGTCTTGGATCACCGTAACGGCGCTGCCGTCTTTTCTGGCAAGAATGATTTCCCGGCCTCTGGGTGGTCATGGACAGAAGCGGTAGCAGCGGTCGCCCGGTCTGTCAAGGCGCGGGGCGCTCCGGAACTTCCATCAGAAGTTCTCCAGCATCCACATGTTTCCGCCGAGCACTGAACTTCGTATGGCAAGGTAGCGGCCGTCCGGCGAAGGGACACCAAACACATCGCCGGACCCTCCCTTGTGCTGCCACAGGACCTTGGCATTTCCCTCCGGATCTACGTGGAGGAGCGTCGAACCTTGAGGCGAATTAGAACCACAGTAAAGCCCCTTTCCGTCAGCGGACCAAGCGAGGCCCCTATAAGAGAGAGCCGGCCAGCCCTTCACCGAGATCTCGCGGTCGGAGCCGCCCGCGAGTGAAAGCAAGCGAATGTGAATCTCGGGCTCGTAGTTTCTCGAAATCGCGAGAGTTGATCCATCGGGAGATAAGGCGACCCCAAAGTCGTGCGCCGAGGGATCTTTTGCAATGGTCCGAAGTACCTTGCCTCGGCCCTTGACGGGGTCGAACGCCGTCAGCGTCAGCCCTTTTTCATCCTGGGTTGGCTCAATGACCACGCAAAGGCTTGCCGGAGCGCGGGCACACCCAACCACCGCAACAAACCCTGCATTCCGCATCTCCATCAGAAACTGTGGCATCCCACCGCTTAGAGGAACGCGCATCAGGCGGACCGGTGCGGAGGGCGATAGGGGATACTCCCAATAGAGCAGCGAAGCTCCGTCAGGGCTGAGGCAGGCGTCGCCGTCGGTCTGCTCCGAAGTGGTGACACGCTCGGCTGTCTCTTGGCTGATTTCCTGTTTGAAGAGACCACCTCCTTCATGGCGGCTGACGAAGAAGAATACCGCTTTGCTATCCGCCGTCCATGCACTGGGGGAATCAAAGTACTCGTCGTTGGTCAAGCGCCGAGGGACGTTCATCCGGGTCCCCCCGGCGGTGAGCTCGCCCAAGTAAACCTGCCGCTGATATGTCCACTTCAGGAGCGCTAGCCGCTTCCCATCCGCGCTCTTGCTCAACCAATCAATGCCGGTTTCTGCCCATTGAGTGAGCGTCTTGGGCTTACCAATCGGAGCGCCGGTTCGACCATCAACGCTGATCTGCCAGAGGTTGCCGGGCATACCACCGAGGCTCTGCCGCACGTAAACGATCCGCCCGTCTCGAAGCCAGCAAAAATCTCCCAGCGACTTGCCTGGTTCCGAATTCGTTACCACCACGCTGCGGTTCGCCCCCTTCAGGTCGCAGGTTTCGATCGAAACTCCCTGAGCAATACCCCATTTAGTCTGCCGCTTTTTGACGAAGGCCAGACGCCGCCCGTCGGGCGACAAGGTATAGCTACCGAACGATTCCTGCTCTTCCAGTGCGAGGACCTTTTGCGGGTTGTCACCCTGGCTGCCCATCACCCAGAGTTCGCGAACCTCAAACGAAGGTCCCGGCTCGGGGAAGAAAAGGATCTGCGTCCCGTCTGGCGAGACCAAACCACCCACAGCATGCTCGCGAAGCTCGCGCGGAGCCTGGCCCAGCACTGAGACCGTCCAAATGCTGGCGTGCCCACTCAGTTCAAAGGCGTCAGCAAGCAATTGCGTGCCATCGGGAAACCACCCTTCCACAAACAAGTAGGCGCCGGCAGGGACTCCCGCAGGCCTGGGGACGAGCCGCTCGTCGCCGCTCGAAAGCAGTTTCAGGTGAATCCCGGCCGCGTCGGAGTAGGCAAGGTACTTGCCATCCGGAGAAATGGTGCCGCTTTGGATGGGATTCTCGCTGGAATTGGACGTCAGGCGTCTCTGCGTTATCTCAGGGGGAGGAGGGGCAGGACGGCGCAGCAGCAACCACCCGAGCGCTACTAAGAAAACCGTCATCAAGATGGCAGTCCCGACAGCGGCTTTCTTGTGCCGCCTCACGAGGCCGGCGATGATGACGGAATCCGACGTGGGCTCCTGTAACGGCGCGGGGCCATGCGTCCCTGCATCCACGGCAGGTGGAGGCAGAGGCACCGGGACTTCGGAGCGGCCTGTGCTGGTATCGCGCTTCAGGCGCTTCAAATCCGCTCGCAGTTCTGCCGCGCTCTGGCACCGCAGATCCCGGTCCTTCTCCAAGGCCTTGTTGATGATGTGTTCCAGTTCGGCAGGGCACTCTGGATTCAAACGCACCGGCGAGGTCGGAGCTTTGTGGAGGATTCCATCAAAGATGAGGGCGGAAGTCGTTCCGGCGAAGGCCGGATGGCCAGTAGCCATCTCATACAGCACCACGCCGAAGCTGAAAAGGTCGGTGCGGGTGTCGAGTTCTTCGCCCCTCGCTTGCTCCGGCGACATGTACGCCACCGTGCCCATCGCCACGCCCGGACTGGTTAAGTGATCGGGTTCGAGAGAAGCCGTCGGCGTGTCGGTGCCGCGGCCCCACCCCTGATTCCCCTCCCCAGGTGGGGAGGGGAGCAAGGGGTGGGGGGAGCGGATGAGTTTGGCCAGCCCGAAATCGAGAATTTTTGCTTGCCCGCGTGCGGTGACAAAAATGTTCGCCGGCTTGATGTCGCGGTGCACAATGCCCTTCGCATGAGCCGCGTCCAGCGCGTCGGCAATCTGGATAGCCAAGTCAAGAAGCGTTTCCACTTTTAGGGGCGAAAGGCCTTGCGCCCCTCGGGCGATCCGTTCCTTCAGCGTCTGCCCCTCGAGAAGTTCCATGGCGATGAAGGGCCTGCCCTCATGATCGCCAATCTCGTAGACCGTGCAGATGTTGGGATGGTTCAGCGCGGCAGCGGCGCGAGCCTCACGCAGGAAGCGCTCGTAGGCTTGCTTATCTTGGACCAGTTGGTCGGGCAGGAATTTGAGGGCCACGCAGCGGCGCAACGTGGTGTCTTCGGCCTTGTAGACCACGCCCATGCCCCCGCCACCGAGCTTCTCGATAATGCGATAGTGGGAAACAGTTTGGCCGGTCATGGCAAGGGGACCCGCCCTGGGGACTCATCTTAGGCCGCCGGCACGGTGGAGTCAATACGGATCTGCACCAGCAAATTTGAACCTACTACCCCACGCCATGAGCAGACATCGAGTACACTCGCGCCTGGCGCGTGGATAGGACTCACTACTTCGTGTTACAGGCGAGAACTGCAATTGATAGGTCGCCGAGGAGCCCGGAGCCACGCTGCTGGAGGTCACGGAGGCGCCCAGCAGGAAATCCTCGCCAATACCACTGAGCGCCACGGTCTGCGGACTGTTCGCGGCGTTATCGGAAATAGCCAGTATCGCGGAACGCGGTCCCGCCCCGTGCGGGGTAAAGCTAACGGTTAGGAAGCAGTTGCCCGGCGCCCACGAGCATCACCGTCTGCTCCTCGTTCCCACCGTTGTCAGTAATAACGCTGTTCTCTTCGCCGGAGATCAGCAGGCCCCACCCCGCTACATGGGTGGAGCCAAGTCCCGCTTCCGCACGCTGCGCAGCACCGCCAACGCGATGGGTACAGCACCGACGAGGATGAAGGTCATATCCCCCACCATGCGCGCCCATTCCAGCTTGTGGAAGAGACCACCCATCAGGAAATCCAGGCGGCGCGCGTGCCAGTATCCATGGGCGATGGAATCCCGGATTTGAAGAACTCCTCCGGGAAATAGGTCCAGGAGGATCATAAGAGCGAGACCCACGTTGGCCCCCCAAAACCCCACCCGGATGAACTTCTCTGTTCCCTTCCAGACGGAGTCGGACTGCATGGCCCGCAGGCAAAAGACGAGAACCGCCAGGGCCAGCATCCCGAAGACGCCAAACAGGGCGGCGTGTCCGTGGTTGGGGGTGAGAGTGGTGCCGATCTCGAAGTAGGACACGATGGGCAAGTTGATGAGGAAGCCGAAAATCCCTGCGCCGACAAAGTTCCACACTCCGACCGCCATAAGGAAATAGATGGCCCACTTCTGGGTGGCGGCGAACTCGCGGCCGCACACGGAGCACTGCTGGTTCTTCAGTTTGATGAAGTCCCAGGCGTCCAGGGTGAGAAGCGTCAAGGGCACAACCTCCATAGCCGAGAAGCACGCCGCCAAGCCCATGTTGAGTGTTCCCTGGCCGGTGAAATACCAATGATGGCCGGTACCGATGATCCCACCGCTCAGGTAAAGGATGGCGTCGAGGTAAATCAGGCGCGTGGCTGTCTTGGTGGTGACTACGCCCATCTGGTGGAACATGATGGCCACCAGAACCGTGGCGAAGAGCTCGAAGAATCCTTCCACCCAAAGATGGATGATCCAGAAGCGCCAGTTATCAATGACCGCGAAGTTGGTCTGGGGGCCGTAGAAGAGCGCGGGTAGGTAAAAGACAGGAATGGCCACGGCGGCGTAAAGAAAGAGCGCGGATAGCTCCCGCTTGCCGGGACTCTTCATCGCGGGTTTCAAGGCCCGGAACATCAAAAAAAGCCAGAAGACAAGGCCCACCGCCAGCAGAAGCTGCCAGAACCGCCCGAGATCCAGATATTCCGAACCCTGATGTCCGAACCAGAACCAGAGGCGCCCGAGCTTGTCGTTGATGCCCAGATACTCTCCGAAAAGGCTGCCGAAAACCACTACGGCTAGCGCGCCAAGGAGCGCGTAAACGCCAACCTTTTGGCCATTGGGCTCCCCACCACCCACCCAGGGCGCCAGGAAAAGGCCTCCGCCCACCCAGGCCGTGGCGATCCAGAAGATGGCGAGCTGGAGGTGCCAGGTGCGTGCCAGAGTGTAAGGCAGGAACCGAGCAATGTCGAAGCCGTAAAAGCCTCCCGGCTCCACGCGGTAGTGGGCAATCGCACCTCCTAACAAAGATTGCGCCAGGAAGAGTAGCGCCACCACAGCAAAAAACCATCCGGTGGCCCACTGGCTAGGAGTCAGTGTCAAAGGTGTAGGAGCGGAGTGCGTGATGTGGGCAGTGTCGCCCTCACCCTTCCAGCCCAGGTAGTCAAATTTGCCCACCACGAAGAGGATCAGGCCCAATCCCCCCAAGAGTGTGATGAGACTCAAGGCGCTCCACACATAAGCCTCGACGGAAGGGCGGTTGCCTACCAGGGGCTCATAAGGCCAGTTGTTCGTGTAGGAATAGTCCTTGCCTGGCCGGTTCGCCGACGCAGCCCAGGCGGCCCAGGCGAAAAAGGCGGTCAGCGTTTTAAGCTCCGTGGGGTCCTTGATATAGCTGGCAGGCAGCCCAGGGGCGGCGCCCTTCTCAGTGAAGTAATCGCTCCATTCAGCCGTCTGGCTGCGAAAGGCAGCCACCTCCCCTGGTGTAAAGAGGAGCGTCCGCGAGGCCGGTTCGTACCGGTTTTCCTTAAGAACTCTCCGCACCTCCGCGGACGCGACGATTTGCTCATCCGGGGAGAGCTGCGCGAAGGGCTTGCCGTACTTCTCCGCGGCAATCGTATCCCGCGTCACCTCGCTGAGCCGGTGCAGATACTCGGCGCTGTAGTCAGGACCAAGATAAGCCCCGTGACCCCAAAGGGTCCCGTGTTCCATCAGGCCGTATTTGAAAAAGACCTCCTGGCCTTTTTCGATATCGGCTCCTGTGAACACTACAATTCCCGCCGCATCCACGGCCTTGTCGGGAATGGGAGGAGCGTTCGTGTAGGTTAAGACCGTTACGAAAGATAGAACCGAGAAACCGCCAATCATGACGAGAATCGCCGCGTGTCGCCACCACGGAGAGAGACCTGTAGCACTACCGGAAGTGTCTGCCATGTCGTGCCCCCATTTCTTGTAGGCCATGCTTCAACGCCTTTCCAAGGGAAAGTTCGCTCAGGTCGCTGCCCACTTATGTCCTAACGCAATGCATTATACCCGTGCCGTAGGCGGCCGCCTTGCGAAACTGCCAATTAGATTTATTGCAAACGCGGTCACCGCCGTCATCTCCACAACGGCCGAAACGGGAAGCCATGAACACGCGGAATGAAAGAAGCCCTGATACGCGAATATCTCAGCACTCACGCGCAGCAAACACCCTGCGGTCCACAGTGAGGACATAGATTCGAATTTCTGTCAGTGCGCATTTTCGAGTGCAATTGCACGGGGAAACAGAATGTTGTTTTCAAGATGGATGTGCTGGTGCAGATCCGCCTCGAATTCCGCCAACGTCTTATAGAGTGTCTGAAAGCTCACGCATCCATCAGGCGGAGCCGTGTAGCCATTGCTGGACGTGCGGAGGGCACGCAGTGCATTGCCGGCGGAATCGTGCTCATGTTCCATCATGGACACCGGATTCCGCACGGTGCCGAAAGGCGCTGGAAGGATGGGCTCATTTTGGAGAACTGACTCTTCCATCCTTTCCACATACGGGAACAGGACCATCTCCTCCTTCATCAGGTGTGTGGTCAGTTCCTGAGCCAAGCCCTGGAAGATGGCGCGAAGTTCGAAAAGCTCGGGATGGCGCTCGCCATGAACCGAGCAAACCTTATCGAAGAGAGGGCCAAGACGAGCGATTGCTTCTCGGGTGTACTGGTGGTGTGTTGTCCTAATATGGGAGATCAGATCACCTAGCGGCTCCTTTTGCCAATCATTCTCTTTTGCGAGGGCTTGACCCGAATGGCCTGCCACTTCGAGCGCGCTCAACACGTCGTCGACAGGGATGCTGGCCGACTGGCAGGCTTGTTCGAGTGTCTGCTTGCCGCCGCAGCAATAGTCGATTCCCAACTTTTCAAAGACTCTTGCGGCGCCCGGCTTTTCCAGGGCCAATTCCCGTACCGTTTTTTCTGTCGTCACGTTCATCGCTTCCTCCTCGCAGGCCAAGGTCCGTGCCTTATGGCCCTGCTGATGTGTTGATGTTAGGGGAGCTATGACGGCTTGCCGATGACTTTTGTCACGGTTCTCTCAAATGGATAGGTCAGGGGGCGGGAGCTACTCTGTTGAGAGGTTTTCGTCTTCGAGAGCCTTCAAGTTGTAGATGAGGAGATTGCGCCCATCGATCTTCAGGATTCCTTCGGCCTGTAAGCGAGACAGATTACGGGATACCAATTCGCGGACCGTGCCAATTTGTGCTGCCAACTCCTGGTTGGTGATGGGGAGAGTAATTTCCACACCCTCGGCGGTCCGCTTGGCGGACTTCCGGGCGAGTCGGAAGATATAGGAAGCAAGCCTGTGGCGAACAGTGGTGAACGACAGTTCTTCAATGATTCCCACCAAGCGCCGCAGGCGCGCGCCAACGACCCGCAAGACCTTGAGAGGAACCTGGGGATGAGCAAGGCAGAGCGCCTGAAAATCCTGCTTGCTCACAAAAAGCAGGGTGGCGTCGCCGGCCGCGGCTGCCGACGCCGGGTAGGCGCCTCCATCGAAGACAGGAATCTCGGCGATGGAGCTGCCCGGGCCATCAATGCTGAGTACTTGTTCGCGCCCGGTTGGAGAACTCTTGTATATGCGGACGTTACCAGTCTCAACCACGTAAAGTCCCGAGCAAGGTTCACCTTCGCCGAATACCACCTCGCCCGAGGAGTAATGGCGGGGAACCGTACGCTGGGCAAGGAAACCCAACTCGCTTTCCGTGAGCCCGGAAAAAATGGAAACCTTCGCCAGCGTTTGCCCCAGTTTATTCGCGGAGTCCGGCATGGCGAATATTGTACCAGAGCAACTCGGCCAATGAGAATTTGTGTTCACGTTTCCAGTTGCTCCCCTCTGGCAGCGCACCCGACCATCGAATGCGGCGGGAAGTGAAATCAACTGCAAAACCGGATTGGGAATGATAAACGCCCTTCCACGCCTGAATCCAGCCCAAGAGGTGGCCCAGTCGATGGGAAACCGACTTCTCATTCCCAATCCGGTTTGTGTGCGCGCAGCACCCATGGACGAATTTGCCGATGGCACAACTGAATAGCCGCTAAAAAGCCCCGGCTCTTCGCCGGGGAGCGGTTTCTTCAATGACTCAATGAATCAATGACCCAATGGCTCAATGGCCCAATGAACTAGTCGGACAAAAGTACTATTGGAGGCCGAATTCGTTGGATATACAGTCTGTTATGAGTTATCAGAAGGAGGCTCCAATCGAGGTAATATCCGCCACGACAATATGCCGACCAATGGCGCATACGTTGTCTTTTATGCGTGAGCCAGCCTGTGGCCGGAATTGATGGGGCACACATGAAAGACAATGTATGCGCCACCCGGAGCCCTAACCCGCGACTTCTTTTGCCCTTGGAGGCAGCATGAAACTCCTGCGCTCGCTTCCCGTTCGAACCCTTCTTGTAATCGCGCTTATCTTATTCTCCTCACCGGCAGCTTCAGGGCAAACACCCAACGTTCCCGCGCGCGTTACGCAACCGGTGGACTTGGAGAGGCTCGTCACACTCGAAGGGAATACCCATCCGCTGGCGCGCCCGGAATTTGACCAAGGGGCCGCGCCTGACAGCCTGCCCATGCAGCGCATCCTGCTCGTTTTGCAGCGCTCGGTGGCGCAAGAAACCGTGCTTCGAAAGCTGCTGGATGAGCAGCAGATCAAATCTTCGCCCAACTATCACATGTGGCTCACGCCGGAGCAGTTCGGGCGGCAATTCGGCCCCGCTGATGCAGATATTCAAGCCCTGACCGATTGGCTTACGTCGGAGGGGTTCGAGATCAATCGAGTGGCCGCCGGGCGCACCATCATTGAGTTTTCGGGCACCGCGGGGAAGGTGCGCGAGGCCTTTCACACGGAGATCCACAAATTTGCAGTGCACGGCGAGGAGCACTGGGCCAACGCGAGCGATCCGCAGATTCCCGCCGCGCTCCAGCCGGTGGTGGCGGGCTTTGCGTCGCTGAATAACTTTCCCAGGCATCCGACGATCGAGCGCGTGGGCGCCTTTTCACGTTCAAAAGCCACAGGCCTGGTGAAGCCGCTCTTTACCTCTCCTTCCGGCAATAGTGCGGAATATTTTCTGGGGCCCGTGGATTTTGCCACCATTTACAATCTGTTGCCGCTCTGGCAGGCGAGCCCGGCGATTGACGGCGCCGGCGAGACCATCGCCATCGTGGCCGAGACAAACATTAATGTCCAGGACGTGGCCGACTTCCGCAACCTCTTCGGCTTGACGGCCAACCCCCCGCAGATCATCCTGAACGGCCCTGACCCGGGTATCCAGATGGACGAAACGGAATCTGACCTGGACGCGGAGTGGTCGGGCGCGGTGGCGAAGAACGCAACCATTGACCTTGTGGTCTCGGAATCGACAGAGTCCAGTGCGGGGGTGGATCTCTCCCTCCTTTACATCATTGATAACAACCTGGCGCCGGTGATGAGTGAGAGCTACAGTGCTTGCGAGCCTTTTCTGGGCGTGGGCGGCAATGCTTTCTACAACGCGCTTCACGAGCAGGGCGCCGCCCAGGGCATCACCATCGTTCTGTCATCGGGGGACGACGGCTCCGCAGCATGTGACGACGGCGAGGCCGTGGCTCAGTATGGCTTGGCCATCAGTGGAATGGCTTCGACGCCATTTAACGTTGCCGTGGGCGGGACGGATTTTGACGACGTCAACACCTGGTCCACGTATTGGTCTGGCACAAACAATTCTACTACCCTGGCCTCTGCCCTTTCGTACATTCCCGAAATCACCTGGAATGATACCTGCGCGCGCTCCGGAAACGCGAGCGACTGCGCTTCAGCCGGAAGCGATACCCCGGCCGGAATAGACCTCGTGGCTGGGAGCGGGGGTGCCAGCAACTGCGTCACATCGACATATACAGGCACGGGCATAAGTTGCACTGCCGGGTATCCCAAACCTGCCTGGCAGACTGGAACGGGCGTGCCCAACGACGGCGTCCGCGACATCCCGGACGTGTCGTTGTTCGCCAGCAACGGCTTCAACGGCACTTCCTATGTGGTCTGCGAAGCCGACGCACTTCCGGCTGGAGTGGAATCGTGCAATCAGGCCTATTCTAATTGGTCATTCCTCGGCGTCGGGGGGACTTCCGCCTCGGCGCCCGCCTTTGCCGGCATTATGGCGCTGGTTAACCAGAAGACGCAGGAGCGGCAGGGTAATGCGAATTACGTCTTGTACCCGCTGGCGGCGAAGAGTGGCTCGAGTTGTACGTCGAACGCGAGCATGGCTTCGACTGCTAACACTTCTTCCTGCATTTTCTATGACGTGGCCACGGGCAACAACTCGGTGGCGTGCATGGGCGGGTCGCCGAACTGTAGCAGCTCGACTACCGGTGGTTTTGGCCTCCTCGAGCTTAATCCTCCCACCAACACTTCACTGGGCTGGGCCACCACCGCCGGGTACGACCTGGCGACGGGCCTCGGCTCAGTGAACGCTACTAATCTGGTGAACAACTGGACTTCCGTCAGCTTTAAACCCACCACGACGACCCTGGCTAATGTTTCCCCGACCAGCACCACGCACGGTCAGCCAGTCAGCTTCACCGTCACGGTTGCTCCCGGCTCGGGTAGCGGCACGCCGACGGGCGATGTCTCGCTCATCGCGCAGACAGGCAGCAGCTCGAGCAACGTTACTGGCATCGGCTCCTTCACGCTGAGCGGTGGCAGCGTCACCAACTCGATCAACTTGCTTCCCGGCGGGACCTACGGCGTGGCGGCGCACTACGCGGGCGATGGGACCTATGGAGCGAGCGATTCCACCCCGCCCGTCCAGGTCACGATAAGCCCGGAGGGCAGCCAGGCGCATGTCGCCTTGCTGACCTTCGACCCGGTTACCGGCGCTGAGACAAGCTCAAACGCAACCTCGGTCGCCTACGGGTCTTCATTTAACATCTTGCGCGTGGATGTCACCAGCAGCTCAGGGCAGGATTGCTATTCTATTCCGTATGGATGCCCCACCGGAGAAGTGACGCTCACCGATAATGGGCAACCGCTCGACCTTGGCGCCTATAAACTGAATAACCAGGGCTACGCGGAGGATCAATCCATTCAGCTCGTTTACGGGGCGAACAACATAGCAGCCAGCTATTCCGGCGACAATAGCTATAACACCAGCGCCTCCGCCACTGACACAATTACTTTGACCAAAGCACAGACCACGGTGACCCTGAGCGGCCTGCCCACGACTGCTATGTTGTCGACTCCGATTAACTTTACTGCAACCGTCGCCACCCAGAGCTACGGCGTCGCCCCAACCGGTGCGGTGCAGATTCTGGTCGGGGGTGTCCCGATTACGACCGGTGGTGGAAATGTCACGTCGACTAACGGTTCACGCTCTTTGGGCCCCGCTTCACTTCAGATGTCGCTGTCTATGTCTTTGACAGCAGGTGTAAACAGTATTACGGCGCAATACGCCGGCGACAGCAACTACGCAGGATCGACGTCGGCTGCGAGCACGGTGACAGTCGGCGATTACAGTTTGTCGGCAAACCCATCCAGCATCAACATTTCGGCTCCGGGACAGTCCGGGACCACCGCGCTCGCAATAAGTCCTCTGAACGGATTCACCGGACCCGTGAGTCTGACCTGCTCGGACTCGACGCCGGGGGTATCGTGTACAATTTCGCCCTCATCATTAAACCTGACTGGAACCTCGCCCGTGACGGCCACCCTTACCGTCACTACCACAGCCCCCGTCAGTTCGATGCTGCCTGCGCCGCAAGGTGGCGCCGGCGTGTCGCCCGCAATCGTGCGGGCATCCCTTGGCTTCGATCAGGGCGGGCTCTGCCCGCGCCGGTGCGGGAGCGAGACGCCCCCGCGACAACAGGCGGGACGCCCGCACCACATGCCTGCGGGCTGGCCTTGGTTGTTGGCGGGTCTGTTGGCTTTGTCGATGCTGATGAGCCTGAGCAGAGAGCGGCGTCCCGCGTGCTTACTGCTCGCGACCTCATTGCTGGTGGTGGGGATCTGGGTGGCTTGCTCAGGCCCGCACGCCGAAGAAAGTTCTTCCGAAGGTTCTTCCGCACCGGCCGTTAGCCTTTCGGCGGCGAGTCTCGCGTTTGGCCAGCAAAATACGGGCTCCACCAGCGCGCCACAGATCCTGACGCTCTCCAATACCGGCAACGCGCCGCTCAGCATTTCGGGCATGGTTTTGAGCGGCACGAACTCCGGAGATTTTGCGCAGACGAGTAATTGTGGCAGCAGTGTCGGGGCAGAGGCCAACTGCACAATCAACGTAACATTCACGCCGTCGGGAAGCGGATCCCGCAGCGCTTCACTCACCATCACCGACAATGCGAGCGGCAGCCCACAGACAGTCAGCTTAACTGGTACGGGACTTCAGCCCGCCGTTAGCCTTTCGCCGAGTAGTCTCACGTTTGCCCAGCAGGGTACGGGCACAACGAGTGCGGCGCAGGCCGTGAAACTCACTGACACGGGCAACACCTCTCTGGCTATATCGAGCATCGGCCTCAGCGGGACGAATTCTGCAGACTTCGCCGAGACGAACGATTGTGGCAGCGGCGTTGGGACGGGCGGCAGTTGCACAATCATGGTAACGTTCACGCCATCGGCGACTGGATCGCGCACCGCGTCACTGGCCATTGCGGACAACGCAAGCGGCAGTCCCCAGATGGTCAGCTTGACAGGAACGGGAGCCACGATGGCCACACCACCCGGTACCTACCAGGTGACGGTGAACGGCTCGAGTAACGGCGACCTTCATACGACGTCCGTTACGGTGAACGTACAGTAAGAACAGTGACGAGTGACAAGTGGCGAGCCAGCATTCAACCATCGGCCTTTAACCGGAGGGCTTCACGGCGGACCTACTGCGCCCCGGCCCTCGCTTCCAGGACCTCCTGCGCCGCATGAATTTCCCGCCGTAATGTCGCACGCGGCTTTTGGCTCCCCCGTTTCTTACGTGCGCCGATACTTGAACTGTCCCGGATAGTCCTATTGCGTTGACGGGGTAGCACGTACGGGGAGAAATTCGCCTACACCCTCGCTGTCGCCGGTGTTGCGCCCGCGATTTCAGAGGGGATTGCGGGGTGTGGGCGCGAAGCGGGCGTGATGCGGCCACAACGATTCGTTCCTGCCTATCGGGAAAAATTCGGCTACACCCCCGGCTATCTCCTGGATCGGCCCGGGCCAAGGCACCCGGAATCTTGGAAACTCGAAAGCTTGGGCCCCATCCGTGCTATAGTAATCGCCAATTCCAAATCTTAGGAGGTCTAGACCTACCATGAAGAAACTTCTTACAGTCCTGGTTGCATCGATGGTCATCTTCTCGCTGGCGATGCCGGTGTTCGCTCACGAAGCGGCCCCCCAAACGGCAACGACGAAGACCAAGAAGACCAAGGCTACGAAGGCTACGAAGGCTAAGAAGGCTCCGATGACCAAGAAGTCCAAGTGAGGTGACCGAGATTTTGTACCACCGGGAGTGAGAGAGTCTATATCACAGCTCGGGGCTGATCGGACCGGCTTCTTTGTACCAATCCTAGGGTGAGTTTTCGGCTGTTTGCACGCCAATAACCTCGGGGCTAGCCGCCAGGTCATTGGCGTGTTCGTTGGGCGTCCTCTCCCCGAGAGCCCTGTGAGGCCGACTCTCATTGTATTCCCTGCGCCAAGCCTCTACGATACTGACATGCCGCTCCCTATCGGCACCAAACCAGGTCCCTAAGAGGCCCCTGCACCCATCGGCGCAGGTGGCATGGGTTAGGTGTACGCGCACAAGACACGGTTCGAGAAATCTGTCGTACAGGACGCTACGGGATGGGCAAATCAGAACCAGCGCGGTTGTGCCCCACTACGGTTCCGATCTGCCCAGGGATAGAGGCTTAGGCGACCGAGCTCAGGCAGGGTCGTAGCGATCAAGGTTCATCACCTTGTTCCACGCCGCCACGAAGTCTTTCACAAACGCCTCTTTCGAGTCGTCAGATGCATAGACTTCCGCGATGGCTCGGAGCTGGGAGTTCGAACCGAAGACCAGGTCGACACGGGTGCCGGTCCACTTGAGTTCGCCCGTCGCGCGATCGCGCCCCTCAAACACGCCTTCGGATGTCGAGGAGGCCTGCCACTTCGTATGCATGTCGAGCAGGTTGACGAAGAAATCAT
>Ga0326727_10017962_pt1 | contig 14546 bp, 12 predicted proteins | sample MB2enrmetagenome_FD_207643 | JGI IMG/M metagenome (GOLD analysis project Ga0326727, IMG submission 207643) | Lab enriched peat soil microbial communities from McLean, Ithaca, NY, United States - MB29MY | ecosystem: Environmental > Terrestrial > Soil > Wetlands > Peat | place: USA: New York...
GGAACAGCGCTGCCGCGTCGCCGTAGCGGCGCACAAACTTGGCCCGCGGCGCGAAGCTCAGATTCACCAGGTCGTGGAAGACCAGGATCTGTCCGTCGCAATCGGGGCCTGCGCCAATGCCGATGGTGGGAATGGGAAGGGCTGCGGTTATGGCCGCGGCGGCCTCGCGGGGAATGCCTTCGAGAACCAGAGCGCCCGCGCCCGCATCCGCCAGAGCAAAAGCGTCGGCCTGAAGCTCGAGCACGGAGTCCGCTGTGCGCGCCTGCACGCGATAGCCGCCCATGCGGTGCACGCTCTGCGGCGTAAGGCCGAGATGGCCGACTACGGGAACCTCGGCTGCGACCAGCGCACGCACCAACTCCACGCGCGGGCCCTCGATTTTGACGGCCTCCGCGCCCGCCTCCTTCACAAATCGAATGGCGTTGGCTACGGCTTCGTCCGTCGAGCCGTGGTAGCTGCCGAAGGGCATGTCAGCCACGACCAGGGCGCGGCGCACGGCGCGGCGCACGGCGCGCGTGTGGTGCAGCATCTCGTCCACGGTGATGGCCAGCGTGTTTTCCTGGCCCAGTACGACCATGGCCAGCGAGTCGCCCACCAGAATGACATCGATGCCGGCCTCGTCCACGAGACGCGCCGTTGCGTAGTCGTAAGCGGTCAGCGCGGAGATGGGCTTCGCCTGGCGCTTCATTTCGCCCAGTGCGGGCATGGTGACTTTGGGAAAGGGATTGTGTTGCGGCGGCTGCGGCGCTCCGGCGGAAAATCCGGTAAGGCTCATGGCTGGCTCCAGTGCCGCTCCTCAGACTCAGGATGCGGCCCGAACAATCTAAGTATACGATGGACCAGCCGACGAAAAGGAACAGGAAATGTGCGTGCCGGCCGGCACCAGGATTGCTCCCCGGCATATCGAAGGCCTCTACAATGTTGTAAGGGATGAGGAAACGGGCGCGTTGGCTCCGGGACTGGGTTCCGGCGAATGCCGAGCGCGGCGGAGGAAGGCATGGCCTACGATCTGGCGATCGTGTTGCCAACATATAACGAGAGCGGAAACGTAGGCCCCATGGTCGAGCGCCTGGAGACGGCGCTGGCCGGCATTCGTTACGAAGTCATCTTTGTGGACGACGACTCGCCGGACGGCACGGCAGAGGTAGTGCGGCGGCTGGCCCGCAGCCGCGACAACCTGCGCGTGCTGCACCGCATCGGGCGGCGCGGCCTGGCCTCGGCATGCATCGAGGGCATTCTGGCCGCGTCGGCCCCCTTCGTGGCCGTGATGGACGCGGACCAGCAGCACGACGAAAGCATCTTGCCCGCGATGCTCGGCCGCATGCACGAGGAAGATCTCGACCTGGTAGTGGGCTCGCGCAACATTGCCGGCGGAAGCATGGGCGAGTTCAGTCGCTGGCGCGTGAAGCTGAGCCAGCTTGGCAAGCGGCTGAGCCTGATGGGCGCCGAGCATGAGTTGAGCGATCCCATGAGCGGCTTCTTCATGGTGCGCGTCTCCACGTTCGAGCGCTTTGCCCACCGGCTTTCGGGCATCGGCTTCAAAATTCTGCTCGACATCGTGCTTTCGGCCGGACCGGGCCTGCGCATTGGCGAAGTGGCTTATCGCTTCCGTCTGCGCGAGCACGGCGAAAGCAAGCTCGACATTATGGTCGGTCTCGAATACTTCGAGCTACTCGTCGACAAGCACCTGGGCAACCTCGTGAACGTGCGCTTTGTGCTCTTCGCCATGGTGGGCGCGCTGGGCGTGGGCGTGCATCTGCTTATTTTGAACGCCCTTCTGCGCATGGCCGGAATCAGCTTCGCCAAAGGCCAGGCGGCGGCCACGTTCATGGTGATGATTTTGAATTTCGTTCTCAACAACTCCGTCACCTATCGCGATCGCCGGCTGCGCGGATGGAAGTTCCTGAGTGGGCTTGTCACCTTCTGTCTGGCGTGCGGACTGGGCGTGATCGCGAACGTCTCGATTGCCAATGAGGTCTACCATCACGGCGTGCCGTGGTGGCTGGCTGCGCTTACCGGCCTCCTGTTCTCGGCGGTGTGGAACTTCGGCGTGACGTCGATGATCACGTGGCGGCATGATCGGCGTTCGAGCGAACAACGCGCGCGGCGACGGATCGAGGCCGCGGCGCAGCACGCGCTGCCGGGCGGCGAAGGAAGTGCGCCAGCAAAGACGGCCTAAAATGTAGCGCCGGTCTCCAGACCGGCTGTCGTGCGGGCCTCCAGGCCCGCAGTTGCCCCGCCTTCGGAGGGTGCGTCTTCAAAGTCCGGCAGAAGATATTCAGTGCGACATGAGACTTGGCATGTTTGCCCGCTCCTGCTGCGCGGCATCATACTGACAAACAGAATGATCTCTCCCTTGGCAACCGGAATCTGCGTCGGGTTGGGCGCTGCGGCAGGCGCGGGCCTGGCGGCGGGCGCCTTCGCCTACGCCTCGCTGTGGCCGGGTTCGCGCATCTTCGGCGCGGCTCTCACTGCGCCGGCGCGGCCGGGCGAGTTGGCGCTCACCTTCGACGACGGACCCAATGCCACATGGACGCCGCGCCTGCTGGACGTTCTTGCGCAGCATGATATGCGTGCAACGTTTTTCCTGCTCGGCAACCGCGCCGCCGCGCAGCCGGAACTGGTGCGGCGCATGGCTGTGGCAGGGCACACCATTGGAAATCATTCCTGGTCGCATGCGAATCTGTCCCGAGCGCGCGCAAACCACGTGCGCGAAGAGTTGAATCGGACCAGCGATGCCTTGCAACAGATTCTTGGCGCGAAAGTGAAGTTCTTCCGTCCGCCCTACGGCGCGCGGCGGCCTGCGGTCTTCCGCATCGCACGCGAGTTGGGCCTCACACCCGTGCTTTGGAACGCGATGACTTCGGACTGGAGCGATCCCTCGGCAGAGCGCATCGCGCAGAAGCTGGCAACAAAAATCGACGGGCTCGAGCGGCGCGGACGCGCGGCGAATATTGTGCTCCACGATGGCGGTCATCGCGATCCGGCGGCGAACCGCGCACCGAGCGTGACCGCCGCGGGGTTGTTGCTGGAGAAATATGCGAAGAGCCACCGGTTTGTGACCGTGGATGCGTGGTGTTGAAGCGTTAACGAGCTTTCAAGCAAATCAAGAAGCAAATGCGGTCCGCGCCGCGGCGATTGTCGCCTCGATGTCGGCATCAGTGTGCGCGTAGGAGATGAATGCGGCCTCAAACTGCGAGGGCGGCAGCCAGACGCCGCCATTGAGCATCGCGCGATGGAAGCGGCCGAAGGCAGCAGTATCGGATTGCGCGGCCTCTGCGTAATTCGTCACCGGCCCACGCGTGAAGAACCACGTCCACATGGCGCCCACGCGGTTGGTCGTGAGGGCGACGTTGGCGCGCGCGGCTTCCTGGGCCACGCCTTCGGCAACCGCGCGGGATGCGGTTTCGAGCCGCGCGTAGACCTCCGTCGCATGTTCCTGCAAATAGCCGACAGTGACCAGTCCAGCGGCCATGGCCAGCGGATTGCCGCTGAGCGTTCCCGCCTGATACACCGGCCCCAAAGGCGCGAGCATATCCATAAATTGCTGTTTCCCGCCGAAGACGCCGACGGGCAGGCCGCCGCCGACGATCTTGCCCAGCGTGACGAGATCGGGGTCGAGTGAGTAGAGTTCACACGCTCCACCCAGCGCCACGCGGAAGCCCGTCATCACCTCATCGACGATCAGCAGCGACCCATGCCGCGCCGAAATCCCGCGCAGTCCCGAGAGATAGCCGTCAGCCGGCGCAATGCAACCGGCGTTGCCGACAATCGGCTCTATGATAACGGCGGCAATGGCATTGGGGTGCGCGGCAAATGCCGCTTCTACCGCGCCGAGATCGTTGTAAGGCAAAGCCAGCGTCAGTTGCGCAATCTCTTCGGGCACGCCGGCTGAGCCGGGAATGCCGAAGGTCGCCACGCCGGAGCCGGCCTTCACCAGTAAACCGTCGGCGTGGCCGTGATAGCAACCTTCAAATTTGATAATGATCTTGCGGCCGGTTGCCGCGCGCGCCAGACGAATCGCCGACATGGTGGCTTCGGTGCCGGAACTGGTGAAGCGCATCTTCTCGATGGCGGGATAGCAAGCGGCGATGCGCTCGGCGAGATCGGCCTCGGTGGCCGTGGATGCGCCGAAGCTGGCCGAGTTGCGCGCGGCGCGAGCGATGGCTTCGACCACCGGCGGAAAGGCGTGGCCCAGAATCATTGGCCCCCAGGAGCCAAAATAATCGATATAGCGGTTGCCGTCGGCGTCGTAGAGATATGCGCCCTCGGCACGCTCGATGAAGGGCGGCGCTCCGCCCACGGCGCGAAAGGCGCGCACCGGCGAGTTGACGCCGCCGGGAAAGTATCTCTCGGCGCGCAATTGGAGGGCCTGCGAACGGATGCGGGTGATCGTCACCGGTTCAGTATAGAAGGAGGCGCGGCGACCCCACCCTGACGGCAGAAACAAAGACGTCCAGGGCGGGGCGCGCGGTTGGTTCGATACTTACTTGTTGGAAAAATCGCAGCTGGGTTGGTTGGCGCGGATGCGCGCCAGCGCCACGGTCGCAACGATCTCCACCGTGACGCCCAGGCCGATGCATATTCCGCTGAAGAAGTCATTCTGCGCCTCCGAAAGATGGAACAGGGGCGCGAAGACGCGTTGCCAGGCGAGGCCGCAGCTTACCATGAGCAGCCCGATGGCGAGCGTCCGCATGGCTGCGGAGCGGCTTTTCATCCAATTACATGAACAATTCAGAAACATTGAGTTTTTCCTTTCTCCGGGTGGTGGAGTGAGTCGATTCGAACCGGCTTCAGTCGTGCTGCGCTTCGTCGCTGGGCTGCAGCGCGCGTCGGGCCCAGATGCGCGCGAACTGGAAGACGACGATAACATCGAGCGATGCTCCCAGCCCCGCGCAGAGGCCCCTGCACCCGCCGACGGGCGCGGGCGTGAGGTGCAGCAGCGACAAGAGCCCGCTCGGCCAACCGGCGGCGCTCGCGAGATCGATCTGGGCAACGACGAAAAGGCCGATGAGAATGGGCAGCGATTTCTTCAGGCTGCAACTGTCAATCGGAAGCATCAGGAGTTCCTTTCCGGAGGCGCAGCGCAGCAGCCCGAGCGGCGCGCGGACCAGCGGAGCAGGCCGATGGCAGAGCAGATCAGCAGGAAGCGCAGTCCGTTGTAGAGGGCGGGATGGCTATGACCGAAGCCCCCTGGAAAGATCGTGAGTGCGATGCCGGAAAAAAGGCAGAGGTTTCCGGCGGCGTAAATGCGGCGCGATTTGGTATCGAGTTGACGGTGAAACAGGCACATGGAAAGACTCCTTGAAGTGAAGTTAGTTTCTGAAGCGGTACCAGAGCATGAGGGCGATTTTCGTGGCGCCCATGGCATAGATCACCCAGATCAGATCCCAGGAGACGCGGTGCTCGACGAGCACGCGGTACTCAAGCAGTCCAAAGACTGTGAGCGTGCCCACGACGGCTGCGGCGCTGGTGGAGCGGCGTTGGTGCTGACAAAACCTCTCGTCGGCAACGTGGTCGAGCATGAGAATGCGGCTGAGGACGGGATGATTCATGCTGGCTTCTCCAGTTGGAAGATCTGATCCGTGGAACAGGAAAAAATCCGGGCGAAGGTGAGCGCAAGCTCGAGGCTGGGCACGTAACGGTTGCGTTCGATCGAGTTGATGCTCTGCCGCGATACGCCGGCGGCCTGGGCCAGTTGCTCCTGGGTCCAGCCCTGGGCGATGCGAAGTTCCTTCACGCGGTTGACGATGGTCGGAGGCATGTAAAGTCGGCTTTCCAAATCAGAGTAGCCCGGAATTATTTCGATGTCAAGCCTGCTTTCCATTTATTTTGAGAATCTGAGAGGTTGGCGCGGATCTTCGCCGGCATCGCGGCGAGCTTTTATCCCGAACTCCCCTTGACAACCGACAAGAGAAATGGAAGTCTATTGTCGAATATCGAGGGGAGAGTATGGCAACGCCGACGGACTTACTCCAGGGCACGCTGGATCTGCTGATCCTGCAGACGCTTGTTCTTGAACCGAAGCATGGCTGGGGCATCGCTCAGCGTATCCAGCAGGTTTCGGGCGATGTACTTCAGGTTGGCCAGGGCTCGCTCTATCCAGCTCTCTATCGCTTGGAATACAAAGGCTGGATTCAATCGGAATGGGGCAATTCGGAGAGCAACCGGCGCGCCAAGTTCTACAAATTGACGGCCGCGGGTAAAAAGCAACTTGCTGCGGAACGCGCAACCTGGGATCGACTTTCGGCTGCGATCGGCCTGGTTCTGGGCAAAACCGAGGAGGCGCCTTCATGATCGTCGAGTTCTCGACCTGGCTTCGCTATCTCCTCTTCCGTAAGAGCCCGAAGGAACTCGACGACGAGGTCCAGTTTCACCTGGAACAGTCGATTGCAGCCAAGATGATAGCGGGAATTCCGGAGCCGGAGGCACGCCGGCAAGCCCTGATCGAGTTTGGCAGTGTTGACGCAACGCGCGAAGAATGCGCGCAACAGCGCCCTGGATGGTGGGCCGGAATCTTGGCGCAGGATTTCAGATACGCACTGCGCGGCATCCGTCGCAATCCGGCATTTTCGCTGGCAGTCGTGCTCACTCTCATGCTGGGGATCGGCTCGAGCGCTGCTGTTTTTACCGTTGTCGACAAGATTCTCTTTCGGCCGTTGCCATATAGCGATGACGGCCGGCTGGTTTCGGTGGGACTTGTGGCTCCCATTGAGCCGCAGGAGTTCATGCTGGGCGGTTCCTACTACGAGTGGCAGGACAACCAGAAGCCGTTTGTCGCCATGACATCGGAAACCGGCGTGGAGCCTTGCGATTTAACAGAGGTGAACGCAATACGGCTCGATTGTGCCGGCGTCGAGAGCAATTTTCTGCCCACGCTCGGAGTTACGCCTGTGGTTGGGCGCAATTTTCTGCCGAGCGAAGATCGCCCCAACGCGCCGAAGGTTGCCTTGATCTCCTACGCGTTGTGGCGAACCAGATTCGCTCGCGACCCTTCCATCGCAGGCAAGATGATCCGCATTGACGGAGTTGCAACAGAGATCGTCGGCGTGCTTCCGCAGGACTTTGAAATGCCAAGACTGCAAACCGCGGACGTGCTGTTGCCGGAGTCGTTGGATGTGGCGGCACAGCGCAGAGCAGATCCGGGCCGTCCAATGTGGGCATTTGCACGTCTGAAACCCGGCGTGACTGCGGAGCAAGCCAAGGCGCAACTCGAACCGCTGTTCCAGTATTCGCTGCGCCTGGCGCCGGCGCCTTTCCGGAAGGAAGTGCATTACACGGTGCGGCCGCTGCGCGATCGTCAGTTCCACGATGTGCATCGAGCGGCATGGATTCTCCTGGGATTAGTGATGGCGGTATTGTTAATTGCTTGCGCCAATGTGGCCAGCTTGCTGACGGCGCGGCGGGCAGGCCGCCAGCATGAAACTGCCGTCCGCGCCGCACTCGGCGCCAGCCGATCGCGCCTCTTGCAGGCGGCGATTCTCGAGTCTTTTGTCTTGTCGGCGTTCGGCGCTTTGGCTGCGGTTTTTTGGGCGGAGGCGCTGCTGCATCTGTTCGTCGCCATCGCTCCGGGCGGCATGCCATTTCTAAGTACCGCAAGAATCGATGCGCGGGTTTTGGCGTTCACATTGTCGATCGGTCTGCTCTCTGCGCCCGGATTCGGACTGGTGAGTGGCTTGGGCCGCGCCCCGGCCAACGCCCTGACGAGCCGCGGCGGGTTGGGCATGAGGCGTGCGGGTTTGCGACAGCTCCTGGTCACCACGCAGATTGCCGCCAGTCTGGTTTTGCTGGCTGCCGGGGCCTTGCTGACCCGCAGTTTTTGGAACCTGCAGCGCCAGGCTCTGGGAATCAATGACGAAAACGTAGTCACTGCGACCATCTCCCTCGGGCAAACGGCCTATCCTACGCCGGAACGGCAGATGGCGTTCTTCGAACAACTGCAACGCAACCTGCGCTGGGGTCCCGGAGTCAATGCCGTGGCGCTGAGTGATTCGCTGCCTCCAGGCGGCTCTCACCACGATCAGATATATGCTTCGTTACGCGTAGAGGGTCAACCGCGGTATACCTCCGGCACCGGCGGCAATGTGGCCTGGCGCTGGGTTACGCCGGAGTATTTCCGCACCCTGAATATTCCTTTGATCGCTGGCAGTGGATTCACGGACGACGAGCTGGCATCGGCCAACCGTTTTGTGGTGTTGAGCCGCTCGCTGGCGGAACGGATGTTTCCGGGACAAGACCCGCTGGGACGGCAAGTGCATCTGGCAAGCGGTGCGCCCATCGCCCAGGACCCTCCCTACACCGTGGCAGGTGTCGCTGCAGACGTAAAGAATGGCGGCCTGGCCGCGGGCGATGAACCTGAGTACTACCGGCTGCGCAGAAATCGTCCGGAGGATTGGGATCAATGGGCCGTTGTGCTGGTCAAGTCGGGCTTGCCGGCAGCAACCATGGAGCGCTGGATGCGAGAACAGGTCGCAGTGCTCGATCCCGCGCTGCCCATCGAACAGGGAACGCTGCACGAGCGCATCGCAAAACTTGCGGATCAGCCGCGTTTTGAGATGCTGCTCGTAGGCTACTTCGCGTGCACCGGACTGGTGCTCGCGGTCATCGGATTGTATGGCGTGACCTCCTTCTTAATGGTGCAAAGGAAACCGGAGGTTGGCATCCGTATGGCTTTGGGCGCAAGCAAGGGGAATATCGTCCGGATGGTGCTTGCGAGCGCCATGCGGATGGTTCTGCCAGGGACCGTCGCCGGGCTCACTCTGGCGCTCGGCTTGTCGCAGACTTGGTCGAGCGTGCTGTTCAAAGTCGGGCCTCATGACGCGGCAACCTTCTTGGGCGCGACCACGCTGCTCATCGCCGTCACCGTCATAGCATCCCTGATTCCGGCGATTGCAGCCACGCGAGTCGATCCCATGACTACGTTGCGAGTGGATTGATTCGCATTCACAGCCTGAGTTTTATCTCTCGCCCAATCGGCACTGCGCTTATCGGTCGCGGAGAGCGAGCGTTTCGCCGGCTTACGGGCGGTGAAGCGGTGCTTTAGACTATCCCCTGTGGGGATCATCTGCGTGGCACGATCGGCTGGCCTTTTTTCCGCTCTTTTTTTGATCGCATTGGTTCTTCCTTCCGGAATCCGGGCACAGCAGGAGCAGCAAAAACCGCAGCCGGGCGGCGGCATGTCAACGGGCGTGGTTGCAGTTCCGGTGTACGACGCCCTAAAGCGGCCCATCACTGCCGGCGGATTCGTGAAAAGCGGCCCCATCGTCTTTCAAAATGTTGCCGAACAAGCCGGCCTGACGAAGTGGCATCACACGGCAGGCACGCCGCAGAAAAAGCTGATTCTAGAAGCCAAAGGTCCGGGCGTCTGCCTCATCGATTACGACAACGACGGCTGGCTCGACATCTATTTGGTGAACGGTTCCACCTACGATGCGCTGAGCGGCAAGTCCGCGCCGCCCCATGCGGCACTCTTCCATAACAACCACGACGGAACCTTTACGGACGTGACGGAAAAAGCTGGTGTGGCCAACGATCGCTGGGGTTACGGCTGCGCTGTCGCCGACTACGACAACGACGGTTGGCCCGATCTCTATGTCACGAATTACGGCAAGAATCGCCTTTATCGCAACAATCACGATGGAACTTTTACCGACGTGGGCGAGAAGGCTGGAGTGGCCGTCGGCACATGGTCCACAGGCGCAACCTTCGGCGACTACGACGGCGACGGACGCTTGGACCTCTTCGTAGCCAGTTACGCCCAGATGGATCTCAGCAATCCGCCGCTACCTGGATCGAAGGCTGCCAGCCAGGCCACTTGCTTGTATCGCGGCGTGCCGGTGATGTGCGGTCCGCGCGGCTTGAAGGGCGAGCGCGACCACCTCTTCCACAACAACGGCGACGGCACATTTACCGACGTGAGCAGCAAGCTCGGCGTGGACAATCCCAACGGATACTATGGGCTGGGCGCGCTCTTTGCCGATGTAAACAACGACGGCAAGCCGGACTTATTAGTTGCGAACGACTCCACGCCTAACTATCTCTACATCAACAAGGGCGAAGGCACTTTTGAAGATACAAGTTATGAGAGCGGCTATGCGTTGAACTCGGACGGCAGGGAAGTGGCTAACATGGGTATCGCCGCGGGAGATTACGAGAACAACGGGCATCTTTCGATCGTCAACACCGATTTTGCCGACGATTACAACGTGTTATTTGAGAACGACGGGACGGGTCTCTTTACCGACGTGAGTTATCAGGCGGGGATCGCCGAGTCTTCCATTCCCTTCGTCGGCTTCGCGGACGGATTCCTCGATTACGACAACGACGGATGGAAGGACCTGCTAGTTATTAACGGTCATGTCTATCCGCAAGTGGACCAGCATCCGGAGTGGGGCCAGAGCTACGCCGAGCGCCCGCTGCTCTATCGCAACCTTGGCAATGGCAAATTCTCGCTCGTCCCCGCCGTCGAAGGCACCGGCCTGGCCGTGGTGACGGTAGGGCGCGGCGCGGCCTTTGGCGACATCTTCAACGACGGCAAAATCGACGTTGTGATCAACAGCATGGACGGGGTTCCCATCCTGCTGCGCAACGTGAATCCCGATCATCATCATTGGGTCGAAGCTAGGCTGGTCGGCGGCGTCGATACTCGAACCGGCAAGGCGAGCCCGCGAGATGCCGTGGGCGCAACGGCCTATCTCACAGCCAACGGCATGAAGCAGCGCGAAGACGTTCTGAGCGGCGGCAGCTATCTGTCTTCGAACGACCTGCGTATCCACTTCGGCCTGGGCGATGCCACGGACGCGGGCACGCTCGAGATTCACTGGCCGTCCGGCGCAAAAGAGACGGTCAAACTTCCCGCCGTCGACCGCATCTACACCATCGAAGAAGGCAAAGGCATCACCGGCGCGTTGTGCGCGGGCAAGCCCTGCGCGGCGCAAGCAGAGAGCGGATCGACGAGCGGAGCGCCGGCAAAGGCGCAATGAACCTTCTTTTGCCGAGCCAAATCGATGCGCTATACTCCAGTGGCAGTTGGATTGAGGAGGTTTTACCATGCGTTTGCAGGCGATGACGAAGGTGGTGGCTGGCACGGTCTTCATGGCTGCGCTGGCAGCGTACGCGGGGATGGCGGCCGATGTGGTGTTGAAGCCGGCCGATCTCACAAAGTTGCTTCCGGCAACGGTGTTTTACTCCGGGCAGACCGCGCCGGTACAGGAGCGCAACTCCGGCGGCGTAAAGTTTTCCGACGGCCATTACGTGCTGGCTGCGCTGGTTGACACCAGCGGTTACTCGAGCGGCGTGGCGGCAAAGTACCAGGGCTATCTGATCACCGAAGTTCCGCTCACCATCGGCGGACAGCAGTTACCCGCCGGGGCTTATGGCTTCGGGTTCCTTGAGGGCGGCAGGTTTCTGGTAACGAACCTGGGCGGCGGTGACGTGCTCTCGGCAGCCGCTACGACGGACGCAGCCCTGAGCCGGCCGCGGCCCCTCGCTGTAACCGACGATCCTGCCGGCGGCTTCCGCCTTTATGCCGGTCGCGCTTACATCGTGTTCAGCCGGTAAGACAACATGGTCCCGAGCGGAGCTAGCGGAGTTAGCGGAGCTAGGCCGACAGAGCCCGCGAAGCGGGCAAGAGACGGTAGCCCCGGGCGCGAGCCCGGGGGAACGGATCCGAGAGCAAACGCTAGCCCCCGCAGGGGGCGTAAGAACGGCTTGTCTGCGTCAGAGAATCGTCCGCAAAATCGACGACGCACTACTCTGGGGTGGGTGCTTACGGCTTGCGCGCTTCTTTGCAGCACAGCCGTTGTTGCCGCGCTGGAGCCCTCCACGCCTCTCGCCAATTACGGCCGCCAGGCATGGGCCATGGAGAATGGCCTGCCGCAGAATACCGTCCAGGCCCTGGCGCAGACGCAGGATGGATTCCTGTGGCTGGGCACCGAAGCCGGCCTGGTGCGCTTCGACGGCGTGGAGTTTGAAACCTTCGACCGCAATTCGAATCCAGCACTGCCGGGCAACGACATTCGCGCTTTGCTCGCGTCGCGGGATGGAGCCCTGTGGATTGGAACCGACGCGGGACTAGCGCGCTGGGAGAATGGGGCGATAACGTCGTTCACCACTCGGGATGGGCTGCCGGGAAACGGAATCTTGACACTGAATGAAGAGTACGACGGAACATTCTTGATTTGGACCGACCAGGGGCCGGCGCAGCAGTCCGGAGATCGATTTGAGCCACCCAGAAACCGGTACGCATCCCCGGACGCTGCGCCCAATTCACTGATGGAGGATCCAGAAACGGGCAAGTTCGGAAAGTCGATGCCGGATGGAACGCTCGTTATAGGCGACAGAAGACTCTTAAACTTGCTCCTTTTGCCCCGTCGCGGAGAATTCACGGGGCGATCGATTCGCCTGGTTGGAGGGGTGCAGCTTCCCGGCAGCCGGATTCAGACAGTATTCCCCGATCGCGAGGGCGCGCTCTGGATCGGCACCAACGCCGGACTCGTACGCTGGATCAGCGGCAAAATCGAGCGCTTTCCCGTTACCGATCCGCTGGCCACGGCGTCAATTCTGGCGCTGATGGAGGACCGCGAAGGCAATCTTTGGGTCGGCACCGAAACCGGCGGGCTCGACATCCTGCGCGATCAGCGATTTCGCACACTCGACACGCGCGACGGCCTGGCTTCCGACCGCATCACGACGGTCGTCGAAGACGCGAGCGGAACGCTGTGGGCAGGCACGCAATCGGACGGCGTAATTGCCCTCAGCCGCGACAAAGGCGCGTCGGGCTGGCATGTGGCGCGCACTCTCACAGTAGAAAACGGAATAGCCAGCAACGTGATCCTGTCGCTGGCCGCGGGGCATAACGGCGACCTTTGGGTGGGCACGCCCGATGGGCTCAATCGCATCCACGGCAACCATGTGGACGTGTTCACCTCGGCCGATGGATTGCCCGACGATTTTATCCGTTCGTTGCTGATCGACGCCGATGGATCGCTCTGGATTGGCACGCGGCGTGGATTGACGCATTGGCCCGCGCCCAGCGGCACATTGCCCGTGGCGCAAATGAAAACTTATACGCACGCGAATGGCCTGGGCAACGACCTGGTAGGCGCTATGGCGCGCGACGCAAGCGGCGACCTGTGGGTGGCGACGCTGGCGGGGCTCTCGCGATTGCACAACAACACCATCCAAAACTTCACCACCGCGGACGGACTATCGAGCAATGTGGTCACGGCACTGCTCGCGCGCAAAGACGGCACGCTCGTGATCGGCACTCAGGATCACGGCTGGAATGTCTGGGATGGGCACAAGTTTTCGGCGGTCGGGCACGACCAGACAGACCAAACCTCGATTCACGCGATCCTGGACGATGGAGGCGGCCATCTCTGGTTCGCCACGGGCAACGGCATCGCACGCTGCGACGCGAACGACATGCGCGGAGCCGGAGCGGGCCAGATCTGTTCGCACTGGATGGAATTCAGCACCGCCGACGGCCTGCGCGGCCGGGAGACAGCGACCAACAGCCATCCGTCGGCCTGGCGATCGCGCGACGGACATCTGTGGTTTGCCACGCCCAAGGGCCTCGTCGAGGTGGACCCGGCGCACTTTCCCGTGAACATGCTTCCGCCTCAAGTCGCGCTTGAACGCTTCCTCGTCGACGACCTGGATCAACCGCTGCGCGCAGCGGGCTCGTGGTTAAGTGTGTCGGCAGGTCACGTGCATTTTGAATTTGACTATGCCGGTTTGAGCTATGTCGCCCCGCAAAAGGTGCGCTACCGCTACATGCTCGAGGGCTTTGACCGCGGCTGGACCGAGGCCGGCACGCGCCGCACCGCATATTACACAAATATTCCGCCGGGCAAGTACACCTTCCGCGTGCAGGCCGCGAACGACGACGGTATCTGGAACACAACGGGCACGGCGCTCAGCTTCGAGCTGCGCCCGCATTTCTATCAGACTCTCTGGTTTTATTTGTTGCTGCTGGCAGTCGCCGCGGCCGCAATTGTGGCGCTGGTGCGGGGCCGGCTGGGTCGCGCGCGGCGCGAGTTCCAGGTGGTGCTGGGCGAACGCAGCCGCATCGCGCGCGAGATTCATGATACGCTGGCGCAGGGTTATGCCGGCGTATCGGTGCAGTTGGAGGTTCTGGCCCAGTTGCTGCGCCAGCACAAGGTGGAAGACGCGGCGAGCCAATTGGACAAAGCCCGCGAGCACGTGCGCCATGGCCTCGCGGATGCGCGGCAATCCATCTGGGCGCTGCGCACGCAGGACGCGGGCGAAACCACGCTGCCGGTAAAACTGCGGCGCATGGCGGAGGCAGCCGGAGGCAACGGTCTGACGGCCGAGTTCAGTTTGTTCGGCGCCTATCGCGCGCTCCCAGCAGAGACGGAGAAGGAAGTGGCGCGCGTGGCGCAGGAGGCGATTCATAACGTGAAGAAACACGCCCAGGCCACGCGCCTTTCCGTCCAACTGGAGTATGGACCGGAGTCGATCGCGCTTGAAGTGCGCGACGATGGACGCGGCGGTGCATCCGAGCACACGGCCGGCCCCACGCG
>Ga0326727_10017965_pt1 | contig 14544 bp, 8 predicted proteins | sample MB2enrmetagenome_FD_207643 | JGI IMG/M metagenome (GOLD analysis project Ga0326727, IMG submission 207643) | Lab enriched peat soil microbial communities from McLean, Ithaca, NY, United States - MB29MY | ecosystem: Environmental > Terrestrial > Soil > Wetlands > Peat | place: USA: New York...
GGGAGCTTCTTGTACTCGCCGCGGTGGCGGTCGTCTTTCGAACTGTACTGGAGCAGGTCGCGGTGAAGCTGTTTGATGTGGTTCTCGGTCAGCGAGATATCCTGCCAGGCATGGAAAATCGTTTCCATGACGGCGGCGTAACCTGCAACTTCCTGCTCGTCGCGGCTGGCGAAAGATTGGACCTCCAGGTTCGCCAGCAGACGCTCAACTTCGCGGTCAGAAAGCTGACTCCCCTCAATGCGCGTTGAAGATCCGATGCTCTCGATGGTCGCAACGCGTCGCAGGGCACTGAGCCGTTCCGGCGCGAGCGTCCCGAGTGCCCGCCAAGCTCCCTTAAACTCGTCGATCTCGGCGATTAGGGAGAGAATCTCAGGCGAAATTTGGATTTTGGCTGAATCGAACATTGTGGGCTTTAAACATATATACACCCAGATACACCCATATGACCAGGGCTTTCCGTATCCTTATTGTCACCCATAACCACCCATATACCGGTTGTCTTGAGTATAGCGGAACGGTCATTCGGAAAATATTCAGGACGACTTCTCGCCTTATTCTGCCTATTTAACCGCCTTATTCCGCCCAATTGTTTTAGCCCATCTCAAGGAGATTTGAGCGAAGTACAGAGCCTATCGATATGAGCAATACGTGATACGTTTTGCGATACGCCGAAAGACTGGCTTCCATTTGCTTACAAAGACTTAGAGTGCCATCGGGGTCTTGTAAGTTGTTGAATTGCCTGGTGTTGGCTCTATGGCATGGAAGAGGTCGTCGGTTCGATCCCGACCAGGTCCACCAAATCTGCTCAACGATTTAGCGAATTTCCTGAGTCAACAAATTTCCCCTTCCAACCCAAGATTGAACCCAAGGTGCTAAGCGACACCCTCCGTCATCAACTCCGATTGCTCACTGCCTTGGTTTCGACTTGCAAAGCATGACTTATAGCATCACAAAAACCGGTCTAGTTGTCGGAACTCTGCCTGGCGCCAACTGACGTGCTGTCTTGGCCGGCGAAGGCCGTCTTCAATTTGACCGCAGTGCGATTGAGCGCATCTTCATACGCGGTCGGATTGTAGTTTCTTCCTCCCTTAATGAAGTCGTGGTCGGCTCCGGGATAGGTAACGAGCTCGAAGGGCGCTTTGTTGGCTTTCGCGCTGGTTTCAATGGCACGCGCTGTCTCGATCAGGCAGCAATCCATAAAATGGTCGGATTCTCCTGCGAACATCAACACCGGAACGGAGATGCGCCTGGCGAAACCGGCAAGCCTCGCGGCAAAACCGGTGGCGGGGTACCACACGATATCAACCGCAACGACGTCGGGCCATTCTGAGCCGAGGGCCAGCGAGAATCCGCCGCCGAGAGAAACGCCAACCAGCGCAACCTTGCCGGGCAGGGCATGCGGCGATTGCTGAGCGGCCTGAATGGCAGCGCGCAGATTGCCGCCCGGCATCTTTGCGATTTGCCTGCCGTCGCAAACGTAGACATCGTAGCCGAGGGCGGCGATGGCCTCAGAAAGGGCTTTGTCGTGCTTGGGGCCCATGATTCCGGAGACGAAGACAACCACGTGGCCCTTGCCTTGAGGAGGAGCGATCTCCTCCTGCGCGAGAGCGGATGAGGTAAACAAAACCGCTGCGAGGAGCGACGCGGCGAGCGGGACCAGACGGAGCGAGAAGTTCGTCATATATGGTCCTTTCACGGATTTCGATCGTTACTGATAGTTGCCGATGAGGACGAAGGGCGCCCAGTAGTAGGGATGGGCGTAGCCGAGGATGGAAGTTTGCGCCGGCGATTCGCCGGCGATTTCGAAGCCACGGCCGGTTTTGGCGCCGGGTGCGGCGGTGGAGCCGTGCAGGAATGCAAGCTGTGCCTGGCGTAGTGCTTCCGCCTTGCCCTGAGCGGGATTCTTGACCCAGCGGTCGTAGAAATCGCTCATGATGTGACTGGTGCTGAGATCGTTGACGTCCCACAGCGTGGCGAGCACGGCTTGGGCCTCCTTTTGCTGGGCTACCATGCCCAGGCTGTCCATCTCGAAGCCGTTCCGCGACTTGTAGTCCTTTGCCGTGCTGCAGGCCGACAGAGTGAGCAGGCGCGTACCGTGGAAGGCGATGGGCGAGTTTTCCATCTCTGAGAGGTTCCACTCGAAGCCTTTTGCGTCGCCAGCGTTATTGCCTCCCATGAGGAGGAAGGGTTCGTCGCCCGTGCCGGAAATGAGGACGAAGTGGCTCGCGATGTGGACAACGGGGAATCCGCTGCCGGAGCCGAGTTCAGTCTTCAATGCGGCCAGTGTGAAATGTTCGTCAGACAGAATCTTTCCCTGCATCGCGCCGTGCGAGTCGGGGATGGAGGGATCGTGTGCGACGGAGTCGAGCTCGGGAATGACACCAGGGAGCGCGGGCATTCCGTCGTAGCTCTTGGACAGGCCCATGGCCAGCGCTTTGGGCGGAGCACCGTTCTGGATGGGCGCATCGGTGATATGGCCGTAACTTTCGGGCGTGAAGAGGACGTTGTGAAAGCGCTCGACCATGTAATGGTTGCCGTCGTAAAGCGCGCCCATGGGTACGTAGCGCAGTGCGTCGTCGAGCGACCACAACAGCGTGGGGACGTTATCTTGCATTCCACTTGCCGCTTCGATGGCCTTCAACTCGTCTTCAAGCGGCCCCACGATCATGGCGTAAAGCTGATTCAGTTGCGGGCGGGGATCGGTGGAGGGCGAGCCTATGGCCTTGAGCGCCTCGAATGCTTTGCTGCGAAGATCGGCCGAGGAGGCCGGAAGTTCAAACTTCTGGCGCGAGTTCGCGGTGACGACGATAGCGTAGGCGTGATCTTCGCCGAGCAGTACGCGAATCCCCATCACGTTGTGACCGAGTTTGGCGAGCGAGTTTTGCAGATAGCTTTGCGTTGAGTCGACATTGGCCGCGCCGGGAGCGGACTGCTTGTCGAGCTCAGGAATGATCGTATTGATGAAGCTATCGCTGATTGCCGATTTCGCTTGCTGCAGGTTCGCGTTCAGCGATTTCAACTGCTCCTCGTCGGCGGGAGTGCGCGCGGGTTTGGCCAGCAACTCAGCGGTTTGGAGATTCCAATCTTCGATGTCGCGGGCCTTCTTTTCGAGATCGGGCAGCAAAGATTCAACCTTCTGCTGGACGGGTGAGGGCTTGAGCGGTTCAATGGCGACGCCGGCGCCAGGAGCGGAGCCGGGGACGAGGTCTTTGAGCTCCTGTTCCTTCAGGAGGTCGAGAATCCGCTCGGCATCGCCGAGGCGTCCGGCTTCAACGAGCAGTTCGGCCAGCGTGCGATAGGCTCCGGATTTGGATTGCGCGAATCCAGCCTGAAGACTTTTGTCGAGGCCGGTGATGTTTTTTCGAATCAGCTGATAGGAGTTGACCGCTTCAAAGCCGAAGAAAATAGCTTCTTCAAGGCGATGCTGCTTGCGGAGGCCCATCATCAAGGAGGTTTCAATAGCGCCCTCGACCTCAGGGTCACCCACAGATTTCGCCAGATAGAGTGCGGCCAGAGCGCTGGCGAGTGAACTCTCTGGCTGCTGAAGCGCCGAGTACGACCAGGCAATGGTCATCAGGTCCTGGGCTTCGTTGCGCTGATCTTTGACTTCACGCCAGATGGCCAGCGCCTGCAGCTCGAGCTTCATAGCCTCGTCGGGTTCTCCCAGATCGGTGTGATCTCTGCCCATGTTGTTGAGGGTCATGGCTTCGCCGCGCCGGCTGCCGGTTTCGCGAAAGATGGGCAATGCCTGATTGGCGTATTCGAGGGCCTTTTTCGATTGGCCGAGGTCGGCGTAGGCGCGGCCGATGTCGCTCAGCGCAAGCGCCTCACCGTTGCGGTTGCCCACCTCGCGCCAGATTGGTAGCGCTAAGTTGTAGCAATCCATCGCACTTTGCTGTTGGCCGAGGTCGCGATAAAGACGGCCGATGTCGTTGAGTGTCAGCGCTTCGCCCTCGCGGCTGCCGCTTTGGCGCCAGATGGCGAGGGCCTGACTGAGGGATTCGAGGGCTTTCTGCTTTTGGCCAACCTCAGCGTAGGCCGGACCCATATCGTTCAGAACCAGCGCTTCACCCGCACGCTCGCCACTCTGCTGGAAGGTTGGAAGGGCCCGGTCGAAGTACTTGAGCGCCTCACGGCCCTGGCCTTCATCGGCGTAGGCTCTGCCCAGGCCGTCGAGCGTCCTCGCCTCGCCCATGGCGCTGGCGTTGACGATGTTGATGTTGGCCGTCGCGGTAAATTTCTCTCGCGCGGCTTCGATTCTTCGTGCGAACCGGCCCGAACGCCCGCTCGGCGCGGCTTCAGCGATGACGGAGGTGTCAGGGTTGTCGATGTCGTGCCAGATCTCCATGGCATCGTTCAGGTTCTTGAGCGCTTCTTCATGCTGGCCAAGGCTCTCGTAGACCCGGCCGATATAGGTGAGCGCGTTAGCCTCACCGGTGCGCTGGCCCACAGTTTGCCACAAGGGCAGAGCCTGGTTGAGGTACGACAGGGCTTTGTCTTCCTGCCCCAGATCGGTGTAGACCTGCCCCATGGTATTGAAGGTCATGGCTTGGCCCAGCGCACTGTTCGCCTTCTGCTCGATGGGGAGCGCTTCATTGAGGCAGTCGAGCGCTTTTTGCAACTGCCCGGACTCACGATAGACCGAGGCGAGGAGATTGAGATAGAGGAGCAACTCACGCGTTTTGTGACCGGACCTTGCCTTCGCGGCCTCCTGCTCGTACTGCGCGATGGAATCCTTCAGACTTGGGGCCTGCGCACCGGCGACCGCCAGCAGGCACACGCCAGCCACGAGTATGATGACGACTCTGCGCTTGCGATTCATTTCCGATCTCAGATGCGATCAGGGCTGCGCGGGAGTTGTGGTTGGCGCCGGCGCGGCAGACGTATTGCCTTTGTCTTCGCCTGTATTCGCGGGCTTGGAAGGATGCAGCTTGTGCATCTCCTTGGCGCCGGTCCCCGGATCGATCATCGTCACCTTGATGCCCGAGGCGAACATTCCAGAGGACCATTTCATGTAATAGGTTTTCCCCGCCAGGGCCTGAAATCGAATTCTCTCGGCCTGGCCCCTTGTCTGGTTGGCCGCCGCGGCGCTGGACATGATGACGCTGGGTCCGTAGTACATTTTTGCCATCCCGGCAACGACGACGGTGCCCGGTTCTACCTCGGTCCAGGCGTATTCGCTGTTGAGCAACGTGGCCAGATAGACGCCATTGACATAAAGATGGTCATGAGCGGCGGAGCCGACGGCTCCCCCTGGCCGGTAAATGCAGATGATCGCCTTGCCTTCGGAAGGCGCTGCCGGCATGGGCGGCATCTCCTTGGCATGCGAAGCGGTTTGCTTCTGATCCTGGGCGGCTGGCGCGGCTTGTTGCTGATCCTGCGCAGCCGCAACAAAAGAACCGCAGAAAAGCACCAGCGCGCAGCAGGCCGGCAGGAGGGTTGCACGTATGCGGAAAGCGCTCTTGCCGCTGCGAGCGCCAGCGACAATGCAGATCGTTCTTTTCATAGCAAGTCTCCTCGATCAGATCAACTCCTCGGGGGTGAGGAATGGAGCAGGGGGGCGGTTGATGACAAGCGAAGGATAGTCTTCTGGAAGAAAGCGTCAGTGCGTTAAATCACCTGAGCGAGTGACGAGCCACACGTGGGACGGGAGCTCAAAGGACACGTCCGGAACCGGCCGTCATCTGTATTACCACGGTTGAACAAACGCAAAGTGATCGGCCTTTTCGATGAAGATCTGCCGGAGCAACCCCATCGTCAGCAGTCCCCGAGTCGCTGGATATTTGCAACAAAATCGAGTGCTGAAACCCTGCGGAGGGAGTATGCTTTGGGACCGTTGGGATCTCAATGGAAGTTCCGGTTCAGGAGGCGCCCATGACGACTTTCATGCACACAGCATTCGTAGCCGGTTTATTGATCGGCCTATCGGCACCCTTCGCGGCTGGACAAGACCAGGACGTGGAGGGAAGCAAAGACCATCCCTTGATTTCGCGATATCCCAGCTCGTTTATCACGAAGTATCTGACCAAAGAGTTCGATGAGTTCAACCTTCCGCTGGGTGCGGTCGTTGACGAGAACAAAATTACCAAGAGCAAGCCTCTGGAAGGGAAGATCACCCGCATCGTTTACGTGGCGCCTGCGGGACGCTCGGTGGTGGAGGTCTTTCGCAACTATCAAGCCGCGCTCAAGAAGGCCGGGTTTGAGACGCTCTTTACTTGCGGCCCGCAGGGTTGCGGGAGCACGGTTGCAAATGCGTATGCCAACAGCGGCGATAACCTCGATTACTGGGGACCCCAGCACGGGATTCATTATATTTCGGCGAAGCTCGCGCGGCCTGAGGGCGACGTTTATGTGAGCTTGTTGATCGACGATCAGGGCCCGGATTCCCGAGCCAATATTGAGCTTTACGTCATCGAAGTGAAGCCTATGGAGTCTGATCTCATCACGGTGGACGCCGCGTCGTTGGCCAACGACATCAACCGTACCGGCCACGCCTCGGTGTATGGGATCTACTTCGACACCGGAAAAGCAGATATCAAGCCTGAGTCCGACGGAACGCTCAAAGAGATCGCCAAGCTGCTTCAAGGCGACCCCAAGCTGAAACTCTACGTCGTTGGTCACACCGACAACCAAGGCGCGCTCGACCTGAACATGGACCTTTCCCGCCGGCGCGCAGAGGCGGTGCTCGCCGCACTCACGATGAAGTACGCGGTTCCGGCCGACAGGCTGCGGGCCTACGGGAGTGGCCCCTACGTTCCTGTGGCGTCGAATGACACCGAGGACGGCCGCGCCAAAAACCGCCGTGTCGAGCTGGTGAAGCAGTAGGGCATTGCGCAAGCTGGATGGGCTGGATGGTCGTTGACTGGTCGCCTTCGCAGTTGTTGAAAGCCAACTCGGAGTGACGGCACCAACGCTGGAGCACATAACGCCGACAAGACCCACCAAGATGCGCGGTGTCCAAGCCACCCATCTGGTCGTCAAATTCTGACGGTGCAGTTCCTAAGCCCCTGCTTGCTTCTCAGCGAGATTGCCAATGAACGGTACCTTGAAACGTTTACCGTTAAAGGCGTTGATCATCACAACGAGCCAGAGAATGAAGAACCCGAGACCCACCACTGGCCACAGAAACAGATTGATCAGACCGATGAAGGGCAGTCTGCCAATAATGTGGAGAACGATTTCGACTGCAAACCAAGCAATGCCCAGAAAAATGGACTGCCAGGAGTGGAAGCGCACCGAGGGGTTCTTGTTGAAGGGTTCAACGATGAGGAAGATGATCGCCGGGATGATCGTTACGTAGGCAAGTCCCCCCGCAGCGTTGTCAGAGAGACCGAACTGGTTCGGTTCAGACACGGTAGCTCCTTTCAGGGTCGAGACTGGACTCCCCGATCGGATGCTCCGCGCTCAGCCCCTGATGAGCAAAAGTGGGAAGTTCCGGTCGCGGATGAGCAAAATGAGCGTGAATCTCAAACGAAATAAGGAAGACCCGAATGCGCGTTATTGTCAAGCATGATTTCAAGGAATTCCAATTCCAGTCAATTGCGGTCACCTGCAGGCACGGAATGGAAGCAACGAGCCATACGCTCCTCGGCCCATTATTCATGCCATTCCGGACTCGTCTTTCGGGGTTGGGGAAGTATTCCCCACGATCCGCGCGCAGCGCGCAATAACGAGGCTATGCTTGTTTTACGCGTGCCGCCCTCGTTGCTGCAACGTCCTTTTCGACAAGTGTCTCAGGCACCTTTAAGTCCACATCCGCGAGCTTCTTGATCTTGATATCCAGGCATCCCTTGCCGGTGGTGTGCCTGCCGAGTCTGGCAAGCAAGGCCTCAGCACCACCAAAACCTATCGTGCTGTACAAGACGTTTGCGATCTGATCAACCCAAGATCGAACCCAAGAAGTTTCGCGGCTATGCCTCGGGTCTCAATCCCTCATCTGTTGCGCCTAGGGGACTCTGAGGGCCTTTAATTGCTATAGGATGCGCCTTCCTGACTTTCGCCCGCTGTTGCGGGTAAGTCCGAAAGTGATCTAACTTCTGGGTTCGGGGTTATAGATTCTGCATTGCTGGCAGGGACTTGGAATGCGCTTGCCAGTCCTCCAATCGGACCGGATCTGATCCAACTTCGTGCTCTTCCACATTTCAAAAAGCGATGTCTCTTCCACGTTGCCCAGGATCAACTCACTGGAAGCTTCAAAATCCACGCAATTACAGGCTCCAACCTTTCCATTGGAATAAACCATCAGGACCCGCAAAAGCCGATTGCATGGGCGATGTGCCCGCGGCCATAACGGGTAAAGCCTCATATACGGAGGCAACCGCACTGACCCGCCCCAGTCAAAGACAAAAAAGTCTTCGCGCTTAACCTTCCTGACAAGATTCTCGCGGGTGAGGGATTGCACGAGTTGGAAATCCGGATGAATCAGAATGTCTCGACGACGCTCAGGTGTTGGCTTGATGCTGAGTTGTATATTGATCGGCATTTCGCGCCGGTTGTTTTCTCGAAGCAGCCTCGTCAGATTCGCGAGCATTTGGTCGTACTTGTCCACGCCAAAAAAGTTGCGATACTGTTCGCGCCCCGACAGAGTTGTGGAGACAACGATCCAGTTGAAGTTGCAACGGAAGAACTCATCTAGGTCGAACAGGTGCAACCATTGGAGCGTAGTCGTGAAGCCCATATCCTGAACCTGCGGAAACGTCCTGATGTAGCGCGCTCGTTCCAGTAACTGCGGGTCGAGTAAAGGGTCTCCGATCATTACTGAGAAATCGATGCTGCGAGTTCCCGTCAGGATGGCTTCGTCCACAGCCTTCTTAAATACTTCCATCTTCATGGCCTGCCGTGGCCGTTGCATGATGCCGTTGGGGCAGAAGACGCAGCGCGAGTTGCAGACGCTTGTATTCTCGATGGAGATTTCGGGAACTATCAAGGGCGTCCATCGGTCGGGCTGAAAGTAAGCCAGGAAATAGCGTACCGCGAACTTCAGTACCCTCTTCGTCCATATCCACTTTTCTTCCCACGGGCTCAAGGCGGCTGTCATTGGGGAATACGCCATACGAGGGCGAGTCGGAAACCTCCCTTATCATACCTCTCCTTGCAATCCTGCATCACCCGACCCTGCTGCTGGATCAATCGGACGCAGCTTTCAACGGCAACCGGGAATACGGTGGAGCTCTGCGCGGAGTCTTGAACAACGGTCACCGGCGCGGGGGAAAATACTCCCGCTGTGAGCAGGCTGGAACGAAGTTCGTTCGCCGGGACTTTGAAACATTCTGTCCCAAGGCTATTGCCGGGATTGGGAGATTATCCGACACCGTAGCGAATCGTTCGATACCTATTCGGCTGAAGCGCAAGTTGCCCGGAAAAGAGGTCCAAAGTTTTCGGCGGCGTGACGCGGAGCCCGAAGCCGCCGAGTTTTGCTCCCAAATTGCAAAATGGGCGCGGAGCAAGGGCAAGCGCTGGCCGAAATGAGGCCGGAGTTGCCCGATTCTCAGCGACCGGCAACACCTGGTCGCTATTGCGGATCCCGTCGAATGAGACGGCTTGTGCGACGAGGTCATTCCTGCCAATGCCCCTAAGTTGAACGATGCCGAGCCCGCTCCTTATGAAATCGTGAGCCCGCAGGTGCTCGGATATTATCCAAGCTTGCGCAGCGGGTTGAACCCGGACAATACCAGTCCCGCGGGCATTATCAATCGGGTAGCTCAAGGCTTTATGATTCATGGGGCGTCTCCAGCTGACGACGCGCCTGCCGGGTCGTAAGAGAGTGCTTGTGGACGGCGCGGAAGCAGTGAACGCGACTGTTCCTGTCTTCTTGCCCGTCGAGCTTTCAGTCCTGGTAGACGTTACTGAAAGATAAACTTCGTGAGGTGTTCCGTCGTGGCCCTGCAAAGTGAAGTCATTGCCTCATCCGAGAGCTCAACTGGTGGGGCAGTACGCCTCAATCGAGCGCTGGGTCTCTGGAACCTTGTCATCATCGGCATGGTGATCATCCAGCCGACCGCGCCGATGGGGATCTACGGCGTAATCAGCAACAAGGCCCATGGTCACGTCGTCACGACCATTCTCATTGCCATGATCGCCATGCTGTTTACGGCAATCAGCTATGGCCGAATGGCGCGGGTCTATCCCAGCGCCGGCTCGGCTTACACGTATGTAGGTCAGGAGATGCACTCTGCCCTCGGCTATATCGTCGGCTGGGGAATGGTGATGGATTATCTTCTGAATCCGTTGATCTGTACGGCCTTCTGCGCAAAGGCCGCGATGAATATTCTCCCTGGCCTCTCCTATTATGTGTGGATCTTGATCTTCGCGGGTTTTTTCACTTGGGTAAACCTGCGCGGAATTAAGACTTCAGCGCGGTTGAACGAGGCCCTCTGCGCCGGCATGGTGCTCGTCGTCCTGCTGTTTCTTGGCAGTGTGATCCGCGCGGTATGGCATATTCACCATGATCCCGGTTTCTTCACCCACCCGTTCTATCAGCCGGATACCTTCCATCCGGCAAGCCTCTTTGCCGGCACCTCCGTTGCCGTTCTCACTTACATTGGCTTCGACGCCGTGTCCACTCTCTCGGAGGAGGTTGAGAATCCACGCCGCAACATTCTTCTTGCCACTGTTTTGGTCTGCTTGATTACCGGTCTGTTGTCAGGACTGGAAGTCTACGCGGCACAACTCATCTGGGGATCCAAACCATTCCCGAGCAATCAGGTCGAGTCTGCTTTTGCCTTGCTCTCGCGTCAGGCCGGTGGCGCCATTCTCTTCCAGATCATCAATTTCACGCTGCTGATAGCGAACATGGGCTCGGGTATGGGCTCACAGCTCGCCGCAGGGCGGCTCCTGTACGGCATGGGTCGAGGGAATGCGCTCCCCAAGTCGTTTTTTGGCGTAATCGAACCACTGCATCGTGTTCCGCGCAACAACATTCTGGCTGTCGGAGTTTTTGCGCTTGCCGGAGCCGGCATTCTTGAGTTCTTTGCGGGAAGGCTGGGCGGAGGCGCATACGAAATCGGCGCTCAGGCTCTCAATTTCGGCGCCTTCATCGCTTTCATGGGCGTTAATGCCGCTTCTTTCGTTCACCATTGGCGGCATGAGAAGAGTGGAAATCTAGGCGGCTTCGTCGTTCCTGTTCTCGGTTTTCTGATTTGCGGCTTCATCTGGGTCCATCTCAGCCGCCCCGCGCTTCTTCTGGGCACATTCTGGATGGCTGCCGGTATCACTTACGGGGCATTTCGCACACGCGGCTTTCGCGCAGAATTGGTTACCTTTGAGATCCCTCCCGACGTTAACTAAGCTGCAGTGCGAATACAGTTCCTGTCGAGGCGAAGAATGCCTCTATGAGCGTACGCATCACTCCCATATTGCATGGGATTCGGAAGCAGCTTGTTTGCGATTGCGCCTCTCACGAAATGAGTTGAAGAACACTGCCACGAGGAACGAAACGCCTCCACCGACGAACGCAGACAGTAAAACCGGACCAGTCACCACCAACTCCCTTCCCAATACAAGAGCAGTCTAGCTCGCAAAACCTAAACGACGCCTAAAGATGGTCTAAGGCATTCGTAAGAGAATTCCTCTGACAATTCCCTAAGAGAGGAATATGGACCCCTTATGATGAAACTCCATCCTTCCCGGTCAGCGATCGAAGGAGGGCTCCACGATTCGAAGCGTCTCGGCTTTTCCCAGACACACCTTCTGAAAGCGAGTCCATCACAGCGAGAGTGTTCTGGCTCGAAAGCTGGAACGAGTGCGATTCAGAACAACATTGTCTCCACACATGGCTTCTAAAAAGCTACCTCCTTAATTAAATCGATTCACGTTCATGCCTTCTTTATGTCTTTCCTTTCATTCTGATCTCATCATCGCTCTCGTATACCAACATAGTGGTGGTGGCACGAAGTCTACCGTGTGACAGATGTCCCGTTCACCGAGGAGACATCGTCATCAGTGCATTCCAGATAACCTGGCAGCTGCTTATCGTGCGGCCCACTGTCGAGCTTGCCGCACGCTCTAGGAGTTTTACGCCCTGGCAGCTCCCATGCGTGTAAGTGTGCAGTCTCTCGGCTTATGAAGTCTCAATGTCTAATTTATGGATTACTTACGCAGAGCCGAGTCAGAATTTAACGATAACCGGGGAGAGATGTTCAGTTACCTCGGATACCAATGCACCTGAAATGCGCCATCTGGTTCTACAACCTGAGCTTTTGTGCACCGGCAGAGGGTCTGTCTCGTGACCGGAGCTAGTCGATTCCGATGGTGTGCGGCAAACAATCGCGCTTTCACAAAATACTTACTTTCTGATTTCCAGCAGGAAGCGAGAGGTGAAGATGGTGGATAAGCTTTGGAAGGCTACGGCAGTGTCATTCCTTATGATCGGTGTGCAGTGTGTCTGCCTTGCGCAGAATACTCCGCCTGCGACTGATATCAGGGCAATGGACGGCGCAACTCCGACCTCGGATAAGGGGCCTGCGCCGACGCCAGCAACATCAACGCAACAAGCGCTGAAGCCGACTGTCGAGCAGCAGATTCAGGCACTCCAAAGTCGAATCGATGAGCTCGAAAAAGAGGTAAAAGCTGCGCACGCTGAGGCCCTTGCGGATAGCCCGAATGCTGCGGCGCTCAAGGCTGCAGAAAAGACAATGCTGTCTGCGGGTGGTCCGCCAGCGCCGGCAGCTGCAACTCCAGCCTCTGTGACCAGCGCTTCCACAACGGCGCCTGTCTTCAGCTCATCCACAGCAGGACAGCAGCCGGCGCCTGCAGAGGCCGCCGCACCGGTCAAGGAGATTAGTGCCCAAACAACGACGAAGGGCGAACCATTTGAAGGCGACTGGACATGGCTTAACAGCAATGGCCATGCGTCCGATAGCCCAATGGCGACAAAGTATTTCACACCCGAGTTCCGAGCCGACGCAAACTACACGCTCGACTACAATCACCCCAAAGACGATTCACTCGGGGGCTCGACTGAAACCTTCCGTTCCAGTGAGTGGCAGCTTGAGCAGATCAGCATCGGCGGCGACATTCATATTGACAACGTGCGTGGCCGCATCCTCACTATGAATGGCCTGTTCGCTACAACCACGCCGCGCAACGATGCCTCTCCATCCCGCGGTCAATGGGACCTCTCCAACGCCTATAAATATGTCTCTGAAGCCTGGGGCGGATATCACTGGGATGTAGCACACGGTCTGAATGTGGATGCGGGTATCTTCGTCTCCTACATCGGCCTTTTCAGCTACTACAACTTCGATAACTGGACTTATCAGCCTTCATTCGTTTCCTCGAATACGCCGTGGTTCTTCAACGGACTTCGCATTCAGTATTTTCCAACCAAGAAACTGAAGATTGAGCCATGGATCATTAACGGCTGGCAATCCTATGCCCGCGCGAACGGCAAGCCTGGCCTGGGAGGACAAATCCTCTGGCGCCCGAAGCCTTACCTGGACTTTGTCTTCAACAACTATGGCATGGGTGAAGACGCGGTTGGATTCCCGGGTCGTTCCCGTGTCCATGCAGACTATAGCGGGCAGTTCAAGGTATACGACAAGCCCGGTGCATTCCTCGACAAGATAGCTTTCACGGTGACTGGCGATCTTGGTTGCGAGTACGGCGGAGGCCCGTCGAGCGGTCCGTATGATCCGAAGGGTAAATCGCCGGAGATGGGTTCAAGCTCAACCTATTCCGGTGGAGTGAATTGCCATAACTCAAAGGGTGGAAGGCCCAAGCAGGCTTTCATGGGCTGGATGGCCTACAACCGTTACTGGTTCAAGAAGGACCTCTATGCGGTTACCCTGGGCGGCGGCGAGATGAACAACCCCGGACGCTACCTTACGCTGCTTCCTCCAATCAATGGGGCGACGGCATTTAGCGGCACACCATACTTCACTGAAAACGGCGGTGACCGCGCACAAATGCATGATGGAACCATCACCTTCGACTACATGCCGAGCCAGTTCATCACCTTCCGTTTGGAGGAAGGCTACCGCTACTCCGATGTTCCTTACTGGACAGGTCGTGGCGGCATCACGCCTCCAGGGGGTAACAACGGATTCCCAACGCAATACGCCTGCGCGAGCGGATCTAACTCTGGCTTCGGATATGGAAGCCTGACTCAGGCTGAGTTGGCTTGCGGTGCTGGAGATAGCGCAGGAACACCTGCCGGGACCAGTGCGATTTGGTGGCCGGACCTGCGTACCAACCAAACTGTCAGCACGATCGCAATCATGGTGAGGTTCTAAGCGCGGTCAGTAGAAGGACTGTGCCAGGTCAACTGGCCAGGCATCCAGCAGCATCGGAGAACCTCCACTCCGATGCTGCCCTGACAGAGAGTTACCGGGCAATGCCATCACCATCGGCGTCTTCAGTCCTGCCAAGACGCGGCGAGGTGCGGTCAACCACGGCCAAAGAACACCTGAACGTCCGATGTTTTCGATCAAGGAATGGAAGAGACATGAAACGAAGTGCAGTTGGAGTTCTTGTCTTTGTGTCAGTAGGAGTTGTGCTTTCCGGCTTGGCGGCATGCAAAGAGAAGCAGACAGAAGCAGCAGAAGC